>Ga0156599_1139_pt3 | contig 25791 bp, 30 predicted proteins | sample RifOxyC1_FD_110673 | JGI IMG/M metagenome (GOLD analysis project Ga0156599, IMG submission 110673) | Treponema sp. RIFOXYC1_FULL_61_9
TCCATGAGTCCGCTCCCGTTCAACGCGTCCCTCTTTTTCGCGGGCATCGGATTTTCCGTCTGCCCGGGTAGGGAAACGTCGCAGGCGCTCATTCCAGGGTCTCCGCCTTCTGCACGTCTTTGCCGTAAACCGCGAACAGGAAGGTTCCGATGACGCCGAAGCCCGCGGCGACCAGGAAATTCGTGGCGGGAGAAATGTTCCATAGTAAGGCGCTGGAAAGGGCGGCAAGCGACACGACCACGTCGCGCAGGAGGTAGTAGGCTCCGAAGGTCCGCGCTTTCGCGTTTTCGGGCGCGAGGTCCATGATGAGCGCCTTGCGGGTCGGTTCTCCGAATTCTTTCAGGCCCCTGACGATGAAGGCGACGACGAACATCGGGAAGGAACGGGAAAAGAGCAGGACCAGGGGAAACGAAGTGAAGAAGACGAAGGTCATCAGGACGAATCGCTTCTTGCCGTAGCGGTCCGCAAACCAGGCGACGGGAATGTAGACGAGCATCGCGACCGCCATCTCTATGGTGGTCAACAGGCCGAACTGAAGGGCCGTGAGTCCGTTGTTCTCCACCGCCCATATGACCACGAACGCGTAGGGAATCTGCTCCGCGAAGCGGATGAGGATATCGCTGGCCAGGAGGCTCCTCAGAGCGGGACTGAACAGGGTGCCGAGTTTCGTCCTGTTCCGCTCCGCGGCGGCGCCCGCGGGTTCGTCGTCGTCCATGTACCTCTGGACCACCGCCAGGGCGACCGCCCCCATAGCGAAGGCGGCTACAAACGCGATCCGCACGCCGGACACGCGGCCCCACTTTCCTATCAGAATGCCGCCGACGACAGGTCCGAGGGCCATTGGAATGCGGCGGAAAAAGGAATGGAGGGATACGCCGAAGCTCCGACGTTCCTTGGGAACCGCCTTGGACACGAGGCTCATGATCGCCGGCAGGGAAACCGCCGTCCAGGAGATGAAGAAGACCGAGCCGACCAGCACGGCCTGCCAGGCCGGGATGAGGATCACCAGCAGGTAGCCGAACATCGCGACGAGGGTGAAAAGTTGCAGCGACTTCTTGTGGCCCAGGCGGTCCGACAGAAAGCCGCCGGGAACGGAATACAAGGCGGAAAGCATGTTGTCCATGGAATTGAGGATGCCCACCGTCCAGGCGCCTCCTCCCAGGGCCAGTAGATACAACGGCAGGAAGCGCTCCGCCATTTTTTCGCCCATGCCGACGAATATGACGAGGACGAGCATCGCGGTCATGCTCCGGTTCCGCTTCATCAAGCTTTTGATGTCAATTTTCTGCGGCATCGGAGTCTCCTTTCCATTATCGCGCGGACGCGGTCTGAAGTCTGCACCAGGCATACAGGGAATCATAAACCTCGAATTGCTTAGCCAAGTTCTCGGCGTCATCGGGAAAACGCAGCGAATAACCTACGGCCAAGGCTTCGAGCCCGGCGGCGACCGGGTGATCGGCAAGCCTGCCGGTATCCGCGCAACCGACGATCCCGGCGAGAATCCCGAGGGCGGGATCCGTAAGCCCGTAGACTTTGACGATGGTCTGGAAGGAACAGTCCCCGCCATGGTGGCCGAGCTCCACCCCGGGCGAATCGAAGGGCGTGGCGCCCCTTTCAGCGGCCGTCTCCCCGACGCGCGCAGCGGGAACGAAAATGAACTCAGCCTCGCTGTCTACGAATCGCTTTATGAGCCACGGGCAGGCCACCCTGTCGACATGCACATGGGAACGCGTCACCCATTTCATAATTTACCCCTTCGAATTATCTTCCAGCAACCTGTTCACGAACTTCATTTCCCTTTCCAGCTGGCCGATCTTGTCTTCCTTTTCGACTATCGACGATTCCAAAATCCGAACCCTCTTCTCAAGGTCCTCGAGCATGGCCGCCGAGGCTGCGCCTTTCAGTTTCGACCTCTTCCCCAGATAGTCGAAGCCCGAGGCGATCAAGGTCATCAGCGTCAGCCCCGCGACGATCGTCAATGTCAGACCCATGAAATTCCTCCCCGTTGCCGGCCTTCCGACATCCAACCCGAGTCCGGCTCCTACGGCCGGGACTTCCTGTCGAGTATAGTACGTTTTCCCGAACTTGAGGTCATGCGTTTTGCCGTAAAACCGCGCTACGCGACAGCCTGCACCGATCGTCAAGCTCCTGATGCGCGTACGTATCGCAAATGCGTTGCCGATGGCGTCGCAAGAACCCCGTCGATCCGAAAACCGGGCACCGTATCGGAGATATTTTCAAAAAGCCGCCGGCCGCTTCCGAAAATGACCGGCGCGAGCGAGATTTCAAGTTCATCCACCACGCCCATATTCAGGTATTGTTGAATCACGTCCGCACCACCGGCGATACGGATGTCCCTTTCGCCCGCCGAGACGCGCGCTTGCTCAAGCTCCGCCTCGATACCGCTATCCACAAAAAAGAACGTAGTGCCGCCCGGCCGTACCCAAGGCTCCCTCTTCTCATGCGTCAACACGTACACCGGCGTATGGAACGGCGCTTCCTCCGGCCATCCCAGCTCTCCCCCTTCAAACATCCGCTTCCCCATGATATTCGCTCCGATACGCTCGGTGGTCCGCTTGAGCATCTCGTTGACCGGGCCGGTTTCCCCTCCGGGCCCCAACTTGAGATTGTCCCTGAAGTGTTGCTGATTGATAACCCAGCCCATCATCGCTTCCCACTTGGCGGCCCAGTTCTTATAGCCCGGGTTATTCCAGTTCTTGAGAGTCATCCCTTCCGGAGCCAGGTAGCCGTCAAGGCTCAGACCTACGTTTACGAACACTTTCGCCATATCGTCCTCCTGATCGGCGGCAGGACCTCCGATCAGGATTCAATATACAAAATATTGCATATTTCCCAAAGTTCCGATAACCCTATACTTGGCTTGTGAAGGGCAGAACAATACAAGTCCTGTTTCTTCCCCGCCCGGTGGGTTTGTGAAACGTAGAGACAGGCAGCGGTTATGCGCAGAAAAGCATTAGTTGATCATGCCTGGTACTTGTTGCGTAGTCCTACGTCCAGATCGTACATTAGCTGATCCAATCGGCTTTTCCCTCCGGTTCTCCGGGGCATCTCCAGCAATATGTCGCAGGTCCCAATAAGTGCTTGGTTTGTTGGACATCCCTCAATGGATGCGTAAAGGCCGTTGCCGCAGCCTGGCTCGCGGCTTGAGCAGCGGCGGAAGCAGCGAAATGCTTTATTTCGCGCGCTGCCCGAAACGCATCCATCGCCAGCACACGCAATTTCGCGTTTCGTTTTCCATTGTCGGAGAAGACGCGTATGCCGGCGATCGCATCGCGCGGACGAGCATCGCCTTCATAATATTCCTCATAGATCGGCAATGCCCTTTCGGCACAATCGGCCGCCCATTTTCCAAGAAGTCGCAACGACTCGATTTTGAGCTCAAAATACTCTTTTTGTTTTCCCATATGCTGTCATCCTTTCAATCAGGCATTTACTCGCTCTACTTTCCGGATTCGTGAAGTCCATATGGGAACCGCCTTCGATTTTTATCAATTCGATTTCATCGCCGGCTGCTTTGGAAGCGGACGCGTAGGCCTCGGATTCCTCGACCGGAACGGAGGCGTCATCGGAACCATGTATCACCAATCGCGCCATGGCCATGGGAATCAGCGAAATTGGTGATACGCGTTGATACTTATCCATCGCTTCCGATGGCGGCGTCTGATTCATAAGCGCAAGCACGTACCCGGATCTCTCTTGATCTCCGTAGCACTTGAGTAGGTCGGTAACAGGAGCAAGACCGATCAGCGCAGTCGGCGTAAGTTCCAGAGTGTTCACGGCAACCCCGCTGCCCTTGTTACCCAACCACAATGCGAGGTGGCCGCCTGCGGAATGGCCGGCAACGTAGAGCGGCTTGAGATTCATTTGGTCATACTTCTTCTTCAGCGTCGTAAGGTAGTTGACGGCATCTACCGCATCGTCGAAAGTGCCCGGATATCCGCCTCCCTTCCAGCCGGTCCTTCTGTACTCAATGTTCCAGACAGTAAAACCGTTCGCAGCAATCGCTTCCGCAAGTTCAGAAAGCTGGGTGCGATCGTAGGGCATTTTCCAGAAGCCACCGTGAAACAGACAAACCGTTCCGTTTTCAGGATGCTTGGGAAGGTACAAGTCGCCTTTTTGGTACTGGTCCTTTCCGTAACTTTCCGTATGGAAATCACATTCCAGGTGATGGGCTTCTTTCATAACAATATCTCCCAATTCATCGATACGCTGAGCCGTAAGTTGAATTTATGAAACGGGGTACGTTTTGCTCTGAAAACCGCATTTCCGCTGCATAAGGCTCGTTGTTCAGGCTGATCCTAATGTCCGCCAGCTGTTTTTTCTCCGGAAATTCGAGGCACTACATACTCCCGCAGGAAACGACTGAGCGTATCTTCGGAAAAGTGCCCTCCCCCATCTCGTTTTATGAATTCGGAACCCGGTATCAGCGATGCGGTTAGGCTGGCTGTCCTGAACGGTACTTGCTCGTCATCCAGGCTGTGCTCATATAGTACTTTGCCATGAATCTCCGCGAGGGAAAAGCCCCAATCCTCCGCGCGAATCTTCAAATCCAGTGCGGGTCCATAGAAATCATTCTTCCTGGAGTCGATTACATCATTCCTTCCCGCTCTGGAGGGGTCGCTCATCCACCCGAAAATCTCGCTCGCGACTTTCTGGAAATGCGCAACCGATTTTCCCTGCTCCAGAGGATAGGGCCAAAGAGCGGCTACGTGGGGATTGGTCAAAAGCGGCGTTCCGCTAAAAATGAAGGCACTCTTGGTACGTTCCGGCAACCGGTGAGAGACTGACAAGGCGTAGGGTGCGCCGGATGAAGTTCCCAGAACGGAAAAATCTGATATTCCCAAATAGTCCAGAAGTTCAGCGGCTATATCGCCATATTCGCTTATGTCCTTCAACTCATAACAGCTACTATCACCGTATCCTGGTCGAGCTATCGAAACGACACAAATGTTTCGGTCAACCATATTTCGGAATAGTTCGGCATCCTTGATACTCGCGATCATTCCATGCTGGACCAGCAATACTGGATTACGGCTATTTCCCAATATGGAATACGAGAGCAGCAGGTTTTTCATTGATTTGAATGATTTGATCATATCCCCTACCTCTTTCTGGTCCGTTCAACAACGAATTTAAATATGGAACGATTTATCATTCCAATCAGTTCATGCTTGATGCAGGAATGCGGATCATCTCTTACGCTTGGAAAACATTCCAACATATCTCGTTCCGGTTTTTCTGATCATCCATAACCAATTCCTTGATCTTTTCCGGCAACTGGTCCCGTTGCCATTCGCATTCTTTACGACCATTCTCACTTTTCTCGCTTTCTTCACCAGCTGCCATTACCGCCTTTATTGCATATGCCGCGGCGCCCAGTTCATGAGCCGCTACATGGGCTACTACAGCTGCCTGTCCCGCTGACAGGGCAGCGAATTTTGGCGCTCCAGCCAATTCACGAGCCGCGGCATTTGAATCATAAGCTCCTTTTTTTGATTCGGTCAATGATATTTCTTCACGAGACCAAGCCCGTGCTAATTCAATGGCTTTGCGAGGTCGTTCGTCCCCTGGTCGCTCATTTTCAAAATAATGAAGAACATGTTCAGCGCATTGCGCCGCCCAAATCGCCAACAAATAGTGATCCTTGTCAGCTAAAGTTCCGCCTCGCCTGATTGTGATAAATCTTGAATCCCTGATTTTTGGCAGAATCACAAGGCTCTCCATAATAAACAATGCGAGCTTTCACGAAAGGGACTTGAATACCCGATATTTCCCGTCATCCAGCATTTTCTGATCTGCGCCTCACTTTCCGCTAAGCGGATTTGCGCGGTTTTCTCGTCAAGAACACAACGACTGCACAAACCATGATAAAGGGCAAGTCAGACTATATAGTTTCCGGCTTTCCTGAATCACTCCCTATTGCTTCATTTTTAAATTCAGGATGATGCTTTTTCATGCAATCAGGACATATTCCATGACTAAACTCGGCTTTAGAATGCTCTTCTATGTATAATTCGAGAATCTGCCATTGTTTTTTATCATCCCGTATTTTCTTGCAATACGAACATATCGGCAAAAGACCTTCTAGTTTGCTTACCTTTTCCTCGCTCGCTTCAGCCCTAATTCTTATTCGATCCACAACCATCGCTACCATTCCAAATGCCGCAAGTACATGAAAGCCTGCCAATATTCCAAATTGCAATTCACTTGATTTTACAATTTTCCATATGGCCGTAAACAATATATAGCTTCCCCACAATAACATACCAGAAGCCGCGAGATTCTTTCCTACAAGCTTTGCATTCTGTTTTTGGGTAAATATCATTATTGCGGCAGATATGAATATTATCGATCTAAATAGACGCAGCAAAAATATTCCCGACTGAAGGTCCGCTTTCAGCATTGCAATAGAAAAAAGCCAAAACACCAGACCTGAAATCAATACAAGTATTACACGCTTATTCCATTTATTTCCGAAAAAGGAGTAGGCTCCATATACCAAGGCAGCAAATCCCAATATATGGAAGACTTCGCCAATAATATATAACTGCCATAACAGTAGCGGAATAACATTTGACCAAAAAAGGAATCCGATGCCATTCAGGGCAAAGCTAATAAGCCATATCGATATAGCCGATTCTTCTTTATCCACATTACGCAAGAATGCAAACCCTACGCAAATGCAAGCGAATATTGCGAAAAGCGCTAAATTGCTTGAGTAATTTTGGCTCAAATATGCATTCATGCGGGTTTTCCTTTTATCATCAGTGCAGATGTATTCATATTGTCTTTACCTGCGCGCGTAATATCAAACTAGCGCAGAATTAACCTGCGTTATGTGTGGCGCGGTTGCTGCGCAAGCAAGAACCTTGACGCCCAAATATGTCAGCTGAATAGGCCGGAGGAATTTCACCTCCAGCACCTCACAGAACCGCACGTGACTCTCTCAATTCATACAGCTCTTCATATTCCGCCAGTACGGCTTTGTTTGATCCACCAACTCCTCCTGTTTCCAGTTGACCGCTGGACCAGACCGAATATGTCAGCCCCTTCGCTACATTCTCATTACAAGAACTTCATCACTATTATGAGCTGATCCGCTATCGTGCCGTGCTTTGATACTTTCCTGCTTGCGGGATCTCCGCTTTCAGCGTTCTCTTACCATCACGACGACAGGTTCCCACGTTCCGCATCACCGCCAGTCTCAGGGGTCACACCGCCTCTATGCCGAAGACCACATACACGGTAATCAGGTTTCCCGTCTGCTGTCCAAGGCGTTTTAACATCCACCATTTTTGATCCTCATGTTCAACTTTTCGACACCTTATCGGCGGTTCAGTTTCGTTCGTCTCCTCAGGACAACCTGACAGGATCATTCCTGCCTCTTCCGTCAACGTTCACCACCATGTCACTAGCCCACAGTAGCTTGTGGCGGTTTCAGACCTGCTCCTAAAAGCCGATCCCGAGGGGCCAGTCTCTTATTGCATCGACTCCCTCATTAGTGATGCAGTTCCATCACCTCCTTCCTATTCAGAATATAAGCGCCATTTTCGTGGCACACGTTGAACTGGATGATATGCACTTTTATCGTGGTTTCGATCCTTGCAGTCTATGGATATCGCCGTAGAGTCTACCAAGATTCTGCCCGATCTCGGAGAAGTCTTCACAATCGAGCATCAGATCCAAAACACCTTCTATTTCCTGGATATATCCGAAAGCAGCATTGTCCCAATTATCAAGAGACTTGAACTCATATTTCCCAGATACGAGATAAGCAGTTGTCTCAAAATCTACAGCTTCGGGATATGGTGTCATTTCTCTATGAATCCGGAATCTGATATAGTTTGTATGAATGCTTAGTATGTCAACTCTAGTTTTCACCTCGCCCGAGATTACGACTTTCCCTTTTCCATCAATACCTTCCCAGTTCTCTGAGAGTGAGTAGGACACTTCCAAAAGTTGTGCAGACAAACCGCTCACGGATAATACAAATACTGCGAAAAGAATGATTATCCGTCGTGCTGGTTTACTGGCCAAAGTACACCCGAAGATTGATGGTGTCATCGGATGTCTCTCAACCGCTTATCAATCTCTTCGCACACCGCACGTGGGAAAATCGCGAAGATGTCTACTTTCTTTCCTTCCACTTCCTGACGAGAAACGGCATGTGTCACCTTAAAATGGGTCTTTTCCATGGCGGCGAGTCGGACCGCCCATTCAGATATGTTTTCGTTCGAATGTAGTATTCTCACCCACACATAGTACTTTGGATAAGCGACACCTGACTGAGTTGGACCATCTCGCAGGAACTCGAAGGACAACTGAGACTCTGCCTCCAAGTTTGTCTCGAAATACTCTTCCAGATCGCGCTTTAAATACCTATCAAAAACAGAACTCTCTGGGACATTGGCCTCAGTGTGTGAGGCGGCCAAAGACTGCTGACTCGTAACAAGGGGCGCGACAAAAAAGAAGGTGAAGACAATGGACAGAAACGGAACTCCGAACTTCATTTTTCTCCCACATGGTGAGATCGTGCCCTTTCTTTTTGGAGTCTCACGGCAACTTCCTCTCCTTGGCCCGTTGGGTCTACCTAACATTTGCTTAGCTTTTGTCTGATCCACCTGCTCCTCCTTTTTCCAGTTGACCACTGGATCAGACAGAATATGTAAGCCCCTTCGCTCCATTCTCATTACAAGACCTTCACCGCTACTACGAACTGACCCGCCCCCGGTATTTGTAGGGCGTGCGCCGCGCGACTTCGGGGCCGCGGTCGGCGCGGGTCAGGCAGTACGTCTTCAGACGCGGCGCCTCGCCGGTGACGAGCTCGGCAAGGTCCACTTTGAAGCGGCCCGCTATCTCGAACAGGACGCCGACGGGAATGTCGGCCTCGCCCGATTCGTAGTTCTTCCAGACGGCCGCGTCCAGGGACAGCTCGCCCGCCAGGCTCTCCGCCGAGAGGCCTTCGATCTCCCTCAACTCGCGCACACGCGCCGCTATCTCGCGCACTTTTTCGTACATCGCCTCTCCTTGCCGCGCAATCCTGCAAGCATGGTAATGGAGGTAGACGAAAACGTACAGTCGGAAATTCCGGATCCGGATCCGGAACAATCCATGGTCATACATGAGGGGTCAGACCCTCAGGGAGCGTCAAGATACTACATCGCTGCAATATCTTCCCAGATCGGCCTGACTTCTATCACCGCTTCCATCGCCATCGGATGAGCGCACGCGATCGATATGGCCTCGCTTTCTGACTTACAGCTTACCAAGGCATACGCCGAGATCTTTTCTGTGGAATCCGAAAACGAACCCGGGAGAACTTCCGGTTTCCCGTTTCTTACCCGTATGGTCTTCGCCTCAATCCACGGTTTCAGCGGGTTGCTATCCAACAAGATCTTTCGTTCCGACATCTCTTCATTCCAGTCCATTATTCTCGAGATCAACGATTGGCTTGGGCCGAAATTATCATCGTGCCCGATGATTAACAGGTACTTCATCTTCCAACCTCCATTGGTAGCCACAACATAGCTTTGCCCAATCCTCCCGGTCATTGATCTGGATCAAGTTCGAAAACCCCTCAGTCTGCTCAACGTTTCCGGAGCGATGTCCAAGTAGGATGCAAGTATCCAACCCGGTACGACTTGAAGCAGTTCTGGATTCTCTCTACGCAATAGCTCAAATCTCTCCGCAGCCGAATAGCTGACAAGATGCTCAATCCGGGTGTTCTGAAAAATGTAAGCCATTTCCAGGATCTTCTGATAAAACGTTCTCCAAGATGGAAGCCGGTCAACCAAGTCATAAAATGACACATGGCTGATGGCCAACACGGTTGACTTTTCAATGGAGTCCAACACTTCAAATGACTTGCTGCCTGATATGAAACTTGTGAGCGCTGTGCCGATAGAAAAAGTCGGCAAAATCAAGCGAGTCCGCTCTTGTCCGGTAGAGGTCAAGAAGTAAGTCCTCAAACATCCCCTGTTTACGAAGTAGAATTGCTCACAGACGTCGCCGGCCCTGACAAGAATTTGGTTCTTTCCCACATCGAGCTTGGTGAATTTTCCAAGAATCTCCTCTTTGTCATCATCGGTGAAGGAGAAAATGGAATTCAGCAGAAGCGAGAGATTTGTCCATTCCGGTTCCACCAGCACCTCCGATTGAGTCTGAACATCAAGAAATCGTCGAAATTTTGTTCGCCATGACATGCCTGATTCATGGAGAGCAAACGCCTGATTTTACCCGAGCCGCGAAGCGGATTCGGCTTGTATGAATTGTCAGGCCGCACTTTCCACGCCATTTCAGTGTCGCCCTCAGGACTGTGGGTCGAATCCGAAGACGCGCAGTTCTTGGTCGCACCGACAGGCCTTGGCGATACGCGCCGCCCACGCGATGGCCTCGTCGCGTGAAGGCAGTTCCAACACGGTGAAGCCGCCATCGAGCGCGGGCGCCCAAGGATAGCCACCCATTGCAGCCGTGCCGTCAGCAGAGACGAGCACGGGCGGTACGTCTTCCTCGATTCCGCCGCCGAAGACGTAAACACCGGCGGCTTTCGCCTCATCAATCACAGCGTGCGAGTCGCGGACTACCGCTCCCCATTCGCCATCGGGCACGACCATCGCCGCGCTTGGAAAAGAGATCAGGTATTTGGCCATGGTACTCCTCCTGGGAATTGACGACGGTCGTGAAGCACAAACCGTGACAAAAGGCGCTGTCCGTATTGAGGCGATTGATAGAAGCTTTTATTTCTTTCCATATATTTTTTGATGACCCCGATGTTCACTAAAATGATCTCTTGCTCACTAACCAGGAAATCAAGTGATATTCTATAGGATAGATTTATTGAAACTGAACAACTCTCATAAGAACTTGTCGTAAATTGATGTGATTGCAATGTTGGGTGATAAGGATTTAATTCCAGAAGTTCAAGAGTCTTCTTGTACTGACTTTTTTTATTTGGATGTTTCTTCAGAAATTTCTTTGCTTTTTCTTCATATGAAAAGGTATAGATAAATTTAAACATCACACATCCGGTTCATATGCTCTTCTATGCCACCTATTATCTATAATACTTCAAAAAGTACTATCAAGCGAGGAATCAAAGTACCGCGAATCGCCTACGTTCAATTCCAGCTCGCATCCGCCGATAAACACCAGAAGCCTGCCGTCCTCCACTTGGTCGGAATCCTGACCTGAGTGGACGTTCAGGTTTCCGCGACTAATTCTCCTGAGGGAATATCGTGGCCCCGGTTGGGGAAAAATCGCAACCCGCGACACGAACAGGCTCATTCCCTCCCTAGTTGCTGTTCAACTCCATCAGGAACTCTTCCTTCATGATCCAGAGTTGCTCCATTCTCGCCATGTGAAAAGAGTCATGCAAAAGCGTGTGCCTCAACAAGATTTCGAAAGAATAATTCGAATACTGACCATGGGTTCCGACCTTCCGCCAGACTTCCTTCGGCGCTTTTCCGATAAGTTTGAGCTGCTTGTCCCGAAAGGAATCAAATACTTGCAGGAGTTCAGAAACGGGTTTCCTGATTGCCGGAGTATTTGGCGTTTCGTCGGGCACGAAAGGGACAATCGCAGGGGATTCCTGTTCGATGAAGATCTCGACCCGTCGCAGGCTAATTTCCTGCGTTTCGACCAGGTGTTCAAGATGCTCATAGATCGTCCAATAGTCACGTATTCTCCTATTGATTTCCTGGTCAGACATCGACTCAACGAACTGCCTCAAAATCATCTTGTTCATCGCGAGTGACTTCATGAAAACCTTCTTGATCATGCCCCCCCCCTTCTTAAAACGGAATACGCATACTGGCCAAGTCGTTCTCGGCTTCCGATTTCCCCTGTGACATTCCGGCCACTCCAGCGGTTCTGTTCATTATTCCGGCGGCCACAGAGCGAATTCCCGGATTGTGCCCTTGCTCATTGTCCGGCAGGCGGTTGCCAGAGTTCCACCTTGTTTCCTTCCGGATCGATGACCCAGGCGAACTTGCCGTATTCGGATTCGTCGATCTTCTCGAGCACGTTACAGCCTTCATCCCGCAAGACCTTAACCAATCCGATCAGGTCTTCCACCCTGTAGTTGATCATGAAGGATGCGGTGCTGGGAGCGAAGGTATCATCTTCTGCCGGTCCGATAGACCAGATGGTTGTTCCTGAGACTGGCTTGCCTTCACCGTCAGTCCAGGTAAATGCCGTGCCTCCCCATTCTTGAACATCTATTCCGAGGTGTCGCTTATACCAGGCCCGCAGCGCCGGAGCGTCTTTGGCTTTGAAGAAAACGCCGCCGATTCCCGTGACTCGTTTCATGAAACCTCCGTTACGGTGACCGGAATATTCCGGTACGAAATTGTCGTATAGATCCTGATGCCAGGCAGCGCTGGCTCATATTCGACCTAACTTGATTTTTGCTCATCCATTTTAGCCTGTCAAACCCATACGGGCGAAGGGACCACCACCAAAGGGCCAAACTTGACAAAGCCGATCATCGATTCGATGCTTATCCTTATCCGCCGGTAGCCGGCAGCCAGTTGCCAGTGGCCGGTGCCGGTGCCGGTGCCGAGTGAAGGTAGTTCTTTTGAGGAGGCATTCATGAAATCGCTGAGCAGCGAGATTCAGATCGGGGCTCCGATCGATCTGGTTTGGAAAGTATTGACCGACTTCGCAAACTGGAAAGACTGGAACCCCATGGTGACCAGAGCCGAGGGCGATGCTGCCGTGGGCAGCAAGCTTAGGATCACCATGCGGGGTCCGGACGGTAAAGATGCCATGAAGTACGAAGCCAATGTTATTACATCATCGGCGCCGAAGTCATTCCGATGGCGCGCGACAGCAATGGCTGGATTCATGTTGACCAATGATCGCGTATTTGAACTGAGGGAAGAAGACGGCAGAACCGTTTTCACCAATCGCGAGGAGTTCAAGGGTCTGATGCTCCCGCTGTTCTCAGGCAAAATGAGTGAGTTCGTAGTTCCGATGCTGGAAGAAATGAACAAAGCCCTTAAAGCGAAGGCCGAGGGTAAATCTTAGGCGGGTCAATTCGAATCCGCTCAATACCTAACCTGTCAAAATCCAAGGCCCGAATATGGTTCTTGCAAGCTCCGCTATACTTGCGAATACGATAGAACCAACCAGGAGTTACCGCACTCCTGCAGAAGTCACCGAATCATATCACCCGGTACGGAGAAAGACTATCGCAACGATTGACTCCGGAAAATCCTTCCGGCCAAAGCTGAGGCTTCATTCGTCCTTGGTCAAAAATTTAAGCAGCGCCGGTTCGATGATCTCGTTGTCGGTATCCATGATGCAGTGGCTGCCGCCCGGCACCTCTTGGTAGCATGACCCATTGACCAGATCCTGCAACTTCTTTCCATTATTAGGAACTATTGCGTCATCTTTGCTCCACATTATCAGGGTAGGACTTGGAATAAGCCTGAGCGGAGGCTCCGATGTGTCTATGGCCAACCTGGCCCACTCACCGCAAGCAGCCTGTACCCCATCGCGCAGAAAAGGCGCCAGATTCCCTATTATGTCGTCCTCGGTTGCGCGGCCGCCGTAAGCTTTCTTTATGACAGCGCGGATAACGGCCATGTTCCCGAGCACGCCGGACGCCCCGGAAGCGGCGACTTTGCTGAATGGCCAATACTTGGCAAGTCCGGGAATAGCGGACCTGCCGAAAACCGCCGGTGCCAGCAGGACAAGCTTATCAACGAAGTCGGGTCTGGAAAGGGTCATGTGGGCGGCGATTCGCCCACCGAGCGAGTGGCCGGCCAGGACCAGGTTTCCGGAATAGCATGGATGTAAGGCATCGAATAAGCGCCACAACAAATCCGCGCGCGACTCCGAATCCTGGGGAAGCGGATCCAGCGCGTGGCCGGAATCTTGTTTCTCACCCGAGAAACCGAAAGGCGGCAGGTCAGCGGTGAGCACGCTCCAGCCTGCCTCCGAAAGCGCGGGCGCAAGATACCGCCAGTTGTACGTTGAGCCGCTGGCTCCATGTATCAAATAAACGATGCCCTTGGGTTTCGAATATTCGGAATTGTCCGGCTCCCATTGGCGAATGTGGAGCCGGGCGCCTTCAACCTGTACAAATGAAGATTCCGGAAAGGGACGTTCAAGGGGAAATCTATTGATCGCCTTATCCCGCAACACGATATCGCCAACGGAAGAACATGAGGCGGCGATGCCTGCACACACGAGCGCACCCAAGATGCGGGCCTTGAAATCCATCCTATTTACTTCATCAATCCATGTGGAAGACTTCGCCTAGGTCCACCGCCACGGGGGAATTGTCGGGATTGGTCTCCATGATGTCGCCCATGTACTTCCACCACTTCTTCACTATCGCAGTCGACGGGAGGGAAGCCGAGGTATGGTGGTCCTTGAGCTTCTGGAAGGCGAAGAGGGTCGAGGTCTCCTCGTCCAGGTAGATGGAATAGTCGCTGACGCCGGCCGCTTCCAGCTCGCGCAGCAATTCCGGCCACAACGCGTCGTGCCGCGCCTTGTATTCTTTTTCGAAGCCTTTCTTGAGTTTCATCTTGAATGCGTGTCGGGTCATTTCTTGCTCCTTTCCCTATAGATATAAGGCTTAACCGCCGCTCCCGGCAAGACCGCGGAAACGGGCGGGGATGACCCGGCCGGATGCCGCTACTTTACTGCGTCGATCTGGGCCACGAGTCCCCTGGACCACTTGCCCGTCTTCTCCAGCTTCTTGACGGCTTCTATCGCCTGGGCGCGGATGAGTTCCCGGTCCATGAAGCTGTCGCTGTAAATGGCGCCTTCGGACACCATCAGGGCGATGATCTCCTTCTCCTTCTTCACGGATTCCGCAAATCCCCAGGTATTGGTCGCTTCGAAAGCCTTCAGGAGTCCGTCGCGCTGCTTCGCGTCGAGATTCTTCCAGAAGCTTTCGTTCACGTACCAGCCGTTCGCCGCGAACATGTCGTTGGTCCGGGTGATATAGGGAGCGGCCAGGTGCCACTTGTTGGCGATCACGTCGGCCACGGGACCGTGGGCGGCTTCCACGAGCTTGGTCTTCAGACCCAGGAAGATTTCGTTCCAGGCGACGGTGGTCGGACTGGCGCCGTAAGCTTCATAGGATTTGACGAACATCTCCAGGCCTGGCGCGCGCAGTTTCAGGCCTTTGAAGTCGTCGATGGTATTCAGCGGCTTCACCGAAAAAAACATGCGGGAGGCCATGGGGACCGGCGCTACGAGTCTGAGGTCGCTGTTTGCCGCGACCTTGTCCACGACCGCCTTGAAGGCGGGGCTGGCGAAGTACTTCATCATGTGGATGTTGTCCCTGAACATGAAGCCGAAACTCATGGGCTGGAAGTCGGGGTCGTAGGGAGCTATCCAGGCAAGATCGTTTCCGAACACCTGGACGCTTCCTTCCACGACCTGGTCCATGATCTGGGAAGCCGAACCGAGTACGGGGCCCTGCACATGATTGACGGTGATCTTCAGGGCGGGAACCTTCTCGATTTCCGCCTTCAGGTATTCGCCCATCAGGTTCCGCAGCGAACCGATCGCGTCGCCCGTGGCGAGCGTGATCTTCACGGCTTTTTGCGCGGAGACCGAACCGGTCCCGATCATACAAACGGCGAGGAACAGGAAAATCTTCTTCATGACAGCGCCTCCATCATTGCTCGTATTCCATCGGGAATCATTTCCCGAACAGTCCGGGAAGAAAGGTCGTGATCGCCGGAACGAAAGTCACGGCCAACAAAAACGCGATGAACGGGAAATAGAAAGGGGCCACCGCCCGGAACATCTGGGCCAGGGTCAGTTTGGTCTGGTTCATCATCACGAACAGCAGGCTGCCGAAGGGCGGGGTCAGCGTGCCCATGAGCAGGTTCATCAGCATCACCATGGCGAAGTGGATGGGATCCAGCCCGTAGCTCGCGGCTATCGGGGCGAGTATGGGAGCGGCGATGAGGAGCACCACGGAAGTCTCCATGAACATCCCCGCGGCCAAGAGGACGATGTTGACGATGATGAGGAACATTATCGGACTCGTGGTGACCGAATTCATGAACTGCCGGAGCAGGTCGCCGACATTCCCGACCCCCGAAAGCCAGGTGAAGGGGGTCGCTACCAGGATGAGCATGCCGAGGACGCCGGTCGTCTTGACCGTTTCCATCGCGCAGCCGAACAAAGATTTGACGGTCAGGTCCTTGTAGGCGAAGCCGAGGATGATGGCGAACAGGCAGGTCAGGGCTCCCAGTTCGGTGGGAGTCGCGACGCCGGTGATAAGGCCGGTGATCAGGAAAACAGGGATCGCGAGTGCGGGAACCGCCCGCAGGAAGTTGACCAAACGGACGCGCAGGGGTTCCTTCGGCAAGACCGCGACGTTCACCATGCCGATTTTCACCATTACGTAGATGGTGATCATGAGGAAGCCGCCCAGCATGAGGCCGGGAATGAATCCCGCGAGGAAGAGCTTGTCCAGGGCGATGTTCGCCAGCACCGCGTACAGGACCATGATTCCGCTCGGCGGGATGATGGGTCCGATCGTAGCGGAAGCGGCCGTGATCGCCGCCGAGAACGGTACCGGGTAGCCGTGGCGTTTCATCTCCTCCATTTCGATCTTGCCCAGTCCCGCAGCGTCCGCCATCGCGACTCCGGACATCCCGGCGAAGATGATGCTGGACAGGACGTTCACATGGCCGAGGCCTCCGGGTATGTGGCCGACCGCGCTGTTGGCGAAGGAGAATATCCGTCGCGCTATCCCGGCGCCGCCAAGCAGGTTCCCCGCGAAGATGAACAACGGAAGCGCGAGCAGCGGGAAGCTATCCAGGCCCGGTCCGAGCCGGCTCGCGATTACGGTAAGCGGATACGTATCTCCGAGTATCAGGAACAGGGTGGTCCCGAAGATGAAGGAGAAGGCGACGGGCACCTCAAGGAACACCGCGATGAAGATGAAAAGAAGCAGGATGGCGAAGTTCATAGCGCGTCCGCCTTTTCAGCATCCGCGGCCGCGGCCGCACCCCCGGCCGCGGCCGCAGCATCCGTGCCGACGATCGCATAATCGACGGGGTTCGCGAGTCCGAACAGATCCCTGATTTCATAGAACAGGTAATAGAGCTTGGCGATCATCATTCCCGCGACGGAAAAGAGGATGGGCAGGGAGTAATAATAACCCTTCGGGAAATTGATCGGAAGCGATGCCGTCCTGGACTTGTTCTGGATCCGGATGGACTTGGGCAGGGTAGCCGCCAGGAAGACCAGGCAGGCCATGACCACCAGGGATACGAAAACCTTCAGGAACTTCTGCGCCCTCGGTGGCAGCGCACGGCTGAAAGTGTCGATCTTGACGTGGGAATCGGTGATGAGCGCGCAGCTCGCGCCCAGGGCCGTGATCCAGATGAAGGCGAGCATCACCGATTCCTGGATCCAGATGATGGAATTGTTGAACACGTAACGCATGACGATCTCCGTCACCATCACCGCGATTATGTAGAGCGCCAGTACCGCGCCGACCGCGAGCTGGACGCGCATCGCGCCTTGCAGGAAACCTTTCACTATCTTCATGGCGTCTCCTCAGTACCTGTCTATGCGGATCCGCGCGCATTCGATATCCAGAACGCGCGCCAGCTTTTCGATCTCATCGGCATGATGGCCGATGCCGAGCGCGAAATGGTGGGTCGGCCCCTCCGCCATCCAGCGCTTCAGGAAAGTCCTCAAGTCCGGCTTGAAGAAGCCGTGGGTGTTCGTATTCCCGGTCGGGGGAATATCGCCCTGCACCGATTCACCTTCCGCTACTACGAACTTCAGCAGGCCTTCCGCGTTGACCGTGATGCCGAGCATGGTCATAGGACCTTCCATTATCTTGAACTCCACACCAGCTCCGCTGCCCGGTTTGCCGTGGTATTTGCTCAGGGAGCGGAGCACGGGTTTGCGGTCGGCGATGTTCATATGGTGCGGCCCGTCGTGGCCGACGAGTATCGAGCCCCGCACGAAATCCATCGGGTGGAATTCCGCGAAACTACCGCCTATTTCCAGGCGATCCATGATGAGCATGGCCAAGCAGGTCTTCAGGTCGAACTCCCCGCACATGGGGAAGCCGGCCGCGGTGAGCATGGAATTGCCGACGATGAAATTGGTCACCATGGTCCGCATGTCGGAGCCGTCTTCGGCCTCGTAATAATACGCCAGGCCGGTGAGCTTCTTCTCCTCTATCGCGCGTTCCAGGGCGATGGCCGACCGGGCCGCCACCCGGAGGTCCTCGTCGTTCAGCATGAAGGTGATGTTGTCGGAGATGGGATTCGGCGTGTCGAAGAATCCGCGGATGCGCGCGGTCATGGCTTCCAGGTCGTCGGGAAGCAGGGCGCGGTAGTGCTTCATGATCTCATCCGGTTCGACCGGAACCACATGGCAACCGAAGGTACGCGTGATAAGGGCAGGATCCACGTGCATGTCGTACATGCTCTCAAGGACATGGCCCATCAGGCCGATCCGCGCGCGCTTCAGGTCATGGAGGGCGTGGGCGATCCGGCACCAGGACGCGATTTCCGCGTCCGCCTCCGCATCGCCTTCCAGGAAACCGAAAATGATGTCGGGAATACGTTTGCCCATGCGCACCGCGACCGCGCTGAATTCGGGGACCGAACAGACGTCGTCGTTGCTGAGCTGGATGAAGGTGGTTCCGTTCCTGTAATCCATCGCCTTCAGCGGCTGCAGCGCGACCAGGACCACCGGAATATCCAGCGCCTGGATCAGGGGGGCGAAGGTCGCGGAAGTCGCGTAGGTGACCATGTCGATGAACAAAAGATCGAGATCTTTTTTACGGATCTCATTCAATGCACGATAGGCGGTTTCCGAATCGTCCACCATGCCGAAATCGGTTATTTCCGCATCGTGGTTCACGAGCTTGGATTTGAAGATCCTCATCTTATCGTGCATGACATCGAGCAAGCCGTCGAATTGCTTCCAATAGGTGGAATGGCCGACCCCGAGGACGCCGATGTTCGCGGTCAGCGGTCTTCTTCTTTCGATACTCATATTCCAGCTCCCTGACCTGCACTAGTCGCTATCCGCATTCCGGTCATATAGTATTCTTGCCCGGTTCCTGACCGGAGTCAATTCCATATCGCTTTATTTGATTGCTTATGTATTGCTATTGTGAAGTTTTATATTGTTATAATTATTGTAATTAATAGTGTATTAACTTTGTATTTGAGTATTCCTACATTTATTACTTGCTTTTCATCGATACTCGATCCATACTTTCCCGCGTCATGCAATTAAGTGAACGCCAGCGCTCGATCTTGAAAAAGCTCATTTCGACGGGAGCCTTATCCATAGATAAGCTCAAGCCGCTTTTCCCCGTCAGCCGCGAGACCCTCAGGCAGGATCTGCTCGGCCTGGAAACCCTCGGTTTGATCAGCCGCGCATACGGGGAGATATCTTTCATCGACAGTCCGGCCAACGGCGATTTCCTGCAGGACCTCGGATGGATGACGAAGACGCAGCGGAGGGAGCGCCTGCTGGGTTTGCTTGCGAAGCACAAGGAATTGAGGATATCCTCCCTGGCCAACCGGTTGAACGTGACGGCTTCGACGATCCGGAGCGACCTGGACGAACTTGAGGGCGAAGGACTGGTCGTCAAGAAGCACGGCTCGGTCTCGCTGGAAGCGCCGACCATCCCCGACCCGACGGTCGCCGAGACTCAGTCTTATCCTCTGAAGGCCAGGATTCTCGGCCAGCGGGGACTCTTCCACATCAACCCGAACGAGACCATCTTCCTGGACGGCAGTCCCCCTTCGCGATTCATAGCGGAAGGAATGCCGTTCCACGCGAATATACCGATCGCAACCAACAGCCTCGCAGTCGTCGACATCCTGCGGAAACGCGGATACAGCTCGGATATTTTGATGCTGCCGGGAACGGTATCCATCGCGACCGGGGATGTGTCCGTACATGGCGCCAGAAGCTTCTTCGCCCAACACGGCATCCGGAAGGCCTTCATTTCCTTGAGATCATACTCCAATAAAACCTTCTATTCAGATTCCGAATCCGAAGCCATTTCGGCGGCCGAAATTTGCGAGCACGCCGAAAAGATCTTCCTGTTCTTGGATTCCATAACGATCGACAAGAAAGGCGAACACGAGTTTCCGTACAGGCGATACGCCGACAAGATCCAGGAGATCATGATAGACGACGGGCTTTCCAAGGAAGAAGCGGCGCTGTTATTCAACCGGAAAGATCCCATAGCGATCTGCGGCCTGGACTTCGCTTACCAGAACCTGAGCAAGCGGAAATACCGCATCGGCTTCCTTGTCAACAAGGACAAGAATTACTTCATCCAGGCAGTGTACAACGGCCTGCAGGAGGCGGCGCTGGCCTACAAGTCGACCTTTCTGGTCATCCGCGAGACCGAAGGCGAATACAAAGCGGTGCTTGAGGGTTGCTCAAAGATCATGGAGGAGAAGATCGACCTGCTCGTAGATTTCACGCTCTGCATCGACTCCATGTTCCATGTCGGCGAAAAATGCCGTTCGCGCGGCATCAGATTGATCAGCGTGGACCTGCACATCCCCGGCGCCGTCTATTTCGGGGCGGACAATTCCGAGGCGGGCAGGATAGCGGGCGAGCACGCCTCGGGCTTCGTGACCGCGAACTGGGAAGGAAGGCTCGATAGGGTAATCATACTCGGCCGCCATGACATCGACCCGGTAACCAACCTCCGCATCTCCAGCGCCGTCGAGACCCTGCAGGAGCGGGTCGCGCTTCCCGCCTCGGCGATCAAGACGATCGAATGGGGCGATCCGGAAAGGAATCCGACCCAGGAACTGATCCGCGAGCTGAAGGATATTCCGCCGGAAGAGAAGCTGCTTTTCATCGGCTTCAACCTACGGCATCTATTGGGCGCGCACGACATCATCGCCCGCCACCGGATGGCGGAACACACTATCCTGGTAGGACAGAATTACACGCAACAGATAGACGAATTGATGAAAGACCCCAATTCCCCCATCATCGGCTGCGTCCAGTACGATCCTGAAACCTACGGCGAGCGTATCATGGACCTGGCGCAGAAGATGCTGGAGAACCACCAGGTTCAGCCCATCAACCATACAAAGCACAGCTGGATCCCGAATCCGTATCGCAGGCAAGAATCAAACCGGGCTGGAAACTCGATTGGCAGGAAGGAGATAAACCCGACGAGATCAGGGTGACGGTCATTCCCGACCGCGCCGAGCGGGGCCGCCGTCTCATGGGCGCGGGAATGTCCCTCTCTCCAAGTCATTCCGCCGTTGACGACCTTGTCGCGGAACGGGATCAAGAAAAGTGAACGCATATTTCCAGGATACTTCGGCCCTCCTCGCCCACTATCTGGATGAAGCGGGAGCCCGGCGAGTCCAAGCCATCCTGGAGGAGGATGGGAGCGAAGTATCCATCTCCGGGCTATTGAACTCGGATCGGCATGCGAAACCCGCCTGCCGCTGGTCGATGCCCTCATCGCTGCGGGTGCCCTGCTGTCGAAAGCGATCTTGGTCCACCGGAATCCTCTTTTCAACGGGATTCCCGAAGCCCTGCTCCGGATGAAGGAGATCGGTTGACGGGAGCGATACGCCTGGAAGCCGAACTGCCTATCCGAATGGAAAATAATCAGAACAGGACCTCAAGCGCTTGCGACCAAGGAAGTACGGACACCGAACCGATTTTTTGGGCACGATCCACCCTGCAGGCGCAGTACAGGCTCGCGCCGGGAAAATCATTTTCAAAACTCCGCAGATTCTTAACGTGCCGCTCGTCAATGACCGAACTTGGTTTTATTTCAACCAAGGCAATCGGCTTTCCTGGCCGATCGATCAACAGATCGATTTCAGCATCATCCTTGGTTCGAAGGAATGAAAAATCGTAATCCAGCTCCAGATACTGGTTCAAGCGGAAACACTCATTCACGAACCAGCTCTCGAAGGCTTCTCCGTAGTCTGAAGAACGTTCTTCCAAGGGCGTATTCAGTTTCCGCTGGATTGCCCGCTTGACGCCCATGTCGAAGAAATAGAACTTGGGACTCAGCCGCTGGACTTTCCGCACGGATTTGGAATATGGCTCCAAGAAGAATCCGAGGTTTGTCTCCACAAGGATTTGATAATAATTTTGGATGGTCTTGTAATCAGCGCCGGTATCCCTGGCGATGTTGGAATAATTGATGATCCGCGTATTCATTTGCGCCGCGACGGGTAAAAAAAGACGGAAAGGATCCAGATTCCGAACCAATTGCTCGACCAGGATTTCTTCCTTGACATAGGTTTGGGCATAGGTTCTCAAGAAGCGGCTTTTATCCTGGGCAGAAGACAAGGAGACGACTTTGGGCAGGGTACCCCATTCCAAAGCTTGCTGAATATCGAAACTCGAGCCCAACTCCCTTGAAGTAAACGGGAAAGCGAAAAGCTCCTGGCGCGTCCGGCGAGCAAGTCGGCTCCGCCTCGTTTCAGTTTACGGCTGCTCGAACCGGTCAGGGCGAATTTGATATTCCGTTCTTCAATCAGTATATGCACATGGTTGAGCAATTTGGGGTTCTTCTGAATTTCGTCGATGATGACCCAATCGCCATCCTTCATGGCACGGACTTGTTGCATCAGAAGCTGTGGATTCATCGCATATTTCTCTTCCGAATCATTGTTCAGCAGGTCGATGTAGAAAGCCTTCTCAAGGAATGGAAGCCGTTTGAGCAGAGTCGTCTTCCCCGTGCCCCTGGCCCCGAACAGGAAGAAACTATTATTCGCAGGCAAGCTGCACAGGCGTTCTATATTCGTAATCCCGATATCGGCCATAGCGCCTGCTCGGACTATTATACTAATATTAACGCCGTATTAGGAGTGTAATCCATAAGTTTTTCCGGATGCGCCAGTCCGGCTCCGCGCCCCGCTACCGGATGAATCTCACCATATTCCAGGACAGGGCGGGAATGACGACCGTCGCCCCCTCCTCCCCCGCCGCGGAGACGGCGGGCGGACGCGGCGCGACCCTATCGCTATCTGTTTCGGTGTTCACGGCTTTCGGATCATCGCAAGCCAGGACCGTATGCTCCAACCGGGCGAATTTTCCGAAACCGGAGCAATCCAGCCGGAGTTCGGCGGCCTCCGAAGGACTGCGGTTCACGATGAAGAAGGAGAGGCTCCGACCGTCCTCCGCGACCACCGCGGATGAATCCAGATAGGGGACGTCTCCCCACTTGGCGTTGTCGTAGACGGGCGATTCGACGCGGAGGTCCAGGGAGATGCCGCGGCCGAAACGGGAAAGGTAGTAGAAGGGCCAGAAAATGGTCTGCTTCCAGGCGCCTCCGCCGTTGCGCGTCATGATGGGGGCGATGACGTTCACGAGCTGGGCGAGGCATGCGATCTTCACCCGGTCCGCATGGCGGACTAGGCTGTTGAGCATACAACCCGCCGCCAGCGCGTCGCCGAAATCGTAAATATCTTCCAGCTGCCGGGGGCCCACCGTCCAGGGCTCCAGTTTCTTGTCCTGGTCGAAGGAGTGGTACCAGACATTCCATTCATCGAAGGAGATATTCACCGCGCGCTTGCTCCGCTTCCTCGCCTTGGCGAGATCGCAGGCGGAAACGACGGTTTCTATGAAGGCGTCGGTGCCGATGGAATCGGCCAGGAAAGTCCCGAGGTCGTCGCCCTTCATCTGGAGGTATTGGTGCATCGATACGTAATCCACGGAATCGTAGCAATGGTCCAGTATCGTCGTCTCCCATTGGGGAAAGGTCGGCATCAGCGGCCCCGAACTGCCGCAGGCGACGAGTTCGAGCTTCGGGTCGAATAGCTTCAGCGCCTTCGCGGTCTCGGAGGCGATGCGGCCGTATTCGTCGGGGGTCTTCATGCCCACCTGCCAGGGGCCGTCCATCTCGTTACCGAGGCACCAGAGCTTGATGCCGTGAGGGCGTTCCACGCCGTGGGCTTTCCGGAGATCGCTCCAGAAGGAGCCTCCCGGATGGTTGCAGTATTCGACCAGGGCTTCCGCGGCCTCTATCCCTCTGGTTCCCAGGTTGACGGCCATCATCGCCTCGGTGCCCACGAGCCGGGTCCAATCCATGAATTCGTTGAGTCCGAAGAGGTTGGGCTCAACAGCGCGCCAAGCCAGGTCCAGCCGCCGGGGCCGCTGGCCGAGGGGGCCGACGGAGTCCTCCCATTTGAAGGAGGATACGAAGTTGCCTCCAGGATAGCGCACGAGGGGGACGTTCAGTTCCCGTACGAGATCGGCGACGTCGCGCCGGAACCCCGAGGCGTCCGCCGTCGGATGTCCCGGCTCCCAGATTCCGCCGTACACGGCGCGTCCCAGATGTTCGATGAAGGAGCCGTACAAACGTTCGTCGATCTCCCCGATGATGTATTCCCTGTCTGTCCTGATCCTGGCGCGCATTGCTTATCCTTTGATGCCCCCGGCGTTCATGCCGGAGATGAAGTAGCGTTGGAAAAATACGAAAACGATGATGATCGGCACCGAGGCGGCGCACGATCCCGCGATGAGCATGTCGTAATTGTTGCCGTAGGGCGTCAGCAGGCTGGCCAGCCCTATCGGCAACGTGAACATCTCTCCCGTCGTCATCACGATGAGTGGCCACAGGAAATTGTTCCAGCTCTGCTGGGCCATGAGTATCGCCATGGCGCCGAAGGCGGGAGCCATAAGGGGGGCGCAAATGAAAAGGAAAATGTTGAATTCGCCCAAACCTTCGATCCGGCCCGCGTCCAGGTAATCCTTCGGAATCCCCGACGCGAATTGCCGGAAAAAGAAGATCGCGAAGGGGGATACCATGAACGGAAGGATAACGCCCTGATAGGTATTCATGAGCTTGAAGTTCACGATCATGGCGTACAGAGGCAGCAGCAGGATCTGCAAAGGCACCATCATCACGAGGAGGACCATCACCGTGATGGCGTTCCTCCCCTTGAAACGGTAGACGCCGAGCCCGTAGCCGACGAAGGACGAAAGGCCGAGGCTGAGGACGGTCTGCGCGGCGAGGACGATCACGCTATTCCTGAACCAGGAGAGGTAAATGCCGTCCTTGCCCGTCACGAGGTAAACGAAATTCTTCGGGTCGAATCTCGGCGGTATCATGCCCTTGAAGCTGATGCCGTAGCGCATGAGTTCCTTTCCGGATTTGAAGGACGCCATCAGCAGGGAGAAAATCGGCAGGAGGAAGAAGACGACGAGCGCGGCCAGGAGGGCGTACTTGATCGCGTCGGCGAGGCCCGCGGAGACTTTCCGCCTCATTCCTTTTCCTCCTGCTTGAAGAAACCGAACAGCTTGAGCTGGGCCATGCTCACCGCGAAGACCACCGCGATGAGGACGATACCCACAGCGGATCCGAGGCCGAGCTCGCCTTGCTGGAAACCGCGCTTGAACAGCAGTCCGACCAGCGTGAGGCCGACGTTGTTCGGGGACAGGCCCCGCCAGAAGATGTAGCTTTCTTCGAACATCGCGAAGCCGCCGAATACGCTTATGGTCGTGACGAAGATGACCGTCGGTTTCAGCAGGGGTACGGTCAACGCGAAGAATTTGCGGAGGGGACCGGCGCCGTCGATCTCGGCCGCCTCGTATAGTTCTTCCGGAATGCTCTGGAGGCCGGACATAAAGTAGACGACGTTCACTCCTGTCCAGCGCCAGACCGCGACCGCGACCATCAAGGACATGGCGGTGAGCGATCCGCCCATGATCCAGTCGACGGCCGGAATTTTCAGCCACGAAAGTATCGTATTGGCCATCCCGCGCGCGGAAGTCGCGAAGATGAGCCTGAAGATGGTGCCGGCCACGACC
>Ga0156599_1226_pt3 | contig 21729 bp, 20 predicted proteins | sample RifOxyC1_FD_110673 | JGI IMG/M metagenome (GOLD analysis project Ga0156599, IMG submission 110673) | Treponema sp. RIFOXYC1_FULL_61_9
ATCGCCAAGCTCGCCGCGCTCAAAGTCGGCTCTTACGGCGACTTCCTGCTCAGCTGGGACAAATCCCTGGCCGAACTGGACGCTACCTTCGTCACCGCCGACATCCTTCGCGCGATGCGGGAGGCCGACATCTCCCCGCGCCTGTGGGACTCCGGCATCGCCGTCTCCAACTTCCGCGACAACTCCACCCGCACCCGCTTCTCCTTCGCTTCCGCCTGCGACCTCCTTGGCCTGTACGTCCAGGACCTGGACGAAGGCAAGAGCCAGATCGCCCACGGCGAGACCGTGCGCGAGACCGCCAACATGATCTCCTTCCTGTCCGAAGCCATCGGCATCCGCGACGACATGTACCTGGGCGAAGGCGACAAGTACCAGCGCGAAGTCGCCAAGTCCCTGGACGAAGGCGTCGCCGCAGGCCTCCTTCCCAGCCGCCCCGCCGTCGTCAACCTCCAGTCCGACATCGACCACCCCACGCAGGCCATGGCCGACTTCCTCCACCTCGCCCACCACTTCGGCGGCATCGACAAGCTCAAGGGCAAGAAACTGGCCATGACCTGGGCCTATTCGCCCTCCTACGGCAAGCCCCTGTCAGTGCCCCAGGGCGTGATCGGACTGGCCAGCCGCTTCGGCATGAACATCAGCCTGGCCCACCCCGCAGGCTACGACCTCATCCCGGAAGTCGTCGCTCTCTCCAAGAAGCAGGCCGCCGCCTCGGGCGGAAGCTTCTCCCATGTCTCCTCCATGGACGAAGCCTTCCGCGGCGCCGACATCGTCTACCCCAAAAGCTGGGCCCCCTACGACGTCATGCTGGACCGCGTCCCTCTCCTGCACAACGGTGACAGCGCGGGCCTGAAGGACCTGGAAAAAGCTTGCCTCGCCAACAACGCCAAATTTACGGACTGGGAATGCACCGAGGAGAAGATGAAACTCACCGCCGGCGGCAAAGCCCTGTACATGCACTGCCTGCCCGCCGACATCACCGGCGTCTCCTGCAAGCAGGGCGAAGTGGCCGCCTCCGTCTTCGACCGTTACCGCGACGACACCTACCGCGAAGCCGGCTACAAGCCCTACATCATCGCCGCCATGATCCTGCTGGCCAAATTCGCCGACCCCGCCAAGACCCTGGAAGCGGTGCTTGCGCGGGGGACCAAGCGGAGGATCTGAGAGGCGCGGGTGCTGGTACGGTCGCGGTCGTACCGATCGCATTATAAGAATCAGGATTGAAAGTTGGTGTGGGGCGCCCCGGCGCCCCGCGCTTTTTTGGGGGATGTGTTGCTATCCAGCGCTGGGGCGCGGGGCGCCGTCGGGCTCTCCGCGCGGGATTGTAACCGAACAATCCCTGGTGCGTAGACTGAGTAAGATACTTATTCAGATCGACGCTGGGGGGGCGAGAAATTCTGGAGGTAGAGGATGGGCATTTAATCCGAAACCGCCGATGAACGGATAAAAACCGCGTGTTTCGGTGAGGATATATGATGACTAGTCCACCGAATGGCCAAAAATCAATCACAATCGAAAATGACAGTTCATCAAGGGTCTTTCAAATATACCGGCTTTCTCTTGGGAAAAATGGACTGCTTCATCTTGGTCAGGTGCTCGGGCACCGGATGACCGAGGATTCTTCCCAGTTCAGCCTGAAAACGGCTTCTGCTCATTGTTCAGGATAGACTGCCCCTACCGATCCCGCCTTCTTGTTCCAAACAAACCTACGCGGCTTCCGCAACTGGCTGCACAATAGGTTTAAGAATCTTGAGAGCCGCCAGGCAGACGACGGAACTCATGAGAAGGAAGGAAACCTTCTCGAAACCACGGACGAAAATCCGGTTAGGGATGAGCCAATCCTCCGGGTGCGGATTGGCGCGTCCGACCGTCGTCCTTTTCGTGTAGCGCGATTTGTCCTCAGGATCAAATGATCGTTGCTCCGCTCCCTTGCGTTTGTTCGGATCGATGAGCGGAACCCGGTCCTTGGAACGGATATAGTCGTTGATCGGGTTCGCGTCATAAACGGCGTCCATGAGCGAATTGCAATTCTGGACTTTCCTTTCCGCCAGTTTCTCCAGGGGGATCTCGGCTTGGGAATCATGCACGTTTGCGCCGGTCACGATCGCCGTGATCGGGAGCCCGATATCGTCCATGTCGAGATGGAGCTTGTAGCCCTTCCATTACGATACTTTCCCCTGGCTATTCTTCTTGCAGCCCTAGGCGAAGTTCTTTTGTAGTTTGGATAAGGAATTACGCGCACTTTGCACTGCCTGAAGTTCGAGCGTCGTCGGTTCCTTCGGAGGCCGGACCTCATCCTTGCGGGGGTGTCCCTTCTTGTGTTCCACCTTCTGGGGTTTCTCGTCCGCATCCTTGTTGACCGGCGTTTCGCGGGCCGGAATGGCCGTGGAATCGCAGTTGATATGGCCGATGAGTGTACCCTTCCGGTGATCCTCGATCATGTTGTTCAAATTTTCAGTCATGAGCGGACGGGAACAGAACACCGACATCCGCCTTGTTGTCGGTATAAGATCCTAAATCCGCTGTATGTCCTGAAATGATGTGAACTCAATCTCGCTGCTTTTCGGAATGAAGAGTGTGTTATCAAACCGGCACTGTCGGGATACAGTGAAGGAAAGGTCGCATGGGTAGCAAATAGTACTGGACCAAGGGGGAAACCACGATTCCTTGCGAAAAACCTGTCGTTGCCAAAAATCACAGTTCCTACCATCGCCTCGTGCTACGCTGCGACAATTGAGTGACCTACCATTCAATACGCTACAGGTTAGTGGGCTACAGACATCCGAGTCCATGGAGGACTAGAACGTGGCCCCCGATGTAAGCGGTACTATAACGATTCTCCACCTGCGCCGCGCGGCCGAGCGCTAGACGGAGCTGTCGGCGCCCGAGGCCCCCTCCGGAACTGCGGCGGAATCTCACACAAGGGTGGGAAGTAGCCGGAGAATCGAAAAAGATTTCCGGGCAGTACGATGAGCATCTATCGACCGGGAATGGCGGAAGTTGTATCGTATGCGGAATCTCAAGTGTGTCCTTAAGTAAGGAGTAGTGAGTTCATGATTGTGTGTCGGTTTATAACCGTTTCTACTTTTATATTATGCGCCCATGCCCTCGCGTCGCAGGAAACCCTTAGATCGGAACGTGAATTGATAATGGACTTCGCAGCGCTGGAGGGCAGGATCGAGCGCCCTTCCTTGAATTATCGTACTCTTTCCGACTCTACATGGGGGATCGAGGAGCCCTTCCGAGCGTACGGTCCCGAATTATTCTTCAGCTTCAACAGCGCTCTCCCACATGGGGAGAACGACGGAGGGCTATGGCAAGGACGGGGAGCGAACGCGAGCTTGACTGGTGGAGCGCGTGCGCTAGTCGCGGGTTTCGAAATTACTTTGAAACCGACCGTGAATTTTTCACAGAATCTCGCTTTCGACTTGCTGCCTTCCGCGTATTCCGATCCGAGCGGGTACTTCTGGGGCTACGGTTCTGGCTCGGGCGCGGACGCGCCGCAAAGGTTCGGCGACGATCCCTTACTATCCTTCGATTTCGGAGATTCGGAAATCAGGTATACGCTGAGGACGTTCACCGTCGGATTCGGCTCACAAGCCCCTTGGCTCGGACCCGGTAGGATCAATTCCATCATGCATTCGAACAACGCCGTGCCCTACCTGAAAGCGGATGTCGGCTTACGGAGGACGCCGCTGCGGATGCGAGGTCATTATTTCGGAGATGTCGAAGCCAGGTTATGGGCAGGAATGCTCACCGAATCCGATTTCTTCGACGACGAGCCGGATAACGACAAGAACCTAATCAGCGCGCTAGCGATCGCGTACACCCCATCCTTTTTGCCGGGGCTTACTCTTTCCGCCAATCGATCCTTTCTTTCTCCATGGGTTCCGGAGAGTGCCTTCGCGATTCCGAATCTGTTCCGCGTGAATCCGAGCGGCGGCGGCGATCAAGATGTATGGGACCAGCGCGCTTCCCTCGGTTTCGATTGGATCCTCACCGCGGCCAGCTTCGAAACCTATGCGGAGGTCGGACTGAACGACTACGCTCCGAGCTTGGATGGTTACATTAGGTATCCTTTCCGCTCTGCGGTGTACACGGTGGGACTTCGGAAAGCTGTCAACTTCGGCGCATCGGCAGAATTCCGAGGGGAACTGCTTATAGAATGGACCAATATGGAGATGTCGCAAGATTTCCAATTCGATTATCCTGCGACTTTCTACATGCACCACCAAATCGCCCAGGGCTATACCAATGAGGGGCAATGGCTCGGTGCGGGGATAGGAACCGGTGGAAATAGCCAATACGTCGGGTTCACGTTGTACTTCCGCGATCTTGTCGCGCAGGTATTTGCACAACGCGTGAATCCGGATAACGATTATATGTACCGGAAAACGATAAAGACGGGAGCCGATGCCGTCGACTCCGATGATAAAAAGGATTTCCGCGCCGATCTAGAAATCGGGATCCGCGTAGGCGTTCCTGTTCCGCGACTCGGATTCCGCGCGAATGCGGGCTTGAGTCTCGTGGAGGTCCACAACCAACTCTACGACGCTGTCGACTGGTATGTAGACCGGAAGACGTATTCCTTTAGGTGCGAGCTTCTATTTTCGTATGGGCTACGCTAAGTCTTGACAGAGCAGTGCAATCTGATCAAAGTAACGGGATTCCCTATAGGAGCGATGAAGCATGGAAGGAACGCGCGGTCGTGCGCAGGAAACAGATTGGACCCTCGTCATCCTGCCCAAGAATCGTTGGCTCGATATAGATATGCGCGAGATAATACGCTACCGCGACCTGGTATGGCTATTCGTCAATCGTGACTTCATTACGGTTTATAAGCAGACGATTCTCGGGCCGATCTGGTTTGTAATCCAGCCGCTCCTTACGACGATCATGTACGCCTTCGTCTTCGGCAACCTCGCGAAAATTGGAACTAACGGTATCCCGTTCCTCCTTTTCTATTACGGCGGATCGATGTTATGGACGTACTTCGAGCAATGTTTCAAATCCTCGTCCGATGCCTTCATCGCGAACGCGGGTTTGTTCGGGAAAGTCTATTTTCCACGTTTGACGGTACCGATCAGCAAAGTTTTCAGCAACATGATATCCCTCGCCATCCAATTCGCGACACTGATGGTTTTCTTTGCCTACTACCTTGCGACCGGCAGTGAAGTCCGCCCGCAATGGAGTATCATTGCCTTCCCCGTGCTCATCGTATGGATCGCGGCGATCGGAACGGGCTTCGGCATGATCGTCTCCGCCTTGACCACGAAGTATCGAGACCTAAGGCAACTTGTCGGTTTCGGCCTCAATCTTTGGATGTACGCGACGCCCATAGTATATCCGTTATCTTCCATCCCCGAGAAATACGCATGGGTCTTCTACGTCAATCCCGTATCCGCGCCGATCGAACTTTTCCGCGTGATGTTCTATGGTTCCGGAATGGTTGGCCCGGCGCACATCGTGACGAGCGTGGCATCGACAATCGTCGTGCTCGTTCTTGGCCTACTGCTTTTCAACCACAATGAACGTACTTTTATCGACGTAGCGTAAGGGGAACCATGAGTACCGCGATCAGCATGGAGCACGTTTCCAAGGAATACCGGCTCGGTGTTATCAACCACGGTATGTTGTACAAGGATATCCAGAGCAAGCTCGCGCGCGTATTGGGACGCCCTGATCCGAACGAGAAGATCGGCGCCCTGCATTACGAAGACGCTCCCGACCGGTTTTGGGCATTGAAGGACGTTTCCTTCGATATCGAGCAAGGCGATAGGGTCGGCATCATCGGCCGAAACGGCGCTGGTAAGAGTACGTTGCTCAAAATTCTTTCCCGGATTACTGCGCCTACGGAAGGCCGCATCAGGATTCGGGGTCGCGTCGCGAGTCTTCTTGAAGTGGGTACCGGCTTCCACCCCGAGCTCACCGGACGTGAGAACATCTTTCTAAACGGCGCTATCCTGGGCATGAAGCGGCAGCAGGTCGCCCGCAGGCTCGACGAGATCATCGCTTTCAGCGAAATCGAGAAATTCATCGATACTCCCGTGAAGCGGTATTCGAGCGGCATGTACGTGCGCTTGGCGTTTGCCGTCGCAGCTCATCTCGACAGCGATATCCTGCTCGCGGACGAGGTTCTCGCGGTGGGGGATGCGAGCTTCCAGAAGAAATCACTCGGAAAGTTGGAGGACGTGAGCAAGAATCAGGGGAAGACGGTCATTTTCGTCAGCCATAACCTCGGTGCCGTCAAGGGACTCTGCACAAGCATCGCCCTCCTCCGTTCCGGGGAGCTCGTCGGATACTCCAGGGGCCATTCGCTTATCGCAACTTATCTTCAAAACTCCACTAACGACAAGCTTTTCACCGAGTGGACTGAAACGGAAGCGCCCAGGACTAGCTATTGCCGAGTTTCGCGCATCGCTGCCGTCGATGCCGCAGGTAAGGATCTGAGGGCTATCGGCGTCGGGGATCCGTTCTATATCGAGACTTCCTTCGAGGTTTCGAAGGACCATACCGTCGTCGGCCTGACTCTTCTCTTCATTGACGACGAGGGGCGGATCGTTTTCTCCACGATGGGGAACACAGCGGGAAATCTCTTCGGGACGCCCCTCTCCGCGGGTCCGTACCGGAGCCGCTGCGCCATTCCTGGTGATCTTCTGAATGCGATAACGTACCGGGTTTCTCTCATTGTATATACGAGCAATTTCGCCGAGTCCTTGCAGGCGGACGACATTCTGGCGTTCGACGTCGGTGAAGGGGGAACAGTGAGGCATGGATTTTGGGGAGAGATCAAGGGCGTGTTACGCCCGAGCTTCGAATGGACGATGCGGAAGGCCGAATAGGACTATTTCGTACCATTCGGAAGCGCTGAAACGGAGGATTCTGTGTTCAACGGCAAAGTCTTAATGATAACGGGTGGAACGGGATCCTTCGGGAACGCGGTATTGCGCCGCTTCCTCGATTCCGGCATTTCGGAGATACGGATCCTATCCCGCGACGAAAAAAAGCAGGACGAGATGCGGAAGCGCTACGAAAACCATAAGATTAAGTTTTATATTGGTGACGTGCGCGACTACGGTTCTATCAAGGACGCCTTTCACTGCGTGGATTACGTATTCCACGCTGCCGCTCTGAAGCAGGTGCCGTCCTGCGAGTTTTTCCCGATGGAGGCTGTCAAGACGAACGTCGTGGGCAGCGACAACGTAATGAGCGCGTGTGTCGTATCGGGAGTGAAGCGTGCCGTATTCCTGAGTACGGACAAGGCCGCGTACCCGATCAACGCGATGGGGATGAGCAAGGCGCTCATGGAAAAGAACGTCGTGGCGCGAAGCCGGAGCGTGGATCCGAAGACTGGCCCTGTTTTCTGCATTACGCGGTACGGTAACGTCATGGCTTCACGTGGATCGGTTATACCTCTATTCTCGGAGCAGATCGACTTGGGACGGCCGATTACGATCACTGATCCGAATATGACCCGCTTTCTCATGACGCTCGACGACGCCGTGGATTTGGTCGTTTACGCATTCCTGAACGGGAATGCGGGGGACCTCTTCATTCAGAAGGCCCCTGCCTCAACGATAGCGGACTTGGCTGATGCTGTCATGGAATACAAAGGCAAGAACACGGACAAACGCGTCATCGGAACCCGGCATGGAGAGAAACTTTTCGAAACCCTCGTAACCCGCGAAGAGATGTCGAGGGCGACGGATCATGGGGATTATTATCGGATTGCCCCCGACGGACGAGACCTCAATTATGACAAGTATTTTTCGGAAGGAGACAGTCGTATCGAGTCGGTCGAAGAGTATACTTCCCACAATACGAAACGTCTCGATGTGAAGGGCGTAGTCGAATTGCTCCGAAAACTGGGTGGTTTAGGAGAGCAATGTTGAAGGATCGTGGGGTTCTGGTCCTCGGCTCGTCCGGTATGGCTGGCCATGCGCTCGCGGCTTATATACGTGAATCCGGTGGGTTCGACGTCTCGGACGTGGGCCCCCGGTCGCGAGCCTTTGAGTCAACCATTCTCGCTGATATCCTTACCAACGAAGGCTTGGAACGGCGGATCGACGAAATAGCTCCTGGCTGCGTCGTGAATTGCGTCGGGATGCTAGTGAAAGCTTGCGAGGAGCGGAAAAGGGAGGCGATCTATATCAACGCCTACCTGCCCCGTTTACTATCGGAGATTTGCGCTTCTCGAGCGATAAGGCTAATCCATTTAAGTACTGATTGTGTATTCTCCGGAGCGAACGGCCCTTATGACGAGGACGCGACCCGCGACGGGGACTCCTTCTACGATCGGACCAAGGCGCTCGGCGAGATCGTAGACGGCGGGGATTTGACCATCCGGACTTCGATCATCGGTCCTGAACTTCGCGAGGATGGAACTGGGCTCTTTGATTGGTTCGTACGACAGGAGGGCGAAACGTATGGTTTTCGTAGTGCTCTTTGGTCGGGAGTAACGACGATCGAATTGGCTAAATTCATTCACCACGTGATTTTACGGAAACCGGATCTCGCGGGTCTCGTACATTACTCGGTATCGGGCGGCATCTCGAAATTCGATCTGCTTGGCTTGATCAGGGAAGAGTTCGGAACCAAGAGCCGCGTCGTGCCCGTAGACGAACCGCGGATAGATAAGAGGCTCATCTGTACGCGCACCGATCTAGGGATGGCGCCCGTGCCGTACTCGTTGCAGATTGCGGAAATGCGTGACTGGATCCGCTCGCATTCGGATTTGTACCCGCGGTTTAGGGAGTTGGCATGAGGATCATGGTAGTGGTCGGGACGAGGCCGGAGCTCATCCGGCTCTCGCGCATCGTGTCTTTGCTCCGGGAGACGACGGAATGCGTCCTCGTGCATACCGGACAGAATTTCTCCTATGAGCTCGGTGAAATATTCTATGGCGATCTTGGGATGGAGCCGCCGGATCTGTACCTCGGCGCCGTGGGCTCGACTTTAGCCGAGACGATCGGCGCCATCATCGTCAAATGTGACGAGGCGATGGCGAAGGTGAATCCCGACGCCCTCCTCGTGCTGGGTGATACTAACAGCGCTCTTTCCGTGATCCCAGCTAAGAGGCGCAAGATTCCGGTTTTCCACTACGAGGCGGTGAACCGTTGCTTCGATCAACGAGTTCCGGAGGAGATTAACCGGAGAATTGTGGACCATACCTCCGATGTGAATCTCGCGTATAGCGAGATCGCCAAACAAAACCTCCTTCGCGAGGGCTTGCCAATGGATAGGACTTTTAATATAGGAAGTCCGATGCTGGAAGTTCTCGAGCATTACGCCGACAAGATCGCCCGATCCGACGTCGTCTCCCACTTCGGATTGCAGGAAGGCAAGTACTTCGTTCTCAGCTCCCACCGGGAAGAGAACGTCGACGAGAAAGGCCACTTGGAAAAGCTCGCCCGCGCGATCGGAAGGATACTCGGGGAGTACCCGTTTCCAATTTTATTCTCCGTTCATCCACGTACCGAGAAGAGGCTGGAGGAATTCGGCGTTCGATTCGACGAGAGGGTAATCAAATCTAAACCTCTCAGCTTCACCGACTATATCGCATTGCAGAAATCTGCCTATTGTGTCCTTTCCGATAGCGGGACGATCACGGAGGAATCGGCGATACTCGGCTTCCCTGCCATCAATATTAGGGAAACCCATGAGCGGCTTGAAGGCATGGAGAAGACGGCCGTCGTACTGACCGGATTCTCGGACGACGCTATCCTCGCAGGCATCACAGTCGCGCGGAGGCAGAAAGATGCTTATGGTGTTATCCTCAACGAGGTGCCTGACTACTTCCAAAGAGGCATTTCGGAAAAAATTCTCAGGATCGTCTTGAGCTACACTGACTACGTGAATCGTGTCGTTTGGAGGAAACAGTCATGAGTTCGGAGGCTGACGAGGGAGACGGCACCTCCGTAAGCATCGTAATGACATACTTTGAGCGTCCCGACCAGCTTAGGGTGACGCTCGAAAGCTTCCGGTACCACGGGTACGGATCCGATGTAGAGGTCGTTATCGTCGACGACGGCTCTATCGACAAACCGGCCCAAGAGGTCGTGGGGAAATATCCGTTCCGGGTCACTGTCGTCAATATGGATCCCGCGAAAAAACAGTATGTCAATCCGTGCGTCCCATTCAACGAGGGATTCCGCGCAGCGAAGGGGACGATCGTCGTCATCCAGAATGCTGAGTGTTTCCATTACGATGACATCCTGTCGTACGTCCGGTGGAACCTGGACAATCGTTCCTACCTGTCTTTCGCTTGCTTCTCGCTCGATAAGGTCCATACTGAGGCTGCCTTCGTCGCGGATGGCTTTTCGACTCTTCGCGAATCGGTGCGCTTCGTCGATCGGGCGTGCGGTTCAGACGGCGAGGAAGGCTGGTACAACCATTCTCTGCATCGTCCTTGCGCCTACCATTTCTGTTCGGCGATTTTCGCCCGGACTCTCGCGGAGATCGGCGGATTCGACGAGAGGTATGCAATGGGAGTCGGCTTCGATGATGATAGCCTCGTACGCGCAGCGCATGATGCGAAACTGAAAATAAGGATCGTCGACGAGGCGGTCGTAGTCCATCAATGGCATTATTCCGACAGGGCTCCGAACGCTCGGCGTGATCGCCTCATTTTCAGGAATAAACAACTGTATACCTTGGTCACACGCGCCAAATGGCCATATCCCCTCTTTGAGGTTTTATATGCCCTCTCCTCTTCGATGGGCATAGAGAGGAACGTCTTTTCCTTCGTCGCGGCCTCTCGTCGGATCGTGAAGGGACTACGAAAAAGGGTGTTCCTCCCTTCATACCGTTTTTTCGTCGACTGGATTCTCGAGATCCTACGAAGGATTATGCCTCTTCCCGATTGGCGCGATGTGCCCGTTATCATAAACAACAGGAACCGGTTCTCGACGACCCGTGGCATGATCGAGTGGCTGCTTCCGGTTGGTTGTCGGCGCGTTGTCGTACTCGACAACGATTCCACGTATCCACCTCTCCTGGAATATTACCGATCACTGGCGGGCGAACCCCGAGTGGAGGTGAAGTTTCTCGGGAAGAACCAGGGTGCGTACGCGCTCTGGGAATGCGGTTCACTTCGACAACTCATTCGGGGCTACTACGTGTATACCGATTCAGATCTTCTACCCGCCGTGGGATGTCCCGATGATTTTATGCAACGGTTCCTTGAAACACTTCGTCAGCATCCTGAAGTCCAGAAGGTCGGTTTCGGCTTGTTGATCGATGATATTCCAGATGATTTCGAGAAGAAAAGGACCGTGGTGATAACGGAAAGCGCGTACTGGAAGCGACCGCTTCCGGAAGGCGGATTTTTCGAAGCCCCCATCGATACGACTTTCGCTCTATACGCTCCATTCCAAAAAGGGGGCCCCGGTTTGCGCGCTCTTCGTTCCGATTATCCTTATTTGCTTCGCCACCTTCCTTGGTATGTCGAGCGTGGGCGCGAGGATGATGAGGAACGGTACTATCGTGAGCACGCAAATAGCTTTTCCTCTTCAAATGTGAATTTCGCCTTGAAGGATTAGGTTCGAAATCATGGGTAATTAATCTTGAACCTTACTATCGTAGCAGAGTTCAAACGAAAGACGCGATCCCTTCGATTGCTGGCGCAAAGGCGCATTCGGTCCTTCGTTTCGTTTCTCCGCGATGAAGTTCTCTTTTTCAATACCACTAAAAAGCTCGATCCAGCAAATTGCGCGCTATTTCACAGTAATACGCGTACTTTTTCCCCTGAGCGTCCTTTCTGCGCGCTCGCGCATTACTCACCCGACGGAACGATCAACGCCGATCTCCTCACTTATATGGACTGTTTTGTTGAATGCGGCGCTGACCTCGTCCTCGTGAGTGCGAGCGGAGAATTGCGTCCTGACGCCCTCGCGGCGGCCTTGGAGCGTTGCCCCCTAGTCGTGGTACGTCCGAATGTGGGATACGACTTCTATTCTTGGAAGACCGCCTGTGAGGCGTATCCGAGTTTCGCGGATCGTGATTGCATTATCTGGACAAACGATAGCGTGATAGTGGAACCGCACGGCGCGGCTCGATTTCTACATGCCTTGATGCGGGCTGACGGCGACTTTGTTGGAGCCACGGACTGCCTCCGTTACGGGCGGCACCTCCAGTCGTATTTATTGAAATTTTCCCGCGGTGCCGCGAACAGCAAGGAATTCCATGATTTCCTGCGAAGCATGAATGTCCATCGCCACAAGGGAACCATTATACGGCGCCTCGAGGTGGGATTATCGAAAGCGCTCGGCGGTCGCTTCGGAGTGATGGCTATGATCGAATCATCGTCGTTTTCCGCACGCGAATATGGAAGACGACGTAGGACGTTGAATCCGACCATCGATGCTTGGGCCGATCTGATCGCGAAACGAGGTTTTCCTTTCGTAAAGCGGGAACTCATAACGAAAAGGGGGGTCGAGAGGGAGCGGATCGAAGAACTTTTCTCGAAAATCTCCGAGAGTGCCCAAAGCGACAAACCGGGCGGGATTGCTAGCGTATCGGTTGCGATGACGACCTTCAACGGCGAGCGCTTCCTCCGCGAACAGTTGGAATCTCTGCTCTTTCAATCGTATCCAATTTTCGAAATCGTCATTTCAGACGACGGATCAACAGACGGAACAATGGAAATTCTCTTAGAATTCTCCGCAAGGGATAGTAGGTTCCGAATCCTGAAGAATAGCGAAAGGCTCGGGTACGTCAAGAATTTCGAACATGCGATCCGCGCTTGTCGAGGTTCAATAATTTTCTTGTCGGATCAAGACGACATTTGGGTTCCGTCGAAAACGTCGGCTCTCGTCGATGCTCTGCCGGGTAGGCTCCTCGTATACTCGGACGCTGAGCTGATCGATTCGACTGGTGCCACGCTATTGGCCTCCTTCGACCAAGCGAAGGGCTTAGGACGCGCCGAACCGGGCATCCTCGCCATACTCAATGGAAATTTCGTTACCGGATGCACCATAGCTTTCGATAGAAGGTTACTCGGGTATGCGTTACCGTTTCCGGACTGTATCCCCCATGATCGATGGCTTTCGCTTGTCGCAGCCGCCTGCGGAGGACTGTACCGCTCAACCTCTATCCTGACGAGGTACCGTCAGCATGGGAACAATGTACTGGGAGCTGGTTTATCCCTATTGAATCGGTTTGAACGGGCAGAAGTCGAACCGAAAGCGGCCGTCCGCAATAGGCTCGATTTCTGCCGTAGAAGAGCCTCTTTTATCCACTACGCGACCGTTGCGCTCGGTAGGCTATTGGATTCGCGTGACCTGGAGGACGCAGGACGTTTGGAACGCTTTTATTCTTCTTACGAAAATGCGTTCGTTCGGCCGGCATCAACCTTTTTCGTCTTATCAAGGGGAAGACGCGCATTCCCGACGAACAGCGGTGCGCGATTGATCCGAAAAGCCCTTCGCTCGTTCATCGGATATCGTCTTGACCGGCATTTCATGTCGGAGCGTTAAATGCAGAATGTAGACCGCCGACCTCTCGTCACGATCATGATTCCGACCTTCAACCAGAGCCAGGTACTACACAAAGCGATTGGAAGCGCGTTGGCGCAGGATTACGAAAATATCGAGGTCGTAGTCGCGGATGACGCGTCGCAGGAGGATACCGCCTCTGTGGTCGAATCGTTCGCCGATCCGCGCGTACGTTATTTCCGGAATCGGACGAATATCGGGCGTGTCGCGAATTACCGGCGTACATTATACGAGTACGCTCGCGGCGACTACGCCCTGAATTTGGACGGAGACGACTTCCTACTTTATTCGGGTTTCGTTCGAGAATGCGTCTCCACGATCCTGGATACTCCCGGTTGCGCTCTTGTATTCGGCGACTTTCTTCAATTGCAGGATGGTGACGAACCCGGTTTTCCCGCCAATAATTTGGGAGAGCTGCGGACAGAGGTCATGGACGGGAATGAATTTCTTTTATCCATGCCCGGCAACAAAAGTAGTCTGCAGCACTTGACCTGTCTATATGATCGGAAACTCGCGATGACCATCGGCTTTTATGAAGCCGATATCATCAGCTCTGACTACGACTCACTTTTTCGGTTTATTGTTAACCGTCGAATTTCTCATGTCAATCGCACGGGTGGCGTATGGGTAAAACACGCCGGTAATTTCTCTTCCGAGAGGAATATCCGGGCATGGGTCGATAATTTGGACCTGTACACTAGCGTCTTCTCTTTCGCGTGGAGCGAGATGCGTCCTCGTCGTTCGGCGGATCTCGTGTGTTGGCTTATCCGCAACTATTCGCGCTACGTAAGGCGAATAACCGTCCGCGCGATCCGGACGGGGAGCCTCGATGTTCTGCTCCCAGTCCTAAAGGGAACGTGGCGAAAAGGGGTCGGTTTATTCGTCGTTTCGGTCTTGCATCCATTCTTCATCATTGCAACCGTCTCAGCATGCATCGATTTATTCAGATTAAAAGTGCAGAAAAGACCGCAATGAAAGTATATTGAACCCCGCCAAGCTCGGTTGCCGGTATTGATGGGAAGGTGCCAATATGGGATGAAGTAGGTTGACCGGGAAGTTTTCCCTTCTTCGACAAAACGGGAAGCCACCCCACTTGTTTAGCCGACATCGGCGTGGCTTTCCTAAAAAACCAATTACGGTATAGTATCACCATTCATTTCAGCCTGTCCGACTTCATTGCCCAAATATACCGCAATCCGGGGGTTGAGCCCTGCTTCCTCTGCAATACGATCCACCTGATGTCCATCCACTCCCATCCCGATTTAAAATACCGTGATCCGGAGACCGGACCGAATTGCAGGATGTCGGTAGTCTGCGTGAGCTACGCCGTCACGTTCGCACGCGGACGGCAATATACCAAGCGTCGTTTCCCTGATTTCCTAGTATGCGGCTGCATTATCAGGCTGGACGCGACCTTTGTAGCCATCGAGGCGGGGACCGGTACAACCGCACTAATCGAGGCGGCCTGCGTCCTGATGGGATGTGTCGATGACCGAACGGTAAAACGTCATGTGGCTCTCGCGTCTGCCACCGTCCGTCTGGTCAACCTCCGCAAGAGAGAAATAATTGCAGAAAATCCTGAAACGGCGGCAAAACCCGACATTACGCCGGACATGAGTACCGGCGAAACCTTGCGGCTTCTCCCCGCGGCAATTGTGCTCGGTTGGGCAGGAAAGGACTTCGAGGCCGGACACCGACGGAACTCGGCCTCGCGCATGAATCCTGGCGACGGGAAAGACCGTGGAAATCAACGGCTTATGTCTCCCGGAGCCGGAGTCATTCTGGTAAAAATCGATGAACATTAAAGGCGAATTCCATGATTGAGCGTTCTGACTGGTCGAAGATGACCGAACCCCGATTCGAGGCGTACCAACAACGGATTTCCCAGGATGAATCCCTTCTGGATGATGCTATTACGGAATGGGACAGGATACGTATGCGCGATGATAATCGGATACGGACCGGAATCGTGGAGCGGACCCTGCGCAATTGGCTGCGCTGGTACCGCAAGGAAGGACCCGAGCAGCTTACCTTCCAACGATCCTTCGGGCCGGTACCTCCCATCGCCGACTTCACTCTTGCCGCTTCTATTCTGAAGCTGATCTAGGAACGACCCCTGCGGACCGTCCCCAGCTCCGGCGACTACCGAAAGTGGGAAGCGATAACGCGGTGGCTGTCGCGCTCGACTCGGAGCGGACCATTTATCGCTTCCTCTTATCACTTAAATTTGTGGGGTTTTTGTATCCCCAGCTCTTCCTCTACCTGAATGGTTTCAAGCGGAAGTGTCCACCGCATCCAAGATGATCGGATATAGGATCAGCATTGGACGCCTATTGTACCGCTACACCGCCGTTGGCGTGAATGAGCTCTATTTGGAAAAGCTGTCTCTTTCGCTTATATTTAACCACGACCCATGAACACTGCCGAAGCGGACTTGGGGAAGCCCGCCGGGATCGGGGAATTTGCTCCGGTTTCAGGAAGTATCTGTATCAGCGAGTGGCGGAAGTCACATGAGGCAGAAAGTTAGGTTTTGGGAAGGCTGAAGGGAGGTACAATTATGGAAAAGGCGCTTCGTGACGATTTTCTCAAGACCTTGAAGGATCGTTTCACAAAAAACCCGCGTCGCCACACCGGAATCGACTGGAATTCGGTGCAAGCCAAATTGGAAGCGAGCCCCGAAAAACTCCAGGCGCTCTACGAAATGGAACGTACCGGAGGCGAGCCGGATGTCGTCGGCGATGACAAGGGGAACGGAACCTTCCTTTTCTGCGACTGTTCGCCTGAAAGCCCGATGGGCCGGCGCAGCCTTTGCTATGACCGCGCTGCCCTCGATTCCAGAAAGGAAAACAAGCCAAGCAGTAGCGCCCTTGAAATGGCGTCAACGATGGGTATCGAAATACTCACGGAACAGCAATACCGGGAACTGCAGGAGTTGGGAGAATTCGACAAGAAGACCTCCAGCTGGGTGGCAACGCCCGCCAAGATGAGGGACCTCGGCGGCGCGCTCTTCTGCGATCGCCGCTATGACCATGTTTTCGCCTACCACAACGGCGCCGATTCGTACTACGCCGCCAGGGGATTCCGTGGCCGGCTCAAGGTGTAGGTAGCCTGAATGGGTAAATTGATTAATCCGCGATCACACCGATTGACCGGCTGGCTCCCGAATGCAGAATCGGGTATTGTCGCTTCAACCTGAACCATGCACCGCAGGAGGAGCCAGCCATGATCCGGAAAATCATCTTTGCCTTTTCGACATCCTTCATTTTGTTCTTTTTAGGCCAGACCTTGAGCGCGGAAACCACCGGTCCGAAGGCCATCCAGAATATTGTCAACGCGCCCCTTCCGCAGACCGAACTGACGGACATCGAACTGAAATCCGACAAGATTCGCCTGCTCGCGGCCAGTTCGACCCTTCCGCCCGATAAATCGGCCAATTATGAAGTCAGCAACCTTCTGGACGATAACGAAGGCACAGCCTGGGTGGAAGGCGACGCGGCCGCCGGCATGGGCGAGAAACTGATATTCGTCATGGATCCGGATGCGAAGTTCAACTTTTTCGGGATCAGGAACGGCTATTGCGGGACTGCCGACCTCTGGCAGAAGAACGGAAGGGTGAAGTCCCTCGCAGTGGAATTGGTCTACGAAAGCGGCCGGATCGAGCGCAAGAAGTTCAGCCTGGACGACAGCCGGGAGGAACAGTTTTTTCTCTTCGACGAATTGGACAACATCAAAATTTCCAGGCTGGATCCGATCGCCGTCGTCACGCTGGCGATCGCGGAGACTTACAAGGGATCCAGGTACAACGACACTTGCCTGTCCGCCCTGGTGCCCGGATACTTGTATTACGCGCCGCGGACCATAGAGTAACAGAAATTCCGGATATCGCGAAGCTGAAATGGAATCTCCTCTTTTCCCGAATCGAGAATTCTCCGGTCGTATACGACCTGTGGCTGGACAAGTATATGTCCATGTTCTCTGAATCCGATCTTCCCGTGCTGGACCTGGGCTGCGGATCCGGGAATAATACGAAGTACTTGGATGAGAGGGGCGTCAAGGTAATTTCCAGCGACTATTCCGAGGCTGCATTGGGTAAGGTATCAAAGGACGTGCCGACCGCAAGGATTGTTCTCCATGACATGCGGAATCCATTGCCGTTTTCCGATGGATGCACGAAGTGCGTAATCGCGGATTTATCCTTGCATTATTTTCCGATGGAGCTCACAAGAAAAATCCTGAATGAAATTGATAGGATTTTGATTCCCGGTGGGCTTTTCATTTTCAGGGTCAATTCGATCCATGACAAGAATTACGGGGCGGGGGTGGGGAAGGAATTGGAGAAAAACTATTTCCTTCATCAAGGCGCAAGGAAGCGCTTCTTCGACGAAGAAACCCTGGATTCGATAATCGACGGGAGATGGGAAACCGTCAATCGCCTTGAGACGGAAGTGAATCGGTACGGGAAACCGAAGATCGCTTGGGAAGTCGCGTTAAGAAAGAAATGTTGATCAAGAATATCCTGATGGCGGTGACCTTTAGGGCTAAATATAGGATGCCACGACATTCTTCACCGTGGCGTCAGGATTGCCGACGGCCTTCCCGTAGCGCGTCCCGAGTCCATCATTCATTCATTTTTAGTCCAGGCCTCACTGCGTTTCCTTCAATCATCTTATTCCAAATCTGATAATTTTCTTCTTTGAATAATTCATCATGGTTTTTGATATTGATTATCATATTTTTGTACATCGAGATTATGTTGTTCTGATGAGTTTCTTCATCCCAGCAACAATCTTTTACCATGCAAGTCCAATAACCTAATTGAATGCCGTGCATCATTGTCAGATGGACACAAACCGATGTACTAAAACCAGTAATGAACAGGAATTTTTTATCCTTGCTTTTGAGGTATGAATTCAGTTCCGTATTTATGAATGCATCAAGGGTTTGCTTGTATATTACTTTTTCATTGTTCAATTCATTTACGTATTTTTCATGTTCGAAACCGGTTGTTCCCTCAACTAATACCGGATGATTGTTGTATTGAAGGAAATTTAGCCAATCCGACTTATCTTTTTTGTACTTTCCCCTTATGTAAATTATTTCAATATTTCTATTCCTGCAATCAGTCATCAACCGTGTCAATCTCTTTTCATAATCCATCTTCTCGATAGGATTCTCTATATCATTCGTGAAATCGTTTTGCACATCGATTACTAAAAGAACATATTGATTCCAATTCATCGCCTTCTCCTTTTATGTTTTCTTGTCTTCCGTGCGTGAACTTACGCGGAACGCTGAGGTCGGCCGCAACCATGACCAATTAGTACTTATTGTAAGATGTAACTTGATGTTGGATGCTCCTTCGCCTATGGCTCCCGGAATATTATGCCTCCGTAAGTTTATGGGATAGGTCCGCAATACGCAATATAGCGCGACGAAATTTCAAGGCTATTGAAAAGGAAAGGTGCGAGTGCTTTTGTTTTCTCCCGCAAGTATTTCAAGGTTCATCTTGACCAGTTTTAACGCGTTGATTTGGTGAAATGTCTCTATGACCCCGCTGATAATCAAAATGATATACAAAGATTCGCTAACTCGTGTATAATTTATGAAAATTGCTCCAGGATGTGTGGAATTTTCTGCCCATCCTGGGTGCAGTTTATAGCCATTTCGCTCATCTCACCTTAAGTCCCGGTTACGATTCGTTATTCCACCGCTTTCTTCACTCTTGCCGAAAGCGTCACGGTAAATACTCCGGTTTTTCTCTCCAGTTCGTTGAACCGTTTCGGGCCATCCACTCTGAAACGGAAATGTGCCGCTTCTCGTCTCCAAAGGCGCAGGATGGCTCAATGTCCACGAACAAGAGCATTGACAGATCGTCCTGCTGAATGCGTTTACTATTATTTACACTAAAATATGCCTCTATGCATAATGCAGAATTCAACTTGGGTGCAATCCGCTGAGATCTTGAGCTTCCTAGGCATCGCGTCATAATAACTTGACTGATTACTGGGATGTGCTATAATGAAATATGCGAAATCAAGCCGCCGAGGAACAAATAATATTTAAATACAATACTCTCGCTCCATTAATGGATGAGCGCATGCGTCGGCAGTGGGCGGCAACTGAGGCGAAATCATATGGGCGGGGCGGCTTGCATGCCGTCAGTATTGCAATACAAATGTCACCGAATACAATACGCAAAGGTATTCAAGAACTAGCCCAAAGAGAGAAAAATCCTAAACATGTAATTGATAGTCGCGTTCGTCGTTCTGGTGGGGGGCGAAAAAAAAGTGTTGATGCTGATCCGGGATTGAATCAAGAACTTAAAAGGTTAGTTGAACCGATGACGAGGGGTGATCCCATGTCGCCGCTGCTCTGCTCTGGACTTGTTTAAGTACTACAAATCTTGCTGATGCCCTGACTCAGCAAGGTCATTCTGTCAGCCCACGAACGGTTGGCCGACTATTAAATGAAGAGGGGTACAGTTTACAAAGCAACCGGAAAACCAAGGAAGGAACCTCTCATCCTGATCGAAATGAACAGTTTGAATATATCAATGCTATGGTCAAGAAATTCCAGCGCAATGGTCAACCAGTTATATCTGTTGATACGAAAAAGAAGGAAATAATTGGTGAATTCAGGAATGTAGGCAAGGAATGGCGACCCAAAGGGGAACCGGAATCAGTACAAGTACATGATTTCATCGATAAAGAGCTGGGGAAAGTCATTCCGTATGGCGTTTTTGATCTGAGTGAAAACAAGGGATGGGTGAGTGTTGGGATCGATCACGACACCGCTCACTTTGCTGCTGAAGCTATCCGACGTTGGTGGAAGAAGATGGGCATAAAACGATACCGAAACGCCAAACAATTATTGATTACCGCTGATGGTGGCGGTAGTAACGGCAGTCGAAGCCGACTCTGGAAAATTGCTTTACAGGAACTGGCAACACAACTCAGAATTCCAATTCATGTGTGCCACTTTCCTCCGGGAACAAGCAAATGGAATAAAATTGAACATAGAATGTTTTGCCATATAACACAGAACTGGCGTGGACGCCCTTTGGTTAGCCACGAAGTAATTATTCAACTGATTGCGAATACTACGACCGCCGCAGGATTGAAAATACAAGCCGAGCTGGATAATGGTATTTATCCTACAGGCATCAAAGTAAGTGATGAAGATATTGCTTCCCTAAAAATAAAATGGGCACTATTTCATGGTGAATGGAACTACGCTTTACATCCAATTTTTTAATAAGAACAGTCAAGTTATTATGACGCGATGCCTTAGCCGGTTTCCGGAAGTACCCGATTTTTTAGGGGGTATGCGTCGACTGGAGTTCGGTGCAAGGGAAATCGGAGATTGGCTCCGAAAATCTCCGGGCGTTTAATGATATGGAATGTACCATAATCGAACCGGAAGTCGTCTTGCGTTTTCAAACGCGTTGAGGATTTGGTAATATGATCTGTAATTGCAATGGTGTAATCAAAACTAGAATATTTCGGTCGGTTAGCCTAAAATACGGATATGGCAACTGTCGGCCTCTACAAAGATGAAACCCGCCTCTCGGAACTGCAATGGGATGCGCTGGCCGGGCAGGACATCGACATCTCGCGGAACGGCAAACCCGCGGTACATCTGATACCGGTCGAAGCGTCCTTGCCGGAACCGGAATTCGGATATTATCGGGAAGGTGTGCGGATAGCGAAAGATTATGCAAAATGTCTGGAGATTTGAAAGAGTATGATTGAAAGTGCAAATGGACACCCGTACCTTCATGTTTACCTCGCTGGATGTATCCAAATTGGGTCCATGCACATTGCGCCTGATCGAATCCCAAGCCACCGTAATATAAGTCGCCCCTTCCCAGCTTTACGTTCATATTTTCGGACTCGACCGCCGAAGTTCGGGGCGCGGAACTAATTAGGAGTTGAAGTACGATGGGAAAATTGATCTATTCCGCGATCACCTCTTTTGACGGTTACGTAGCGGATGAAAGGGGCGATTTTGACTGGGCTGAACCCAAAGAAGTCGTTCATTCATCCCATCATAATCGGAAATGGGAATTCTGCCATTAAGAGGGGGCGCGAATTAAAACTGGCTTTGATCGAAGCGAAGAGCTTTGACTCATCATAAACACTTTGCGGCCGGTTTTGGCATTTTCAAACACGTAAATCTTTATATTACGGAGGCTCTTTCAAAAAGCCTTTGGTAGCCTGATTTTTTGGTAGGAAGC
>Ga0156599_1188_pt3 | contig 19091 bp, 15 predicted proteins | sample RifOxyC1_FD_110673 | JGI IMG/M metagenome (GOLD analysis project Ga0156599, IMG submission 110673) | Treponema sp. RIFOXYC1_FULL_61_9
AATACCGAACCGATCTTCGCTTCCACTGCCGCTTCCTCAAGAAAGCGCCCCCCCCTTCCCATCTGGTTGTTCGTCGCCGCGATCGCGGCAGCGGCGATATTCGTCGGAGCGTCCCTGTTGGCCGCCCGCCCGCAGGCCGAGACCGTAGTGGTCCGCGGCGCGACCGTTTCCGTCGTCGCCAGGAAGACTATCCGCGACATCGTTTCCGTTTCCGGCGTTCTGGAGCTTTCCCGCAAGGAGATCCTGACGTCCCCGGGCGACGGAACGGTGGAACGCGTGCTCGTGGACGAAGGCGACCAGGTCGCCGCCGGCCAGGAGCTGCTCCGCATCGACACCGACGAGCTTGAGGCGAGCCTTTCGACGAAGAAGCTCTCCCTGGAGAAGCTCATCCGTCAGGGCGAACAGGACGAGGCCGAACGCCGGTTCTCCCGCCGCCAGAACGAGATCTCCATCGCCGCGGCGGAGCGCGCGCTCACGGACGCCCGCGCGGAGGCCGACCGGGTCGAGTCGCTGTATAGGAAGAAGTTCGCTTCCGAATCCGAGCTGTCGGCGGCCAAGGGCAAATTGTCGAATGCGGAGGGCTCGGCGGAGGAGTCGAAACTGAAGCAGGACCAGGCCGAAACGCTGTACCTCCTGGCGCAGAAGAACCAAAAAGTCGACATGGAGATACTGGCGGCCGAAATCGCCGATCTTCAAGCGACGATCGCGGCCTGCGTCGTCAGGAGCGTCCGCGGAGGGACCGTTTATTCGCTGTCCGCCGAGACGGGCGGGACCGTGAAGGCCTATGCGGAACTGGCGGTGGTGGCCGATCCCCAGGACGTCCGGGCTGCCCTGGATGTTCCCGAGACGCGGATCGCCTCCGTTTCCAAGGGCATGAGCGTCACGGTATACGTGGGGGATTCGTCCTATCCGGCGCGGGTGGAGACGGTCGCCCCCTCGGCGACGAGTTCGTCCTCCTCGGCCGGGTCCGTGGTCCGCGTTACCGCCGGCTTCGACAAGAAGCCCGAGCGGCCCACCATCGGCGGTTCGGTTTCGGGCGAGATCGTCGCCGGCACCATCGCCGACGCCCTCGTGCTTCCGCGGGGCGCCTTCCTGTCCAGCGGGAACTACGCCGCGGCCTACGTCGTTTCCGGCGGGACCGCATCCAAAAAGGCCGCCTCGTTCGGCATCGCGGACGGATCGCTTATCCAGGTCGTTTCGGGACTGGCCGAGGGAGAACACGTCATCGTTTCCGATTACCGGGATTTCATCCACCTCGATACATTCCCCTTCGACGAAGGAAAATAAGGAGCAGACATGCTGACGCTTAAAGGAATCGACAAGTGCTGGGCGCGCGGCGCCGACAGCGTATACGGCTTGAAGGGCATCGACCTGGATATCGTCCGTGGCGAATTCGTGACCATTATGGGTCCTTCCGGCTCGGGCAAGTCGACTTTGCTGCAAATCATCGGGTTGCTCGACCTGGCTTCCGCGGGAAGCTACGCGATCGAAGGCCGCGATGCGATGGGTCTGCCGGATAAGGAACTTGCGAGGATACGGAACCGCCATTTCGGTTTCGTTTTCCAGCGCTTCCATCTGCTTCCCGATCTCAGCGCCTTGGAGAACGTGATGCTGCCGATGAGCTATGCCGGTATCCCCGGAGGACAGCGGAAGGCACGCGCCGCCGAATTGCTGGAGCGGGTCGGGCTTTCGCACCGGCTGGGCCACCGGCCTTCGACCATGTCCGGCGGCGAGCAGCAGCGCGTGGCCGTGGCCCGGGCGTTGGCCAACGATCCCGGCTTCCTGCTCGCGGACGAGCCCACCGGAAACCTTCCTTCCGAGAAGGGTAGGGAGATCATGGATATATTGAAAAACCTGAACCGGGAGGGCATGACCATCGTGATGGTCACCCATGACGAGGCTCTCTGCGCGCTGGGGACGCGGACGGTCCATCTGAAAGACGGAGCGTTGGATTCCGTGGTCGAGCGCGGAACGCGCTCGGAGGCTTGAGCCATGGACGACCTTCGGATGAGCCTCCGGCACATCGCCGTCAAAAGGGGCGAATCGACCCTCGCGATCCTCGGTACCGCGATCGCGGTCGCCGTGCTTTCTTCGACCGTGTCCCTGATCGGATCCTACGACGCGGCCTTCGAGCGCTACGCGCGCCAGCCCCAGGCGCGGCAGGTGTCCGTGGAGGGCAACAGGGGCGTACGCGGGGAGGGCGGAGCCGCCGTGCGGTTGGACGCGAGCGCCCAGCAAGAAATCAGTTTGTCACTGGCGGACGCGGCGACCGCCCTGGCCGAGAACGAGCAGCTTTCCGTGGCCTACCTGGAGCGCTTCGTGCGCTTCACCACCGCGAACGTCGCCCGGTTCGGTCTCGGGGGCGGTCCCGGCGGCGGTCCGGGCGGCGGGGCCGTTGTGGTCGATACTGCGGCTGCGGCGACCGCGGCGACCGCGGAAGCGGCGGCGGCTGCTGAAACGGCGGACGTTCCGCTGCTGGATGAGGTCCAGGGCTATATGATCTCCGCTTCGTATTTCGACGCGTACGAGCTGAAGGCGGCCCGCGGCTACCTCTTCGACGACCGCGACGTCTCGGCGGGGAATGCGGTCGCCGTAGTCGGCTCGGCACTCGCGGGCAAGCTCTTCGCCGACGGCGAGGCGCTCGGCAAACGGATCCGGCTGAACGGCACAGTCTACTCGATAGGCGCCGTGCTCGAGCCGTACGCGTACGGATCGGAGGGCTTGTCGGCTTCTTTCGATGAGCTCGTGTTCGTGCCGACCCGGACGGCTACACGGGGCGGACCGGGAGGCGGCTTCTTCGGCGGGGCGAATTCGCTCAATTTCGCGGTGAAAGCCGGCGGGGACGCCTCGGCGGCCGCACGGGGTCTGGAAGCGACCTTTTCCCGATTGTACGGCGCGGAATCCGTGATCGTGCGGACCCAGATTTCGCGCCAGAAGCGCGAGATCGAACGACGGCAGCGCATCCTCGCGCTGTTGGCCACCCTCGCCGCTGCGGTCGGAGTGGCCGCGGCCGTCAACGTGTTCAACCTGATGACGGGACGCGTTTCCCGCCGCGCCCGGAGCATCGCGATCCAGCGTTCGCTTGGAGCCGCCTCGGTCCGGGTGTTCAGGCAGACGCTACTTGAATCGGGTCTGCTCGCGGCGGCCGGCGCCGCGCTCGGTTCGGCCTTCTCGCCCCTGATCGCGCGCTTCCTCGGCTCGATCCTGGAAGCCTCGGAACAGAACGCGATCGAGCTTTCGCTGCGCTGGGATCTTGTCGCCCTGACGGCGGCGCTTTCCGTCCTTGCCGCCTTCCTGTTCGCCGCGCCTCCCGCCGCGAACGCCGCGGGCACCGTGATCGTCGACGCGCTACGCGACGAATGAAGGAGTACATCATGGAAAACGAAAAGAAAACCAAGGGCTCGGCGCGCAGGAAACTGCGCCTCGGACTCCTCCTGGCGGTCGTCGCGGTCGGCACAGGTTCGCTCGCGCTTTCCCAGCGCATCGCCGCGCGGCTGGATCGCCTGGTCGCGGTCGCCGTGGACGGCGGCGGCCGTCGCGTCGTCATCGCCAACGCCAATCTGCGCGCCGATTCCTCCTTCGATTGGCAGATGCCTCCGACCTTTACCACCGACGATCTGCGGACCCTGTTGGATGCCGGGGCGGGAGTACGGAACGCGTCCATCGTCAACGAGCTGCCCTGGCGGCAGATCGAAGTAGAAGGAGTCGCCTACAGGCCCGGCACCGTCCTCGGTTCGGACGAACGCTACCCCGACGTGATGGGGCTCTCCTTCGTCGCCGGAAGCTTCTTCTCGGCCCAGGACGTTAGTTCCAGGGCCAAGACCGCCGCGATCTCCGAACGGGCCGCGGTCATCCTATACGGGGACGCGGCGTCGGCGGTCGGCAAATCCTTCCGCGCGGACCGCAACATTTTCGTGATACGGAGAGCCGGCGGCGCGCCCTCGGAACGGCAGGAATCCAGCTTCGATTCATATACGATTTCCGGAGTCTATCGGGACGTGACCGAGTTCGAACGGGACGCGTTCGACATACCCGACTACATCATTCCGTATACCACCATGTTCCCGGAAGGGATGAGCCGGATTCCCTTCGTCCGCACCTTCGCCGCGAGGGTGGACTCCCGCGATCTGTCGCAGGTGGAGGCGGGGCTGCGCTCGTCCCTCGCCCAAGCCAAGGACGATGAGGTCAAACTAACGGTCTGGGAGGGCTCGCTCGGTTTCGGCGGGGCCACTTCGGTGGACCGGGTCCGGCGTAGCCTGAAGAGCCTCTCGCTCGTGGCCCAGCTCTTCGGCCTGGCCATCCTGGCGGTGGCTTCCTTCGGGATAGTGAGCGCGATGATGGCGGAGGCCGCCGAACGCAAGCGCGAATTCGCTATCAAGCGGGCTCTGGGACTGACTGCCTTCGGCGCCGCGCTGGAGCTCTGCGCCGGCGGCGTCCGGCTGGCGGCTTTCGGCGCCCTCTTCGGTTTCGCTGTCGCGACCGCCGCGGGGAACGCCGCGGTCGCTTCCCTCTCGCCCTTCCTGGAAGCCCTCGGCGTCAGCGGCGGGGATCTGGGCGGCGGTTTCCTGGAACCGCGTACCCTGCTCGCCCCCCTGTCGGCCGTGGCCTTCGCCGCCCTCTTTTCCCTGCTGCCGGCCTTGCGTTCCTCGTCGCAGGCGATAGCGGAAGGACTCAACGAGTAGAAGGTCATGAAAAACACACGATTCCATGCAAGGTTCATTTTTGTCTTCGCCTTCACGGCTCTGTCCCTCGCGGCTTCGGCGGCTTTCGCCGAGGGATCCGCCATCTCCATGGAAGACGCCGTCGGCAAGGGCCTCCTCCGTTCACCGGAAATCGCATCGGCGGCGGCGCGGCTGAAGTCCAGCGATGCCGCCCTGGAGGCGGACGTTCCCTGGCGGTCAAGCGCCCTGACCCTCAAGTCCGACGCGAAGGATCAGGATTCCGTGAAAACGGGCGAATCGGCCTACGGCTGGAGCGCGGGCGCCTCGCTGCCCCTGTTCGACCGGCTGTCGCTGGGAGCCTCGGTTTCAGGCGATACCGCAGGCGCGGCTTCAGGCAGCGTGACCGCCTCCCTCAAGCCTTTCGCGACAACGTCGATCGCCGCGCGCCTGGCGGCAAATTCCGCGCTCTTCGACTACCTCTTATTGGTCCGGACCACGACCCTGGCGCTGCGCTCGTCCGTCCGCGCGCTTCAGGTCGCGGAGGCGGAGGTCGCCTACCGGAAAGCCGAGCTTTCGGCGAAGGATTTCGCGCTGGAAAGGGCCCGCCTGCTTGTGGAGAGGGGAGACGCGAAGAGGGCGAGCCTGATGGACGCGCTTTCGGCGCGGACCGACGCGCTCATCGCGCTGGATGCCGCCGAAGCCGCTGCGGAGGACGCCCGCTGGACCCTCGCTACCGGCACCGGCATGGAAAGCGCGGAGCTGTCGGTCATGACCGAGCCGCTCGCCCCGGAAAGCGCGCCGGTTTCGGAGGAAACCTGGATTCGCTCTTCCCAAAAGGTCGTCAAGGCTTCCTCCGATGCCGAGAGCGCGGCCGACGAAGCCCGCCTGGCGGTTCCGCGACCCGACCTCGCCATTCAGGGGAACCTGTCCAGCATCCTGGCCGGCTCGGCGGCCGGGACTACCGGCTGGACGGCCTCCGCGACGCTGACCCTGCCCGTCGATTTGGTCTTCCGTGCCCAGGCCGACGCCAAGGCGGACGCCTCCCGCGCCAAGGCTTCCGCGGCGGAACAGGCGCTGCGTGACGCGAAGCTGGAATACTCGGGGAAACTCAAGGAAGCCGACCGGGTCGCTTCGCGCCTTCAGAACGCGCGCCTCTCCGCGGAGTCCGCGGAGCTTGCGGCCGAAGAGTCCCGCCTACTGGCCGAGCGGGGCGAACTGTCCGAAGCGGACCTCTCGTCCGCGGAAGCGCTCACGCTCAAAGCTGCCTGGCAGGTCCTGAGCGCGGAAAAATCCCTGGCGGAAATCCGTGACGAACTGGATCCGCGATTTGCCGTGGAGACGGCCATGAAGAGCGGGAAGTGATGCCCGAACCCGGCGCCGGCGGCGCGGCCTCCGCCGGCGCGGCTGGCGCCGGCGGAGGGCCGGGATGGGCTCAGAGCTGGATGGGCACCGGCTTGACGTCCCAGATTTCCTTGGCGTACTCGGCGATGGTACGGTCAGTCGAAAATTTGCCCATGCGGGCGGTGTTCAGGATGGACATCGCGGTCCACCTGTCCCTGTCTTTGTAGGCCTCGCTCACGCGTTCCTGGCAGGCGATATAAGATTCGTAATCGGCCAGAAGCAGGTACGTATCTCCGTGGTACAGGAGGGAATCGATGATGGGCTTGAACAAGGTCGGGTTGCCTTTCGAGAAATATCCGTTGCTTATCTGGTCGATCACCTGCTTCAATTCAGGATTGGCGTTGTAATATTTCAGAGGGTCGTAGGAGGAACGCTTCAGTCCGGCGACGGCTTCGGCGTCCAGGCCGAAGATGAAGATATTGTCGTTTCCGACCTCCTCCATTATCTCGATGTTGGCGCCGTCCAAAGTGCCTATGGTGACCGCTCCGTTCAGGGCGAATTTCATGTTGCCCGTGCCGGATGCCTCGGTTCCCGCGGTCGAGATCTGTTCGGACAGATCAGCGGCGGGTATGATTTTTTCCGCGTTCGATACCGCGTAGTTCCTCAGGAATACGACCTTGAGCTTGTCCCCTATCCGCGGGTCGTTGTTGACCGTTTCCGAAATGGAATTGATCAACTTGATGATCAATTTGGCCATGTGGTAGCCGGGTGCGGCCTTTCCCGCAAAAATGACGGTTCGCGGGACGAAGTTCTTCCCCGGATTGTCCTTGATGCGGTTGTACAGGGTGACGACGTGCAGCACGTTCAGCAATTGCCGCTTGTATTCGTGCAGGCGCTTGACGTGGATATCGAAAATGGAATCCGTGTTGATCCTGATGTTGTTGCGGCTCAGCACGTAGGCCGCGAGGAATTCCTTGTTGGCTTGTTTTATTTCGTACCAGCTCTTCCGGAATTCCGGATCCTTGGCGAAGGGCTCGAGTTTCTTCAGTTCGAATAGATCCGAAGCCCATCCGTCTCCGATTTTCCCGCTTATCAACGATGACAGGCGCGGATTGCAGAGCTTGAGCCACCGTCTCTGCGTGATGCCGTTGGTCTTGTTGTTGAACTTGGCGGGCCATAGCGTATGGAAATCCTTGAATAGGTTCGCTTTCAGTATCTCGGTATGCAGAGCGGCCACGCCGTTGACCGAATGGCTTCCGATGATGGCCAGATTGGCCATCCTGACCTTCTTCACAGGTCCTTCCTCGATGATGGAGAGTTCCCGTACCATGTCCGTATCGCCGGGGAACAGCACGGCGAGTTCGGCGAGGAATCTCCTGTTTATCTCGAAGATGATCTCCAGGTGACGGGGAAGCACTTTCCCCACAAGATCGACGGTCCACCGTTCCAGCGCTTCCGGGAGGACCGTGTGGTTCGTGTAGCCGAAGGTTTTTTGGGTGATGGCCCACGCTTCTTCCCAGCCCAGGTTCTCGAGATCGACGAGGGTCCGCATCAATTCCGCGATGGAAATGGCGGGATGCGTATCGTTTAGCTGTATGGCGACCTGGTCGGAGAATTCCGTGAAATCCGCATGTTCGGCCTTGTATCTCCTGATGATGTCCTGGATGGTGGCGGAAACGAAAAAATACTCCTGGCGCAGGCGGAGTTCCTTGCCCTCGAACAGGTTGTCGTTGGGATACAGGACCTTGGTTATGTTTTCGGAAACCGATTTCTCCGAAACCGCCTTGATATAATCGCCGTCGTTGAAGTAATTGAGATCGAACTCGCGCGTCGACTTTGCCGACCATAGGCGAAGATTGTTGACGGTGTTGTTTTCATAGCCGGGAACGGGCGTATCGTAGGCCATGGCGATGATGTCCTGGGTGTTCGCCCAGCGGCGATGCGCCTGGCCCTTGTCGTCGAAAAAGGTTTCCACCTTTCCGTAGAAATTCACGATGTAGCTGAATTCCGGCCGGGGGAATTCCCAGATGTTACCCAGCCGGAGCCAGTTGTCGGGGGTTTCCACCTGGTAGCCGTCCTTGATGCTCTGGAAGAAGATTCCGTAGTCGTAGCGGATGCCGTAGCCCACCGCGGGAATTTCAAGGGTCGCGAGGGAATCCATGAAACAGGCTGCCAGTCTTCCCAAGCCGCCGTTCCCGAGGCCGGCGTCCCACTCCTTTTCGCGCAGTTCCTCCAGGGAATGGCCAAGCTCGGCCATGGCTTTGTCGGCTTCCTCGTACATTCCGAGGTTGATCAGGCTGTTGCCCAAAGTCCTCCCGATCAGGAATTCCAGGGAGAGGTAATAGATCCGTTTGGCGTGCTTCTTGTGGTAGGTCTGCTGGGTGGTGATCCATCTCTCTATCAGCCGGTCCCGGGTAGCCAGGGCGATGCTGCTGTAGCTGTCCTGGGTGGTCGCGGAATACTCGTCTTTCCCGAGCGAATACTCCATATGGTGCAGGAACGACTTTTTCAGCGATTCCGAATCCATACCGAGGTTTTCTTCGACAAAATCCGCCGGGTGTACGAGAGGGCTTTTCTTGGCTGCCATGGATCATCCTCCATCGTCTATTTGAACTCGATTCCCATTATAGTCCATACGCAGCGTCCCGGGGCGTATCATTCGATCTCCACGACCCTCCAGATCCGCTCCACGCGCTGCATATTGTCATGGGTCTTCAGGATCAGTCGGTACTGTCCCGGTTCGGTGAAGGTGAAGGGTTCCACGAGCCTCATGCCGCCTGAGGGGATGCTGACGCGGTCCCGGCGTAAGGTTTTATGCTTGGCGGGGTCCATATCCATCTTGTAGAAAAGTATTTCGAACACGCCGTCCGAACCGGTGCGGTTGGTGACCGCGTACTGGATAGCCGTTCCGACCTGCGCGGGAATCTTGTCGGTGGTCTTCTCCATCCTGTTCGTGATGGCGAAGCCGATGAACGAGACCGGCAGCTCCTCCTGCGGAAGCGTTTCCGCGACTGTCGGCGCGGGTTTTACCGGTTGCGGCGCTGGCTTCGCGGGCTCTGGAGCGGGTTTCGCGGGTTCGGGGGTGGGCTTGGCGGGCTCGGGAGCGGGTTTCGCCGGCTCGGGGGCCGCGGCCGGAGCCGGTTTTGCTGGTTGCGGGGCCGGAGCCGGTTTCGACTGCTCAGGGGTCGGCTTGGCCGGCTCATCGGGACGTTTCAGCGGAATGACCGGCTCGTCCCCCGCGACAACGTAGACGCGGGCGCCGAGCAGGAGCGGCGACCAGTACGGACCGAGCTGGGAGATGACCACGCCCGTCTTGGGCCCCTCCGAGATGGCGTTGATGAAGGATTTCCGGTCGATGAAGATCGCGACGTGGCTCGGAGCGCCGCCGACGGTGTCGAAAACGAGCACGTCGCCCGGCTTGGCCTTGTTCAGCGAAGTCGGGACGCCTGCGGCCCACTGCGACTTGGACGTGCGCGGCAGCACGATGGAGGCGGCCTGTTTGTAGACATAGCGGACGAAACCGGAGCAGTCGAATGCCTTCGGCGATTCCGCGCCGTATACGTAGGGCACTCCCAGGTAGGTTTTCGCGGTATCCACGATGTTCTTGCGAACGTTTCCCGGGTCCGACTGGGCCCCGGCCGACGAGGCCAAGAAGACGATGCAAGCGGCGAGCAGGGGGACGCAGGGCTTTCTCATGCTCCTACGCTATTTCCGAATCGGTCGAATGTCAAATAGATGGAACCAAAAAGATCGGGAATCTTCCAGGGGCAGATCTAGCGTACGCCCGGATAGCGGGTCTTGAACCGGTTCGCATCCCGCCGTTGTCCGGAAGGGGAACCGGTTGTATACTGGGGCGGTGAAATTATTGTTGCGCATCGGCCTCATCCTTTCCGGGCTTCTGGCGTTGGTCGCCTTTTCCCTTTCCCTTGCCCTGGTGCGCGCTTTGCATGTCCGGGGGGCGGAAGCGGATAGCCGAGCGCCGGAATACCATTTCGCCCTATATTTACCGGATAACCGGAATTCCTTCTTTACTGAAATCATCCGGGGGGCCGAGAATGCGGCCGAGGAAATGAATGCGGTTCTTTCCATACATACCATCGATCCGGCCCGATTCGATTTGGAGATGGCTTCTTTTTCCGGCGTCGACGGCGTCGTCGTCTGTCCGTATCTTGAGCATTCCTTCGCCCGGCGTCAGCTTGAAAAGTTGCAGGCCAGGCAAATTCCGCTGGTCCTCATCAACCATAACGTTCCGAATGACAGGCCTTGGCCCTATATCGGCACGAATAATTTTGATGTGGGCAGGAAGATGGGAACCATCGCCGGCCGGACCGCGGAAGAAGAAGTGCGATTGGCGGTCGTCTACAGCGAAAAAGAACCGGGAATGTTCGCGGAACGTGAATTGGTCGAAATGGGGATAGCCGACGCGCTGAGGGAAAAGCTGCGGGGCCCCATAATGAGCCTGAAGACGAACAGCAACCTCCTGGATGCGGAGCGGATGGTATACGAACTCTTCACGGATGACTCCCGGATCAACACGGTGATATTCACCGATTCCAACGATACGATCGCGGCTGCGCAAGTGATCATAGACATGAATCTTGTCGGTCGGGTGCGGATCATCGGATCGGGAAATGATCCGGGAATCATCGAATACATAAGGAAGGGAATCGTCACGGGAAGCATCGTCGTGAATCCGGAAAAGATCGGATACCAGGCCGTCAAGTCTTTGGTGGAGCTTCGCTCCGCGGGTTATACCTCCACCTCGGTCGATACGGGCGTGGAAATCGTCGACGGAAGCGGACGGTGAAAAAGAATCTGCGGAATTCGTTCCGGATCCAGATGGTATTGAGCGTCTTCGGGGTATTCATCCTGTTGGTGCTTTCCACGACCTATATTCTTTTTTCGTCGATCAGGATGCAGGAAATAGCGGACAGCAGTTTCCAGAAAGAGCGCAACCTTAAATCGATGCAGGAATCGTTGATGACCTATCAGACGCCTTTGCTGGAATACCTTTCCACCCGGTCATCCAATGCGTTGGCGAAACTGCTGGTGGATTCCCAAACCTTGCGCAACAAGATTCCGGCGAACATGCCGAAATCAACCGACAGCACCGAATTGCGCGAACGGGAAGTGTATGCCCTGATTCTGTCTTTCCTGGATATGGCCGACGCGGCGGTGGAAGCGAAGCGGGGAAGGAACATCGCCGGATACATACCCGTGTACGAAGAGATGACGCGGCTTTTGAAATACATAAATGAGGAAGTCGAAAAGCTGAGCACGGAGCGTTTCCGCGATCAATTGGACGCCTACGGCGTATTCGTAGCCGATTTCAGGAATATCCAGCTCTGGAATCTGTTGTTCATCATTTTCATTTCCTTCTTTTCGATACTGCTGCTGCTCCGTGCCGTCGAAAAAATGACGGATCCCATGGTACGACTTTCCGAAATGGCTACGGAACTGTCCGATGGCCATTTCGGGGTCGAAGACATCAAGACGAGTTCGATCTACGAGATCGATCATGTGGTCGAAGCGTTCAACAGGATGAAAAATGAAATCGGGAAGTATATAGAAGAAATCAGATGGCAGGAAAACATCAAGCAGGAATACATGCAGGAACGTCTGCGGAATCTCAAAATGGAGGAACTGGTCAGGCGGATGGAAATATATACCCTCCAAGCGCAGATGAATCCGCATTTTCTTTTCAATACACTGAATACCGGTATGCAGCTTGCGATTGTCGAAGGCGCGGACCGCACGGGTGAGTATATGGAATACCTGTCCTTGCTGTTCCGCCATAACATACGGAACAAGGACAGCATCGTGCCTTTGCGGCACGAGATAGAGGGATTGAAATATTACTTTTATATTCTGAAGGTTCGTTTCCCCAAAAATCTGGATCTCGTTCTGGATTATCCGGAGGAAATGCTGGACGGATACCGTATCCCGGTTTCCATCTTGCAACCCCTGGTCGAGAATTGCGTCGTCCATGCGTTCAAGAATAGCGCCGGTCCTTCTTCCATCGTCGTGAGGATCGAGAAACGCCGATCGGATCTGGTACTGACCGTAGCGGACAACGGTTGCGGCATTTCCGCCGAAATAGTCGAAGGATTGTTGCATCCGCTCCCCATCGACGAATCGTCCTCGCGGGTGATGGGGCTGGAAAACGTCATACAGCGATTGTATTTCTTTTATCCCGACAAGAAGGACGTCATAGAGATCGAAAGCGCTTCCGGATCGGGTACCACCATCACCATACGCATCGACACGGAGAATGAACCATGTATCGCGTTCTGATCGTCGACGACGAAGAGCCGGTCCTGGACAGCTACGCGTTTCTCCTGGAGATGCCGGGAACCGAGTTCTCGCTTGTCGGCAAGGGACGGTCCGGATTCGAGGCGATCAAGCTCATCCACGAACTCAAGCCCGATGTGGTATTCATGGATATAAATATCCCCGGAATCGACGGTATCGAGGTGATAGCGGAGGTCCATAAGAAAGTCCCGGGAACGATTTTTATTTTATCCACGGCCTATGAACGTTTCGACCTGGCCCAACGCGCCATCCCGCTGGGCATTTTCGCGTACCTGGTCAAGCCCGTTTCAAAAAAGACTTTTCTTTCGACCCTTGAAGCCGTACGTTCGGCGTTGTTGGAGAGAAGTCCCGTGCCTCCGATCCTGTCGGGGGACCTCGCGGAACGGCAGTTTCTGAAGGAAGCGATCTGGAAAAGGATGACCCAGGAAGAATGGGAGAAATATAAGGATTCATTTTCCTTCCATTCGGACAAAGGAATCGTCTGCCTGATCGAATTGGAGGAAGATCAGGACCGTTGGTGCCGCGCCATCGCCGCCTCGCTCTTTTTCCATCACCGTTGCCTTTTTACCCTGTATCATAACAAGGCGCTCATTCTTATCCCCGAGGATGTGGATCGCAGACTGCTGGTCAAGGAACTGGAGGAGATCATCCGGACGACGGTGCCTGAATCCGTGTTCAGCGCGTTCGCGGTGGGAGAATCGCATAGGGGCCCGGATTTGTACCTTTCCTGCGGGGAAGCCTTGACGGAAATGGGGAAAAAGAGGAGTTATGCGGACCTTCGATTGCGGGAGCGCCTACGCATCATTCAGATCAGGCGCAGGATCGGCCTTTCGTCATCGGAAGAAACCGAATCGATATTCAGGGCCCTTTGGGAAGACATCTTCGGAACCTATGATTTTCCGACGTCGAAGGCCAAAATGGTGGCGCTCTTCACCCTGTTGATCGATGATCTTACGGGCTGCTATAGCGGCCCGAATGAAGAAGACCCGCCCATCGCTCCGGCCGAAGAGATCATGCCGCTGCTGGACAGCGACGAATGGGAAGCATGGAGCCGGGAAGCGTGCGGCAGGCTTCACGATCTTTTTTCGTTGCGCCGATCCGGTAACTATCCTCTTCCGTTGATCAAGGCGATCGGATACCTGCATGAGCGCTACGCGGAACAGATACAATTATCAACGGTTTCCGATGCCGCCCAGGTATCCACTGCGTATCTCAGCAGGCTTTTTTCGGAGCATCTCAAGACTACCTTCATAGACTATTTGACGGAGCTTCGGGTGGCCAAAGCCGAAAAACTCATCAGGGAAACCCGCATGACGATGAAAGAGGTCTCGCATGCCGTCGGCTATCAAGACCCGAACTATTTCACCAAGATTTTCAAGAAAGCGACAGGGCTGCCTCCGACGATGTACGCGTTGGGAAAGGAAAAATGATGATGCGAAAACTGTCGTGGTTATTCGTCGCGCTTTCTATGCTCGGAGCGTTTTCCGTCCTCGGCGCATCATGCGGCCTGAAATCCGCCGGGACTTCGGCGGAGCGGGGGGCGAAGGCCGCCGAACGCAAGACGGAGGCATCGGGTGCCGGGAAGCCGATCACCATCGGATTTTCCATCGCGACCGATACCTTCATCATCGAGCGCTGGAACAAGGATATGAAAATATTCTCCGGCGCCGCCAGGGAACTGGGCGCCGAAGTCATCGTCCAACTATCCGCGGGGGGAATCAAGGAGCAAATCGCCCAAATAAATTTTCTCGTGAACCGCAACATCGACGTTCTTGTCGTGATAGCCCATGATACGGAAATGATAGGTCCCGCGATCCGCCAGGTGAAAAGTTCGGGGATACCCGTCGTCGCGTACGACCGGATGGTGATGGGCATTCCCTTGGACGCCTACATATCCTTCGATAACCAGGAGGTCGGTCGTCTTTTCGGGAAAGCGTTGACCGAGGCGGTGCCGGAAGGAAAATACTTGGTAGTGAACGGCTCCATCCACGACAACAACAGCTTCATGGTGCATGACGGACTCATGGAGGTATTGGACCCCTACGTGAAGTCCGGAAAAATCGCGATCACCCATGAATTATGGCTGGATGAGTGGAGTTCCGACGAAGCCTTGCTCAAGATCGGAAAGGTTTTTGAGGAAACCGTGGATTTCGACGCGATTTCCTGCGCCAACGACCAGATCGCGAACGCCGCGATCCAGCTCCTGTCGGAGCGCAGACTCGCGGGGAAAATCGCCGTGGTCGGACAGGACGCCGATTTGATCACCTGCCAGAGAGTGGTGGAGGGTACCCAGCTCATGACCGTATACAAACCCATCGCCAAACTTGCCGCCCGTGCCGCGCGTTTGGCCATAGCGCTGGCGAAGCGGACCGCTTTCCCCTACGATACGCTTCTGGACAACGGGAGCGGCAATAAAATACCCTCGTATATCGAAAAACCGACGGCCGTCTTCAAAAGGAACATGGACGCTACGATCATCCAGGACGGTTTTCACGCAACCGAGGACGTGTACCGGAATATCCTGCATAGGGTAGAGAATTGACATCGAATTATTGCTGGTCTCCCCGGCGAGGGATGCGCGCAACCCTCCCGATTACCTGATTTTGTCAAATATTTACGATTTTCAGCCGCCGGGTTATGATGCAATAATCAATCATATTTATACCATGGAGGTATGGACTATGAAGAAACTGATCGTTGTTTTATTGGCCCTTGCGGTGGTCGGTCCTTTCGCGTTCGCGGCCGGCGGACAGCAGGCAGCCGGCGGAAAGGCGGCCATGATAGGTCTGGCGATGCCGGAAACCCATGTCGAACGCTGGCAGAAAGACGGCGCGGCGCTGAAATCCGATGCGGAAGCCAAAGGCTACGTCGCGGAAGTCACCTACGGCGACGCGGACCAGAGCAAGCAGAATCAGCAGATCCAGGATATGCTGACCAAGGGCGCCAAGCTGGTGGTCATCGGTTCCGTCAATGAAGGCGTCGTATCCGCCGTCGCCGACGCGGCCAAGGACGGAGTCATCGTCATCGCTTACGACCGGCTCATCACCGGGTCCGGCGATTACGATTACTACATCACTTTCGACAATTTCAAGGTCGGCCAGTTCCAGGGCGGCGCCTTGGAGACAGCTTTGAACCTTAAGGCAGCGTCCAGCGCCGCTCCGAAGATCATCACCCTCTTCGCGGGCGCGCCCACGGACAACAACGCCAAGGTGTTCTTCGACGGCGCCATGAGCGTGCTGAAGCCCTATGTCGACTCCGGCGCCCTCAAGCTGGTCGGACCCGCGCCCCTCAGCTCCGCCGATTCCGCCAACTTCACCCGCATCACCACCGAGAACTGGCGCGCTGATGTGGCCAAGACCCGGATGGAAAACCTGCTGAACAGCGACGCCAAGAACGTCGTGCTCGACGGAATCCTCGCTCCCAACGACACCCTCGCCCGGGCCATCATGGAAGCCTGCTCCTCCGACGCCAAGTACGTCGACAAACTTCCCGTGGTGACCGGCCAGGACGGAGAGATCGCCTCCATCCAGGCTATCAAGGACGGAAAGCAGTACATGACCGTTTTCAAGGACACCAGGAACCTGGCGGTCGCCACCATCGAGCTGGCCGACGCCCTGCTCAAAGGCCAGACCCCCAGCATCAAGGGTGCCCGCCTTGACACGACCTCCTACAACACCGGAAAGAAGATCGTGAAATCCTACCTGCTCGAACCCGTAGTCGTGACCAAGGCCAATTTCCAGGCCGTCATGATCGACAGCGGCTATTACAAGGCAACCGATCTCAAATAGCATCGCGAAAGCGCGAATCCGGGCGGGATAACTCCTGCCCGGATTTCCATATTTTCCGGAATACAGGAAGCCAGGATGAATGAATATATACTGGAGATCCAAAATCTTACCAAGGAATTCCCCGGCGTCCGTGCGTTGGATAAGGTAAACCTCAAGGTAAAAAAAGGCGAAATTCATTCCCTTTGCGGCGAAAACGGCGCCGGGAAATCCACGTTGATGAGCGTCATCAGCGGCGTCTATCCGAAAGGAAGCTACGAGGGCAAGGTTTTCTATAAGGGACACGAAACGCATTATCACAGCGTGAAAGACAGCGAAAAGGGCGGACTCGCCATAATCCATCAGGAATTGGCCCTCAGTCCCTATCTTTCCATTTACGAAAATATCTTCCTGGGGCACATGAAGACCCGGTTCGGAATCATCAACTGGGATACCTATATCCGCGAATCCAAAAAATATCTTGATCAAGTCGGGTTGAAGGAGAATCCGTCGACCGTTGTCAGCAAGATGGGCGTCGGCAAGCAGCAGCTGGTCGAAATAGCCCGCGCCCTTTCCAAGAAAGTGGAACTCCTGATCCTGGACGAACCGACCTCTTCCCTGAACGACGACGAGAGTGAAAAGCTTCTGGAACTGATCCTTGAGTTGAAGAAACAGGGAATCACTTCCATCATGATTTCCCATAAACTTAACGAAGTGCTGAAGATCGCCGATACGGTGACGATACTTCGGGACGGAAAGTCGATTTCCGCTTACGACGTCAAAGAACAGAAGCTGACGGAATCCATGATAATCAGGGATATGGTCGGTCGCGATTTGACCGCCCGCTTCCCGGAACGGGAGACAGTTCCCGGAGATGTCATCATGGAAGTCAAGGATTGGACGGTGTTTCATCCGGACTACCATGCCATCAAGGTCGTGGACAAGGCTTCGTTCAATTTACGCCGGGGCGAGATACTGGCTTTCTGCGGGCCGATGGGCGCAGGACGCACCGAGCTCATGATGAGCCTTTACGGACGCAGCTACGGCTCGAGGGCAGAAGGCGAGCTGTATCTGAAAGGGAAGATGGCGGAGACCGGATCCACGAAAGCCGCTTTGGCCGCGGGTTTGGGTTACGTCTCCGAAGACAGGAAGAACCTTGGACTCATCCTGATCCAGGACGTGAAATCGAACATCTCCATTTCCAGCTTGAAAAAACTGTCCCGACTCGGAGTGGTTTCCGCCCAGCAGGAGATAACGGAAGCCGAGAAATATCGCAAGGAACTCAGGATCAAGACTCCGTCCGTGAATCAAATGACCAGGAATCTTTCCGGCGGGAACCAGCAGAAGGTCGTGCTGAGCCGATGCCTGCTCGCCGATCCTGAAATATTCATAGTGGACGAACCCACGAGGGGAATAGACGTAGGCGCCAAATCCGAAATATACGGAATACTGAACGATCTGGTGGCCATGGGCAAGAGCGTCATAATGGTGACCTCGGAATTACCCGAAGCCATCGGGATGGCGGACCGCATCTACGTCATGAACGAAGGCCGCATCAAGGGCATGTTGATGAAGGAAGAGGCCACCCAGGAAAAAATAATGCACATAGCGTTGGTGAATTAAGGAGTAGATATGGGCGACACCAGTACGAACACGGCAAAAGTCCGGACCCTCATAAAGAACAATATCCGCAATTATTCGATGATCCTCATGCTGGCGCTGATCATGATCGTCTTCTCCTTCTTCACCAAGGGCGTCAACCTGAACTCCCGCAATTTTACCAACATATTCATACAGAACAGCTACATTCTCCTCCTCGCGGTCGGCATGGTCCAGGTCATCATCATCGGGAATATCGATCTGTCGGTCGGCTCGGTATGCGCGTTCATCGGCGCGATAAGCGCGATGCTGTACAATACCGGAATCGGAATGGTCGCTACCCTGGTGGTGAGCATTATCATCGGCATGGCCATCGGAGCATTCCAGGGAAGCTGGATCGCGTTCCTGAAGGTCCCCGCATTCATAGTCACATTGGCCGGCCAGCTCTTGTTCCGCGGCCTGACGTACATCATAACCAACGTCACGCCGATCACCCTGATGGACGACGGATTCAAGCAAATCGCGTCGGGAATGGCGAATATCCCGGGCCTGCAGATCGGCGGATTGTATTATACATCGTTGCTGGCCGGGGCGTTCGTCTGCATCGTCTTCGTCGTGATGGAGATCCAATCCCGCCGAAGCAAAATAAAGAATGGTTTCGAAGTTGCCCCGACCGGATTCTACCTCCTCAAGCTGCTGATCATTTCCGCCCTGGTGATGGGACTTACCTGGAAATTCGCGACCTACCGGGGCCTGCCCACCGTCGCGATAGTCCTGGGCATCACCATCCTGGGTTTCAATTTCTTGCTGGGAAACACGGTGATGGGCCGGTACATCTACGCGGTCGGCGGCAACGCCCGATCGGCGAAACTGTCGGGCATCAATTCGGAACTCGTCGTTTTCCTGGTCCATGTGATCATGGGAGGAATCTGCGGTCTAGCGGCGGTGGTTTCCACCGGTTACATGAACTCCGCGCTGCCGCAGGCCGGCAATAACTTTGAGCTGGACGCGATCGCGGCCAGCTTCATCGGCGGGGCTTCGGCGTCGGGCGGAATCGGGACGGTCATCGGCGCCATCGTCGGAGGACTCGTCATGGGCGCCATAAACAACGGCATGTCCCTGATGAATATCGGAGCGCCGTGGCAGTACGTGGTGAAAGCCTCGGTTCTTCTGCTGGCCGTTTTCTACGATATCTACACGCGACGAAAATCCGGTTTGGGTTGATGCCGCGGCGGCGGGGAGGCGATGCGCGATGCGCGCCTCCCCGCCGGAAGCGACGGAAGCGACGCTTTGCTTTCCCGCCGACCGTATCCTGCCTCAGGGCTCTATGAACACCGTCTTGATCGGCGGGAAGCCGTTGAACTCCACGGAAGCGTAGCTTGAGGTGTAGGCGCCCGCGGAGAGCCAGTACAGG
>Ga0156599_1224_pt2 | contig 18415 bp, 11 predicted proteins | sample RifOxyC1_FD_110673 | JGI IMG/M metagenome (GOLD analysis project Ga0156599, IMG submission 110673) | Treponema sp. RIFOXYC1_FULL_61_9
ACTCGCCACCGACATCAATACCGCGCATCTTAGAAAAGCGTCGGTCGGCGTTTACGGCGAATGGTCGTTCCGCAACGTGCCGGACGGATTCATGCGGGATAACTTGCGGGTACGGAACGACGGGAAGTGGAAAGTGCTTCCGAATATTCAGGATCTGGTCGATTTTGCCTGCCTGAACCTCGTAACGGATGAATATCCTCAGGCGATGGACATTATTTTCTGCAGGAACGTATTGATGTATTTTTCGCGGAACCGCGCCGTCGAGGTCGGACGAAAGCTGTACGATAGCCTGGCGGAAGGCGGATGGCTCTTCGTCGGCGCGAGCGAACTGTCGCCATCGATTTTCCCGCAGTTCGAATCGGTCGCGATCGACGGCGCGTACGGATATCGGAAGAGCTGGAAGACTTCCCGGGCGCCCGCAGCGGTACCTGAATGGTCCGCGGAACCTGAATGGTCCGCGGACCATTCAGGAGATTTCTCCGGAAGCGTTCTCCCCGACAGGATCGAACGCGCACCGGGCATCTTTATCCCCCCGAAGAAAACGACCCACGATGAAGAACCTTGCATAGACATTAAATCTTCCATCCGGGCGCTCGCCGACAGGGGAGATCTCGCGGGCGCCTTAACCTTATGCGAAGAAGCGATTTCCGGCGACAAGCTGGATCCCATCCTCCATTACCTGCGGGCCGTCATCCTCCAGGAATCGGATCGGAACGGAGAGGCGATAGGTTCGCTCCAAAGGGCGCTCTACGTGGATCCGAAATTCGCCCTTGCGCATTTCGCCCTGGGGAATCTCGCGATAAGGAACGGAGATCCGAAATCCGGAAGGCGATGCTACGAGAACGCCCATTCGCTATTGGCCGAGCTGGGCGATTCGGATGTCCTGCCCGAATCGGCGGATCTGACGGTCGGCAGGTTGCGGGAAATAATCCGTTCCGTTATGCGGATAGGAGCGCAGGAATGAACAACGAAAAGGAACGCACGATTCTGGAAGCGCGCGCGCGGATCCTGGCGCTGGAACCGGAACGGGAGACCGCCGCGGGGAAAAGACTCGACATCGTCGAATTCTTCTTGGCGAACGAATCCTACGGCATCGAATCTTCATTCGTACGCGAGGTGTTCCCTCTCAAGGAATTCACGCACTTGCCCGGGACGCCTTCCTTCGTATTAGGCATCGTCAATTTGCGCGGACGCATCTTATCGGTAGTCGATCTGAAGAAGTTTTTCGGCATTCCGGAGAAAGGTTTGGGGGATCTGAATAAAATCATCGTCATCGGCGACGGCCCGATGGAGTTCGGAATCCTCGCTGACGGAATCATCGGCGCGCGGGCGATCCCCCTTGATTCCATTCAGCCGCCGATCCCGACCGTCACAGGCATCTGCGCGGAATACCTGAAGGGCGTCACCGGAGAGCGCGTTATCGTCCTTGATGCGAAACGGATTCTTGAAGACAAGAAGATGGTCATTGATATGGACGCGGACTGAACAATAAAAACGAAAGGAGACGGCGATGAGCGGATCAAGAATTAACGCTATGGGGATAGTTCTGCCGGCTTTGATCATTCCTGTCGCTCTGCTGTCGGGCTGTCTGTACTTTTTCCCCGAATGGAGGATGATCGACGAACGTCTTCATTCGATCGCGGAAGCGGTAGGCCTTTTCGCGGGAATATCGCTCGCGTTCCTTCTTATGATGCGGACCGATCAGGATCATGACGGAAGCCATTACGTTTGGGTTTCGTCCGCTTTGCTCGCGATGGGCATCCTTGACGGTTTCCACGCGAGCATCAAACCGGGAAACGGTTTCGTTTGGCTGCATAGCCTCGCCGTGTTATCCGGCGGGTCGCTTTTCGCGATGGTCTGGATACCGCCGGCATCCGATCATCGGAAAAAAAACGGGCCTTTGATAGCGTTCGCGACGGCGCTCGCAACCATTGCCGGAATCATCAGTTACGCATATCCGAAAGCTCAGTTGCCGATGATCGCGGATGGCGCATTCACCCGCGAAGCCTCCATCATGAATATCTTGGGGGGCGTCGGTTTTTTCACGGCAGGCGCGTTCTTCATCAAACGCTACCGGATAAGCGGCGCGGTGGAAGAAATGCTATTTTCCCTTTTTTGTCTGTTCAACGGTCTCGCAGGATCGGTTTTCCCGTTCGGCAACGCGTGGGACGCGGCGTGGTGGCTCATGCATCTGATTCGGCTCACGTCGTACCTCTTCGTTTTCGCGTACATCTTCATGATGTTCCAGGATCTCAACGAACGTCGGCGCCTGGCCGGACTGCTTCAGGAACGAACCTCGGAATTGACGAATTTGTTGCAGAGGGCGAAAGAAACGGTCAACGTGTTGGCATCCTCATCCGGAGAAATACTCGCGTCCACCACCCAGGTGGCGTCCACCATCGGAGAAACCGCCGCGGCGATCAGCGAGACCACGACGACTGTGGAAGAGGTGCGGCAGGCGGCCCAGCTATCGGCTGAAAAGGCGAAGAACGTTTCAGACAACGCGCAAACGGTTGCCCGGATATCGCAATCGGGGCGGAACGCCGTTGACGAAGCCGCGGCCGGGATGCTGACGGTCCGCGATCAGATGAATTCCATCGCAAGGACCATCGTCACTCTCAACGAACAAAACCAATCCGTCGGCGGCATAATCGCCACGGTTTCCGATATCGCCGACCAATCCAATCTTTTAGCGGTCAACGCGGCCATCGAGGCCGCCAGGGCCGGCGAGCAAGGAAAAGGCTTTTCCGTCGTCGCGCAAGAAATCAAGAGCCTCGCGGAACAGTCAAAACAAGCGACCGCATCGATTCGGGAAATCCTCAACGACGTGCAGAAGGCGACCGTCGCGGCCGTGATGGCGACGGAACAAGGAAGCAAGGCAGTCGAAGCCGGCGTCAAACAGTCGGAACTGGCGGGGGGAGCGATAAAAACTTTGGCGGACAGCAATTCGGAAGCCGCGCAAGCGGCGATCCAGATAGCCGCGTCCAGTCAACAACAGGTCGCGGGCATGAACCAGATCGTAACGGCGATGGAGAGCATCAACCAGGCGGGAGCGGAAACCGCGGCGAGCATGCGTCAAGCGGAGACGGCGGCGCGTGACCTTCATGAACTGGGGCAATCGCTCCAGGAATTGATCGAGCGATCAGATGTTACATGATCGAAGGAGGACGTACGATGAAATGGTTCATCAATTTACCGATGCGGATGAAATTGATTCTTGGCTTCGGCGCCATGTGGTTGCTGCTCGCGTCGGTGATCCTTACCGCGTACGTGAATATTTCCGGTATCGCAAGGTCTTCGCGAATGCTGCACGACAAGCAATATACAATAGCGCTGGAATTGCTCGGATTTCGATCGAACCAGAATTTCAACCGCGCCCAGATACTGGAGATGATGATGGTCCCCGACAAGCCGGCTCAGGAAAAGATCGTCGCGACCATCAATGAACGGCTTCTCCTGATGGATGATGAAATTAAGACGGTGACCTCCCTCAATCCTGATCCCCGGTTCCAGGATCGGGTCGCCGAGATGAAAAGCCTCGTTTCCCAATACCGCCAAACGCGCGACCAGGAAATCTCGCTTGTTTATGAGGGCAATATTGACGAAGCGCGCCGGCTGGGATCCGGCATCCAGGACGAGCGCTATACGAAGATCCGCGACCTCGCTTCGTCGCTCGGGGACGAGGCGCAAAAAGAAGCCGATTCGAGGATGGCCGCGGATATGGAAACGGCCCGTCGGTCAATCATTATTTTTATCGTTGTCGGCATCGGCGCGTTCGTTTTGGGTATCTCGATGATCGTGTTCCTGAACCGGATCATTGCCGAACCGTTGGGCGGGTTGACAAAAACAGCCGAACGGATCGCAACGGGGGACTTGGACGTCGCGCTTTCGGCTGGCGAAAGGAAAGACGAAGTCGGAACATTGACGCAGGTTTTTTCCAGGATGGTCCGGTCGTTGCACGGTATGGCTGAAGCCGCCGAACGGATATCAAAGGGCGATTTGAGCGTCGATGTCGAGCCCCAATCCGAAAAGGATCTTTTGGGGAATGCCTTGGCCCGGATGATCGCGGGCCTCCGCCGCATGGTTTCGGAAATCGCCGAATCGATCAATTCGCTCGGATCCTCGGCGAGCGAGATATTGTCCAGCACCACGCAGGTCGCTTCAGGAACCGTGGAAACCGCGGCAGCCATCAACGAGACGACGACAACCGTGGAGGAGGTTCGCCAAGCCGCGCGCTTGTCATCGGACAAGGCGAAACTCGTCTCGGACAATTCCCAGCGCGTCGCGCAAATATCCCAATCGGGCCAGAAAGCCGTCGAGGAAACGGCTGCCGGGATGATCAACATACGCGATCAGATGGAGTCCATCGCGCGCACCATCATCGGATTGAGCGACCAAAGCCAGGCGATCGGCGGCATAATAACGACGGTGTCCGACCTAGCCGACCAATCGAACCTTCTCGCCGTGAACGCGGGCATCGAAGCCGCCCGCGCGGGGGACCAGGGCAAAGGATTCGTCGTCGTCGCCCAGGAGATTAAAAGCCTGGCCGAACAATCCAAACAAGCGACCGCGCAAATCCGCGGGATATTGACGGATATCCAAAAAGCGACCGGTTCAGCCGTAATGGCGACGGAGCAGGGAAGCAAAGCGGTGGAGGCGGGCGTCAAGCAATCCTCCCAGGCCGGGGAAGCGATAAGGGCGCTGGCCGATACCAGCGCGGAAGCGGCGCGGGCGTCCACCCAAATCGCGGCGTCCAGCCAACAGCAAGTAGCGGGAATGGATCAGATCGGCACGGCGATGGAAAGCATCAATCTGGCGGGGGCGCAGACCGCCGCCGGCATGAAGCAATCCGAGATCGCGGCGCGGAATCTGCACGAATTGGGCCTCCGGCTCAAGAGCCTGATCGAACAATATAAAACCTGAAAAGGATTTCGCGATGGACGCTAACGAGGCGGATTTCAAGAAACGTTTGGACTCGATATTCCGGACCGAGGCGGAGGAGCATACGGGTTCCATCTCCTCGGGTCTCATCGAACTGGAGAAAACGACGGATCAAGAAAGGCGGACGGAGATAGTGGAGGGAATCTTCCGCGAGACGCACAGCCTGAAAGGCGCGGCACGGTCGGCCGACAATAAGGGCATCGAGGCTATCTGCCAACCGTTGGAAAGCGTGCTCTTCGCCGTAAAGAACCGAAGCATCGGATCCACTCCCGCCTTGTTCGATCTCCTCCATGAAGCCGTCGATGCGATTATTCGTTCCTTTTCCTCATCAGGCGCAACGCCCAGCGAAACGGAACACGATCGGGATGATCAATTGATCCGGCGATTGGAGTCGGCCTCCGCGGGCGAGGTCCGGGTACCGGAGGCCGTCCAGCCGTACCGTCTGCCCGGCAAAAAAGAAATCGCTTCCGCCGGAACCGTACGGATCGCCGCCGATAAATTGAACGAGCTCCTCCTTCAGACGGAAGAAATGTTCCAGATTAAAATGATAGCCGGACAAAGATGCGCGGAGATCGATGCGATCGACCGGGCTTTAGCGGGTCGAAAAAATGAATCCGCGCGCTCAGGCGATGCCGAAAATCGCGTCACGGCGTTGAAGCGCGCGATGGATCAGGATCACCGCGCGATCAAAAAAATGGTGGACGATCACCTGGAGACGATGAAGAGGATCATCATGCTGCCCGTTTCTTCGTTGATCCAGCCATTTCCGAAAATGGTGAGGGACCTGGCGCGCGAACAAGGAAAAGAAGTGGAGCTATCGGTCATCGGCGCGGAAATCGAGATGGACAAACGCATACTGGATGAATTGAAGGGGCCGCTCGTCCATCTGGTCAGGAACTGCGTCGACCACGGCATCGCCAAGCCTGAATCGCGCACGGATCGGGGGAAGCCGCCGACCGGCAAGATAACCATTTCCTTCACGGCCCAAAACGGCCGTCAAATGGAAATTCTGGTAAGCGACGACGGAGAAGGGATAGACGAGGACAACGTCAAGAAGGCCGCCGTCAGGATGGGCGTCGCGTCCCGGGAAACCGCGGCCGGATTCGGTCCGGATGAAGTCGCTGATCTGATTTTTCAATCCGGCATTTCCGTCAGTCCGATCGTGACCGACATTTCCGGCCGCGGACTCGGCTTGGCCATCGTCCGGGAGAAAATCGGGAAACTGAACGGCGAGGTCTCCGTCCGTAGCGAACGCGGATCAGGCACGACGTTCAAGCTCCTCGTGCCGCTTTCGCTGGCGGTTTTCAGAGGCATCCTGGTCAGGGCGGCCGAAGGAATATTCGTGCTCCCGACGATGAATGTCGAACGCGTTTCGAGGACCGGACGGGATCAGGTCAAGACCGTGGAGAATCGGGATACGATAATCGTCGCAGGACGGATTCTGCCGATCGTTCGATTGGACGATCTGTTGGGCGTCAGGAAAACCGCCGGACCTTCTGACCGCTTCCCGTTCGCCGTCCTTTCCTTCGCAGGCAAACGCATCGCCGTCCGGGTGGACCAGGTGATCGACGAGCGCCAAGTGGTCTTCAAAACCTTGGGTCCCCAGTTGAGCCGTGTCCGCAACATAAGCGGCGCGACCATACTCGGCGACGGGAAAGTCGTTCCCGTCCTGAATATTTCTGATCTGATGAAATCCGCTATCCGTTCGCCCCCCGAAACGGCGATGCCCATCCCCTCGGTCGACATGCCGAAGCGTGCCGGCCGGATCCTCGTCGCCGAGGACTCCATTACCGCGCGATCCCTGATCAAGAACATCCTGGAATCGGCTGGCTACAAGGTGTCCACCGCGGTCGACGGGATGGATGCGATGACGCAAGCCCGCGAAGGAGAATTCGACGCTGTCGTTTCGGACGTGGACATGCCGCGCATGAGCGGTTTCGATTTGACTGCCGGAATTCGGGGAGATCCCAGGTTGAAGAAGACGCCGATCATATTGATCACCGCTCTCGCGTCGCGCGCGGACCGCGAACGCGGGATCGAGGCCGGCGCGAACGCGTACATCGTCAAAAGCAGTTTCGATCAAAGCGATCTGCTGGAGACGGTGAGGAGGTTCATCTAGGATGCGAAATGAGTGATTCGAATCGACCGCGGATCAAGGTCCTCGTCGTGGAGGATTCGTCGTCCAATCGCGAATTCCTGATCCATATCCTTTCCTCCGACCAGGGAATCGAGGTGGTCGGAACGGCCGTCAACGGGAAGGAAGCCGTTGCGGCAGTAGAGCGGCATAAACCCGACGTAATCACGATGGATATACATATGCCGGTTATGGACGGTTACGAAGCGACAAAATTGATCATGCGCGAATATCCGACGCCGATCGTCATCGTAAGCGGAAGCGCCAAGGCGAACGAAGTCAGCGCGACGTTCCGGGCGATAGAGGCGGGCGCGCTCGCCGCGGTACAACGTCCGCCGGGCATCACGCATGCCATGCACGCGTCCGCGTCGGAGGAGCTTATCCGGACCGTGAAATTGATGTCCGAAATCAAGGTCATACGACGTTTCGCGAGATCGTCCGAAACATCCGAGCCGGCTCCTGGTATCGCGCTTCCTGCCTCGGAGAAACGCAAGGATATAGAAATCGCGGCGATCGGCGCGTCTACGGGAGGCCCCGCCGCCCTCATGCGAATCCTCTCGGAAATTTCGAAGGAGATCCCGTTTCCGATACTCATCACGCAGCATATATCGACAGGCTTCATGGACGGATTCATCAAGTGGCTCGGCGAAGCGTCAGGATTTCCGGTCCACATCGGAACGGACGGCGAACGTCCGTTGCCCGGACACGCATATATCGCGCCGGACGGATTCCATATGGGAGTCGCGGCGGGCCCCGTTATCCGCCTCAGCAACCATCCGCCCGAACATGGATTGCGTCCGTCAGTCGCCTTTCTTTTCAGGACGGCCGCGGAGGAGTTCGGGCCGCGCGCGGTCGGCGTCTTATTGACCGGGATGGGCAAGGACGGCGCGGCAGAACTGAAGACGATGAAGGAAAAAGGGGCGATCACGGTCGCCCAGGACTCGGAAAGCGCCGTCGTGAACGGCATGCCCGGCGAGGCCGTCCTATTGGGCGGGGCGACGCACGTCCTTCCGCCCGAAAAAATCGCGGAACTGTTGTCGTCATTCCGCGGCGGGAAATAGGGGGGAATCGATGGCCATCGGGATTCTCGTAGTCGACGATAGTCCGACGCAGGCGGAAAAGCTGCGGCATCTTCTGGAACGTCATTCGTACGACGTCGCTACGGCGAACGGCGGAGAATCGGCGCTGAAGCGCTTGAGCGAAAATTCCATTTCCCTGATCATCAGCGATATCATCATGCCCGGGATGAACGGCTACGAATTCTGCAGGCTCGTCAAATCGAACGAAAAGACCAAGGATATTCCCGTAATCCTGTTGACCTCGCTTCTGGATCCCCAGGACGTGCTGGAAGGTCTGGACTGCGGTGCGGACGATTTCCTCACCAAACCCTATGAAGACGAATACCTGATCTCCGCGATAGAAAAGACGTTGACGGAAAGGCGGGCGGGCGGTACCGAGAAAAATCGCGTCCATATGGATATCCAGTTCGCGGGAAAACCGCGTACCATAAACGCCGACGTACGGCAAATGTTCTCCCTGCTTTTATCCACGTACGAAGCTGCGGTCGATCGAAACAAGAAACTGATCGATTCGCATAAAGAAATGAGATTCATCAACAACCATCTTGAGGATTTGGTGCTGGAGAGGACGGCCGAATTGTCGGCTGAGATCAGCGAGCGTAAATTGGTCGAGGATTCGCTTAAGGAAAGCGAGGACCGCTACAAGCGGATAACTGCTGGCCTGAGCGACTATCTCTATACGGTTTTCGTCCAGGACGGTCGCACCCAAAGAACCGTTCACAATTCCGCGTGCGAAGTCGTCACGGGGTATGCCGCGAAAGATTTCGACGACAATCCCGATCTCTGGATACAAATGGTCCCGGAATCCGAGCGTTCGATCATCATCGAGCAAGTCAAGAATGTCCTGTCGGGACGGAAAGTGGCGGCGATCGAACACCAAATACGGAGGAAGGACGGGCAGATGCGATGGGTAAGCGACACGCCGATCCTGAGATTCGATCCGTCGGGCCGTTTGATTTCCTACGATGGGGTCATCAAGGACGTCACGGCCCGCAAACGGGCAGAAGACGAAGTCAAGTTATTCTACTCCGAATTGGAACAGCGGGTGCTCGATCGCACCAGCGAACTGCGCGCGGCCAACGAAGCTCTCCTTGAAGCCAACAAGCTCGCCGAATCGGCGAACCGGACCAAGAGCGAATTCCTGGCTACCATGAGCCATGAAATCCGGACCCCCATGAACGCGGTCATCGGATTCTCCGACCTCGCGCTGAAAGCGGATCCTTCACCCCGTCTGGCGGATTATCTCACGAAAATCCATAGCGCGGGGTTATCCCTGTTGGGTACGATCAACGACATCCTCGACTATTCGAAGATCGAGGCCGGCCGCTTGGCGATGGAGAAGATCGAATTTTCCTTGGATTACGTTTTGGATGCCGTAGTCGCGATCACCGGCCAAACCGCCTTCGATAAAGGGCTCGAGCTGATACTCAACGTTTCTCCGGATGTTCCGCTGTCGCTTATCGGCGACCCCCACCGGCTTCAGCAGATACTCGTCAATCTCGTGGGGAACTCCGTAAAATTCACGGAGAAGGGTGAAATCGAGCTCTATGTTTCAATCGCGGAAATTGGCGCGGGGAAAGCGAATCTGCGTTTCTCGGTGCGGGATACCGGGATCGGAATGACGCCGGAGCAAAAAGCGAAGCTGTTCCAACCCTTCTCGCAGGCCGACGGATCCATGACGCGGAAGTACGGCGGAACGGGACTCGGCTTGAGCATCGTCCGAAATCTGGTCGGGATGATGGACGGAAGCATCGATGTCGAAAGCGAAAGCGGAAAGGGCAGCGAGTTCACCTTCACCGCTGTTTTCGGACTCGTCATGTCCGGAAAGTGGCACCGCTATTCCGTACCTCCTAAACTTGAAGGCATGCGCGTGCTCGTTGCGGATGATAATTCCGCCGTGCAAGCGGTGATGTACAGCATCCTGCGATCGCTCCGGTTCCGGGTTACCGTCGTCGGTTCGGGAGAGGAGGCCGTGGAATCGGTCGTACGGGCAGAGAACGACGATCCGTTCAGGCTCGTACTGATGGATTGGAGGATGCCGGGTATTGACGGGATCGAAGCGACCAGACGCATCGTGAAGGGCGGGACCATCAAGATAATCCCCGCGCTGATTCTCATGAGCGCATCGGGCGGGGGAGAAGGCGAACGAACGAAAGCGTTGGAAGCGGGCGCAACCAACTTCCTCGCGAAGCCGTTTTCCGCTTCGACTCTTTTCGACGCGATCATAGGGACCTTCTCGCCGGGAACCGCAACCGGAAAACAAAGCGGCCCATCCGAAACGCCCGGGAACGCCGGGCTGGAGGGAGCGCGCGTATTGCTGGTGGAAGATAACGACATGAACCAGCAAATCGCCGTCGAGCTGCTAGAGAGCGTCGGCGCCGAGACGTTCGTCGCGAATAACGGAGCGGAAGCGATCGAGAAGCTTCTCCGCTCTGAAGATCGATTCGATATCGTTTTGATGGATATCCAGATGCCCGATATGGACGGCTACGAAGCGACCAGGCGAATCCGGGAGGTGGATCGATTCGCGAATCTGCCCATCATCGCGATGACCGCGCACGCGATGGTGGAAGAGCAGAAGAAGGCGGAAGAGGCCGGCATGAACGACCATATCGCAAAACCGATAAATCCCGAAAAGATGTTCGCGACGTTGCAGCGCTACTACAGCAGTTCCGGTGCGGGCGCTACGGGGAAACGGACCCGGAAACCATTCCCCTATAATGCGCCGCTTCCTCCGATAGAAGGACTCGATGAGGAAGAAGGCCTGAATCGGGTGGTCGGAAACACGAAACTGTACACGGAGCTGCTGTGCCGGTATGTCGAAGGACAAGCCAGGACGCCGGCCAATATACGGGAAGCGCTCAAGAATAACGACAAGAAGACGGCCGAACGGTTCGCCCATACCCTGAAAGGGGTTTCGGGAAATATCGGCGCGGCGGAACCGCAAGGCCTGGCCGGCGAACTTGAGGCGGCGATAGCGAAAGGAATGAGCGCGGCCGAGACGGAAGCGATCCTGGATTTGCTGGAGCTTTCCCTCGATTCGCTCATCTATCGGATACGGTCGGGTGTCGCCGATGCGCTTGAGAAGGGGGGGGAAATACCGGACGTAAAAGGCAGGCGCACCGTTTCCGCTGAAATGCTCGAAGCGATCATCGGTTACGCCGAAAAGAACGACAGCGAGGCGGTGGACCGTTTCGGGATGGTCCGTGAAGAAATCGCCGCTTCCTGTCCGCGCGGAGATTTCCAGAAATTGGATGCGGTCATGAAATCGTACGATTTGGACGCGGCGCTCGCTATTCTGAAACCGCTCCTGGTTCGCGTAAAGAATTCCGGAAAAAGAGGTAAATATGGAGACGAACGACAAAGCATCGATCTCGACCGTCTTGATCGTAGATGACACTCCCGATGACATAGCCTTGCTGACCAAGGTTCTCAAGGGAACATACCGGACGCAAATTGCCATTTCCGGAGAAAAAGCGCTCAACATCGCTTCCGGCGAAAGTCCTCCCGACCTCATCCTGCTGGATATCATGATGCCCGCCATGGACGGCTATGAAGTCTGCCGCCGGCTGAAGGAAGATCCGAGAACGACCGATATCCCGATAATCTTCCTTACGGCCAAATCGGATATCCAGGACGAACAGAGAGGCTTCGAACTCGGAGCGGAGGATTATCTGATAAAACCCCTCAGCCCGCCGATCGTAATGGCCAGATTGCGCACGCATCTGCGTCTGAAAAACGCAAATGACTTCCTGATAAACAGAAGCGAATACCTGGAAAAAGAAGTGATCCGGAGGACCCGGGAAATCAGCATGATACAAGACGTCGCGATGGTCGCTATGGGCTCCCTGGCCGAAACGAGGGACAACGAGACCGGAGGCCATATCCGGCGAACCCAATTCTACATCAAAGCCTTGGCCGAGCGGATGCGGGACCTTCCGCAATACAAGGAATTCTTGACGCCCGGAATCGTGGAGCTTCTCCATAAGTCCGCCCCCTTGCACGACATCGGAAAGGTCGGGATTCCCGACAGCATACTGCTCAAGCCCGGGAAGCTTACCCCGGAAGAGATCACGATCATGAAAACGCATACCGTTATCGGACGCGACGCCATCATGGCGTCCGAGCTCCTGCTTGATATGCCATCCTCGTTCCTCCGCTTCGCTCGGGAAATCACCTGGCGCCATCATGAGAAATGGGACGGAACAGGTTATCCCGAAGGGCTGTCGGGGAACCGGATTCCCGTTTCCGGGCGGCTCATGGCTTTGGCGGACGTCTATGACGCCTTGATCAGCGAACGCGTGTACAAACCCGCGTTCCCCCATGAAAAAGCCGTCTCCATAATCCGCGAAAGCTCGGGGACTTTTTTTGATCCCGACATGGTTCTCGGATTCCTGGATATCGAAGACCAATTCGAGGAAATATCCCAATATGACCGAAAGAAAGAAGACGATCCTGATCGTGGATGACGCGCCCGATCATCCCGCGAACCTGACGGCGATCTCGCGCACTTCAGGAATGACTTTCATGAAACATTCGACGAAACGAGGATCGAACTGAGTCCCGGATTGTTTCCGGATTTCTTCGACCGCGGTATCGAAGGGCCACGGATCCTTGTACGGACGTTTGCTGGTAAGCGCGTCGAAAACGTCCGCGATCGCGATTATCCGCGCGATCGCGGGGATTTCCTCACCCTTCAATCCCGACGGATAGCCCGAACCGTCCCAACGTTCATGATGGAAGCGCGCCGCGATTTCAGCGGCTTTCATGAGCGCGGAATGATGTCCCCCGATGATTTCGGCTCCGATCTCGCAATGGCTCCGCATTATTTCCCACTCTTCCTGCGCAAGGGGACTCGGTTTCAAGAGCACGCTGTCCGGAATGCCGATCTTTCCGATATCGTGCATCGGCGAAACGTCGAGAATCTGTTCCGCCTCATCTTCCTTCCATCCGGCCGCAAGCGCGATCAGTTGGCCGTATTTGCTCATCCTGATTATATGGAGGCCCGTCTCGTTATCACGGTACTCGGCCGCGCGGCCCAGGCGCCTGATAACTTCGAGCCGGGTTTCGGTCAGTTCTTTGGTGCGTTCGCGTACCGCGTCCTCCAGACCGTCACGGGTACGTTTCAATTCCAGCTGATTCGCTATACGCAGCTTGATGATGTCCGGATTGAAAGGCTTCGTGATATAGTCCACCGCTCCGAGCGCGAGGCCCCGCGACTCGTCGGAATCGTCGGACAATGCCGTTACGAAAAGAACCGGAATTGCGGCGGTCGCGGCGTCGCCTTTCAAGCGTTCGATGGTCTCGTATCCGTCCATGACGGGCATCATCACGTCCAGCAGGATGATATCGGGTTTCGGATCGCATGAGGCCAATTTCAAGGCTTGAGCGCCCGTACGCGCCGCGATTATCGCGTATTCGTTCTTCAGCACTTCCATAAGGATCGTGATGTTCCCGGGCGTATCGTCTACGATGAGAACGAGCGGCTTATCCGTCAACGGGAGACTCCTTTCTCGCGGGCGAGCAGTTCGGCCAAGGCACGGGCGGCGATCCGCGCGGAATCGATTTCGAATTCAGCCACGTACGATTCGATCCGCGCCAATTCAACCTCCGCGGAACCGCCACGGAGCAACGGTTTGATTTCCTTGAGCAGCGATTCCGCCGACGGAATATCCCGGGCGAGCAGAATATCCAGTTCCGAAAGAAGTCCGGCCGCGCGCTTCGATTCCTCGTCGGACGGAAGGCCGATCATCGGCGATTCCGTTTTTCCGGTTCCGGTGCTTCGGATGACGGCATCGGCGGATTCGATGACGCACTCCAGCTTGGAGGCGAAAGAATCGAGTTGGGCCGAAACATCCGAACCCTGCGCGATCGTCCGTTCAAGAACCCCCGCGGATCGGGAGAGTTCCTGGGCGCCGATGGTTCCCGCCAATCCCTTGAGCGAATGCGCGATCCGAAGGGCCGTTTCGCGGTCCGACGCGTCGAGCGCGGTTTGAATGGTCGAAGCGACTTTCTTGTATTCGTCGTGGAATTTTCCGAGGAGGCGGAGATAGAATGCCCCGTTGCCGCCGATATTCGCGATTCCGGCTTCGATGTCTAGCCCGGGAAGGGCGCAGGGCAAGCGCGGATACGGATCCAGTCTGGCGGACGATACCTGTTTCGACGCGCCGCGGCCCTCCGGAGCGGAACCGAGACGGGAATCGAGATTCCGGAACAACTCGGCCGGGTCTATCGGTTTTCCGAGGTAGTCGTTCATGCCGGCGTCGATGGCTTCTTCCTTTACGCCGTCCAGCGCGTCGGCCGACATCGCCAGGATGGGCGTGTCCGCGAAATCGGCGATTTTCCTGAATTCGCGCGTCGTGCGGAATCCGTCCATGCCCGGCATTTGCAGGTCCATGAGGACGAGGTCGAAAGGCGATCCCTTCAATAGCGCGGACTTCGCTTCCGCGAGCGCCGCTTCTCCGCTTTCGACCGCCGTCGCTTCATAGCCTTCCCCCTCGAGAAGCTCGATCGCTACTTGCCGGTTCAGCTCGTTATCCTCGACGACGAGGATTCTTCTTCTTCCCCGTGTCTTTCTTTTTTCGCTGGCTGTCGGTCCTTCGGTTCCGCGCCTCCCCCGGCGGGACATTTTTTCCGCGTTGCTCAAAACGTCCACGAGCGCGGCGCCGGTGAACGGCATCTCGACCGTCCCGTCGAGGATGCCTGCGTACGTCTCGCGGATGTTTTCGCCCATTCCGTACGGCGCAAGCGCGAACAATTTCGGTTTCGCCCGTCTCGATCGGCGTTCCGCGACCGCGCGGATAATTTCCTTGCCGGAGGAGTCCACGGAATTCCATCCCGCGAAGACGAAATCGCAATCGAGCGCGGCTGCGGACGAGGATTCGGAATCGATAGTCATCCCCGAAGAAACGAGATATGCGACGAGCGCGTCTTTCGATGCGCCGTCCCGCAGCGATACGAAAGCCCGCTTTCCGCCGAAGCCCGGCTCACGCGGGGAGCCGGCGAGCCGTTTCTTCCCGCGGTTGCCGAAAGAAGCCGTGAATACGAACCTGCTCCCTTTCCCGCTTTCGCCTTCCGCGCGGATCGTTCCGCCCATCCGCTCGACGATCTTTGCGCAGATCGCCAATCCCAATCCCGTTCCGCCGAACTTACGCGCGGTGGAGGAATCCGCCTGCGTGAACGGTTTGAACAAACCAGAGATTTCTTGGCTCGACATGCCGATGCCCGTATCGCGGACATCGAATTCAAGCGTCGCTCCTTCGGCCGAGACGGAGAGAAGCCGGATTCCGAGAATAACGTTCCCTTGGGCGGTGAATTTCAGCGCGTTTCCGATAAGGTTGACGAGTACCTGTCCCAGACGGAGGGGATCGCCGACAAAGGAATCCGGCACTTCGCGCCCGACGAGGTAGACGAGATCCAACCCTTTTTCCCGCGCTTTGTCGGCCACCGTATTCGAAACTGACGCGAGGACGGCGTTCAAGGAAAAATCGACGGTCTCCAGCTCCATTTTCCCCGCTTCAATTTTGGAAAAATCCAGAATATCGTTGATGATGCCCAGGAGATTGTTCGCGGATTCCCAAATACGATCAAGGTAGTTCCGTTGTTTCGGCGTCAAATCGGTCTTGAGCCCGAGGAAGGCCATGCCGATGATGGCGTTCATCGGCGTGCGGATCTCATGGCTCATCATGGCGAGGAAAGAGCTCTTGGCGCGATTCGCCGATTCGGCGGTTTCGCGGGCCTTTACGATCTCGGCTTCGGCACGTTTTTTGTCCGTTATATCCTCTTTGACGGCGACGAAATGGGTTATCCGATCGTCTTCGTCCTTGATGGGAGCGATCGACGCCTGTTCGATATATTCGGAGCCGTCTTTTTTACGGTTGATGAATTCTCCCTTCCAGGTTCCTCCGGAAAGGATAGTCCTCCAGAGCGTTTTATAAAATTGTTTCGTTTGCCTGCCCGAATTCAGAATACGGGGATTTTTCCCGATGACTTCTTCACGGCCGTACCCGGTCACTTCCGTGAAACGCGGATTGACGAATTCGATGTTTCCGAACCGATCGGTGACGATGACGCTGACGGGACTGCAGAGCACCGCCAAGGATAATTTCCGGAGTTCTCCTTCCACCTGCTTGCGGAGCATGATCGATCCGACGGCTTCGGCTACCGCGGTGGCGAGCGCGATCAATTCGTGGCCGGCGTCGAAATGCTGCCTCATTCCGAAACCGAGCACGGCGATGACGCGCCCTTCGATGGTGATCGGTATCGCCCAAATCGTCTTCAGTCCCGAACGCATCAGGATTATCCCGCGGTGGAATTCCTTCTCATCGGTTTTCGTCGCGTCCTCGATCCATTTCGACGTTCCGCTTTTCCAGACGGCGCCGGGGAGGCCTTCCCCGGAATGGAACGAAAAAGATCGGGATTGCTCGGCGAACCTTCGCAGCTGTTCGTCCGTTTCGTACCAGACGGGTCCCATGATGAGCGTCGTCCCGTCCGCGGCGGGAAACCAGGATTCTCCGTACGAGCAGCCGGTCGCGCCGCAGATGCGACCGAGCGCGATACGGAGGGCGCTCGAGAAATCCGGAGCCTCCGAAACGGATTTCAGTACGGCCTGGATGAGCGAAAGCTCCCTTTCGGTCTTTTTCCGCAGCGAGATGTCGTTGCCCGTTCCTATAAGGAGGGATCGGCCGTCGACTTTCATCGAAGCCAGCGAAAGCAGATGCCAGACGCCGTCTTTCCCGATTTTCGCTTCCGCGACCGCCGAACCTTCCCGGTGAGCGTTCCCCTCGGCGTCTTCGATCGCCTGCCGGTCTTCCGGCTGGAATGCGGCGTCGATGATGCCCTTCGGGATCGCATCGCCGAAAAGCTCCGTGAAGTTTTCATTGCGGCGTATGAGACGGTTTTCGTCGTCGAAAGCGAAAAAGATGCCGGGCAGGCTCGCAATCAGCGTCTCGGAAAAATTCTTTTCCTCCTGTAGCTCGCGCTCCATCGCGATGCGGGAGGTGACGTCGACCAAGGATACGAGGACCGCGTCGCCGAGCGGATCGAAATAGCTCTCGAAATGACGGAAGTCGCCCGTTTTCGTTCTCAGTTTGACGACGAGAGGCATCGACTCGATTCCTCCCTCCAGAACGGTCTTGATCGACCGTTGAAGGGATTCAGCGATTATTCCGCGATAAGCCTCATCGGGAATAAGGGATCGGAAAAGCGTTTTCAGATCGGCGCTCGAGTCTACCGCGTAGCCGAGCGTGGCTACGAATTGCCTGTTGACTTTCTCCACCGTCCGGCCGGACGGATCCATTATGATCAAGCTCGATCGGGAATTTTCGAAAACCTGGGAATAGCGGTTCATGTTCTGGATCTTCTCGTGGTGCGCCATCGCCATGGGCCTGTGCGCAATGGTAGCCGAAACGGACGGCCGTGTCAAAGAGATTGACCCTTGAATTAAATTGTACTACCTTTATGATATGAGAGAGCATATGAGTATTACGGTACCCGAGGACACAGCGAAGAGGCTGCGATGCTATGCCCGTCGCGAGCGGAGGCCCGTGAGCCAGGTCGTCGAGATCGCGATCGAAACGCTACTCCAACAGCGGATGCCGGAATCCGACAAAATTGTGACTACCAGGGGAAGCTTCAAGGGGACTTTTTCGCGGGAAGATACCTATGAAGGGCGGTGAGGGGCGAGTGCTCTTCGACACGAATATCCTGATCTACGCTACGCTGGAAAACGATGCGCGGTCCGAACGTTCGCGCGAACTCCTGCTGGCCCGGAGTGGACAGGAACGATACGTTTCCGTCCAAAACCTCGCGGAAATGTATCCCAATCTGACCGGTCCGAAAATGGAGCGGCCGGATGACCCGGCCATCGCCCGCGCAAAAATCCAGTCCATCGCGGCGCTTCCGGGCATTCAGGTACTTCCCCTTACGGGGGACATCCAAAGCATGGCGCTGGAATTATGCGAGAAATACGGCATCACCCGCCAGCGCTATTACGATGCGCAGATAGCGGCCACTATGGTCGTCCACGGCATCGGGACCATCCTGACAGAAAACGAAGCCGACTTCAGGGAAATGACGGAAATCCGCGCCGTCAATCCCTTCCTTCCGTCGCCCGGCCCAGGTACGGGGACAGCGCGATAAGGGCCTTCACGCCCGCAACCGGTACCCCACGCCCCAGACGGTCTCGATGTAGTCGGGGTCCGAGGGATCAGCCTCGATCTTTTCGCGTATCCTGCGGATGTGGACGGTGACGGTGCTGATA
>Ga0156599_1241_pt4 | contig 17797 bp, 10 predicted proteins | sample RifOxyC1_FD_110673 | JGI IMG/M metagenome (GOLD analysis project Ga0156599, IMG submission 110673) | Treponema sp. RIFOXYC1_FULL_61_9
CCAGGGCAGAACCGGCACCCTTCCCCGCTACCCTGAGCGTCGCCGCCGGCGCCTTCTTTGAAGAAGCTGCGGATGAGCGGCCGCGGAGTCTGGTGCGTTCTGCGGCGGGAGCGGAATATTCAGTATTCCAGCCGCCCGAAAGATTCACGGGCGCAGAGATTTCGATCGATTCGTCAAAGGTCCCCGTCGCCAGCTTCACCGTCCTGATGCCGAGTTTCTGCGCCTTTTCCACGGCTTCCTGGACGCTCCCGAACGGAGCGCTCCGCCTGCCGTCCCCGCTCGCGCCGGGAGCCGCGCAGACCTCGGCGATCGTATAATCGGTCGAAACAACGGACGATTCCTTCCCGCCGGGCACGAAGGCACGCGACTTCAGGACGGCGCTCGCCTTGACCTGAATCGGGCCATCGTAGCGCGGGGCTGTCGCTACCGCGGGCTCGGTCCCGTCAAGGGTGTAAACGATCAGGGCTTCCTTGATCGCGACTTCCAGAGCCACGGTCACCGGTCCGGCATAAACTCCGCCTGCGGTCTTGGCGACGGGATCGGGAACGGACAAGGTCGCAAGGCGTTGCGCCTCGGCCTTTTTGGCGGTTTCGTTCTTTGCGGTTTCAGCTTTCGCTGCCTCTAGTTTTACGGTTTCAACCTTGGCTGCCTCAACCTTTGTGGCTTCCGTTTTCCTTACAGCATCTTCCTTGCGAGCGGCTTCGGCTTTCGCTACTTCGATCCTCGCGGCTTCGGCTTTCATAGCTTCCGCCTGCGCGGCCTCGCTTATAGCAGCCTCGGCTTTCGCGGCCTCGACCTTTGCAAGTGCCGTTTTTTCGGTATCTACGATTACAGTCTTTGCGGGTTCCGTCTTCACAGCGGGCGCGGGGTTCGCTGCCGGCTCCGGGGCGGCCGGTATGGCTGCTTCGAGAACAGGAACGGCGGGCGAGATGCTTTCCGTCGGCGCAACAGGCGCCGCGATTTCGGGCTTTTTTCCGGAAGAAGCGTCGCAGGAAGATAAAAAGACAGAGACGGAAACGCCGGCGAGGAAAAAGAATACAAGCCTTCTATTCAAGACGATTCTCCGTTAATGTGCAGTTTGTTCGGAACGGCTACCCCAGGCATGAGCCTGGCGTCGATCTCGCGGTCTTCTTCCGAAGACTCCGATTGATAGACTGCCGCCCGCCCATCCGGAAACGGGCGACAAGTCTTTTATACGTCATAGGTACCGGACCTGATGGTTTTCAAGCCATCAAGGGCCCCGAATTAGCATTGCAAGTGTCAAGTCTTTAGATTTGACTGTCAACCAGTACGTGGAATGAATTTCCTGGAAATGCAGCTAACCCCGGTTTTATCATGATCCTCCTTGATCCGAATATTGACCCTGCCCGCATTCCGAAGGAGATCATGGCCTATTCGGCCACGCCTCGCATTTGAAAAATCCAGCGGAGACTGTCAAGGCTATTGCCGTCTTTCTCGACAAGCGGAAAAAAGGACCGGGAGAGGCGCCATCAGTACGGCTCTCCTGGTCTATATACAGAATTCGGATCGAGTCACGGCCCCAGAAATTTCTGGTTCCGTGACTCGATCTTCTTCACTCATCTGCCAATATATGGTGACGTAGCCTTCATATACTTGATAGCCCGGAGCAGCCGTTCCGCCTGTCGGTACGATACTCGAACCGCCGCATCAGTACTGGGTATTGCCGCCGGGCGCATCCATGTAAAGTCCCGCTGAAACCTAAGGTCCGGCGGGACTTTGCTTTTCTAATCGCCCAACCTAACGCGTGAAGGTGACCTGTCCACTGAAAGAGCCTGTCGGCATTCCTGCACCCGAAAGCTCAGTAAAGTTCGCACCAGAATCCTGGGAGAACCAGAGGTTCGGCGCTGCGCCGATCGAGGCGGCGAGCATTTTACTTCCATCGGCGGACATGCTGATATGCCTAAGGTCTTGGACTGCTGGAGTCGGGCCCAACGCTAGTGTCCAGTTCGTGCCACCGTTCGTCGAGACGTAGAGATAGCCCGAGCCTGCCGTTCCGATACCCGTATCGACCGCTATGACCTGGCCATCGCTCGAGGTGCAACTGTAGGTGTAGTGTAGCGTACCCGAACCCTCCGGATCGTAGGCGTTCCAGGAAAGCCCGAAGTCGTGCGAGATCAAGATGGGTCCGACGCTTACGCTGCCGCCATTGCCGTTGGTCGCAACGATTGTATTACCGTCACCGGACAATGAAACATAACCATATCCGCCTGCGGTAACGGGATAATTGGTTCCTCCATAACCTGTCAGGACTTTACTCTCCCAGTTCCAGCTGCCGTTGTAGGTGCCAGTGAACACTGTAACATCGACGCTGCTCTGACCCGCGTTCGTCACGACCCAGTGCGTCCCATCCGAGGAGCAGCTGACCGACCCCCAATAGGCGCCGGTCGGGATAGCCGTACTCTGCCAGGTCGTACCCGAATCACTAGAATACAAGAAAGTGTTGCTATTGTCATAAACGGCTGCGCCGAGAATGCTGCCGTCGGCTGAGGAGGCCAGGGATGAATAGATTTGGCTCGGCGCGCTTGTCGCCGTCCAGTTCGCTCCGCCATCAACCGAGCGGTAAATGGAACTCGGGGTACCTGAGGCCCCTGCGGAGGCGATCAATTTTGTCCCGTCGGCAGAGCCGGCAAGGGAGGTCCACTGCAAGGCTGGCACCGGAACTACGCTGGTCCACGAGCTTCCATAGTCTATGGAACGCCAGATCGCTCCCGTTCCTCCATTTTCGAGGGCGACAAGGTTTGGGGGAAGCACAACTACCGTTACCACGTAATCCTGAGTCGTGCCATCCCAGGCAGTCACGGTATATGTGACGGGATTGGTGAAATCGTTGGGGGTCGTTCCGCTTGTCTGGATGGTCGAGCCTACCTCCACGGACGCGCACGGCGTCGTAAAGGTCGCCACTAAGGTGGTTAGGGCGGTGCCAGTGGGCACGCTGATGGAGACGTTTGTCCCGGAAATGACACCCGCCGCGGCAGGACTCGCGAAGCTGAAAGCGGAGAGACCATTGTAGACAAGCGTGCCGGCCGAGGAGTCTCCTTGCCGATTGTAGGCGATGACGCTGAAGGCATCGCCGGAGGCAAGTGCGGCTATATTATATGACGTGCTCCAAAACCCTGCGAGTTCTGTAGGGGCTCCCGAATTCACGCTGAGGCGATAGCCCAGGGCAGTTGGAACCTGGTCCCAGCTTAGGAAACCCGATCCATTTCCCATATCGGCGATCACTAGGTTCGCCGGCGCGGACGGTTCCGCAGGGTTCATGTCGAACGTGGTAAAAGACAACGTCTTCGTGCTGTTAAGGCCCGATTGGATCTCGACTATTTCGCCAATGGATTTCTGGACGACCGCAGCAGCCGCACCCGCACCATCATAATCGTAGAGCAAATCGAAGGAAAGTCGATAGGTTCCTGGCGCCAAGGAGGCTGTTATAATTGCGCTGCCCGCAACCGTGTCTATCGTTGTGACGACTCCAGCGCCACCTACGAGTTCACCCCCGGAGGTGGGGAAGGTCTTGAGCGAGAAAATGGCGCTGGTCACCGCCGAACCGGCGGGCCATACGAAATCGGCTACAAGGTTTCCATTGCCCGTCCCGACAGGCGTAGGCAAGAGCGCCACGGTCGCCGTGTTGGGTCCAGGGATGATGTTTATCGACTCCACTCCCCGCCCAACCTCGACGTCAGAACCATCTCGGGCCGAGAGAGTGAGTGACCACGCCCCGAGGGCGAGAGCTAAGGGCGAAGAAGGATCGGAAGTAGTGGGAACGATGACATCGAGGCCACCATTTTGCCTATCCAAAGGGTGGAGGTTTATCGAATAGTGATCGACGGGAGGAAGGGCGGGGGCGATGGTCCGTACCGCCTGGTCGATCCTGATGACGAGCCTTCCACTGCCCGCATCCGCGTCCGATCCGGTCAAGCCGCTCAAAATGCCCGAGCAGGAGCCGAAGGCAAGGGACACTAGTACCAGCAGGGCGACAAGCGAGGCGCTTTGCTCTATTTTTTTTTCCATGTCAATATGCCTCATATACTTCAAATTCGATCTCATCGGAATAGTACCGTGATTCCTTTTTCGCAACGAGCATGATGCGGTTCTTGCCGAGCCAGAGATCATTGGAGGAACCTTGGACGGTGATTGTCCGCGAACTCTCTCCCGATTGGAGGACGCCGTTCAGGTACCAGTTATACTCGTCGTAGCCGAAGGGTGCGGAGAAGATACGTGACCCGCCGAGATCGCATTGGGCATCTATCCCCGTCGGCGAAATGGCCAGAACCGGCAAGATCTGGATAGTTGTATCATCCGGCGCGTCGAGCTCCACGAAGTCAATGTTGTCGACCTTGCCGGCATCGGTCTCGATATGGACGAAGGCCATGTTCCAGAGCGCCGGGTTGGTCTTGCCAGTGGCGGCGAGGTCGATGCCCATGGGAATGTCGCTCCAGAGGCTAGTCCAGGACGAATCGGTTAGCGACCTTGCACGCACCGTGAGGCGGTTGCCGGTGAAGACCAGCTCAGCCCTGATCCAGGCACAGGTGAGGTCGCCGGCATCGGGGAAGGTCGTGGCCGGCGTGATCAGCTCGCTGCCATCGGGAAGCGTAAGGGTAAACTCGTTATTGGTTGAGCTGTAATGATGCACCTCGAGGGCGAGGACAATCTCCGAGCTATCGTCCCGCGTCACTTTACCGTCACCGTTCAAGTCAGCGGCGAGGGCGACCTTCGTGCCCCAACAACTTTTGATAAAGTCGAAGCTGTATCGATAAGTATAGCCGGGTTGGCCCAGATGGAAGGTCGAATCGAGATTGAGCCGATGGCTGGCATCTATGCCCACGCCAGCCCCAGCCTGGTCATTCCATAGCACCTTGGTCGTATTGGGAGGTGCTGGAGTTAAAGAATCGGGACCGACTTGCATATCAAGGGCAGTACTCCAAGATGTGGTCGTCCAACCGTCTTGGCCGTTCAGATTGCCGATAGTCAGATTCTCGAAGTTAAAGGTATGCTTGGCTCCCCGCGCAACGCGGAAGCCGATATCGTCAATCGCATCCGCCGCAACTTTGGAAGTATCCCTCGATTCGATGATTGGATTAGTTGGGCCACTACTTGAACTGTTTACGCTACCTCCAATGACTACGGCATAGGTGCCCGAAGTCGGTCCGCTCGGATTGACCCCGCTCGGCAGGCTGCCTGCCCTGTCCCAGCACCATTCCCAGACATTGCCGCTCATGTCGTAGAGCCCGAGTTCGTTGGATGCCTTTTGCCCGACGGGCTGTGTGAATGAGCAATTCAGTTGATACCAGGCTACAGCGTTGATATCGTTCGATCCCGCATAACTATAGCCATTGTACAGGTTGCCGCCCTTACCGGCGAACACCCACTCGGCTTCGGTCGGAAGGCGGTAGCCGTTCTTCGTGAAGTCTGCGGTGATCGGACCTGCCGTGGGAACCGGGAAGATTCCGTTCCAGGGGATGGTGCTGTTCATGATGGTGTAGACCGGATCGAGGCCTTCCGCCTGACTCAACTTGTTGCAGAAGCCGACGGCATCGTACCAACTTACCGTCTCGACAGGGCAACTCGTACTATCTTGATAATGCCAGCTCGGATTGGCGCCAGTGATCGCGAGATACTGAGCCTGGGTTACTTCGTACTTGCCGATTAGGAAGGAGCCCACCGTCACGTCCAGGCCGTTGTAGAGGTAGGTGCCGCCTTCGACCTTGACCATCTCGACATTCGACGAACCCGTAAACGAGGCTTGCCAACGGAGGGTAATCGTATAGCTGCCCGTAGTGACGCGGTCAGGGGCGATTACAGTCACTACAATAGCATTATTGCCGTCCTGAAGGGAGAGACTGTCCGATTGGACTCCGCTCACGATAGCTCGCGAGGGACCGCCGTTCCAGGTGTAGCTAAGGGTCTGGCTGTCGACCGAGGAGGTCGGAATAAACCGTATCCCGCTCCCCCTGGCTATGAAGCCCGCGTCCTGCACGGACTGCGAAGAGCTAAAAGCCAAGACCGCATTCGTCCCCTCATCGAGCTGGACCGAGAGGTTGGACAACTGGACATTGCCATCAAGGAGTTCGGTTGCCGCGAAGGTTCTCGCGGTGGAGAGGGTTCCATCCGAGGCTACCCAACGGTCGCTCACAAGTCCGTTCCAGATGTTCACCGACTCGCGGAAGACGCCGGCGACCCTGCCCGAGGCTCCGCCGCAACGAAGCGTCAGTACTAGTTCGTAGGAAACTGCGGTGAGCCCGGTCACCGCATAGGTGACCGTGGTTGCCGTGGAAAAGGTCGGCGTTTTATAGTCGACCATGTAGGTGTCATTCGCGGCGTCGCGGAGACTAAAATCGGCGTAATCGATGCCGCTGCCGGCGGGCAGGTTGACTGTGAAGGAGAGGTCTCCCGTGCCGCCGGACAAGGCCGGGGTGAGCATCACGGTTCGGCTCAAGGTCGCGCCGGGGTTGAGGAGCTCCCCAGTAAGCACCCCGCTTCCGATGATGGCGCCGCCCTTTTTCGCCTCGACGGCAATGTCCCAGGTGCCGGCTTCCACCTCTGTAAAATCGCAACTGGGTTGGATCGAGGGAACCGTCAAGCTCTTGGGCACGTAGCCATTGAGGCTGGTCAGCGTAACCGTGTAGCTGTCGACGCTTGCCACGAGGTCGGGGACGATGCTTCGGCTCCCTGGTCCCACCTGCGAAAAGCTCACGACGACCCTGCCCTTCTCCGCGGCCGCATTGCCCTGCAAGAACTGGCAACTCAAAAGCCCCGCGATGAGGGTGAGTGTGAGTGCAAGGGCGCCCGCCATCTTCCCTATTGTCATGATGCGCCTCATGCTTGTTCCCTTATTTCCGCGCTTATTCATTGTAGAGCCCCATCACTTCCGCCGCCGAGAGCGCGCGGCTATACATCCGGATATTGTCGAGGCCCCCGTTGTAATAGAGGTTGTCATCATATGAGGGATTGTAGCCGCCGCCGATCCAGTTGTCCGTTCCCATCGGAACCGTGGCCAGACTCGTATCGATCGAGGTGACCGGCGCCAAGTAGGGGGCGCCATCGATGTAAACCTGCATCGTGCCGGGGGTGTAGACAAGGACAATGTGGGTCCAGACGCCCGCCGTGAAGAATTGAACGGGGGTTTTCGAAACAACGGCGATGGGAATCGGGTTCCCGTTCAGGGCGAGCTGTACTAGCAGGCCCCCCTCATTGATCATGATCCAGTATTGGAACTGATTGCTTGCGGTCCCGATCATTGTGGCCAGATACTGGACGGTACCGGCCGCCGCCGTGGCTGAGGTTGGCTTGGCCCAGAGGCTGACGCTGAAGGCCTGGTTGGGTCTGAAGAGGGCCGCCGGCTCACTAATCAAGTAGCCGGTCGAACCAGCCGATGGATTGAAGTACAAGGCGGAGTTAGCGTCAGCCAGGTGGTTAGGGATAGAGGCAGGCGCAGCGGCAGAGTTGGCGGCGATGGTTCCGCCATAGCCGCTCGAATCAGCCAAGCCACCGCCATCGCAGAGCCATTCGCCTACGAGGCCGGTGCTGAGGCTCGACGTGTAGGGCACCCCCCGAGCGACGCGGAAGCCATTGTCATAATAGAGCAGATCGCCGCCCGCTCCTGATATGGTGCTTGCGGCTGCCGTCGATGGGGCATTCACGTCGGGATTCCTTGCCGTCGAGCCGCAGCGCCTGGGATCGGCGGTGGCTTGATAGTCGCTGCCCCAGCTCCACTCGTAGACGTTTCCGCCCATGTCGGAGAGCCCATAGCCGTTGGGCAGTTTCGTGGCGACGGGTTGAAAATTGCCGCTGGATATCGCGTCGTACCACTCGTAGAAGGAGATCTCGGCGGTGGTGGTTCCCCAGGCGTAGTCCGTGGAACTTCCGCCCCGCGCCGCCCAGATCCGCTCGGAGAGCAGGGGCAGGCGGTAGCCATTCTTCGTGAAGTCCGCGGTGACTGTCGCTGACTGGATGCTCGATGTGCAGGTCGTGTAATAAGTGATCGCGCTCAGAGTATAAACAGGATCGAAGCCCTCCTGAGTGGAAAGCGCGTTGCAGAAGGCCAGGGCATCGTACCATGTGACGTTGCCGACGGGGATGCTGACGCCCCATTGTCCGCTCTCGCTGTAGTTGAAGCCCATCACCGCCTGGAACTGCGCCTGCGTCACCTCGGTGGCGCCCATGAGGAAGGCCGCCACCGGCATGCCCGTGCTCGGCTCGAGGCCGGCGGGGACGTGGACCATCTGTCCTATGGTCGAGGAATAACCCTCCCACTTGGGATAAAGGACGACATTGGCGCTCGCGATAGTATAGGTAGAGCCTGGACTGAATAAGACGCCGCTTCCATCGGAATTCTCGGTCCAACCGATGATGTCGGTAAAGCCCTTTTTCGCCAGCATGGGTGTCCCGATATTCCCCACCACCGTGGCGGGTTCGCCTGTAGAATAGAGATTGTCGTCTATCGGCACGTTGCCCGAGTCGGCGCCGAGGCTGCTGTAGGTCACAGTGTAGCGTGCCATCGCCATGTCAAGCACCGTCACGCGTAGGGAGCCTGAATACTCGATGCCGTCATAATTGACGCGAAGATTTATGATGTGGTTGCCGGGGGCAACAGTGTTTCCCAAGGCCCAGGCATAATTCGACCCCGTCTGTCCTGCGTCGAGGACGTCGTCGAGATACCATCTCCAGGCGCTTCCACTCGCGAGAAGAGCCGCGTTCAAAGTACTGAGGGAAAGAGCGGCGCCGGCATTGAGCTGAAGATCGCTATTGGAAAAGGTGATTGCCTGGAAGGCTGGATTGGATAGGGAAAAGCCGATGGACGAGGTTCCCGAGCCCTGCCAGTCGAGGGAAACCCGGGGTGATTCACCGAAACCATTGAAGGCCGCGACCTCGTAGACATGGGCAAGGCTGTCGCCAAGGGTATCTTCGAGGCTTATCGTGCCGGGAACGGTGAGGTCGCTGCCGACCAGGGTGCCGTCACGCCAGACCCGATAGCCTTGCTCCACATTGGAATTGTCCGTCCACGAGATAGTTACCGTGCCCGAGCCATTGCCGACAAAAGCAGCAGCGAGGCCGGAGGGAGCGGCCGGTGCCGTCCCGATATCGCCCGCCAAAAGCGTCTTGGTCTTTTCGCTCAGGCGGTTATCGTAGATCCGGACGACTTCGATGACGTAGGTTGGATCGCCGCCGCCCTTGCTCAGGGCGACGGTCAGGTAGTAATTCCCGCTCGGGACATCAGACATCGAAACGCTGACCCCAGGAACGGAGACGAAGTCGGTCGTGACAACGGAGGTAATGCCGCCGGCCGTTCCGGTGGTGACGATGGTCTGTTCCGGATACGCGGGGTCATTCGACCAATACACTGTCGCCGCATCCACCAGATCTCCGGCGGGGAGATTCACCTCAAAAAGGAGGGAGCCCGTGCCGTTTCCGACGGTCTGAACCGGGTCCAGGCTGATACTGACAGAGTTGGCGCCGGAGACGAGCGTCACCGATTGGGTCTTGGCGAAAACGGCATCGCCTGCGAGCCTGCCGGTGATTGTCAGGCTCCACTCGCCCGGCGTCAGGTCGTTCGCCGCGATCGCGTTCCAGGCAAGACCCGTAGCGCTTACCGTTGCGAACCCGCTCCGGACCAGGCTTATGTCGTAGGTCAAATCCGCGGGAATCAGAGCGGCGGGGAGTATGGTTCTCTGATTCGCGGCGGCGCCATCGATCGCGACAGCAAGGGATGCGCGCAGCTTGTCATTGCCGAAAGGGCTATCGCAGGATATGAGTGCGGCGATCAGCATCAGGGACAGAAAAGCGGTACGAATGATCCGCTGTTTGTTATTCATTCCACAGACTCCTATTCATACACTACGGTAAAGCTGAACAGCGGTTCCGAATACTGTTCCCCCGCTGCATCGTTGAAGATGAGGCTGACATTATGGGTGCCGAGTCCCAACAACGCGCTGTCAATAGTGACGGCCGTCGTCCCGTTGCCGCTCAGGGCCGGACTCTCGGGGCCATTGTCGATCCACCAGACAAAATCCGTACATCCAGCAGCCGTAAGGTTGACGCTCATGACGGCGGAGGCGTTTTTGTTCAGGGTTACGGCCTGGCCCGCGACGCTGACCGAGGGCTGCGAGGGGTTGTTCAGAGAAACGTTCACGGTCAGTCCCGAAAGATCAAGCTCCGTCCACTTCGCGTACAGTGTCGTCGCGGCCGTAACGGTATCCGTCCCGAACACCCACGGATTCGTTGTTGCGGTTTCCTTATACCAGCCGCCGAAGGTATGGCCGGTCCAGGTCGGCGCTATCGGGCTGGAGATCAACGCGCCGTAGTCCGCGCTCGTGCCCGTCACCGCGCTGCCGCCTTGGCTGTCAAAGGTGACCGTGAAGCTGTTGACCGTCCACTTCGCGTAAAGCGTCGCGTTCCCGGTCCCCATGGCGAAGGTGGAATCCGCCGCCCTGTCCGTACCCAGTCCATCGGCTTGCGTGTTCCAGCCCGTGAAGGAGTAGCCTGTTCTGACGAGCGGACCCGTATTCCCCAACACCGTAGCGGTGTCGGCTTCGACGTATCCCTTGGCATCCACCGGAACGCTTCCGCCCGAGCTTCCGTTGTCGCCGTAAATGACCGAAAACGCGTTCACTACGAAGCGGAAAGTCTCCGGGGATACGGCGCCATTATAGAAGGTAACCAGGGAGTCGCTGGAAGCACCGACCGATACCGCAAGGGAACGGCTGGCCGATTCACCGTTGTTCAGCAGGACTCCGTCACCGCGCTGGGCGAAGACGAGGACGTCCGCACCGGCGTCGGTGAAGAGCCGGTATGAGAGCGAGGCCAGGACCTGGGACGGAACCAACCAGGTAAGGGCTTGCCCGCCGGCGATCGTGACCGGTACGGCTTGCGCGGTGGGGACGGTTGCGATGCCGCCTTCCTGGATATTGACGGGAAGCAGGTTCAGGGTCGCCTCATGCGAATTTGCGGAGACATCCATCACGGAGGTCTGCCAAAAAACTTCGCCGCCGTCGGCATCGTAGGCGACGGCGTTGATCGTATACCGGCCGTATGCGACGCCGTCGATCGAGACTTGGATCCAGCCGTCTTTTTCCGTGTCCGAAATCGGATCCGTCCGGTAGGTGGGGAGCGATGGATTCTGGGGAATGAGGGTGACAACGAGGGTCGCCGCGGTGGGCAACAGAAGGCGCGGCGCCATTTTGCCTTCCATGGATCGTCCGGAAGAGCCGTAAGCGGGGATGCCCTGCATGATGAAGGCGAGCCGCAGATCGGCTTTCGGGGTTCCGAAGTAAACGACGGGCATCTGGCAGGAAGCGAAGATCGCGGCTCCAGTCAACAGGGCGGCCAGGCGGATCGACTTTTTTCCGATATCCATCTACGTTCTCCATGCGATTTTATTACGTGGGCACTCGGACTCATTATCAATAAGGTCCGCAAGGCATCAAAGTTTATCATACTATCGCAATTGGCGGACAAGAAGGTACTGTTTTGTGAATTCGTACGAATTCATGTCTGATCGGGGCCTTAAAAAAATGGAGGAACCATGTTCGACATAAGCGCCGCGCTTGACCGTCAGATCGCGGAGATGGGAGGGAACCGGCCGACGGTACTTTTCATCGAACCGGAGGACCCGCGGATACTGGAGGCGGCGTTTTCTTTGCCCAGCTTCGCCCGGCCGGTATTCCTCGCCTCGAGGGAAGAGGTGGCCCGCACGATCGCGACGGAACTGGGGAGCATGGACCCGGCGCGGATCGAATTCCTGCTTGCCGAGAGCGCCTTCTGCCCGATCGGTGAGAGGAAAGGGCTCCGTGACGAGATCGCCTCCGCCCTGCTGGCCGCGCCTCCGGAAAAGCGGCTGGCAAGGGACGGGGAGCACGCGCGGCTCCTGGCCTCGGATCCCGCGTATTTCGGTATCTTGGCCGTCGCTCTGGGGCACGCCGATATTGTGGTCGGCGGGGCGCGCCACGAGCCCCGTGATTACTTCAGGCCCCTGCTGAAAGCCCTCGCGACAGGCGAGGAGTCCTGCGAGGCGGGCGTATTCGTCCTTCCGGACAGCCACGTGGACAAGGTCTACCCGCACAACATAGTGGTGCTCGGCGATGTCGGCGCGAACGCCACCGCAACGCCGGAGAGCCTTGCGGCGGCCGCCGTCTCCACCTGCGCGGTCGCGCGCGACCTCATCCCCGAGGACGTTCTTCCCCGCATAGACGCGGCGATGGTCAGCTATTCCAACCGCGGCGCCGACGAAGGACCGGGCGCGGATCTCGTGCGGAAGGCGGCGGGCCTGGTGCCTGGCGTCCTCGCCGGAAGGATCGAACGCGGCGAACGCTACAAGTCCATTTCGATAGTATCCGAAATCAAGATTTCCGTCGCGCTCTCGGCTCGCTCGGCGCGGCTGTACGGCGAAGGGGGACAGTTCCACGGAAACAACGTGATCATCGCCCCGAACCTGGATACGGGGAACCTCCTGTTCCACCTTTTCGCCACCCTGTATCCGGACGCCCGCAAATTCGTAGCCGTCACCGGCATCGGCTGCCGCGGCGTCGACCTGCCCATGGACGTGCTGGCCGAGGACGCGGCCCTCGCCGTCAAGGGCACCGTGCTTCGCCTGCTCCGTTCCGGAACCTGGAAGCGCACGCCCAGGGACACTTTTTTCCCCCGCCCGCGCATACTGGCGATCAATCCCGGCTCCACGAGCACCAAGCTCGCCGTTTTCGAGGGAGAGGAGCAGACGCTGGAAATCGAACTCCAACATTCCGCCGGGGAACTCTCCCCATTCGAAGGGAAGAGCATCGCCGTCCAGTTCGCCTTCCGCAAGAAGACAGTGGAAGACTTCCTGGCCGCCTCCTCGCTATCCATGCGGGACATCGACGCCGTCAGCGCCCGCGGGGGCCTGTTGCGGCCAATAGCGCACGGAACGTACGCGGTGAACGAGGTCATGCTGGACGAGTTGGGACGCGGCGCTTCAGGCGAGCACGCCTCCAACCTCGGCGCGCTGATCGCCGCCGCCCTCGTCCAGGGCAGCGGAAAGCCGGCCTTCATCGTCGATCCGGTGGTGGTGGACGAGATGGCCGACCGCGCGCGCGTAAGCGGGGTCAAAGCCCTGCCCAGGCGTGCGGTGAGCCATGCGCTGAACCAGATCGCCGCGGGCCACCGTTACGCGCGCGAAAGGGGCACCTTCCGGGACCGCCTGAACCTAATCGTCTGCCACATGGGCGGCGGCGTTTCCATCGGAGCGCACCGGAAAGGGCGCGTAGTCGACGTCAACAACGCGCTTGACGGCGAAGGCCCCTTCACCCCGCAGCGATCCGGATCCCTGCCCGTCGGCGACCTCATCCGCCTCTGCTTCGACGGGAATCTGAATAGGGAAGAATTGCTCAAGCTGAACAAGGGCCGCGGAGGTCTGATCGACCTGGTGGGTACCGCCGATTTCCGGGTCGTTGAAAAGGCGGCGGCGGAAGGTGACGCCCAGGCGGACCTCGCCTTCCGGGCGATGGGTTACCAGATCGCGAAGGGCATTGCCTCCCTGATTCCCGCCTTCGACGGGGAGAAGATCGACCGCGTGATCCTCACCGGAGGCCTCGCCCGCTCGGCCCGCTTCGTCGCCCTGATCAGCGGCCTGCTCGGCCCTGACCTGGGCGGAACGACGGTGTATCCCGGGGAGATGGAGATGGTCGCTCTGGCCCAGGGAGCCTTGCGGGTCCTCAACGGGAATGAGCAGGCACGCTCCTACGGAAATGGAGTTCCCTGAAATTTACGAGCCGACGCCCGGCTTCATCCCAAAGATTCAAGGAAACGGAAGCGAGGCTACGGCCGAAGGTCAAAGGATTCGGGAGCCGGAGCTCGGGGATCGCGTCGATGCAGGCCTGAAGCCGGTAGTTGGGTATGCGGGGCATCAGATGGTGGATGTGGTGAAGACCGATGTTGCCCGATATCCACTGCATGAATTTCGGCAGCTTGTAGAATGAACTGCCCGTCATCGATGCCTCAAGCGATTGCCAGTCTTCCGACCGTGCCCAGTAGGTGGGATCGAACTGGTGCTGGACGTAGAAGAGCCAGATTCCCACCAGGGCGGCGAAGAAAAGCGTGGGCATCTGGATAAGCAGATAAGCGCGGATGCCGATCGCCAAAGACCATAGCGCCGCGATCGCCAATATCGCGATGTCGGTGAGGACCACGCTCCTTTTCTGCGCCTTCTTGGCGGATTTTCCGGGGAAACGGTTGATGAGAAGGAAAAGGAAGAATGGACCGAAACCGAAGAGGATGACCGGATGCCGGTAAGCCCGGTACAGGAAACGGCGGAAGGGCGGATTCGCGCGGTATTCTTCGACCGTCATGGTCCACACGTCTCCGACCCCGCGACGGTCAAGGTTCCCTACCGTGGAATGGTGGATACCATGGGAGTGGCGCCATTCGGCGTAGGGCGTGAAGGTCAGGACGCCGAGCAGACTCCCTATTACGTCCATCGCCCTGCGCGACTTCAGGAAGGAACCATGGCAGCAATCGTGGAACAGGATGAAGGCCCGGACCATGAAACAGCCCGCAGGCAGGGAAAGCGCAAGGGTCACCCAAATCGGCGCGCCCCAGCGGATCGTCAGGTACATGAGGATGATGGTCGAAAAGTACGGAACCAGGGTATCTATCAGCTGCACCGTAGCCTTTTTGGCGTCGGGTACCGCGAAATCCTTAAGGCGTGCCAGCCACGCGGGGCTGGCGGGACCGGCAGGGCCGGAAGGGCCTGGGGGGCCAGCGGGGCCGGAGACATCAACATTGGTCATGGAATGCTCCTAGCTGACACAAACAGTCAGCAATATTTGGACCCCCCATGCAAAATAAAGTTGCGCGAAATGACGGAAGCGGGATTATCCGTGGTGCCGGATGCCGGGTGCCGGGTGCCGGATGCCGGGTGCCGGGTGCCGGGAAACGACAGGTCATGACATTCCCGTTGGCAACTGCCGGATCCGCCTCATTCCTTCAGTCTTCCGTCTTCTTCCTAAAACAGTTTCTTCGAATCCAGCAGAATCGTTATAGGCCCCTCGTTGACGTAGGCGACCCGCATCGACGCGCGGAAAACGCCGCAGGCCGTCTCCAGGCCTTTCGCCCGAAGGGCGGCAATGAATTCCTCATAAAGTTTCAGGGCAACGTCGTTGGAAGCCGCGTCGGAATATGAAGGGCGCCGGCCTTTGCGGGCATCCGCAAGGAGGGTGAATTGCGAGACGACGAGGACACCGCCTCCGACCTCGGCCAGGGAGAGGTTCATGGTGCCGTTTTCGTCGTTGAAGATCCGGAGTCCCGCGACCTTTTCAGCGAGATATGCGGCGTCGGATTCCTTGTCGCCTGCGGCGACCCCGAGGTAGACCAAAAGGCCGCGCTCGATGGAACCGGTGACGGAATCCTGCACGGTCACGCTTGCGCCGCTCACCCTCTGCACTACAGCCCTCACTTCCAGGCCCTCACTTGCGATCCCTCACTTACGGTTCTTCACTTTCCGGTCCCGTCGACGTCGGTACCGGCCGTGAGGGAGCGGGCCTGGTGTATCGCGACGCCTTCCAGGACCATGCCGCGCGTCTCGAGCTTCAGTCGGCCGAGGACTTCCAGCGGCTTCTCCGGATCGACGCTCAGCGCGCTGTCGAAAGCGACAGGCACGATCCCCTGCAGGGAATTGCGCGTGTCGTAGCCGACGAGCAGGTCAAAGGAGGTCGTTTTTTCGCCTTCGCGGACGTTCGTGGCCATTCCGCGCCAGACGACGTGCAGGTCCCGAAAAGCTGCGGGATCCCGGGCGACTTCGACATATTCGTACTTGTCCTTGATGGTATCGAAACCGGGAACCGCCGCGAAGGATGCCAGCAGGGAAGCCTTGGCCTTGATGGCGGCGGAGGCATTGGAATCCAGGATGCGGTTCAGCTGAAAACGGGCGGCCTCGTCGCGGTAGTCCCGAAACAGGCGCTGCGCCGTTTCGTAGGTTTCCAGAACCTGGGCCTTCGTCAGCACCAGACGCCAGGAACCGCCCGTTTCGACCGGCCGCGCCCTGTCCTCTTCCACCAGGTTCACGGTTTCCATCCCTGTCCGATCGGGTACCGCCGAAGCGAAGGGATTATTCAGGAGGCCGGCGCCCACGGTCGCGAGGAGGGCCGCGCCCGCGACGGTCGCCGCGAGAGCGGCGAGAGCCGCATAAAACAACGGGGATGGGGGCGCGGACGGCAGGTCCGGATAGAGCCGCGAGATCCGGCCGGATTCAAGCCAAGCTGCCAGTATGTCGGGATCTCCGCTCTTGCGTACCGTTTCCAGGATTTTGCCCGCCTTCCGGTGCCGCGGATCCTTCTCCAGCACTTCGAGGCAGAGATCCACTACCCGATCCGTTTCACCGCGGCGAAGATACAGTATCGCCAGGCCGAGCAGGACGGAGGGATCGCGCATCTTGATCTCCCGACCGCGCCTGAAATAGGTCAGCGCGCCGCCGAAGTCCCCAGAGCGGAGGCAGGCGGACGCGAGGATGTAGTAATAACGGAAGGAATCGTGGTAGCGGACCACTTCCGGTTCCAGCAGGCGGATCGAGGCGCCGTATTTTCCGCTCCGTACGAGTCTCGCGGCTCTGAGGAGGATGCGGTCGTCGTTCATCGGCACTTCTTCACTTGATTCCGCTGCGTTCCTTGAGGCGCGCGACGACCGTCTCGAGCGCGGCGAGTTCTTCGTCCCCGACGGCGCCGCCCGCCGCAAGCAGGGCGTTGACCTTGTCCAGCAGATCCCGCACGGTTATGAGATCGGTCCTGAGCATTAGTTCCGGCGCATTGGCGGAGGTGACGCTAGATTGGAGCATGCGGGACAGGTCATCGGTCTTTTCCGCGCTCGGTGTGGTGAAGCCCGCATTGGACGCGACGGCCAGCAAGATCGTTTCCTTGCGGACGGCTCCACGCGCCAGCGGAGCGGGATCGAAGTAATAGCACAGCGCCGAGTCGCCGATGGAATACGGCAGCAAGTTGAAATTCCTTCCCGGACTGGGCTCGGTTTTCCAGGGCGCGTCGTTCATCCTCTTCCAGTTGGCGAATTGGATCGAATCGGGGGCCCGCACGTCTTTGACGGCGATGTTGCCCATGATCCCGAGAACAGCGTCCTTGCTGTACCACCACCCGTCCTGATCCTTCGCAGGCACGATCAACGTTTCGGCGCCGATAGAGCGCAGGTCGGTGGAGAAAGGTTCCGGATTCTTTTCCCCGAGCTTGGTGTCCATCAGGAAACGGAGCGCGACGGAAAGTTCCCTTTCGCTCGTGTTCTCCACGGAAATTTCGATGCGAACGCCGTCGGAAAGCGGAGAACCCGCGTTCTTGAAAAAGGTGAAATCCTGGCGGACGACGAGACCCGAGGATTCGAAAGATATCCTGGCCGAGGCGTCGGTCTTCTCTGTACGGACGCGGAAGGCGGAAGTCTCCCCCAGCCGCTGCGGCCGGTCATCGACGAGGAGGGCGAGGAAGGACGTGCGGGGATCCTGGTCGACGAAGAGGGCTTCGTACTTGTTCTTCTGAAGGTCGACCAGGTAGTACAGAGAAAAGCGTCCCGAACTTTCGTTCACCACGAGCTTGATCCGGCCTTCCTGCATTTCAAAGGCGGAAACGGAATACGCGGACGCGATTACGAACAGGAAAGCCGCGCAGCATGCTTTGATGGATCTCATTTGGCGTCCTCCGTAACCGTCTTTTCAGCCCCGAGGCGTTCCAGCAGGACTTCCTTGACCGCGAGGGCGCCGGCTTTTACCGCGAGCAGTCGGGCGATCTTTTCGCTCTGGCTGACGGGAACGGCGGTCGCGGCC
>Ga0156599_1004_pt2 | contig 14573 bp, 14 predicted proteins | sample RifOxyC1_FD_110673 | JGI IMG/M metagenome (GOLD analysis project Ga0156599, IMG submission 110673) | Treponema sp. RIFOXYC1_FULL_61_9
CCTCCGGCGGCGTCCTGGTCCTGAAGGCGGAAGATATACTCGAAGAAGAAGACTCCTGGCAGTATCTGAAGCGGGTCCTGCAGACGGGCAAGCTGGAAATCCAGCCAACCCCGAGTCCCTTTGCCCCTGCAGCGGCGATCAAGCCCGAAGCGGTCGACGTTTCGCTCAAGGTCGTCATCATCGGCGGCGAGATGAGTTACGATCTCCTATATCAGACCGATCCCGATTTCCAGAAATTATTCAAGGTCTGCGCGGAATTCGATTCTTCCATGTCACGCACACAGGCTTCCGAACGCAGTTTCGCCGCGTTTTTCCGGCGGATCGTCAAAGAAGAGGGACTAAGGCCGCTCAGTCCCGACGGCGTTGCCGCGGCTCTTGAAAGGAGCGTGCGAGACGCCGAGAATCGGACATTGCTCAGCACCAGGTTCTCCCTCATCGCCGATCTCCTTCGGGAGGCGGACTGGTGGGCCTCAGTCGACGGCAAGACGACCCTTGATGCCGCCGCCATCCGGAAAGCGATGGAAATGCGCGAACGGATGCATAAACTTCCGGAAGACAAAATCGAGGCGATGATACTCTCCGGGGAAATCATTCTCGCCCTCGAAGGGGAGGCTGTCGGCAAGGCGAATGCCCTCGCGGTCCATGACCGCGGTTATTATGCCTTCGGTTGCCCCATCGTCGTCTCCGCGCGCGTCGCCCCCGGAGACGGCGGCATCGTAAATATCGAAGGAGAATCCGGCCTATCGGGAGAAATCTTTGATAAAGCCGTTCTGATACTCTCAGGTTACCTTCGCAGCCGCTACGCGCGCGGCTTCCCCCTATCGGTAACGGCCAGTGTATGCTTCGAGCAATCGTACACCGCCATCGACGGCGATTCCGCCACCGCGGTCCAGCTTTGCGCCCTCCTTTCGTCCATTTCCGGAATCCCGATCCGCCAGGATCTGGCCCTTACAGGATCCGTCAATCAGTTCGGCGACATTCAGCCGGTCGGCGGAGTGTCCGAAAAAATTGAAGGCTTCCATTCCATTTGCTCAAAACGAGGTCTTTCAGGAACTCAGGGCGTCGTCGTACCGCGCAGGAATATACAGAACCTAATCCTGTCGGACGAAGTGGAGGACGACGTGCGGGCGGGCCGCTTCCACATCTATGCCGTTGACACCATCGACCAAGCGATCGAAGTGCTGACGGGAGCGAAAGCCGGCGCCGAAGACAAAGCTGGCCGCTATCCGGAATCATCCCTGAACGGGCTCGTTTCGAAGGAGCTTGAACGCATGGCCAAAGTTATCAGGCGTTTTGAGACTTAGTGAAGCGGTGCTTGCGGACTGGATAATCGGAATGATATACTGAATGGGTACTCGAATCATCTTGATAAGGAAAGTAGATGGCCGCTACGCAAGAACTGATAGTCGATGTCAATCGCATCCGCAAAGCCGCCCAATCGGGCATACCCCTCACGATCACTACGTATACCCTTCCCCATGAAATCGAGGTGTACGTCGAACAAGTCCTTGAGACTTTCCTCAAGGAGGTAGGCCAGGAACGCCTGAAAGACTATCTCGGCTATTGCGTCCGCGAGCTTGCGGTAAATGCCAAAAAAGCGAATACCAAGCGCGTATATTTTATGGAACGAGGCTTGGACCTCCAGAGCACCGATGACTACAAGATCGGCATGGAAAACTTCAAAACCGATACCCTGGAGAATATTGCCCACTACCTTCAGCTGCAAAAAGAGAAAGGCCTGTACATAAAGATGATTTTTCAGTCCAAGGGATCGACGATCATTCTTGAGATCAGGAACAACGTGGCGGTCACCAAGACCGAACTCATCAGGATCCACGACAAGCTCGCCAGGTCCCGACAGTACGAATCCCTCGAGGAAGCCCTTACCCAAGTGCTTGATGACTCGGAAGGCGCTGGACTCGGCCTCGTCATACTCGTGCTGATGCTCAAAAAAGTCGGTCTGGACGAGGATTGCTTCGACATCGTAAGCGCGGATACCGAAACCATAGCACGTATCTCCATCCCCTTGGCGCAGACCCGTATCGAGAATCTCTCGCAGCTTTCCAAAGCCATTGTCGACCAAGTCACAGCCCTTCCGCAGTTCCCCGAGAACATCGTCAGCATTCAGAAACTGATCAACGATCCCAAGTCCGAAATGGCAGATATAGCCCGCCAGATCTCAATGGATCCGGCCATGACAGCGGATCTCCTTAAGATCGTCAACTCCGCCCAGTTCATGTTGCCCAAAAAGGTCGACAGCATATCGGAAGCAGTGAAGCTCGTGGGCATCAGGGGCATCAAGAATCTCCTTTATTCCTACGGAACCCAGAAGATCCTCGGCGATGAGACCAACGACAAGAAAAATCTCTGGGACCATTCCTACCGCACAGCGTTCTATGCCTACAATCTTGCGAAGAATTTCCGCAAAGACCGAAACCTCATGGACGACGTTTACGTCGGCGGCATACTCCACGACATGGGAAAGATCATCTTTTCCAACGTCCATCCTGACCTGATCGGAAAAATCCGGGCCTTCTGTTCCGAAAAAGACATTCCGGCCGCGACTTTCGAAGACCTTTCCGCCGGCATGAACCATGCGGAGATCGGGGCGCTCATTGCGGAAAAATGGAATTTCCCGGAAAACCTCGTCAACGCGATACGGCTGCACCACGATCCGTCGGTTGCGGCGGCGGAATTCAAGGACATCGTCGAAACCGTATACTTGGCGAACATGCTCTGCGAATTCGCGGGCGGAAATCTCACCTTCGACCAGATAGACCGGAAAGTCCTTTCCAATTTCGGAATATCGTCCGAAAAGCAGGTCGAAACGCTCATCACCCGTTTCGATCAAGGCTTCAAAGCCGAGAATCTCCGCTCGCACTGAGCAGGTGCGCGGTCCAAGTCCTCATCGCGATGCCGAACGCGACTGCTACGTTCAGCGAGCCCTTCGCCCCGTAGGTCGGAATGCTGACTCGTCCGAGGGAACGGTCAGCGGCTTGCAAAGCCGAAGGACTGATTCCGAGTTCCTCCGAACCGAGGATCATGGTCCCGGTACGGGGAAAGTCAAAATCGTCGATGGATACTCCTCCGGTTTCCAACGCGAAGATCGGACCGTCGATCCCGGTCAAGGAAATCCGCTCCCATTCGACCAGAGCCGTACAACCCATCGCCGATCGCTTCGCCCGCGGATGGTCCGGAGACGCGCATAGCGGCGACACATAAACCTTTTCTACCGCGAACGATTCCGCCGTCCTGAACACCGAACCCACATTGAACGGCGATCTGAGATCCTCCAGGAATATCCGGATCCCTTTTATCGCCAACCGGTCCGCCTTCGAAAGTTTCCCGGCTCCATCGACCAGATCCCAATCGGAGATCATCTCTCCGATTTCGTTCGCCAAGATATGCCTGCAGAGGTTGATCGGCCTTCGCGGCATGGCGATTGCCCCGCCTGCCATCGCCTCGGAAGCCCGGTCCGCCAGTTCGCGGGCGGCGCCTTCCATGACTTCCCTCCGCAAAGCGTCGAACCCCTCATCCCGCGCAATCAAAACGCATACATCGGCGATATAGCGTAGTCGCCCGTATTCGGCGCGGCGCCCCCCGTTTCCGATCTCAGCGGCCTCAGAATCGGCCTCCGCCAATATCTTGGAGCACTTACGCAACATCTGGTGCCGCGGCAACCGCGCGAGTTTATGTACGGGAATCAAGACGGCTAATAGGACTGCTTGAGGATGTCATAGGCATCCTCAGTGGAGATCGGCCGGGGAGAGTAGGCCACGAAATCCAGATTCCGCGCCGCCTCCGCAACGGGAACCAATTTATCCAGCACAAGACCAAAATCCTTCAGACGAGCGGGTACTTTCAGCAGACCCATGCGTCGCCGGATTCCCTCGACCGCCATCTCGGCGGCAGAACTCACACTGGCACCTTCGATAGGTTCCCCCAGCAAGGCCGCCACCTTCGCCAGCTTTTCCGGGCGCGCGGGGAGCAGGCGCTCCATTACGTAGGGCAGCAAGACAGTGGATGACCAGGATTTCGCAACCGGAAAACGTCCGTTGATCGCATAGGAGAGAGCCGTTCCGATTCCGGGCGCACTGAGGGAGGCGCCGAATGCCGTCAGGAAACCGGCATTGGTCGAGCCGCCAACGACATCAAATACCCTTTCATCAGTGAACGACGCCATGATTCGCGAGTAGAGTTCCATCGCGCTTTCCAGAAGCGAATCGGAGACGAAATTGGCTTTGGTTGAACAATATGCCTCTATCGCAACGCAGAAGCCGTCGAAAACGGTGGTCGAAGCGAATTTTTCAGAAAGCGATTCCGATAAGCCCGGATCAATGACAGCGGCGACGCAAAGGTTTGGCGGCGATTTTACAAGCTTCACAGATCGATCGCGGGGATCCACCGTTACGAAGCGGTCGGAGAAAAGGAAGGGATCCCGTCCCGTCGTCGGCACGGCAAGATAAGGAAGAAAAGATGAATCCGGCTCGGCGCCGTCAAGAAGACTGAAAAGGTCATTATTACCGGGGACGAGCATGGCGGCCATCCGGGCGATCGCCTGCGTCTTCAATCCGCCCAGCGCGACTATTGCGGAACAACGTGCGGCCCGTGCGATTTCCGCGGCATTTTCCGCGACGTCGGCAGTCGCCTGCGCGGGAACTTCATCAAAAACGAGCGCTTCAACGCCAGTATCCTTGAGAACTGACACCACTCTGTCGATAACGCGGTTCTCGTAGAGGACAGGTTCAGAAACAACAAGGGCCCTTCCGCCGTATTCGGAACAAATCCGGCCTAACCGATTTACGGTATCGGCGCCGATGACGATCCGCGGATCGAGCTTGAAGGCGATATCAGACATCGAGGCGGCTCCCTTGCTTTGCCGGCGCCTTCGTCCTGGAACCGCGCGCGGCTCAATAAAAAAGGCGGAACACCCGGTTCCGCCTCGCTTAGCTCATTGAAGAATGATCAAAATCCGAACGCGGACATGATACGATCGGCAGTCGACTTGACTACCGCATCATTAATGTAGTTCGGATCGTTAATCTTGCGCTTGAGTTCGGCGATTCGGTCGGCCCTGACATCGTCCGCGGACGAGACGATTTCCACGGCGCGGTAGAGGTCCGCTTTAACCACCGCCTCCGACGAGAGGGCGACGGTATCGGAATCAGCCTTCAGGTGGACTTGCTCCGCCTTCTGCGCCTTCTTCCCGGGTTGTATCTGATCTACCGAACCTACTCTATCGACCATCATATCGATATCCGTCCTTGCCGCCGATTAAAGTATCGACGGTTTCATTGTAATAGTTTACCGCTTTTCTTTCCAGATACGTAGACAGCGAATTCACCTAATTGCTTGTCGCGAGCGGCCAATTCGGCCCTAATCTCCCCGGCGGACCCTACTATGAACTCCTCATGGAGTTTCGTCATCTCCCTTCCGACACAGACGTACCGTTCAGAATCAAGATCGGCTAAATCCTCCGCCAGCTTTAGCGCCCGGAAGGGAGATTCGTATAAGACGAAAGCGGCCTCGGTTTCCAGCAACTCCCTCAGACGAGCCCTTCTCCTGCCTGGTTTGGGAGACAGAAACCCCTCGAAAACAACCGTCTTGTCCATTCCGCCCGCCACACTGACAAGAGCAGCGAAAGCGGACACTCCGGGAACCGGAACCACCGAGAATCCGGCCTCCCGCGCCATCCTCACAAGGACGGCGCCGGGATCGCTGACGCCCGGGGTTCCCGCATCGCTCGCATATGCGACATCGAGTCCCTTGCCAAGGGCATCAATGATCTTGGGGGCGGAACTAGCCTCGTTGTGGGACCTGACGGAGACCAGCCGCGATTTGATACCCAGATGGTTCAGAAGCTGCAAGGTTCGCCTCGTATCCTCACACGCGATCAGGGAGACCATTTTAAGTACTTCAATGGCCCGAAGCGTCATGTCACTGAGGTTCCCGATCGGTGTAGCGACGATATATAAGGTTCCCACATCAAAAGTATACAAGTCGTCCGAGCTCCCGGCTAGGTCCGAAGCTGACAGGGAACCGCCGGATACGGTATTATTCGGATATGGGCGGGATGATTCAGCTATTCATGTTATCGACTATAGGCGTTCTCCTGCTCTGGTTCGGCTATACGCTTTTTTTTCGATTACCGCATGGGGCCAGCAATCAAGCCATTAAGCCCGGCCGGAAAGATCCTTTCGCGGCCGCTCCGTTAATCAAGGACGGCATTCCAGGGACTCCGCACACCTGCCCCGTTTGCGCCGCTGTCCTTGAGAAAGGCGAACGGGTCAAATCGGCGGCCTTCCCCACCATGGGCGCGAACGATCGGCTGATGCATATCCTCGGTTGTCCGTTCTGCATTGATGCGGTCAGTCCCCGTGACCGCCGTTGTCCCGTTTGCGGAATGGCACTGGCCCGCGATGATTATCTGATCGCCCGCCTATTCGACAGGCCGGGCCGCTCCCATGTCCACGTCCTTGGTTGCGCCCGTTGCCGGGGTCCCCGTCATGGAAGATGAAAATTCAGATGAAAGGATGGCAATGATCGCCAAGCCATCGGCATGGCAACTTTTCACGGTGTTCTTCAGCATATCCGCCCTCACGATCGGCGGCGGATATGCCATGATCCCTGTCTTTGCGCATCGCATCAACAAGAAAAAATGGATGGAGGAAAAGGCCTTCTATGATGTCTTTGCGACGGGACAGGCTTTTCCGGGGCCGATGGCTCTCAACACCGCCATCCTTGTCGGAGTCCGGCTCGCAGGAATCCGCGGAGCCATTTCGTCCTTTATGGGAGTCATGCTACCGCCTTTCTGTTCCATAATCCTCGTCAGCCTGGTCTTTTCAAGACTATCCAACTACCCAGCGGTTCTTGGATTCCTTGAGGGATCCTACGCCGTAGTGCTCGGATTGGTCGCGGCGATGATCTACAAGCTGCTCCGTGCCCGCGTATGGAAGACAGCCGCCCTCGTGCTCTCGGTCGTCGGATCCGTCGCTCTTTATTTCGCCAAAGGATTCGCGATGCCGGTTTTCCTCACGATAGCGCTCATCGCCTATCTCGGAGCGAAGAAATGGAGCTAGCCGACCTCTGTCTCGCATTTTTCAGGATAGGCGTCGTTTCATTCGGAGGCGGCTGGACAATCGTCGGCATCATCAAAGACGAGGTCGTCGGTGCCGGCTGGCTTCCTGAAGCTGATTTCGCCAACATCGTTGCACTCGCGCAAATCACCCCGGGTCCCGTCGCCCTCAACACCGCGACCCTCGTGGGATTCCTGCGCTTCGGACTTGGAGGCGCCACACTCGCGACCCTTTCAGTTGTCGCCTTCCCTGTGATCTCCATCACCACCGCCGCCTTTCTTGCTTCTCGCCTCCGATTCGACTCCTTGCGCCTATCGTTCGCCCTCCGCGTCGCCACGCTCGCCATGGTCGCTATGACGCTCGCCAATCTGACAGTTTCCCCCAATGTCGGTTTACTTACGATCCTCATCGCCGTCCTCACGTTTTTCATTTCGATCAGGATGAAGGTCGATCCTCTCATTCTGATTCTCGCTTCAGGATGCATCGGAGCCATCGTCCGAATCCTTCCCTAAATCCTTAAGTCCACTAGTTTCTTTCCGATACTCAAAGGGAGCGTATTTTTCTTGATCGTGCCCGTCGGGCCTCCGAAAAGGGAGAATACTCTTGATATCCTCTTCCCTACCGGTATTGGAGGGTCGAGGGTTTCGGCACGTTCTGCTTCGTAGTGCAACGGCAAGGATGCCGCGGCGCCGTTCCGCCGATGGGCGGCGGTAAGCGCCGAAAACGCCAAAGGAGTGAAGCCTATGATAATCAACCACAACCTGAGCGCGATGTATGCCGACCGGACTCTCCGAGTCACCCAGGGTAGCCTGGACAAGAGCATGGAGAAGCTATCAAGCGGTATGCGTATCAATCGTGCCGGAGATGATGCTTCCGGTCTTGCAGTATCTGAAAAGATGCGAAGCCAGATCCGCGGCCTGAACCAGGCGTCAACGAACGCCGCGAACGGAATTTCGTTCATTCAGACCACGGAAGGCTATCTGCAGGAAAGCCAGGACATCATTCAGCGCATCCGCGAACTCGCCGTGCAGTCCTCCAACTGTATCTATACCGACGAGGACAGGATGCAGATCCAGGTCGAAATATCCCAACTCGTGGATGAAGTCGACCGTATCGCCTCGCATGCGCAGTTCAACGGAATGAATATGCTGACCGGCCGATTTGCAAGGGAAACGGGAGAAAATGTTGTCACCGCATCCATGTGGTTCCATATCGGCGCCAACATGGACCAGCGGGAACGGGTGTTCGTCGGAACCATGACCTCAAAAGGTCTCGGGGTCCGCAATGCCGGTGACGACTCCATCCTCTCGCTGTCCGATCCGGACAGCGCCAACCGTGCCATCGGAACCCTCGACGAAGCGCTGAAGAAGGTCAACAAGCAACGATCGGACCTCGGCGCGTATCAGAACCGCTTGGAGCATGCGATAAAAGGCATCGATGTCGGTGCCGAAAATCTGCAGGCCGCCGAGTCCCGCATCCGCGATACCAACATGGCGAACGAAATGGTTTCCTTTACCAAGAACCAGATCCTCAGCCAGGCCGGAAACGCGATGCTCGCTCAGGCGAACCAGAAAACCCAGCAGGTCCTCCAGCTCCTGCAGTAACGGAGCGTACCGGAAAGGCGCCGTTCCGGCTTGAGCCGGAACGGCATTTTTTTTTTTAGTTTTTTACCGGCGTGGTCGTCAGTGCTTTTTCTGCATGCACTCCGAACCAAGAAAACAACGCATCCGCACGGTTGGAGAAAGAGTCCCTCACTTTTCCATCCAATCCGGGAAGCAAGGATGCCTTCGCGGCTGAAATACAATACACGACCAGCGCATCAGCGGTATCTATCACCGCGACCATGGTCCTTAGACGCCTCTTTCCCAGTATCGGGAGGATACCGTAATTCATCGCTGTCAAATTCTCTTGGCTGAATAGGATATATCCTGAACCGGTCTCGTAATCGTACCGATAACGATTCTCGCCAAAAGTCAGATCCTTCTGTATAGCGAACAAGGTCGCTCTCGCAGGCAGCGTGGCGGCAACCGGATCGGCCAATACCTCGTTCCCCAATTCCCCTTCCACGACGAATGAGGACTCATAGAAAGTCCTCATCCGCCCACGGCTCGCCGAATAATATTGAATGCCGGTCAGGGTGCTTATCGATCCAAGCGCATTGAAAACGGCGAGCATCGCTCCATCCGTGAGCCTCCCATTGCCGATTTCCGCCGGTTTTTCATAGAGGTATAGGCTTTCAACTATTAAGGTAGGAGCGAAGGCTGAAATTCTACTTTCCATGCCCGTCCTCGCGGGAAAACTTGGAAGTAAGCCCGGAGACCCACCATTGAAGCTGAAAGACTTCACCGAGCCTTTCGCCCTGAGGATCCCAGCGTTTTCGGAGCCGACAATCGAATCCAAGTCCACGGAGTACACTTTCAATGCAAACAGGGCTAAAAAGGATAATGCGATACTGAAATACTTTAATTCGCTCATAGCTCCAGTTTCCTTTTCTTCTATATTAGAATATTTGACCTGTGCGAAAAATACTATACACTCTTGCGTATGAGCGAAACCAACGATCCAAAGAGGATCGCCATTTCATTACGGATTTCCCTTGTTTCTGTGATAGCGATCCTCGCTTTTTCGTCGATCGCTATTCTTTTTAAGCAACCGATACTATCCGCCGCTTGTATTTTCGCCGCTTCCGTCTCGGCGGCTTTTATTATTTTCGCTTCGTTTCGCTTCAAGGTATTCCTGAGAGACTCGATCCGAGTCTCTCAGGAGTTGAAACTCAGACAAAAGAATAGCGATACACTTCTCCAAGATCTCTGCCGGCCTCTGGAATTGCTCGCAGCCGAAGACCTTGCCATTATCTCCGCTACCGATGACGCCCGCACTCCGCTTTCCGCTCCCGATCCTCATCTGCCCGCAGAAACAAGGCTCCGCGCCTTTGCTGATGGTTTTTCCGCTTCCATATCCTTCAATTCCGATCGCTTAAAGGCTTTCCGGTCCTTCTCAGAGTATACTGGACGCCTCAAAGAAATCGAACTGAGGTTTCCGTATGTGGAAACCCTCCATGCGCGGGTGATCATGCATACGGAGCAGGCGGCGTTGGCCTTGGTGGACAAATTCGGAGCTATCGCAGAGCGAACAGACAAGGCCGCGGCAGACGCGAAAAATGCCATGGCAACCCTCGGCTCGGGATCCGATAACGATACAACCCTCGATGCCCTCATCAGGAAATCTCATGAATCGGTCATTGGAAGGACCTCGGTAATCAAGGAATTCCTGAAACTGAACCGTGAAAACGCAGACCGGGTACGCAAGATATCTGATCTCGTCAAACGCAGCGAAGAGCTGATCGGAGGCATTGAAGACATCGCTGAGCGATCCAAGCTAATAACATTCAACCTTGCGATCGAGTCCGCAAAGATTGGCGAAAAAGGCCTCGGCTTTAAAGTGATAGTTACGGAACTTCAACGCCTCAACGACCAGACAACAAGCTTCGCGCACGACATCTTGGATATAGTGAAGCTTTTCCATACCCACAACCAGGAACTTTTAGATCAGTGGCTCGGTAAATCAGAACGACTGACTGAACAAGTAAGGTCAGACACTGATCGCGCAGAGGAAGCCGTCACCGCCCTTTCCCGATCCTATGAACTCAGCAGCGCCCTTTTCCGGTCCCTTTCGGAAAGCGCGATAGAAGTGGACAGATCCATGAACGACGTTCTTGCCTCGCTCCAATTCCAGGACATCACCCGCCAGCAAATCGAAAGCACCGACACCTTCCTCAACGATATGCGCTCATCGATAACATACATGAGGACAAGCTTGGAGACAGAAGGATTCGAACCCGAGAACACATCGACCGTACTCAATGCTATCCGGACAAACTATAGGCATAAAATCAAGGTCTCCAGTGATCTGGATATCTTCGATCTTATTGAAAGGAGAATGAAATGACCGTACTCAATGTAGATGATTCCATGACGATGAGGAAAATTGTGACGCTCGCGCTCAAAGGTCAGGGCCATTCGGTGCTGGAAGCGGAAAACGGCAAGCAAGCGCTCGAACTTCTACCGACCCAAAAAGTTGATGCTATCATCCTCGATATAAATATGCCGGTCATGACCGGCATCGAATTCCTGAAGGAGGCCAAGAAGATCCCCAAATTGGCCGCTATTCCAGTGATCGTCCTGACGACTCAGGGTGAGGACGACCTGAAAAATCAGGCTCTCGCCCTCGGCGCGAAAGCCTTCATGGTAAAGCCGTTTCAGAAGGACGAACTCATCGCCGTATTGAACAAGCTCGTCAATTGACAGAAACGGCCTCCGACTAAAGTCGGAGGCCGTTTCTGGAAGCAAGCATTATCAGCGTTTGGATCCGCGGAAGAACACGCGAACCTGCTTATACAGGCCTTCGCCTTCACTTTTTGTGTCGATATCGGAAATATCATTCAACGTTGTGTGTATCAGGCGCCTTTCGAAGGGATTCATTGGTTCCAGGAGCAAGGAGCCACGGGATTCGCGAACTTTCTCGGCAACGGAATATGCCAAACGTACCAGCGATTCTTCCCTCCGGATCCGGTAATTCTCGCTGTCCAATATGACGCGGAGATCGTCCCGGCCGAGCTTTCCGGAATAGATGTTCACCAAAAGCTGTAGGGCATCAAGATTCTTGCCCTTCTTCCCGATGAGGATGGAAGAGTTGGGAGAGTCGATTTTCAACCCCAGCTTCTTGTCCTCCCTGAACAGCACGACGACCTTGGCGCTATACCCCATCCTAACAATCAGGCCTTCCACAAAGGCGATCAGATCTTTCTCAAAATCATCTTTCGCCTCCGGATCGCCGAACAGGGCGCCACCGAAAGGCCCCTTCGCGGCGGCCGGTCTCGATTCGCCGGATTCTCCGTCATATCCGACCCTTTCCTTGGAAGATGGCGGCTGTTCATCAGTATGGATTCGAACACGAACGAAACCCTTCTTGAAAAGGCTGGAACGTTGCGTTTCCAGAATCTCCACGTCGAACCTGTCCTTCTCCAGACCCAATTCCGCCGCGGCCTTGTCGATAGCTTCCTTCTCGGTGCGGCCTTCGAAATCATATGTCATACGCTTGCTCCTCGCAAGAGAGATTTTCCAATGTATTCGATCTTAACCCTTCTTCCGCTTGGGGGCGATGACGGGCCCCGTCGCAACGGCCATGTGGGCCTTTTTCTTGGCCAAGTACTTGTTGATCGCAACCTGCTGAACCAAGGTCAGAAGGTTCGACATGATCCAGTACAACAGCAAACCCGCGGGAACGTCATACAGTATGAAGAAGAACATGACCGGCATCATATAAAGCATCATCTTCATCTGTGAATTTCCCTGTTGATCCGGAGTCTGCGTGACCTTTCCGTACAACAACTGTGAACCAAGGTACACGAAGGGAAGCAAGCGCAGGTTGCTCCAATTAAGGAATGGGATCGAAAAAGGCGCGAAGTTCCAGATGGTTTCAGGCATGGAGAGATCGGGAATCCATCCAGGGATAAACATTGCGCCGCGGAGATCGAAGTGGTTATTGAAAAGATTATACATCGCAAAAAAGATCGGAATCTGAAGAAGCATCGGCAAGCACCCCGACATCGGGTTATAGCCCTCGCGTTTGTAGAATTCCGCCATCTCGACATTCATTTTATTCGGATTATCTTTGTACTTTTCCTGAATTTCCTTTATTTTCGGCGAGAGCGCCTGCATCCGCAGTGTTGACTCTGATCCCTTTTTAGTCAGCGGAAACATAAGAACCTTAACCAGGATCGTAAGCAGTATAATGGCGATTCCGTAGTTCGGCACGATCTTGTAGAAGATCATGAGAAACCACTTCATCGCTACTTCCAACGGCCCCAGGATGCCGCTCGTATCCACAACAGCACCCAAACTCGCGCCGCCCAGCTTGAAACTGTTGGAATCAGCCGCATTGTAAACCGCGAGCGCTTTTTGGGTTTTCGGGCCGAGATAGAACCGATAAGTATCCGTCACTTTGGAACCGGCAATCACTGGACGTGAAAGGAACATACGGGACGGTTCGGCGATCCCCGCACCCGGAATGGCGGAAAAAGCAAGCTCATATTGGGTCGCGTCCGGCACCGCAATTAAGGTAAAATACTTGCCGGCAATCGCGGCCCAGGAAATACGGGAGGAATTGGTCGTAAGGCCTTTATTGTTGACCTTTTCCGTCTTCCTTTTTCCATTGGTGTAGGTGTAATACCTGCGGTATTCGTAGTTCTGCGTAAGCTTTTTGAATTTGGGACCGATTTGAGGACCCGACACGATTGTATAAGCGATACCGCCGAAATTGAGGGCAGGAACCGAATAGCCTCCGTCGATGGTCACGGCGAGTTCGAAAAGGTATTCACCGGGTCGGAATTCGTAACGCTTGGTCAGCCTGAAACGGGAAGGTTCAGCTCCGTCCTTCTGGGGAACGGAATAATCGCGATAAAATTCGACGACATTTTCCGAAATGCGCGGCTTGACGTGAAAGAGGTCATCGACTGGCTTGGCAGCGGTATTGCCGAAGGCGATCGAAAAAGCCCGATTATCCGCACTGCCCCCAAAAATCATTTCTACCGGCTCAGCGCCGTCGAGATGCTTCAGCAAGCGGTAGGAGAGGACATCTCCACCCCTGTTCGTGAGCTGGACGCGCACCAGGTCGGTCTGTACGACAACAGTTTCTTCAAAGATCGTATCAGCTTCATCGACGATCAGAGACCCTGGGGTTTCTGCAACTTTCTGAGTCTGCACGGATTCGCCTGGCGACATTACGCTCGGAGAAGCAGGATTTGCAGATTGCACCGTCGTTTGCGAGATAGCTTTGGGGGCAGCGGAAGGATAGAGCCAATTCTGGATCAGGTAGCTTCCCGATATCACGACGACCGACAGGATGACGGCCAAGAGCGTTCGCTTTTCCATTTGACTCCTCGTTAGGTCAGCGTACCGGATCGTATCCACCCGCATGGAAGGGGTGGCATCTAAGAATTCTTCTGATAGCCATCAGTGAACCCTTTGCGGGTCCATACTTGTCAACCGCTTCGTATGCATACATGGAACACGTTGGAGAATAACGGCAAGACGGAGGAAAATGCGGCGATATTGCTCTCTGATAGAAGCGGATCGATCCCAACAGGAAGCCCGACAATAGTCTATTCATCGGACTTCCTGAAACAAACCAGCCCTCTCGAACAATGAATCGAGCTGACCGGCGCGGCGCGCATAATCATCGCCATTGGGATAGACGAGAAGGACCATATCATAGCCTTGACGCAGATGAAACTTGACATGGCGATACGCCTCACGGCTTATCCTGCGCGATCGATTTCTCCGTACCGCATTGCCGTATTTCCGAGCGAAGGTAAAAGCGATACGATTCTTTCCGCATCCATTCTCTATATAGAAAAGCTTTGCGCCCGAGCAAGAAGACTTCTTCCCCTGTGCGAAAGCTTTGGCTATATCGTCCGCACGTTTCAAGCGCTCTTTC
>Ga0156599_1266_pt4 | contig 13960 bp, 10 predicted proteins | sample RifOxyC1_FD_110673 | JGI IMG/M metagenome (GOLD analysis project Ga0156599, IMG submission 110673) | Treponema sp. RIFOXYC1_FULL_61_9
GGCGATAGACGAAGACCACGTCCTTGATCCGCATGGGCGAGAATATCAATTTTGGATATGTATCGTCAATAACGCGCATGGCCCGATCGCTCCGCGCGGCCTACCATCAAGCATCGGAGGAAAAGCATGAAGACCGTTTGCGGAATAGATCTCGGCACCCAGAGCTGCAAGGTCGTGGTCTACGATTACGAGAAGAAGAAGACGGTCGCGCGCACCCAGGCCACGCTCGAGCTGACCGCCCGGAACGACGGCAGCCGCGAACAGGAAGCGGGATGGTACGAGGCGGCCCTCCGGACCTGCTTCGCCGCGATCGACCCCGCCGCGCGCGCCTCCATCGTCGCCCTCGGCGTTTCCGGCCAGCAGCACGGCTTCGTTCCCCTGGACGCCGAAGGCAGGCCCGTCCATGTGGTGAAGCTCTGGTGCGACACCTCCACCGCTCCCGAATGCGACGAAATCACCGCGGCCGCCGGCGGAGAGGCCGCCCTGCTGAAGGAGACGGGCCTGCTCATGCTGCCCGGCTACACGGCGCCCAAGATCCTGTGGCTCAAGAAGCACAAGCCGGCCGCCTTCGCCAAGCTCCGCCACGTGCTGCTTCCCCACGACTACCTCAACTTCCTTCTTACCGGCGAATACGTCGCCGAGTACGGCGACGCCTCGGGCACGGCCCTGATGGACGCCCGCGCGCGCCGCTGGTCGTCAAAAATCTGCGCGCTTATCGATCCCGAGCTGGAATCGTACCTCCCCCGCCTCATCGCCGCCGACGCCATCGCGGGCAAGGTTTCCGCCGCCGCGGCCAAGGCCTACGGCATCCCCGAAGGCGCCATCGTCTCCTCGGGCGGAGGCGACAACATGATGGGCGCCATCGGCACCGGCACCGTCCGCGACGGCGTCCTGACGATGAGCCTGGGAACCTCGGGCACCCTGTACGGTTACTCCGATTCGCCCGTCGTGGATCCCGACGGCAAGCTCGCCGCCTTCTGCTCTTCCTCAGGCGGCTGGCTCCCCCTGCTCTGCACGATGAACTGCACCGTCGCCAGCGAACAGCTGCGCGCGCTGCTCGGCCTGGACGTGAAAGCCTTCGACGCGGCGGCCGCCGAAGCCCCTATCGGCGCCGACGGCCTCACGGTGCTGCCCTTCTTCAACGGCGAGCGCATCCCCAACCTCCCGAACGGCCGGGCCAGCCTGAACGGCGCCACCGCCGCCAACTTCACCCGCGCCAACGTGGCCCGCGCCGCCCTGGAATCGGCCATCTTCGGCCTGCGCATCGGCCTGGATTCGTTCAGGGCCCTCGGCTTCAAGGCCCGCGAGATCCGCCTCATCGGCGGCGGCGCCAAAAGCCCGCTGTGGCGCTCCATCGCCGCGAACGTGACGGGCCTGCCCGTGCGCGTCCCCTCGGGCGACGAAGCCGCCGCGATGGGAGGCGCCATCCAGGCCCTCTGGTGCATGGAACGCGCCGCGGGCCTGAAGACCGCCATCGGCGAGCTGGTCGACGCCCACGTCACGCTTGAGGGCGGCGCGACCGCCCAGCCCGACCCCGCCTCGGTGAAGGCCTACGAACTCGCCTACGCCGAATATTCCAAGTACCTGGCGGCCCTCTCGCCGCTGTACCGATAGCAAACAGGAACACAGGAGGCTACCATGGCTGAGTTTTTCAAAGGCGGGAAGGAATACTTCCCCGGAATCGGCAAGATCGCGTACGAAGGTCCGAAAAGCGACAATCCGCTCGCCTTCAAGTACTACGACGCGAACAAGAAAGTGGGCAACAAGGCGATGAAGGACCACCTCCGCTTCGCCATCGCCTACTGGCACAGCTTCTGCAACGAAGGCGGCGACCAGTTCGGCTCCGCCACCCAGAATTTCCCCTGGAAACTGGACGCCAAGACCCCGATGGAAGCCGCCGAGCACAAGCTGGACGCCGCCTTCGAGTTCTTCACCAAGATCGGCGCGGGTTTCTACTGCTTCCACGACCGCGACATCGCCCCCGAAGGCGCCTCCCCGGCCGAAAGCGAGAAGAACCTGATGGCCATCATCGCCAAGGCCAAGGAACGCCAGAAAGCCACCGGGGTCAAGCTCCTGTGGGGCACCGCGAACCTCTTCTCCAATCCGCGCTTCATGAACGGCGCCGCCACCAACCCGGAATTCAAGATCGTCGCCCAGGCGGCCGCCCAGGTGAAGGCCGCCATCGACGCCACCATCGAACTCGGCGGAGCCGGCTACACCTTCTGGGGCGGACGGGAAGGCTACATGAGCCTCCTGAACACCGACCTCAAGCGGGAAAAAGAACACCTGGCCCGCTTCCTGACCATGGCCCGCGACTACGCCCGCGGCCGCGGCTTCAAGGGCACCTTTTACATCGAACCCAAACCGATGGAACCCTCCAAACACCAGTACGACTTCGACGTGGAGACGGTGGCCGGCTTCCTGCGCGCCAACGGCCTGGACAAGGACTTCCGCATGAACATCGAAGCCAACCACGCCGAGCTGGCCGGCCACGACTTCCAGCACGAGCTTGAGACCGCCGCCGCCATGGGCCTGTTCGGCTCCGTGGACGCCAACCGCGGCGACCCCCGCAACGGCTGGGACACCGACCAGTTCCCCAACAGCTACTACGAGACCACCCTGGCCATGCTGACCGTCCTCAAAGTCGGCGGCTTCACCACAGGCGGCCTTAACTTCGACGCCCACATCCGCCGCAACTCCGTTGATCCGGCCGACCTCTTCGAAGCCCACATCGGCGGCATGGATGCCTTCGCCGTCGGCCTTGAAGTCGCCCAGCGCATCGTCGACGACGGCAAGCTCGCCGCCTTCGTGAAGGAACGCTACTCCACCTTCGGCACGGCCCCCGGCAAGAAGTTCGAGAAAGGCACCCTGAAGTTCGAAGAACTCGCCGCCCTCGCCAAGGACTACGGCGCCGCCGGCATCACCAGCGGCAAGCAGGAGAGGCTGGAGAACATGATCAACCAGTACCTGCTCGGCAGGTAGGGGGGACACACCCGCGCGCGGACACGGGAAGCGCGCGGGAGAAGGATATTAGGGGGTCCTGTCAGGGAAAAGCACGAACTCACTAAGTCCTCGTCCATCGGCCTACGGCCGATGGATTGCGGAGTCGTTCGTCCGCGCTTTTCCCTGCCACCCCCCAAGCCTTCACCGGCCGCGCGCTTCCCGTGCCGGGTGGGAGTCCACCCTGCCGGCCGAGGCGACGGTCCCCCCTGGCTGCGAAGTCCTCGCCGCCGCGCCCAGGGATGGGCGCGCACTACTAATGTGCGGAACGCGCGCGTTCCGCTTCGGCTTGGATGCCGGCGGCTCCGGGCTTCTCCGCCACCCCCCGGGCGGGGATGCGGGAAATCGTTTTCATCCTTTCGCTGTTTGAACGGGACCATGTTTAAATACGGAACACATCTCCGCCCAACTGACCGAGCTCACCATAGATAAATCCACGCCCCTGTACGACATCGACATCGTGCCCGAGGACAGCGCCCTTACAGGGAAAGTCCGGCACGTCGGCGGTTACTACACCGGCGACTAAGGCGTCCGTGCCACCATCGTCCTGGCCAAGGCTGGACCGCAAGCGAGGAGCTGAAGACCGAGCTCCAGACCACACCAAGAAAATCGCCGCCCCTTACAAGTTCTCGCGCTTTGTCAACGAGTTCGTTTCCGAGTTATCCAGGACCCTCTCCAGAAAGATACTCCGCGTGCAGATCCGAGAAGGGGACAAGCAGGGCAGAGCGTGTTGTGGCACTGCACACCCCGACCGGGCTTTCCGCTCCACGTCCTCGCGCCCCGGATGAAGATAGGGGGCGGCGTCAAGTTCCCGTCAATAGGCTCAGCTGCATTTTAGGAAAAGGATCAGGAGAAGCCCTAAATCAAACATGAAAACCAAAATCTCCAATATGTAAAGCTATATAAGGAATGGAGAAAACCAGAACAGGTAATGGGCGCGGCATGTTATACTGGTCCGGATATCCAGAGAATGATATGGAAAACAGGAACGGGATAAATCAGCGTTGTACAGATGCGATTTCACGCACCAGCCCTCAGTTTGGTTACTCGCACCGTGCCGTCCGTGGCACGGGGGATTTAATAGATTTGTAAGAAATTGTAGAATGGAATAATAGTCCGACAAAGAGTAGGAATAAACGATGAGCCAGACAAATGAAAACAATAAAAACTGCCTAACGCCAAAAAAAGCATTGAACAAAGCCTACTTAAAGAAAAAGCCTCTGCGAAATGACATCGAGTTGTTTAAAACCAATCTTAAAAAACTTCTAGGCAAGATAAATGAGATAGAAAGAGAAGAAAACCAAAAAAACCATATACGAGATTTCTTACGCGATACTTACTATATCGATACAAACGAAATTAATACCAAAGATTCTATTGATCTTGTTATACACCTTGGCACAAAAGCCTCTGACAATGTTGGTGTAATTATTGAGGCTAAAAGGCCAAGTAATAAATCTGAAATGATTGCCAAAGATGAATTAAATAAAAAAGCCATGCAAGAATTGGTTTTATATTATCTGAGGGAACGTATCATAGGTAAAAATCTCGATATAAAGAACCTGGTGGCAACCAATATAAATGAATGGTATATCTTTGATGCTATCCATTTTGAAAAATATTTTGCTAACAACAAAGAGCTTGTTAGACAATTTATTGATTTTCAAGAAGGCAGAATGTCTGGGACAGATACATCGTTCTTTTATAACAATATAGCCAGTAAATACATAGATGAAATCAAAAATGACATCGGCTTTGTTTTTTTTAATATTCAAGAATATTTTGATGTGCTGAATAACAATAGCATAAAAGACGATACCTCGCTCATTGCACTTTATAAGATATTATCGCCTGAACATTTATTAAAGTTGCCGTTTGAAAATGACTCAAATTCACTAAATAAGAATTTTTATAGCGAACTGCTACATATTATTGGATTAGAAGAAGTAAAAGACGGTTCCAAAAGATTGATTCAAAGAAAAAAAGACGGTAGTCGTAATGGTGGCTCCTTATTGGAATCTACTATTTTTCAAATGGATGAAGATAGTAATGAAGATAGATTATTTGATAATTCTCTTGAACTTGTGATTACGTGGATAAATAGGATACTTTTCTTAAAGTTACTTGAAGCACAACAGATCAAGTACCAAAAAGGCAATCATGATTATGCTTTTCTTAATAAAAATAAAATTAGTGGTTTTGACGAATTAAATAACCTATTTTTTAAGGTTTTAGCTGTTAAACCAGAAAATAGACATCAATATGTAAAAGGAACCTTTGCGTATGTGCCATATTTAAATAGTTCACTTTTTGAAAAATCAGAGATTGAAACTAAATACTTTCCTATTAGCCAGCTAACCGATATTAAATTACCAATCTATTCCGCAAGTGTGCTAAAAGACAATGCAGGTAAGAAAAGCACAGGAGAACTTTCTACTCTTGAATATCTCTTTGAGTTCTTAAATGCATATGACTTTTCTAGTGAAGGTGCCGAGGAAGTACAGGAAAATAATAAAACCTTAATAAATGCCTCAGTACTTGGTTTGATATTTGAAAAACTAAATGGATACAAAGATGGTTCATTTTTTACTCCAGGGTTCATTACAATGTATATGTGTAAGGAGACCATCCAAAAAGCTGTTGTCCAGAAGTTTAATGAAATTAAACAGTGGAACTGTAAAGATTTGGTAGATTTGCATAATAAGATAGAAGACCGAGTAGAAGCCAACTCTATAACTAATAGCTTGCATGTTTGTGACCCAGCTGTAGGTTCTGGACATTTTCTAGTATCAGCACTTAACGAAATTTTATCAGTTAAAAGTTATTTAGGTATTTTATTAGATAAAAAAGGCAAGCGACTAAAAGACTATACGATAGTTTTGGAAAATGATGAAGTGATAATAACCGATGAAGACGGTAGTATTTTTAGCTATAATCCTAATAGTGCAGAGAGCAGACGCATACAAGAAACTTTGTTTAACGAAAAAAGAACAATAATAGAAAATTGCCTTTTTGGTGTCGATATTAACCCAAATTCTGTAAAAATATGCAGGCTTCGCCTATGGATAGAATTGTTAAAAAGTGCCTATTACACCGAAGACAGCAACTATACACAACTTGAGACATTGCCAAATATTGATATTAACATTAAATGTGGCAATAGTTTAATTAGTCGGTTTAACACCAATATTGACATAAAACCAGAATTAAAAAAGTTGCGATACACTGTCCAGCAATATAAAGATGCTGTATTAAAGTATAAAAATGCAACATCAAAAGGTGAAAAGCAGGAACTGGAAACACTCATCCAAAACATTAAAAACAATTTTAGATCAGAAGTCGAAAATAACGACAAGGAATTTAAAGAAAAAAAGAAACTAATGATTGAGCTAGATATTCTTGGTCAAGGTGAATTGTTTGAACTGTCGGAAAAAGAGCTTGCAATTCGTGAAAAAAGAAGAAATGAAATTGATGAACGTATCCGTTCGATAGACATAGCAATAGAAGAAATTCGTAGTAACAAAATCTTTGAACATTCTTTTGAATGGAGGTTTGAGTTTCCTGAGGTTTTAAATGATGATGGTGATTTTGTTGGATTTGATGTGGTGATTGGAAATCCACCATACCTTAATTTTAAAATGTATTCTCATGATGAAAAAACTTTATTTTCCTATGCATATAATGAAATTTTTGACGGTAAAGCGGATATTTACTATTTTTTCTTTGCTAAAGGTATGAGTCTATTAAAATCTTTTGGCAAGCTTTGTTTTATTACATCAAGATATTGGCTCGAAGCAGAATTTGCTGTTCGACTAAGAAAATATTTTTCAAATAAAGCAACAATTCAAAATATCATTGATTTCAAAAACGTTACAATATTTGACGGCATTGGAATAAAAGCATTAATTATCTCTATTGAAAACAATGAACCCTCTGATCAAAGTTTTTTTAGTTATAAATTTACTGATGAAAAACGAATTAATATCGTTGATATATTACATTATGACAATATTGTTATTTTTAACAATAACATAAGAGCAACCAGTAAATGGTTATTGGGCGACTCAATAAAAATATCATTGATAAATAAAATAAAAAACAATTCAGTGTCCTTGGAATCAATTGCTTTTTGTACACAAGGAATTGTAACAGGTTTAGACAAAGCATTTATTACAGAAACAAATGAGTTTATTGCCTTACCTGACCGGTTTGTTAAAACATTTATTAAAGTTGGAGATGTTTTTCAATACATTATCCGACCAGTAAAACAACGAAAATTAGTTTATACAAACAGTATTAAAGATTTAAATTCCTACCCTGATTTGCTAAATAGATTACAGGTATTTAAAAATAAACTTTCTGGACGTCGTGAAGTTAAAAATGGAAAAATAAGATGGTTTGATTTACAATGGGCGCGAAATCCTGAAACATTTGAACAGGAGAAAATTGTATGTCGTTATAAAGCTTCTGTAAATACATTTGCCTTAGATATAAATGGATCATATTCAAGTGCTGATACAACAATTATCACTATCAAGAAAGGGCATGCAGATCAATTTCAATTAAAGTATTTATTAGCTTTATTGAATTCTAAATTATTGGATTATTTTTTTAAAAGTTATGGTAAACTTATGGATTATCGTTTTGAGTATTACCCTGGGCCTGTTGGAAATATTAAAATTAAATATTCTGATTCACAAGAAAAGTTCATTTTCATAATAGATAAAATATTGGAAAAAAAATCAATTGATGCCAATTTCGATACAAGTGATTTAGAAAATCAGATTAATAATTTAGTTTATGAACTCTATAATATTACAGCAGAAGAAATTGAAATAGTAGAAAAAGGATAAAGGCAAAACGCCTTTTGCCGTCCATGGCAAACGGCTCAATAGTAAGTGGCGGGCTTCTGTACAACAACTGCTTCAACCTTACTCACCTTCGGTTCGCAGGTTAAGCAAATGTTCTACGGACGCGAACTAAAGCTCGCGCGCAAATGGGAGGAATATTAGTACCGATCACATCAAATTGGTTCTCTAAATAGAGTAAAGCTCATTTGAATTGACTTTGGAGGTAGTTATGGTGAATATGTTCATCGATTCCAATATTTGGCTTGATCTATATCATTATTCAAATAATGATTTAATAGAGTTCTCAAAATTGCAAGATTCAATTGAAGTTGATTACTGTTTATTTGTAACGGATCAAGTTGTGAATGAAGTGCTTAGAAATCGTGATGCTAAGGTTGCAGACGCATACAAGCAATTCAAGGATATTAAAATAAAAACACCCAATATATGTAAGGGATACGAAGAATACAAAACATTCGAACTGACGCTAAAAACGGTATATACATTGCATAGAGATCTATGCAAGAAACTCGATGAAGACATCTATAATGAAAAACTCCATGCGGATATCATTATTAATGCTCTATTTGTTAAGGCAAGAAGGATTCATTATACTCAAGAAATTATGGAAGCGGCGAAAACAAGGTATTCATTAGGAAATCCACCAGGGAAAAACAATTCAAACGGCGATGCAGTAAATTGGGAATCATTACTTGCAGCTATTCCAAATGGAGAGGATGTATTTTTCATTAGCGAAGACAAAGACTTTATTTCTGCTTTAAATGGACAAAACATATGTTCATATCTTAATAAGGAATGGACATCAAGAAAAGGATCAAAAATATTCTTCTACACCAGCCTCTCTGCCTTCTTTAATGAGCACTTAAAAGCAATCAGCCTGAAGACAGAAGAAGAAAAGAACAGGCAAATTGCCTTGTTGTTTAATGTTGGCAACTTCAGAAACGCACATTCTATAATTGCTAGACTATCTACATATTCGTATTTTTCTGATGAACAAACTAATGTTATTTGCCAAGCAGCAGCATCAACAAATCAAATATGGGGAATTATTTCTGATGATGATATTAATGAATTCTATAGGGGAATATTAAAAGGCCGGGAAGAAATAGTTAGGGATGATGAAACTCTACAATGGTTATACAATAAAATATTTCCGGAAAAGCGCATTAAGATTGATGATGATGAATCTTCGTTCTAATAATAGAACATGACGCGCCCGGAGGGTCTGACCCTGCCTGCAGCGGTGTCAAATAGCCAAAATCAATGGCACTTTGTACGTACAAATGGTGCATAGTCCGTGCATGATGATTGCGCCGTACCAGGCTTTCCCGCGCGAGGGATTGAAGCGGAGACCCCGCAGCCGTTGCGGACCGGAGGTCTGCAATGGCGAGGAGTCGGAGCGGAAAGCCCGACCCGGAGCGAAGCGGAGGGACGCGCCCAAATAGGCATCTGCTGAACACCGACCTGAAGCGCGAGAAGGAGCACCTCGCCCGCTTCCTCACCATGGCCCGCGACTACGGCCGCGCCAACGGCTTCAAGGGCACCTTCTACATCGAGCCCAAGCCGATGGAGCCCACCAAGCACCAGTACGACTTCGACGTGGAGACGGTCGCCGGCTTCCTACGCGCCAACGGCCTGGACAAGGACTTCCGCATGAACATCGAAGCCAACCACGCCGAGCTGGCCGGCCACGACTTCCAGCACGAACTGGAAACCGCCGCCGCCATGGGTCTCTTCGGCTCCGTGGACGCCAACCGCGGCGACCCCCGCAACGGCTGGGACACCGACCAGTTCCCCAACAGCTACTACGAAACCACCCTGGCCATGCTGACCATCTTGAAAGTCGGCTGACGCGCCCGGAGGGTCTGACCCTGCAGTGGTGTCACTGTGGACAAAAGGCATAGTATGATATATCATCATACCCAAGGTGGCACAAGCATGGCAGCTTCGAAGATCGCAATAACAATTGAGAGAGATACTTTGACTCGAATTGATCGTTTGGTCCAGGAAAGGCGATATCCCAATCGGAGTCGAGCTATTCAAGAAGCTCTGGACGAAAAAATCGAGAAGCTTCAGAGAAACCGCCTAAGCGAGGAGTTGGATAAGCTCGATCCAGACGAAGAAAAGGCTTTTGCGGAAGAAGGTATGGGAATCGAAGGTTCACAATGGCCCCAATACTGAGAGGCGAGATTCGTTGGGCTGACCTCAACCCGACTATCGGGCATGAGCAGTCCGGTATTCGGCCAGTGCTGATTCTGAGTTCGGACGTCTTTAATGCTAAGTCCGGGACCGTGATAGCGGTCGCCCTGACCAGCCAGAAGCCCAAGGCGGGTTTCCCCCTGACCCTTTCGCTTGGAAAAACCGAGATGCCAAAACAATTATGGGTGAAAATCAGCCAAATCAGAACATTGTCAGTAGATCGGATTACCGGCAAGATTGGGCAAGCAACCGAGGAAATCGTGGCTCAGGTTATTGAGGGGTTGAATGAGATATTAGCCACTCGCTGAGTTGCTGTAGGTAGAATGGCTCCCGTGCCAAGGAATGGCTCGAATACATGTGATCTTGATACTTTTAAAAGTTCTCCTACGGGAGCTTAATTATCTGTTCAGGAGGTACCTATGTCGATTCGGTTGTTTACGATTGGCGATAGTGTTTCTCAAGGCTTCATCCATGGTGGAGCCGCCAGGACAGAGACTGCCTTCAGCACTCTGCTCGCGGAGGCTCTCGGAATCAGCGGGTATCAGTACCTCGATTGGGGTGCGAATAAGCTGAAAGTCGATCTGGAAATAGTCCTGCGATACCTTCAGGAAAAAAGAGGGAATGACATTGCCGGCTTGGAATGGGTTGCCGCTGCGTTTGACATCAATCATGTACTGGACGGCTGGGAAGAATACTTTGAGAGGGGACAAGGGAAACTCGGTCTCCCCATAAGTTCACCGCAACCTTTCTTTCATAATGTGGCGGTGGAAGGGATGACTGTTGCCGATGCATGGTCGGTGACCCCTGAACTGTGCACGCAAATGGTAAACAGTAACCCGGACAGCAAGAAAGATGATCTGGTTGGGGTCGCCTCAGAATCCTTTTACAGAAATGCCTACCGTGTGCTGAATCCTCACGCACTTCCTGCGCACAACACGAAATCGCCGCTGGACTGGCTTTCGTACCATTGTGCGAATGGAGGTGTCGAAAACCTTGTCCTTTGGCTTGGGGCCAACAATGCGCTCGGCACGGTAATCGGCCTCAACGTGAAACAAACCCCGGGGGACGGCACGACAGCCATCAATGCCAACAGGAAGACAAGAGAAACCTGGAATCTCTGGCATCCCCGGGACTTCGAAGCTGAATTCAGTCTCCTCATGGCGAAGGTTGATGAGGCAGTCGGCGAGAATGCGGGCCAGGATTGCCACATTTTCGTCGGAACGGTTCCTTTGGTTACGATAGCGCCTTTGACCAAAGGAATCGGGGAAGCCCGAATTGTTCCCGATCCCAGCGGCCGGACAGACCGCCAATTCCGGTACTATCAGGACTACACCTACTTTTTCCTCTCCGAACCCCTTGCGACCAAGATGAACGCCAAATTGAGCTTTCCCGACGCCCTTTTCATCGACAAGACTATTATCGAATTCAACAATATCATCATTCGACTTACTGAAGCGGCAAACCTGAAAGCCGACAACCCGCGCGTGAAGTATCACATAGTTCCGATTTCCGATTGCCTTACCGATATGGCCTGGAAACGGAACAGCGGTAGCCCGACCTACAAATACCCGCCTGAATTTCAGTGGCTTTATCCTCCCGTTGATTCCAAATACTACGACGTTGACCCGAAGGGCAAGCAAGTGGCAGGAGGCTTGTTCGGTCTTGACGGAGTCCATCCATCCGTCATCGGGCAAGGACTGATCGCACACGAGTTCCTGAAAGCAATGCAGGCCGCAGGGCGAGCCGCCGGCGGCATCGCGATACCCTGGCCGCAGGTTTTCTCAAGCGATTCCTTGCGCACGAATCCGATCCGCGTAATGCATGAACTCTACGAGAATGACGGACTGATCCGTTTTCTCCTCTTTGTATCGTCCCTATTCTCGAAAAATGCGTAGGTCTACGCGACGCGCCCGGAGGGTCTGACCTCTATGACAACGCTATGTCATGATTTTTGCTTTCGCAATACTCGCACCATGTACGCGTTGCAGGTTATTATGCCGTTGGACGGACCTTCCGGGCAGGGGAAATTAGGAGAATTGAATGCCAAATATCGACAAGAAGCGCTTTGCTGGATTTGCTGATCTTTATAGCCTAGTTCGTCCTCAACCGCCTCAAAAGGTTGTGGAAATTGCATTGGGGATCCAAGACAAATTGCGATTTGAACGGGTTGTTGATCTTGGATCTGGAACTGGTTTATCAACAATAATCTGGAAAGCCGTCTCAAACTCGGTTGTCGGTATTGAACCAACCGAAGATATGCGAAATCAGGCAAGACTGGATTTTCCGGACCTAGATTTCTTGGATGGAACCAGTTACCAGACTTCTCTTGAGTCTAGTTCTGCTGATGTTGTTCAATGCTCCCAGGCATTTCACTGGATGGAGCCAAAGACCACGCTCAAAGAGGTGGATCGAATCCTAAAGAAAGATGGAATTTTTATTATTCTTGATTGCCAATGGCCAGTTTGCTGGAACTGGGTTGCAGAGAATGCCTATAATGCTCTGGTTCAGAAAGCAAAAAAAGTTGTAAGGAAATTCCCGGAACTAAGCGAATCATCAACACAGTATCCCAAAGAAAAGCATCTCGAAAACATCAGAAGTTCCGGTTTCTTTGCATACTGTGGTTCAGTACTCTTTGACAATGTGGAAGCGTGTGATGCAAGGAGATTCGAAGGAATAGCTCTCTCACAGGGACTAGTTCAAAGTATTGTCAAGAAAGATATTAGTAAGATTGAAAACGAAATTCAAGAACTTAAAGTTGCATGCTCTCACTCTCATGCTAAGTCAATGCGAGTGAGTTATGTTTTGCATTACGGAGTAAAAAGTGGCACCTAACAAAGTTTTCAACCTGAGTTATTTGGGCGTCACGACCTTTGCGAAGCAAGGCTCGCGCCACTCAAAACGCAGGTTGGAACAGCGTTAGTCTGACTGGAATTTATGAGACAGAGCTAGAATAAGGAACCTATGAAGGAAATACTGAAGAAGCTATTCGGAAGTCGTTCTGGGTGAGCCCTTGGTGGACGACCGCGTCCTGCATGCAAAACCCCGGACACATCTCCGGTTTAGGCAACAAAACGCACGATTTCAACCTCGGCATGCTTTTGAAAGGCCGATTCGGCAATCGCCAGCACGGACTTCAGGACTTCGGAATCCAGCTCGTACTCGACGCACTGCGCGCATACATATCCGGGTACCTTTTTTATCACCACGGTCGATTCGTCACGAATCAGAACCACGGTAACCATACCGGCTTTATATTCGCCGTCCTTGCAAATAACGCATTTCATTTTCAAGTCTTGCTCTTGGTAAAAAAGCCATCCCATTCCAGAGGATCGGGTTGGTAAACAGTAATCACATGAGCAAGCGCTCCGTGCTCAGCATCTTCAATGGAATATACTACATGCCGTGTATACCGGTATTTCGAGGAATACTCCATGAAATCTCCAGTTTGTTCATCATTCGTCTTTCATTGATGCAGAATTATATCATACCTGGCTCTCCCGCGCGAGGGATTGAAGCGGAGACCCCGCAGCCGTAGCGGACCGGAGGTCCGCTATGGCGAGGAGTCGGAGCGGAAAGCCCGACCCGGAGCGAAGCGGAGGGACGCGCCCAAATAGACATCTTATGGACACCGGCCTGAAGCCAAGGGCCGGACGGCTGCGGCGGCCTTCCTCATTGCGGAACTCCGTATCGTGGCCTCAGTTCGTCCAGGCGTTCGCCGGGGAAAGGCATTCCGTGTCCCGGGAAGACTTTGGAAGGCGAGAGTGCTTTGAGGGTTTCCATGCCGGAAGGAATCTGCGAAAAATCGCTGGCGAAGTAGCGCTGGGCCATGAGGTAGGGCTTTGACGCGACGAGGTCTCCCGCGAAGACCAGAGGGCCGGCTCCGTCGGTTC
>Ga0156599_1221_pt3 | contig 13291 bp, 10 predicted proteins | sample RifOxyC1_FD_110673 | JGI IMG/M metagenome (GOLD analysis project Ga0156599, IMG submission 110673) | Treponema sp. RIFOXYC1_FULL_61_9
ATACCCGGCGACAGCGGCGAACGGATCGTGGAGGTTGAAGGATACGTCGCGCATTCCCGGATGGAAAAGGGCGTCTGCATCGCGGGCATTTCGTTTATCGACCGAACCCCTGATGCGCGGACCGCAATCGAGTCGTACCTCTTTGCGGCCGGAACCGACCGGACGGAAGCGGATTAAACCGTAGATGCCTTTCCGGCATTGCCCTTCCTGCGGAGGAACGGAAATCCGCCTCGAATTCGGCAAGGCTTTTCGTTGCGGGGCCTGCGGTTTCCTCTACTTCCATAACGTCGCGACCGCGGCCGGCGCGGTGATCGAGTCCGACGGGCGACTGCTTTTCATTGTGAGGGCGATGGAACCGGCTGCTGGCCTTCTCGCCCTTCCGGGGGGCTTCGTTGATCCGGGCGAACGGGCGGAGGATGCCGTCGTCCGGGAATGCCGCGAGGAGATCGGGTGGGCGCCTAAGGAATTCGAATTCCTTGCATCCTTTCCCAACCGTTACGAATACCGCAGCATCCTGTACAACACCTGCGACTTCTTCTTCCTCGTCCGCGCGGACGGTCTTTCGGTCAAAGACCTGGAACTGGATCCAGAGGAAACGGCCGGAGTCCGCTTCGTGCGTCCGGATGAAGTCGTGATGGAGGATCTCGCCTTCGAATCGACCCGTATGGCGATCGGGGCTTATCTGGAATACAAGGCCCGCATCCGCGTCAATTCGCCTGAACGATACTCTTCATGAGGTCGACGAGGACTTGGTCGAGTTTACCCCGCTTCGCTTCATCATCGAGGATGGAAAAGGCCTTTTCCGGCGTAGCAGATTTTTTGTACGGCCTATCCGAGGCGGTGAGCGCGTCGTAGATGTCCGCCACCGCGAGCATGCGGGCCTGGAAGGGTATCTGATCCCCGCGGAGCTTGTCGGGATAACCCGAGCCGTCCAGCATTTCGTGATGGGATTTTACGAATTCGGGAATGCGGGTGAAGCCCGGCGGCCAGGGGATACGTTTGACGAATTCGTATGAACGCACAACGTGCTTCTCTATCTCCAGCCGTTCGGCCGCGTTGAGGCTTCCCCGCTTCGTGCTCAGGTTACGGATTTCATATTCGGTGAGGATGGGGATGGGTTCATCGTCGATGCCTGCGACGAGAGCGACAGAAGACGCGAGGATTCGGTCGATGGTCGTCTCCGGTTCGACCGAAAGCATCGCCGGTTCGTTCAATTCCTCGATCAGGCGGTTAACCTCGATCAGTTCCGCGATCGATCGTTCCCGATCGGCGTCAAGTTCCCGCCGCGCATTTTCATCCATGGCCGTTTCCCGGAGGGCGAAATCCAGTTCCAGGGACCGGCGGAGGTATTTGAGCCGGAGCGTGAGCCGCTCGTATTCGACCGGAAACAGTTTCTTCGCTTTCAGGAAGATCGAGGGATCGATATAGACCTTGCCGAAGTCGTGGAGCAGGCCGGCGTACTCGAGTTCCTGGATCTCGATTTCGGAGAAACGGGCCGGTTTGCCTTCGGATTCCGCAGCCGCGTTGAGCGCTCGGGCCATGTTCGTCGCGTACTGGGCGACGCGGGACGAATGGCCGCTCGTGGCCGGATCGCGCGCTTCGACCGCGTCTACGGCGGCCGCGACGAACTGTTCGAACTGGCCTTGGATGCGTTTGATCATCGCCGCGTTCTCAAGCGCGACGGCGGCCTGCGCGGCGACGGCTTCCATGAGGGCTTCGTAGCGTGTCTTGAAGGGCGCGACCTTCTTCTCGAAATCTTCATGGGTTTCAAGAATGATCGTGTCCGGGTCCGTTCCCAGGCCTTCGGGCAGTTCTTTGGAGTTGAGCAACTGGATCACGCCGACGACCGCGCCCGTATGGTCCGTCATGGGGACGGTGAGCATCGACTTGGTTCGATATCCGTGGGCGAGGTCGAAGGAATCGTTGAAGCTGTACGGTAGATCGCGGGCCAGCTCGTAGACGTCGGGGATGTTCAGGCTGTGGCCGGTGAGCGATACGTAGCCCGCGATCGAACCGTAGGTCCGCGGCATGGTGAATTCCTCATAGGGAAGATCCTTGGATACTGTATGCGAATACTTGAAGCGGAGCATCGCCCGTCCGTCGAATTCCTCTGCCAGGAAGATGCTGCCCGCATCGGCGCCGGTCATGAGCCGGCTGACCTTTAGGATTTTTCGCAGCAGCTTGTCGACGTTCCTTTCGCGCATCAGGTCGCGGCCGATCTCCACGAGAAGGTTCTGGTCCTGGAAGGAATCGAGCAGTTCGCCGTAGGAAGGCGCAGGCATCATTTGGATTCTCCGCTCCGTAAGGATTCTGGCAGGGTTTCCCGCGCAAGGGTCGCGAGATCGATGTCGTTCCCGCCATCCTGGTCAAGGACGGCTTCGGCCCCACGAAGGTAGAAGAGCCAGGATTGGACAGGAAGCCGGGAGAACGCAGGAGCCGCCGCGCGATAGACGGCCATCTGGATAGCGTGGATCGAGGGATCCCGTTGCCGGTCAGTCTTGAAATCGACGACGACGCAGCGTCCGCCGCTCTCGAAGACGAGGTCCATTGTGCCGCGGATGAGGACGGGAGCGTCCTGCCCGCCCGGCAGCGCGAGCATGAAGGGGAATTCCGATCTCCGGCGGGGGGACAGGAGGGCAGCCCTGGCGAGCTCGGAACCGAGAAAGTTTTCCGCGAGCCGGCGGGCGGTTTCCCGGATCATCGAGAGTTCGGCCTTTCCGAGCCGGGCGCGCGCGAATGCGTCCTGAAGGTCCCGGGGAGGTTCTTTCGTCCGCGAAATGAGGGCCTGTTCGATCTCAAGGTGGCAAAGAGTCCCGAAAGCCTTCTCCAATTCCGATTCGGCGAGGAGGGAGTCGATGGGAAGGCCGGGGTAGCGGACGGGAGTCTGGCCGGCCAGGCGGAAGAACGCTGCGGTCTCGTCCATTTTCGTGGCTTTGAAGCGGCGGGGCGCTTCTGCGGTGACCGTCATGGGCGGCAGGGCATAGAATTCCTCGAGGGCGGCACGGCGGCCGGCGGCGGACGCTACGGAGTCCGCGGAGCCGCTTTCGCGGTCGGCGAGGACGGCGCGGGCGACGGCGCGGCGCTCCCGCTCGCCGAGGGGTTCGACGGCGAAGACCGCGGGTGGTTTCAGGTCGAAGGCCGGATCGGAAAGGCCTGCCGCGACGAGGTCAGCGAAAGATTTCAGGACGAAGGAGCCGTCCTTGGACGACACGCGCCGATGGCGGAGAAGGGCGATCGCGCGCTCGATGCCAGAATAATCTGAAAGGGCTTCGTCGATTTCCTTGGTGACCGTCCGGGTTTCGAAGACGAGGAGCTTGCGTTCCGCCCTCGTCGCCGCCACGTACAGGAGCCGGCGGAGTTCCGCGAGTGCGAGTTCCTCCTCGCGGCGCTTGGAGCTTTCATAGAAGACGTTCGCGATTCCGTCGCCCTTGGCCGAGTTCTCGAATCGGAGGTTCACCGCCGGTCCGAATTCCGGATCGAAGTAATAAGGGGCGTCATTCCTGGATCCACGACCCGTATTTCCCGCATCGGCGATGACGACGACCGGAAATTCGAGTCCCTTGCTCTTGTGAACCGTCATCAGGCGGACCGCGCCCTCCTCGTCCGGGGCATCCCCGGCTTCTATCTTATCGGCGCTTCCCATGAGAGGACTTAGTTCGTCAAGGAAGGCGGAAAGCGAAAGCCGGCGTCTGTCGGCATCCAGCGCGAGGTCGAGCAGGAGGTCGAAATGTCCGAGGCAGGAAGCCGCATCGGGATCGGACAAGAGTCGTATGCGGTACCCTTCGTCGTACCAGAGGCGCGAGACGAGGGAAGCGGACCCGTTTTTATCGGCGGCGGAGCGCAGTGATAGGTAAAGATCTCCGCCCATTCTGAAGCGGCGCTCGTCGTCCTCGTTCCCGAACCAGGCCGGATCGGCGGGAGATACGAAGGGATCGGCGCGCGGGGAGAGAAGGATGCGGGCGAGGGCGTCGTCCCCGAGCCGGACGAAGGGCGAGCGGAGGAACGCCGCGTACGCGTTCCGGTCGCCGGGATAAAGGATGAGGCGCAAGGCGGAGTAGATGTCGTTGGCGGGACCTTCCAGGAACACGCCACGGGGATCTGACGCCGCAACCGGGATCCCGATCATGCGGAAGGCCCGCTCGTATTCGTGTTGCCTGGATGAAGATCGGAACAGCACGGCGACGTCTCCGTAGTCGAATTCGCCAGAACGGACTCCCCGCTCGATCCTGCGTGCGGCAGCGAAGGCTTCGATCGCCCCGGTTGATAGCTCCGCGTCCTCCGCGTCTTCCTCCCCTCCGCACGCAGGTTCGAGGATGTGGAATTCCACGGCGGATGCCGGAAAATCGTGCTCGGCGATCGGCACGGGGGATAAGATCCGGGAGAAACGCGCCTCAAAGTCCTGCCCGGCTTCTCCGAAGACGCCGGGGAAGAAGCCGTTGAAAAAGGAAACGAGGGCGGGGGAAGAACGGTAATTCAACGCGAGCTCAAGGGCGGTTTCCGCTTTGGTGGAGCGGGATAGTTCGGAGGCGAGGCGGCGGAACACAGAGACGTCGGCGCCGCGGAAGCGGTAAATGGACTGTTTCTCGTCGCCGACGAAGAAAAGGGCGTCTTCCCTGAGGTCCTCGGGATTCGGGATTCCCGCGGCCGATCTGTCCTCGCGTTCGGCCAGAAGGTACAGGAGGTTTTTCTGGAGTTCGTCGTCGTCCTGGAATTCGTCGATCATGATGGATCGGATGCTGCGCTTATAGTGAGCGCGGAGCGCCGTATCGCGCAGGAGGATGTCGAAGGCAAGCTCGGCCGCGTCCCGGAAGGACAGCACGCCTTCCCGCTTCTTCCGTTCCGTGAAACGGCGACCGAAATCGTCGAGGACTTCGGCGATCCGGGTAGCGTCATCCGCCATCAGCAAAGTGAATGCGTAGGACGGCAATTCTTTGGCAGCCTGCTTGATCCGCACCGTCGCGTCGCGCAGGAGAATCAGACCGGGTTGTCTGGAATTGGATCCCGGCGTGCTCCAGGAATCCTTGGAAGAAAGCAGACGGGCCGCGGCCGAAAGCGAGCGCAGTGATTCCTCGTCTCTTTCCGCCGGAAGGGGCAGAATGGAGCGGAGGGCGGCTTGGGCCTTGGGCAGACTCGTTCCGCCTTCTTCATCAATGGCCAGTATCTCTTCCGCAATCTTCTCGATCTCGGCCTTAAGCTGGTCAAGTCGATCACTGACGAAATCGGTCCGGCGTCCGGCGTCTCCGATGAAATCCGTCCGATTCACTACACCGATGCGCTTTCGGGCGAGGTCAACGAAAAGATCGAAACGGAGCCGGTCGAAACCTTGGACGGCGACGAGCCGGCGGAGGGCGGGTAGCTCGCGGTACTCCATGAGCATTTCCACGGCGATGCTGTCCGCGACGCGTTCCAGCCGCTTTTCGTCGACGGAAAAATCAGGGGGTACCCCGTAGCGATGGCAGCCGCCGCGCGCGATGGAGGCGCAGAAGGCGTCGAGCGTGGAGATTCTCGCCTTGTCGAAACGTTCGAGCTGTTCGGCCGCCCTCCGGCTCGGATCGGCAGCCAGTCCTCCATGAATGCGCGCGTACATCTCGGCGGCGGCTTTCCGGGTGAAGGTCAGAGTGAGGATGGAATCGACGTCGAAGCCGCGGTCCACGACGAGGCGAGCGTAGCGCTCGGCAAGGACGGTCGTCTTGCCCGACCCCGCGCCCGCGGAAACGACAGTGTTGGCATCGGCTGCGATCGCGGCTTTCTGGAATCCGTCGAATTCATTTTTTGTCGGATTCACGACGGTTCGCCTCCCGCGAAGGGCAATCTGCAAACCGTGGAAACGCGGCAGGCGAAGCAAACGTTGCGTCGTCCCGGCGCGGGTACCGGGTAGTGGGCGCCGCCCAGGGCTCCCGCGACGGCCTGGACCGCGTCGTCGACCGCGGCGAGGCTCGCGTCGTACTCTTCCCTGTCGACCGGAATGCCGGTGCGGGATCTCCTCTCCGGATGGTCCGCGAGCAATTGCCTGAATTCCCGGTAATCGATGGAATAGAAGCGGGCTTCGGAAACCCGCGGCGGCGCGGAGCCGGATGTTCCCGGATCGGAAGCTTCGATCATTCGAATATAGGAAGCCAGTTGGTAATCCCCGATCGCTCCTTCGTCGTCGCAGACGAGGTCGGCCGCGCGGGGCATGAGGCCCGTCTTGAAGTCGACCAGCGCGTAGGTTCCGTCGTTCTTCAACGCTACCAGGTCCGCCACTCCGGAGAGGGCGAGGCCGCATTCGTCGTAGGGACGGCGGAGGGGGAGTTCGGCTCCCGTGATGGCGGCCGAGTCAAGACGGGTCGAATCAGCGTCAAGATAGGCCGCAAGGGATGCGAACAGGCGTCCGCGCAACATGCCGTAGACCGATTCCTGGAAGGCGCCCTCATTGACGGCGGCCTCGGCCAAGGCCGCATCCGTTTCACGGGCAAGCGCTTCCTTATAAACGACGAGGCGCTCGGCTCTGAACCGGCCGTCGGTTTCCCTGATCCAGATGAACAGGCGTTCCAGCACCCGATGATACAGGGATCCCAGTTCGCGCTGGTCGACGGTGGCGATTTCGGTATCCTTCTCCCGGATACCGAGACCGCGCCTGAGAAACCAGGAGTACGGGCAGGCGGCGAATTCGTTGAGATCGGTGGGGGAAATCCGGGCGCCTTCGGAAGCTCGCGTCAACCTGTTCCGTATCATCTCCAAGAGATCGGCGGCCGCGGCGGGATCCCGCCTCATGTCGAGGGGAGGGCTACAGCCTTCAAGCTCCCGCGATTTCGCACGGGCGGCGCGTTGGACCGAAGATGGCCCGACCGGGCGAGCGGCCCCGGACCGCGGCGCATTATCCCGGCCGAGCGCGGCGGCTCGGTCGAGCTCCCAAGGGTTTTCGTCCACCCTCGCCGAAGCGAAGGCGGTTTCCTGAACGATACCCGGGCGGGAAAGGCCGGCGTGGGGGATGGAAGGTCCCGAAAAGCCGCGGTCGGCAGAATGAAAGACGACCGCCCTGCCGGAAAGGGAATAAGCTTGGATGAAGGCGGCCGAAAGATCGCGCTCCTGGGCGAGAGCGAGGCGTTTCCGGTCTTCACGCAGGAACGGCACGCTCTCCGCGCGGACGGTCGCGGAATCCTGGGTGAGGTTCAGCACGAAATGCGCCGCCGGCACGATTCCCGCCGCTACGCGGTAGTTGTAGACGCGAACTCCCGGCATTTCCTGCTGGAACACGTATTCGATGCCGCGCAGGTGTGTCATGAAGAGGGCGAAAGGATCCCGTATCGTTAGCCCGACGATGGCTTCCTGTGTTTCCGCGAGCGAGGCGAGTTCGGCGACAACCCTGGAGAAAACCCGGTCGATCGATTCATCCATTTCCTCTTCGATAAGGAAATCGCTTTCGAACTGGACGAGTTTCCGTCTCAAATCCTCGAAATCGGAAGCGTGCAGTATCCCGCTGACATTGCGCTTCAACCTCAGATAAAAGGCCCGGATCGAACCGAGGGGGAGATCTATCCCTGTTTCCCGTTCCCGGAATCGGTCGAAGCTCCGGATCCAGACGTCGACATCCTCTCCGTCCTGGGCATAACCGGAGACGCAGCGATACCGGAGGCCGAAATCGATAAGATTGCGGATGGTGCGTTCGTCTTTCCAAGGGAAGGCCGCGTCCAGCAACAGGTCCTTGATGGAACGGAAGGACCAGCGCGAGGAGGCACATTCCGCCATCGCCTGCAGGAGCCGGCCGACCGAATGTTCGGCGAGCGGCTTTCCGGCGCGCAGGTCAAGCGGAATGTCCCTGAGGCGGAATTCCTGCGCGAGGCGTTCCGAATAGTCGTCGATTCGCGGAATGGAGACCGCGATGTCGGAGGGGCGGACGGCGTCCGAATCGATGAGCGAACGGATGGACGCCGCGAGATTTCTCAATTCATCCCTTCCCGTGCGGAACCGGAGGGCTTTTCCGTTCGTCGCGACGACGGAAGGAGGAGGCGGGTCGTCGCTCGGCGCGAGCGACGGGATATTGAATATCCGGACCCCGGGCACGGAAGTAAGCTCCGCTTCGTACTGGTCCCAATCTTCGGCGAGCTCGGGAAAGAAGAGGATCCACGAGGCTGCATTCGGCCTGAACGCCATGCGATCCCAAGCCGCTTCGAAGAGGCGGTTCGCTTGGAGGAACGCCCCGTATCGGTCGCGGATGTATGCGAGATCGGAGAAATACGGATCGGCGCCGAGGGATCCGGACTGCGGTGCGCGGCGGAATAGGCCGTCGAGGGCAGGAAGGAGGCGGGCGATGGAAGGAACGAAGGAAGAGTAGGATCCGGAGTGTTCCGGAACGATGAGTTCTTTCAGAAGCGCCGAACCCGATGCGGCGGAAGCGGCATTTTCCGCGAGCAGGGAGGCCGAAAACAGGGATCGGATCGCCCCGTTGGAAGGCTTGCGATCGTCCCTGTCCGCCGCGAGGGTCGCGGCCTTGAAGTCGTCCCAGGCGACGAAACGCTCCAGGTCCACGGCGCCCGTCGATCCTGAACGCGAAGCGAGCGACTCCGCGAGCATCAGTTCCGCGGAGCGTTCGGACCAGAATCCCGAAGCGACCGCGGAAGGGAAAACGAAGCGGACCGAAAGGTCGCCGAGATAGGTGCGGATGACTGATTCGATCGAACGCTTCGTTTCCATAGGAACAAGGCGAAGTGTATCATATCGAAGTCGCCGTTTGCATACGCTTCGCCATGGTTGCCGAACACTATACGCAACGGATAAAATAAGGCTATCGTCGGATACTGAGATGCTTAGACAATGAAAAGCCATCAAGCCTCGGACGCCTACTACCTGCTTACCTTTTTTGTGGTCGTCATTTTTCTCGGATCCTGGGCGCTCTGCTTGCCGAATGCGTGGATGGGGGTTCCCGGCTATCAGAGGCCGATAGCGTATATCGACGCCCTCTTCACCGCCGCGTCGGCAGTCTGCGTGACGGGGTTGATTACTGTGGACACTGCCGGATTCAGCCTCTTCGGACAGACGGTCATCATGGCGCTCATCCAGGTCGGCGGGCTTGGTATCATCAGCTTCACCTCCATCCTGCTGACCATACCCGGCGGCCGTCTCCCCCTGCGCCGCTTGCGGACGATCCAGAGTTTCTATGTCGACGGCGTCGAGTTCGACCCGAAGAAGATCGTCAGGAGTATCGTGTTCTTTACCCTGCTGATCGAAAGCGCGGGCGCTGGACTGCTCTATATGGAATTCAAGAACAGCGGGGTCTCCCGTCCCGCTTTCGCGGCCGTATTCCATTCGATTTCTGCATTCTGTAATGCCGGATTCTCCGTTTTTTCTCCCGGATTGAGGGATCATGCGGAGAATGCGGCGGTTCTCGGCACGATCTCCGTGCTCATCGTCCTCGGCGGCATCGGATTCATCGTGATCCAGGATATCGAAAGGTGCTTCCGCGGCAAACGGCGAAAACTCAGCTATCACTCCAGGGTCGTCCTCGGGATGACGGCCTTCCTTATTATCTTCGGCGCGATCGCGTTCTGGTTGTTGGAACGTAACGGGGCATACGGGGATCTCGGGCTTCTCGATACCGTCATGAACGCGCTCTTTCAGTCGATCACGCCGCGAACCGCAGGATTCGATTCTGTCCTGCAATCCAGTCTGAGCCAGCCGTCCAAGGTGCTGACCATCCTCCTCATGTTCATCGGTGGGGCCCCCGGATCGATCGCGGGCGGAATCAAGGTCACCACCGCCTTCGTCGTTGCCATCGTGATGCTCCGGAGGCCGAACGCACGGGGCGACATCGCGATGTTCAGGCGCAGCCTGAGTTCGAAAACCACCAACGACGCGGTTGTCTATTTCCTGAAAGCCGCTGCCCTGCTCATGCTCTCGGCGGGAGCGCTCAGCCTGATCGAAGGCTTGCGCGGAGTCGATTTCAGCGTCATCGTCTTCGAATCCGTATCCGCGTTCGGAACGGTCGGCCTCTCGCTCGGATTGACGCCGGAACTGAGCGCCGCGGGGAAACTCGTGATTATCGGTACCATGTTCGCCGGAAGGGTCGGCTTGATCGCCATCGCCTTTCCGGGCGCCGGCTGGCGGACGAACGCCATGTCGTATCCGCAGGGCAACATACTTTTGGGGTGAAGAATGAAACAGTTCGCGATCATTGGCCTGGATTATTTCGGCAAGAGCCTTCTGGACGAGCTTCTGGCCTTGGACGTCGACGTCCTCCTCATCGACAAGGACCAGACAGTCATCGATGCCTACCATGATTCCCCGGTCAGCGCAGTGGCCCTGGATGTGCTCAACATGGAGAACCTGAAACACGCCCTGCCCGCCAATATCGATGCTGTGGTGATCGATTTGGGAGACAAGGTGGAAGCTTCCATCTTGGCGACCAGCTACTGCCGCAAGCTCGGTATCAAAAACATCATCGTGAAGGCCGAGACGGACGCTCACGGTGAGATCCTCGACCTTGTGGGGGCGACCAAGATCGTCTTCCCCAACCGGGAAGCAGCCAAACGGATCGCGCCGCTCATGGTTTCCTCAGCCCTGCTCAACTACCTGCCGGTGAGCGGAAACCTCGTTATCGCCGAGCTTGAGATTCCTGAAGCCTTCGTCGGACAAACACTGATAGAAGCCGATCTGCGCAGGAAGCACGACATCAACCTCATTTCCGTGAAGAATGGGGAAGAGGAAGAATACGGACTTTTCACGCCCGATTACCGGTTCCGTCAGGGGGATGTCGCCCTCGTTTCGGGAACGGACGAAACGCTTGAGAAATTCGCGGGCCGGGTCTCCAAGGAAAGCGAGAAGAAGTCCATGATGCGGAACCTCAAGAGTCTGTTCGGTCATCTCAAGAAATGAGTTTCCCGGGCCTCCGCTATTCGCCGTCAGGCCATGCCATCCTGCTTGAGGGGGACGATCCCGACGCCGTTGCGGATTCCCTTCTGGCGGCGGGCTACCGTGAAGAATTCTGCCTCTCCCCTTCGTTCGATCCCGATTTTATCGCCTCCCTGATGGATGCGGGATTCCTCGTGATGGCCTTCGCTTCCGGCGGATCGGCGATCCTCCTTCCGAAGCTGCATCTTGAGCGTGCAGTACTGGATTTCACCAACCTGCACGAGGGGCGAACGGCCCGCAGGCTGTCTTCGCGCTACGAGCTTGCGCCGGACGAGGACTTCGATGCCATCCTGGAACGCTGCGCAGCGGTTCATGGCGAGGACTGGCTTATTCCTGAACTCCGCGCCGCCTTCAGATCGCTCCGGCATTCGCGTGGGGGCGGCCTCTCGGCCATCGCGGCCGGCCGTGCGCGCATGGCCTCCTTCGCCCTCCGGATGGACGGGAACCTTGTCGCCGGCGAATTCGGCGTCGTCATCGGCCGGGTCTATACGAGCTACTCCGGTTTTACCGACGCGAAATCCGCCGGCACCGTGCAGCTGGTGAAGACGGGACTTTTCCTCCGGGAGGCGGATTTCGCTGTTTGGGATCTCGGCATGCCGATGGGATACAAGGATAGACTCGGCGCGCACCGTGTCGGAAGGGCTGATTTCATCCGGCGTTTCAGGCAAGCCCGTGCTTCGTCCGCCCGGATCGCGACAGGTTAACGGGCGTCAGGCTAGAGGGCATCCCGGACTACCGCGGCTTGGTCACGCAGGTCTTCCAGTTCCTTGATCCAGAAAGCTCTGCAACCCCAGTCGGGGAAGGCGCGCAGGAAGCCTTCATCCGCGCTCTGCAGCGCCTGCCAATCAAGGTAGCCGAGCATGCGCATAAAGCGCAGCGGTTCCACGAGTGCCGTCTGCGCGAAATCGAAGCGGCGGATTTCGGCATAGCCTTCCGTCAGCAAGGCGAGTTCGCGACGCGAATCTTCGAGGCGGCCGGGGAGGAAGAGCCAGAGGTCCTGTACCGCCGGCCCTGTAGCCATGTCGTCGAAATCTATCAGCAGGGGTCTCGCAGCGTGGATTCCCGAGGCGTCGGGGATGGAAAGGACATTGCCGCGATGAAGATCGCCGTGCAGACGGTGGTACGGAACGCCTTCGAAGAGGGGACCGATCGCGTCGAGGGCGGATGCGCAGGCGTCTTCGAATTCGGCGCGGAATTCGGGGCGGACGAAACCGCCGTCCACAAGCCGGCGCAGACTCGGCCTTGTGGAGCGTTCCGGATGGATTTCACGCCGGTCCGGCGCCGGGGCCGATGCCCCGACGGCATGAAGGGAACCGACGATACGCCCTAGGGCGATCAAGGCTTCGTCGTCTTCGGGTTCCCATCCCCGACCCGTGATGAAGGGATAGAGCGCGAAAAAGAAGGCCCGTTCGCCCCCGTCGTCGTCTTCGACCACCACCGTCCCGAGCGTATCGCCCTCTGAATCGGCCATGGGGACGAGGGCGGGGATGAGAGCGGCGGCGCACTCGAAGGCGAAGGAGTGCTCGGCGCGTATCGCGCGCTCCGTCCATCGGCCCGGCCGGTAGAATTTCGCGATGACGCGATCGCCGTCCTCGGTCCTGAGCCCGTATACGCGATTGATGTAGCTCGGATACGGCGTCAGGGTTCCGTCCACGCGAACGCCGAGCGTGGCTTCCGCAGCGTCGGCTACATCGGCGGGCGTGAGCAGGGAAAAATCGGGGATGGAGAAATTCGCGGCGTCCATTACCCGATCATACTCCAATTTTGGAAAAGGATACGATCGGTCCCTTCCATACTTCCGATCGATGACGCCGGAAGCGCTGTACGTGGCCTTTGAATGGAATGGCGGGGCGCCGCCGGTCGCCATCGACCGGCCGATGGGGTCAGGTCACCGGATCGGCTTCCAGTTGCCCTTCGACGATGGCCTTGAGCCTCAGACATTCCGCGTTGAGTCTGGCGGCGCGGATGTTCAGGCGCGTGAGACGTTGGGCAAGCAGGCGCGCGAGGAATATCCCGTAGTGGGGATTCTGCTTGATCAGGTCGACGAAAGCCTGCTTGGATACCTTTATGGCCCGGCTTTCTCCCTTGGAGACGACCGTCGCCGAGCGCTGGTTGGAAAGGAGGAAGGACATCTCGCCGATGAACATGTCGTCCGGGGTGAGGAAGGAAACGTATTTGTTGCCGGAAAACACCAGGAAGCGGCCCGAGACGATGTAGTACAGATAATCGGAGGCTTCTCCTTCGCGGACAACGATTTCCCGGTCCTTGAAGGCGATTTCCTCCTGTGCGCTGAAAATGAGGGGCACTACGTTTGAGGAGTCCCGCTGGTGCGCTACAGAGAAGGAAACCTCGTTTCCCGCTTCGTTGTAGTGCAGTCCGTTGACGTACAGCCCGGCCATGCGCA
>Ga0156599_1037_pt6 | contig 12739 bp, 11 predicted proteins | sample RifOxyC1_FD_110673 | JGI IMG/M metagenome (GOLD analysis project Ga0156599, IMG submission 110673) | Treponema sp. RIFOXYC1_FULL_61_9
CGCCCGGATGAAGGTGGGCACCCTTGGCTACGTATCCTGCGATCCGGCGACCCTCGCGCGCGACGCGAAGGAACTCGCCGCGGCGGGATATGAGCTCCGCTCGCTTACCTGCTATGATTTCTATCCGCAGACTCCCCACATCGAGGCATTCGCAGTCTTCGGGAGCCCCAGGCCATGAAGTCCGGGGACCTCTTCGTATACAGAGCTTCGGGGACAATCCTTCTGTCCTTCGTCCTTATCCTTCCCCTGCATCCCGCGTCCGCCGTGGAGGAAGCCTCCATGCCGTCCGCGCAGGCAAGCTGGCGGAAGGCGCTCGGAGCCCGCATCGTCGGGCCTCCCGCCGCCCAAGCCCAATCGGTGGTCGCCGTCTGTGACGATGGAAGTCTCCGGGCCTTCGGCATCTCGGGGACAGAGCTCTGGCGCTACGATTCCGCCGGAAAGGCGCTTCCCCACCTTGCCCGCTCCAGGGAGGGGACGAGCTATCTCGGTCTGGCTGACGGGTCCCTCATCGCAGTCAACCGCTCCGGCCGGGAACTCTGGAGACGCGCGCTCGGCGGTCCGCTCGTCCAGGGCGCGCTATTCGGTTTCGACGGCCGCATTTTCGCCTTCGCCGCGACCGAGCTCCGTTGCTTCACGCCCGCCGGCTTTCTGCTTTGGCGGAGGACGCTGGCTGCTCCGCCTTCCTGCCTCGCCATCCCGGATGCTGCCGGTGGCGTGCTCGTCGCCCTCCGGAATCGGTGCTTGATCCGCTTCGACGCCTTCGGCGGCAGTTCCTCCGTCGCGCTGGAAGCCCCCGTCCTCACGATCGCGGAACTCTCCTCTGGGCTCGCCGCGGTCGCCTTACCGAATGGGGAAATACGCGCCTTCCCCTCAATAAAAGATGGGGCGACCGAGGCAGGTTTCACGCTTGCGCGCCTTCAAGGCGAGATCTCGGCGCTCGGCGCCCTGGACGGAAAGCTCGCGTACTTGTTGTCAGACGGGGTGGCGGGCCTGCTGGACCTCGCAGCGCTCTCCGCTGGATCGATGGGTGCTGGATCGATGGGGACAGAGCTCTGGACGGGCGCGGCTCCCGTTCCGTCTTCAGCGAATTCCGCCCTCCTCAGCCTTGACGAACGGGGCGTCTACGTCCTGGACGACAAGGGGGCCGCGGGATTCGCATGGGACGGCCGCCGCCTCTGGTACCTCGGGATCAAAGGGGCCTCAACATTGCCGGCGTTTTCGGACGACGGACTGCTGTTTTCCGGCGGCAACGACTGGATACTGTACGCCTACAGGGTAGAAGAGCGGATCCGCACCGGCGTCGCCTCCCTGTACGGCAGAGCTCCACTGCGATCGTACGGACTCTCGGAACCGTATCCGGGCGAAGAGATCGAGGATCCGTACCGCTTTGAGGAAAGCGCCGTGGACTCCTTCCTCGCCGCAGTGGAGGAAAGGCTGCGCAGCGGAGAAATATCCGGAGACGAAAAGGACTTTTCATCGCGCCTGCGCGCAATCGCTTCGGCGACGATCGATTCCGGTCCGTCTGCCCAAGCGACGCATCCGGCGGTCCTACCCTTCGCTCGCGTCCGCGCGGTGGAACTCCTCGCGCGCTTCGCGTCGCGCGAGCACATCCCCTTCCTCTGCCTCCTGTTCGAACAGGAGGAGGAGACGCTGGTCCGCGCGGCCGCCGCTTCCGCCATCGGGACCATCGGCGTCGATCCGGAGGGGACGGCCATGGCTGCCTTCGCACGCGCCGTATTCCCTCCCCGGGCCGTGCGTGACGAGCGCCTTCTCGTGTCCCTGACCTCCTCGGTCGGCGCCCTCTGCCGGTTCTCGGGACCTCCCCTCAGCGACGAGGGTATCCGACTGCTGGTCGCGCTCGCCGCCAGCGAACGTCCGTCCCGGGTACGTTCGCGGGCCGTCACGGAGCTGGAGTCGCTCATGCAATGATTTTTCGCTTCGATCCGTGCTGACCGAGCGCCGATCTGCTATAATTCCAATACTTCGTTTCGCTGAAACCAGGAGGAACCGATGAGGTCCGACCTTTTTCGTTCAAAAAAACGCTTTCATTTATTATTTGGCCGATTCGCGTTCATATGCGCGGCCGCATTTTTGGGATCGGCCGCGCTCCCCCGCGTCCATGCGCTGGAGGTTGACCGCGCGGAACTGGAATCCAGCCGGAATTCCTCCATCGTCTTCATCAGCTACGAAGGACCGCACGCGCGCATAGAGAGCCGAGAAGACATACGCGGCATCGGCGTCGCCCTCGGGACCGCGATCCGCGCGGGAGCCGTCAGGGCGGGCAGCGCCGACCGTTACTTCGCCGTCCATTCGGTAGCGCAGCCGGCGAACTCGAAACTAGACGCGGATATCGTCGGTCTCGGCGTGGACGCCGGAGTCGACCATATCCGTAATCTCAGGCTCATACTCCAGGGTTATCTGGAAGCCGCCTACGGCTATACGGCCGCCGATGCAGCCCTGCTCGCCGAATTCACGACCGTCTACAACGCTGTTCGACGCGGCGACTGGGAATACTTCGCCTCCCGCTACAAGGACGGCGTGCTCTCCGGTCTTCAGAAGGAGAAGGCGGGGCTTTCCGTCCGCTTCGACGAATGGCCCGGCCGGGCTCTGATCGTCATTCCCCTCGGCGAAGCCCGGCCGGGATCGCTCTCCGCAATCGACACGAGCCCTTTGACCGAAAAGAAGGTAATCGACGAATTGCGGAAGGACGATTCGAAAGGCGTGGAGGTCCGTCGCGATATGGTCGACCTCAAGGAGCGCGAGGCGGACGCCGCGAAACAGACCGCCGACCTCAAGCGCGAGGCGATCGCGGACGAAGAAGCAAAAATCGCGGCCGAGAAGACCGCCCTCGCCGCCGAAAAGGATCGGATCGCCGCGGAGGAGGAGAAGGCGTCCGCCGCGAAGGCAACCGCCGCTGCCGGACCCGGAACGGCAGGAAAGGCCGAAACCAGTACGGATGCCGGCGCCGCCGGAACGGCGAAAAGCGAAGCCGCCGCCCCAAGCTCTGTCCCCGATACGACAGCCGCGAAAACCGCTGTCGCTGAAAAGGAAGCGGAAATCGCCAAACGGGAAGCGGCGGTCCAGGAAGCCAGAGCGGAGGCGTCCGAGAGCGAAGCCTTGGCCGCTAAAAAAACGGCCGAAGCGAAGGCGGAACGTACCGATATCGCGAAGGACCAGCAAGCGTCGATCGCCGCGGAAACCGCCGCGGCGGCGGATCAGAGGATCAAAGGCATCGCGGCGCTCAGGATGGTCGCCCCCGACTCCCCCCTCGCGCGCCTGGTTCTCGTGGATCCCGCCACCGGAAGGGAGCTGAAGGCTTCGGTACTCGATACGATACGATCCCGCGCCGTCGCATTCTTCGCCGACAGGATCATCGCCGTCGCGGGATCCGCCTCGGGCACCGGAGCCGTCCGTCTCGTTTCGCTCGATCCGGTCACCTTGGAGATGACCGGCCAAGGCGAAAACGACGTGTACGCCGAAAGTCCGCTCTGGGCTTCGGGAGAAGATCTGTTCGCCCTCGTTCCTTCCGGCAGCACGCTCGCATTCGCACGCTTCGACCTGCAGCTCGCGCGGAAGGCCATATCGCCGATGGGCGTGCATCCCTTCGCCTCTCCGACATTCGCTGAGGGAGCTGTCGCGATCCAGGGGATTGATGGCGCGGTGCTCATACTTAATGCGGGCGACCTCGTAGCCCCAAAAAAATAGGGACATAGCCGGACTGGAAGCGCGGAAAACAACGTTTCCAGTCAGGATCGGCCTTCCGGCTTAACAGATCCGGGTCAGCGGGCGAGCTTTTCGTACAGGGCGAGATAGCGGCGCGCGGAAGTTTCCCAAGTAAAATCTAGCTCCATGCCCCGGATGCGCATCGCCTCGACATCTTCCCTCTTATTATAATACGCCCATACCGCCCAGCCGACCGTATCGTAAATGGATCGGGGAGTGAGCTCGTCGAACATGAAACCCGTCCCTTCGCCGGTTTCCTGAACGTAGTTCTCCACGGTGTCCGCCAAACCTCCCGTCCTGCGGACGATGGGCGGAGTTCCGTAGGCGAGGGAATACATCTGATTCAGGCCACAAGGCTCATAACGGCTCGGCATGAGGAAAAAGTCGCTACCTGCTTCGATCATATGGCTCAGTCGCTCGCTATATCCGATGGTAGCCCTGAAGTTGGGCAAACGGGCGGACAGACTGCGGAGCTCGTTCTCGCACCAACGCTCGCCCGATCCGAGAATCGCGAACTGGAGGGCCATATCTTGACAGATTGACCAAGCCGATCCGTAGCTCGGACCGAACAGCTCTCCGACGCCCTTCTGCTCCGTCAGACGCGTCACCATGCCGATGACGGGTACGTCGGGATCGACGGGCAGGCCGAATTCCTTCTGCAATGCAGACTTGGCGATCGCCTTGCCCGACAAATCGTTCCGATCGTAGCATACGGGAATATAAGTATCGGTCGAAGGATTCCACAGGTCGAAGTCCACTCCGTTCAGGATGCCCGCGTAATCGCCCTCGCGCGCGCGAAGAACGCCGTCCAGCCTAAAACCGTAGGCGGATGTCTTGGTCTCTTCGGCATAGGTCGGCGAAACAGTCGTAAGCTTGTCCGCGCATACCAATCCGGCCTTGAGCAAATTCATCCTGTCCCAATCTTCGAAACCCGCGGACCGGAATAAATCCCAGTCGAGCTTCGTGTACGGGAAGAACTCCTTCGCGTACACTCCTTGGTAGCCGATGTTGTGGATCGTGAAGACGGAGGATGACTTGCCGAATGGGCCTGTACGTTCACCGTGCTTCAAGAATACCGGAACGAGAGCCGTCGGCCAGTCGTGGGCATGGAAGATGTCGGGATACCAGCCCAACTTCCTGCAGAGTTGGAACACGGAGCGCGAAAAGAACGAAAAACGACGCGGATTGTCCGCGAAGTCCGGCTCCGAGGGAATGCCGTAAATCCCATCGCGACCGAAAAAATTTTCGTGGTCAACCATATAGACGGGAACTTCGTGCTCTGTCCCCGCAGGGACGGGAAGTGTCGTACGATAAATGGCGGCCCATTCCTCACCCCAGCCCACCGGTACTCCGAGGGGACCTTCGATCAATTCAAGCTTCGCCCGGTCGATGGGATAGTAGCGCGGCATGACGATACGCACGTCGTGTCCGAGTGCCGCGAGGGATAATGAAAGAGCCGATACGGCGTCCGCCAGACCCCCGGTTTTCGCGAACGGCACCGCCTCGCTTGTCGTCATGAGAATCTTCATGCGCTTCCTCCTCGCAGTCTGGGGTACAGTATAAAGGAATTCCCTGGATTTCGGAAAGCCGCGGCTACCCGAAGGCCGCCTTGGCATGGATATAGTCTAGCCGGCACGCGTCTGCGATAACCCTACCAATGAGTTGGACACCGTACCAAAACTCGTCGGTAGATGGTCTGTTGCCGAACTGCCAGGAGGTGTTTTCTTTTCTGATGTCAACTTTTCGGTCGGAATGTAATCATGACTAACGCCGCTCTTCAAATCAATCTTCGAGAAAAAGGGAAACATAAATCGGAGAGGGCTGGAGCTTCATCGCGGGGACTGCAGCGCAGGGACAGACCTCAATTATCCTCAACAAATGAAAACCATTCGAAGCACAGCGCATCCCCAGCCCGTATCAAGCGCATGAGAAAGTCACGAGTACTGCAGGTTGGCGCATGGTATCATGTAACGGCCCAGACGCATCGCAAGGAGTTGACCCTTAACCCGTCACGGGCAAAGGTACTCTTCCTCGGTGTTGTTTCCAGGGCCAAGAAGCGTTTCAGCTTTTCCATCGATAATTTCAGCGTCATGGGCAGTCATGTGCATTTTATTGTGAAGCCTGCGGACAACGCAAACCTATCCAGGATAATGCAATGGATCCTTAGCGTCTTCGCCATGGATTATAACCGGAGCCACGGAGTAATCGGCCACTTCTGGGCAGGACGATTCTTCTCGCGAATACTGGGAAACCTGTCGGACTATCTCAGGACCTTCGAGTATATCGACGAAAATCCAGTAAAGGCGGGATTAATCGATTTCAGATGGAACTGGCGGTACGGAGGCCTCTACCATCGACGGCGAGGCAGGGGAGACATCGTTGGGCCCCTGCCTTTTTGGCTCGCCGTGCTTCTGCCTGCGCATTCGACCCGACACATCGGAAAGATCGAGGCGCGCCGATGACGGAAGAGGCATATTCATAGGTCATCCAACGAATTCCTCCGGAGTACCTGAATCCGGGATTCGCTGGCGGGAATAGGAGCGGAATTTGTAAACGGGCAAAAATCAAGGCACAAACAGGATCCGTCGGGGGATTCGGACGGACTGTCCCTATCATCCCAAACCAGATGAGCCGTCAGGCTCCTTCGGTGCGCAGGATGCGGAGATGGCGGTACGAAGTATTGAAGGATCTTCAGTGGAATCAAGCGAATGGCACATCACATGAGCCGGAAGCTGACTTTCTTGATGCCGCGGACTTACAGCTGGCAGGAAGCGGCCAATCCTTCAGATGATCGTCCGCGCGCCCGGCGGACGATCTGATCTTGAACCGTACCTTCTGTCCCGGGTCGAACGGCGTTCTTCCATCAAACCATCGTTTCTGGTGATCGATGAGTTCGATGCGCCCCATGCCGCGGATATTGGAGACGATGGTTTCGCGTCGTAGGCGGAATCCCTCAAAGAATTCAATATGGCCATCTTCCGTTCCGTCGGCTTTCCATCGGAATGGCGACAGGAATCGTGGACATTGGCGCCCGTTACGATAGCCGTCACCGGGGCTCCGAGTTCGGTGATGTCCAGGTGGAGCTTGTACCCCCCTCCAGAATGCCGCGTTCCCTTGGCTGCTCCTCTTGCAATCCCATGAAAATCGCATGTTCAACTCGGATATGACTTGCCAAGCTTCATCCTGAGCAGCCTTTCCAGGCGGGTCGCTTTCTTTTCCGGAGGACCCTCTTCTTTTCGCGTCTCCCCATTTTCGGGTCCCTGCTGGCAGGTTCGCGACTGCCGTTTTCGTATTTGTCGACTTCTCGCGGGCTGGTATGGCCGTTGAATCACGCGAGATGTGCCCCATGATCTTCCACTCGTGGAATGATCTGGCCATGCCGTTCAGCATCTCTGTCATGATCGCCTTGTCCGGCTCGGTTGAAAGGTGGCGCGAGAATGTTGCCAAGCGTGGTATCTGATCGATTCCGCAGATCATGCGGAGATTCCGAGGGTTGTGCAACCGCTTCCGGAGATCTTCCTTGGTCGGAATCCGGAAAACCCCCGCGCCAGGACTGCTCTCCGGAACGGCAACATCACTTATTCCGGCCGCCCCATCCCGGAGCCGCAGAGCACGCTGACGGGCAGGTTATCTTCGATGACGCGCAACATCGAAGGGAACGCGCGCTGATCGCCGTTCAGGTATTCTTCGAAACCGTCCTGAATCTCGTAGGCAGGTCCGAGAAACATGCGCGCTCAACCAGGAATTTCCGTCATGCTTTTCATCAGCGGGGGCATCCTGTTTGGCCAAGTCCGGCAACTTGATCTTTCAGGATTCTCCCCCGCCTTTTCGCTAAAATCGTCCAGTATCATTCTCTATAAGAGAGCCCCAGGCAGCTATTTCACGGGTTTCATGGCCGTCATATACGCACGCAGCTTCTTCCCGACGATCTCCACCGGGTGGTTCCGGATCTCCTCGTTGATGCGCACGAGCTCGCGGTTGGAGACGCCATTGTCAGTGAGGAGCAGACCTCTGCCGATCACGTCCGTTCCTATCTTCGACATAAAGTCGGCAAGCAGGGGACGGCAGGCGTTGTCAAAAAGGTAACAACCATACTCGGCGGTGTCGGAAATGACCTTATTCATCTCGTACAGCTTCTTGCGCGAGATGAGGTTTGCGATAAGGGGAGTCTCGTGGAGGCTTTCGTAATAGGCGCTTTCCGGCTTGATGCCTGCCTCGACCATGGTCTCGAAGGCAAGCTCGACGCCGGCCTTCACCATTGCCACCATGAGGATGCCTTTGTCGAAATATTCCTGCTCGGTGATCTCGTCCTTCGTAGGTGCGGTCGTTTCGAAGGCAGTCCTGCCAGTGGCCTCGCGCCAAGCGAGCAGATCCTTGTCGCCGGCTTTCCAGTCCGCCATCATCGTGGAGCTGAAGGCTCCCGAGATGATGTCATCTTGATGCTTACGGTACAAGGGCGTCATGATTTTCTTGAGCTCCGCGGCGAGTTGGGCGGCCTTGAGTTTTGCGGGATTCGAGAGCCGGTCCATCATACCGGTGATGCCGCCGAACTTGAGGGCCTCGGTAACAGTCTCCCATCCGAACTGGATGAGCTTCGCTGCCCATGCCTTTTCGATGCCCTTCTCCACCATTTTATCAAAGCAGAGGAGGCTGCCTGCCTGGAGCATGCCGCAGAGAATGGTCTGCTCGCCCATGAGGTCGGACTTGACTTCGGCCACGAAACTCGAGGAGAGCACTCCGGCTTTGTCCCCGCCCGTTCCGCAGGCGAGGGCTTTCGCGATCGACCAGCCTTTGGCCTCGGGATCGTTCTCCGGGTGGACGGCAATGAGGGTTGGTATGCCGAACCCCCGGGTGTATTCAACCCTGACCTCTGTCCCCGGCCCCTTCGGCGCCATCATGACCACCGTGATGTCCTTCCGGACCTGCATACCCTCTTCAACGATGTTGAAGCCGTGCGAGTACCAGAGGGCCGAACCCTTCTTCATGAGAGGCATGATGGCGCTGACGACATGAGTGTGCTGCTTGTCAGGGGTGAGATTCCCTACGAGATCAGCGGTCGGGATAAGCTCCTCGTAGGTTCCGACTTTGAAGCCGTTCTCGGTCGAATTCTTCCAGGAGGGCCGTTTCTCGGCGATGGCTTCCTTGCGAAGCGCATAGCTCACGTCCAGCCCGGAATCCCGGAGGTTAAGGCCTTGGTTGAGTCCCTGAGCGCCGCAGCCGACGATGACGATCTTCTTGCCCTTCAGTACGGCGACTCCGTCGGAAAGTTCGGATTTTTCCATGAAGCGACAGGTCCCCAATTGAGTGAGCGCGGAACGGAAAGGCAACGAATTGAAGTAGTTCATGTCTATTCTCCTTCCAAAATCTAGATTAGGTATATCCCAGAATATTTGATGCGTAAAGTGAAATATTATCACTCTACTGCTGACATATAGGAATATATGTTTTTCAAGGCATAGATGCTCAAAAATATTTTGGATACAATCGATATTATGCCGATAGCCTCTACGCTCATCCTGGCTGCCCTTCTATTCGTCGTCCCCGCCGGTCGGTTGCCGGCGCAAACGACGCCCGACAGCCTTCCCCTACGTGTGGCGTACGATGACAATTACCCGCCGTATTCTTTCAAATCCGCTTCAGGCGAGAATCAAGGCATCATCCCGGACCAATGGAAGGAATGGTCTTCAGCCACAGGACGGCCCGTCACGCTTTTGCCGATGAAATGGGATGACTGCATCACAGTGATGGAAGCGGGCGGAGCGGACGTTCTGGACAGCGTTTTCGAGACTGCCGAACGGAAAAAGACCTACGATTTCCTTCCCCCCTATGCGGTGATCAAGGTGCCGGTGTTCATCCACGAATCCATATCCGGTATCTCCGATCCGAAGGATCTCCGCGGATTCCGCGTCGCTGTGAAGGCCGGAGATGCAAGCATAACCGAACTCAGGAAATCGGGCATCGACGACCTGGTGGAATACCCCGATTACGAAGCCATCGTGAAAGCCGCAGCTGATTCAGCGGTGAAAATCTTCTGCATCGATAAGCCGCCAGCGCAGTATTACCTGTACAAATACAAGCTCGACAGATCCTTCAGGAGTGCCATCGATCTGTATACGGGCGAATTCCACCGGGCGGTCAGGAAGGACAGGAAACCGCTGCCGGACGGTTCCGATCTCTATGCGGTCCTGAAGGCCGGATTCGATTCCATTCCTGCGGCGGAGTACCGGGAGATTGAGCGTCGATGGTTCGGTTCGGCTATCGACAGCCATTTGGATCCGGCCGTCATCATGGCGGTCGGCGGCTCGGTCGCTTTTCTCGTTTGCATCCTTGCCGCCTTCACCCTCATTCTCAGGAAGCAGGTCGCGGGAAAGACGCGGGAGCTTTCGGAGAAAGCCGCGGATCTGGAGGCGAGCGAACGGAAGAACCGCGCGTTCATCCAGACGCTTCCGGATCTATTCATCATCATGGACCGTGAATGCAGGTATATTGAATGCAAGACTGCGAACCCCGAGTTGCTGGAACGACCTGAATCCGATCTGCTCGGCAGGACGCCGGAGGAGATGGGCTTCAATCCGGGCTTCGTCGCGCTCCTGCTATCGTCCGTCCGGCAGGCCCTTGACGGGGATGAAGTCGTCGTATGCGAATACGAACTCGACGTCATCGCCGGGAAAAGGCATTTCGAGGCCCGGATCGTGAAGATGGATAAGGACAAGGCGCTCGTAATCGTCAGGGACATTACTGCAAAGACGATCGCCGAAAGGAAAATCAAGGACTCCTTGCTCGAAAAGGAAATCCTGTTGAAGGAAGTCCACCACCGGGTGAAAAACAACATGCAAGTCGTCTCGAGCCTCATCCAGCTCCAGGCGTCGACCCTTCGGCATGAGGAAGACAGGCTGCTGTTGAGCGAGACCCAGCAACGCATCAAGACGATGGCCCAGATCCATGAGTCGCTGTACCGATCGGACGACTTGGGTTCTATCGATGCGGCCAGCTACATCGGAGCGATCGTGGAGGATCTCAAGCTCGCCTATATGGATACCTCCGGATCGGTTCGGATTGATCTGGAACTTGAAAGCGCCGAATGTAGCATGGATGAGGCGGTTCCGCTCGGCTTGATCGTAAACGAAATCGTTTCGAACAGCTTCAAGTACGCCCTTTCCGGCCGGAAAGGCGCGGCGATGACGGTCCTATTCAGGAAGAATGCCGACGGGAAACAGCTTCTTGCCATCGGCGACAACGGCCCAGGCCTGCCGGAAGATTGGGAAGCAAAGGCGAACTCGACGTTGGGGTTAACTCTGGTGAAGCTGCTCGCCGCCCAGCTGAAGGGCGAACTCACGATCACGAGGACGAACGGCACCCGCATGGAACTCGTGTTCTGATCTCGGTAATTCCTCATTGTTGACGAACGGGAAACAATGAACCGGGCCATTGCACGATATTCATTTTTCAGCCTATCCTCGTCATATGGATTTCCACGAACTGGAGGCGTTCATAGCTCTTTCCCGCTGCCTGCACTTCGCCCGGGCGGCAGCTTCCGTGCACACGAGCCCTTCCGGCCTTAGCCGGCTACTCGCTCGTCTGGAGGAAGAACTCGGCGTCCGTCTCTTCGAGCGTGACACCCGAAGAGTCGAACTGACCGCGGAGGGACAGACCTTCCAGGCCTTCGCGGCGGAAAGCCTCCACCGCCGTGAAGAACTCCGGCTTCGCCTCGGCGCCGGAGACGGGAAACTTCGCGGCTTCCTAAAAGTCTATGCCTCCGTGACCGCCTGCTACTCTATCCTTCCTCCCTTCGCCGCGGCCCTCGCCGCCCGCCATCCCGAGCTCCGGCTATCGGTCGAAACCGGCGACCCGGCCGGCGCCGTTGAGATCATTCGGGAAGGGCGAGCTGAACTCGCCCTGGCAGCCCTTCCGGCGGAAGGCTTTCCCGACCTTGATTGCTTCTCCGTCCGCCGCACGCCCCTCGTTCTCGCATCCTCCAGCGACGGACCCTTCGGGAACCTCAACCTCGGGCACGATTCACGGATCGCGGAACCGGCTATGTCCCCGGCCGATCAGGACATCCGGTTGAGAGAAGTGCTGGTTTCGGTGCCGCTCATCCTGCCGCGGACCGGCCTCGCCCGCGAACGCATCGATCGATGGACGCGTGAACGGAACTTCAAGCCGATCATCGCAGCGGAGAGCGCCGGGAACGAGGCAATCCTCGCTCTTGCCCGCCTCGGCCTGGGGTTGGCCCTTGTACCCCGTCTCGTCCTGGAAAACGGCCCCTTCGCGGAAGGCCTCGTACTGTACGACGCCGGACCGGCCTTCGGAGAATACGACATCGGTTTCGTACTTCGATCCGCAGCCGGAGGACCGGAGGCCGGAAAGCATCTCCGTATGGCCATTGGAGAGCTCCTCCCGCTCACCTATCCCGAAGGAGCCTGGAGGACATTCGATCGCACGAAAAAGGAAAAGCCGTGAACGCGGAACCCCTCGTCCTCTTCCGCGATTGCAGCGTGGGGAACGCGCTGCACCCCGTGCTTCCGTCGGTATCATGGAAACTCCTTCCGAAGGAAAGCTGGATCATCACCGGCCCGAACGGGGGCGGGAAAAGCGCGCTGGCAGCGGCCATCGCCGGAAGGATACCCATCGTTCCGGCCGAAGGCGGCGAAGCGCGGAATGCCTTCGCGGGCCGGGCCATGCTAGTCTCTTTCGAAGAAGCCGCAGCCCTCATCGAGAGCGAACGGGCGAATGACGAATCCGATTTCGTCGAAGGCGGCATCGATCAGGGAACGACGGTAAGGTTGTTCCTTTTCCGTTCCCTCCCGCCCGAGCAGACTCTCCTCCATCCCCTTGGCGACAATCTGGAGAACCATGCGTCGGTACGGATTTGCGGCATCGGACTGATACTGGATCGCGGGCTAAAGCGGCTTTCGACCGGCGAGATCCGCCGCGCACTCCTCTGCCGCGCCTTGTCATCGGGTAAAAGCCTCATCGTCCTTGACGACCCCTACGAAGGACTCGATGCAGCTTCGCG
>Ga0156599_1057_pt2 | contig 12125 bp, 13 predicted proteins | sample RifOxyC1_FD_110673 | JGI IMG/M metagenome (GOLD analysis project Ga0156599, IMG submission 110673) | Treponema sp. RIFOXYC1_FULL_61_9
CAGATCGCCGCCGAGGTGCTCGGCTGCCCCTACGAGCTCGTGGACGTCCTTTCCTGCGACACCGCCCTGTGCCCGGACGGCGGCATGACCACAGCCTCCCGCCAATCGTACGTGACGGGCAACGCGGTAAAGGGCGCGGCGGAAGCCCTACGCGCGCTCATCGCCGCCTGCCTCGCGGGCCGCGTCCCCGACGCCGCCGTCCTGGATTCCGTCCGGAAGGAACTCCTGGCGGCCGGCACCCCGCCTTCCGCCGAATTCACCTACAAGCCGCCCCGGACCTGGCCCCACCAGACGAACGCCGATCCCGACCCCGCCCGGAAGCCCGAGGAATACGCCATCCACTATTCGTACTGCTACGCATCCGCCGCCGTCGCCGTGGAAGTGAACGAGGAAACGGGCGAAGTGAAGGTGCTGAAAGTAGCCGCGGCCCAGGACGTCGGAAAGGCGCTGCACCCCGGCAACGTCCGCGGCCAGATCGAAGGCGCCGTCGCCATGGGAATCGGGCTGGCCCTCTCGGAAGAATTCCTGGAGGACGACCGCGCGGTCATCACCGATTCGCTGAAGAAGCTCGGAGTGCCCATGATCCGCGACCTTCCGCCCATCCAGGCGATCATCGTGGAACAGGCGGAAGCCGACGGCCCCTTCGGCGCCAAGGGCATCGGCGAGGTGGGCCTGAATCCCGTTCCCCCGGCCATCTCCAACGCCATCTACGACGCGGTCGGCGTCAGGCTCCGTTCGCTGCCTATGAAGAAGGAGAAGGTGCTGGAAGCGATACGCGCTCGGCGGTGAGTCGGTGCCCTGGATGCTCATGTCCCGCCAAGCCCGGTACGCGCCGGGCTTTCTTCTTGACTTATGGTTTTATATAAAACTATAATGCGTCTATTCGATCCGAAACGGAGGCCTTCATGCAAGAGGCGGAAATAGCGGCATGCGAACTATCGACGCGGACCAAATTCGTCCATCTGGCGCTCAACGGCGGCGACGGGACTCCCGACATCAGGGTACTGTTCAACCTCAAACGTCGGGCGCGCGGCAAAGCCCTCCCTAAGCCTTTTTCGGCCATGGCCGGCGGCTTCGCCACCTATCTGGGCACCAACAAATCATCCCGGAAGACCGCGCAGGCGCTCGCCGATCCCCGCTGCGCGCTGTATTACGAGGATACGCGGGATTTCGAAGGCCTCACGCTTTACGGCCGGCTCGAGCCGGTGGAGGACCGCGCGGAGAAAGCGGCGCTTTGGAAAAAGGGCTGGGAAATGTATTACCCGGGCGGCATCGACGGAGGTGACTTTCAGGTCTTCCGCTTCGTCCCGAATCGGGGGCGCTATTATCATGGACTGCAGGTAGTTGAATTCGAGGCGCGCGCTTGAACGGTATCGCCCGTTCACGACGCCGGGGCGGCTACCTGCTCTCGAACGTCGCGCGCGCGATGGGCAGGAAATTCGAAGCGCTGATGAAGGACGCCGGCCTCGGCGACATCGGGAGCGGCGAAGGCCGCCTGGTCTACCTTCTGTGGCGCGACGGCCCGATGCGGCAGGGCGAGCTCGCCGCGAAGGCGGGTATCGACAAGTCGACCCTCGCGCTCACCCTCGCCCGCATGGAACGGAAGGATCTGGTCGAACGGCGACAGGACGACGATGACGGGCGGGCCGTCATCGTATCCGTCAGCGCGTCGGCGGCGCTCCGCGCGCCATCCTTCGATCTCGTTTCGAATGAAATGAACGAATTCTTCTACGCGGGTCTCGCGGAAGGGGAGATCGACGCATTCGAGGCGACGCTCAAGAAGATACTCCTCAACTTCCGGAACGAAGGCTCCGCCTGATCCGGCTCAGCGTGACCGGAGTGACCCCGAGGTAGGAAGCGATATGGTGTTGCTTGATCCTTCCCTCCAAACCGGGAAAATCCTCGAGGAATTCGAGATAGCGCGTCGTCGCGTCCCCCATGAGGAAACCCTCGATCCGGCGGTCCTTCGCGTCCAGGCGTTCCTCCATCATTCCAATGAAGAAGGGCGCCCAGGCCGCGACCGGAGCGGCGGCTAGCTTGCCTCCGCCGCGTTCAAGCACGAGGAGGCGCGAATCCTCCAGAGCCTCCATGATGAAGGACGTCGGCCTTCCCCGGAAAATCGCCTCGCGCGAGGCCAGGAAGCCGCCCTCCGCCACGAAGGCGCGCGTCGCCTCGGCTCCCTCCTCGTCCACATAGTAGAGCCGGAACAGACCCCGCTCGACGAACGCGATCCGCGCCCCTTTGGGGCCATCGCTCCGGAACCTTTCGCCCGCCGAGCACGTACGCGGTACGAGCGCGCGTTCGAAAGCCTCGATCTCCGCGTCGGGGAGTTCCGCGTATCGCCGTATCGAACGCGCGAGGGCTTCGTTCAATGTCGGCCTTCGATAAAATCCGCGAGGTTCCCGGCGCCGGTCGATCCGCCATGGGACAGGTAGACCGTCCGCGGCCGGGCGGCGATGACGGCCCTCAAGCTCGCGATGCAGGCCGCTTCGTCATCGTAAAACATCCCCAAGGATAACGCGCCTTTTTCCGGGCGGACCAAGTCCCCGATCATCGCCTCCCCGCCGTCCAGCAGGATCGAAAGGGAATCCGCCGAATGGCCCGGCGTAGCGACAACCTTCCCGGCGACGCCGAACGTAGACAGGTCGTATTCGTCCGTGAAAACGATATCGGCGATGACGGGCCGCATCTTCCACTCGGGCGAGATCGCCTGGATGAAGCGCCCCTTGCGCGTGCGCGGCACGATGGGCGAGCTCGTTCCGGCGGCCAAGTACGGCGCCGCTTCGGCCCCGCAAAGCACCTTCGCGCCGGATGCCTGCACGACCGCGGCGAGGCCGCCCGAGTGATCCGGATGGGCATGGGTGACAATGACCAGACGAATCGCCTCCGGCCGCAATCCCGCGGCTTTCAGTTCCGCGAACAAGCCCTTGGCCTTGGCGTCCATGCCCGTGTCGACGAGGATCCATCCGTCCCGCGCGGGCACCAGGTAAGCGTTCACCGGACCGAGCTTCAGCGTCCGGACGCCCTTGACTTCGCTTTCCGTCCCGCCGGAAGCCGCCTCGGCAAGGGCCGCCTCGGCATACGCCGCTTCGGCAAGCGCCGCCATCGCGATCGCCATCATCGCCCTCCGATAGTTTTTGGCCATTCTTTCCTCCTTCAGGATATCGGAGGAAGATACGCGAGTGAAGGCTCCCTTTCATTAACATTTGTTAATGCCCTCGCCTTATCGCGGAGCCTTGTCCGGGCCTTGCGCGCGGTCGCGCGCTGACGCTATAGTCGCCTTCTATGGAAACAATGAAGCGCACCACGACCTGCGGCGCCCTCAGGGCAGCCGACGCCGGCAAGACCGTAACCCTGAACGGCTGGGTCCACCACAACCGGAACCACGGCGGCATCTCCTTCATCAGCCTCCGGGACCGCTACGGCACCGTCCAGGTCGTCGTCGACGAGGACTCCCCCGCCGAACTCGCCGCCCTTGCCGCGGAACTCAAGAACGAGTACTGCATCGCGGTGGAAGGCCTCGTGCGCGCGCGTCCGGACACCATGATCAACCCCGCCATGGCCACCGGCGGGATCGAAGTCGTTGCCAAAAAGCTCGTGATCCTGACCAAGTGCGAAGTCCTCCCCTTCCAGATCGAAGAAGAATCCGACGCCAAGGAAGAACTCCGCCTGAAGTACCGCTACCTTGACCTCCGCTCGGGCGGCATGCAGAAGCGCATGAAGCTCCGCAACGACGTCGCCTTCGCCGTCCGCGAGCACATGATCGGCGAAGGCTTCTACGAGATCGAAACCCCGACCTTCATGAAGTCCACCCCCGAAGGCGCCCGCGACTACCTGGTCCCGAGCCGCCTGTACCCCGGCAAGTTCTACGCCCTGCCGCAGAGCCCCCAGCTGTACAAGCAGATCCTCATGGTGTCCGGCTTCGACAAGTACTTCCAGATCGCACGCTGCTACCGCGACGAGGACGCCCGCGGAGACCGCCAGCCCGAATTCACCCAGATCGACATCGAGATGTCCTTCGTCGACCGCGACGACGTCCTTTCGATGATGGAGCGCCTCTTCAACCACGTTTTCAAAAAGACCCTCTCCGTCCAGCTCCCCGCCACCTTCCGCCGCATCGCCTACGACGACGCGCTGGAACTGTACGGCTCCGACAAGCCCGACCTCCGCTTCGCCATGGAGATGCAGGACTTCGGCCCCTATGTGGCCGCATCCACCTTCCAGGCCTTCAAGGACGCCCTGGCCAACGGGGAGGCCGAGCGCCAGGCCAACGCCGCCAAGGGCGTGACCGTCGCTGGCGGCGGAGTGAAGGCCCTGGTCGTGCCCGGCAAGGCCGACTATTCGCGCAAGCAGATAGAGGAACTGGAAGCCGCCGCCAAGATCTACAAGGCCAAGGGCATGGCCTGGATGAAGGTGACGGCCGGCGCGGACGGCAAGGGCGCCCTCGAAGGCGGCGCTTCCAAGTTCTTCGCCGACAACGCCGCGCAGGTCATCGCCGGCCTCGGCGCCAAGGTCGGGGACCTCATCCTCCTGGTGGCCGACTCCAAGCGCCGCATCGCCAACATCGCCCTCGGCGCGGTGCGCACCAAACTCGGCAAGGACCTCGGCTTCTGCGATCCCGCGCGCTTCGAATTCGCCTGGATCGTGGACTTCCCCATGTTCGAATACAACGAGGAAGAGCAGAAGTGGGACACCGCCCACCACATGTTCACCTGGCCCCAGGAAAAGTACCAGGCCACCATGGAGACCGACCCCGGCTCCGTGAAAGGCGACCTGTACGACCTCGTGCTCAACGGCTTCGAACTCGCCTCCGGCTCCATCCGCATCCACGACCCGGACCTCCAGAACCGCGTCTTCCGCCTCGTCGGCTTCGACCCCGCGGAGGCCGAGAAGCGCTTCGGCTTCCTCACCACCGCCTTCAAGTACGGCGCCCCGCCCCACGGCGGCATCGCCCCCGGCCTGGACCGCCTCGTGATGCTCATGGCCGGCGAAACCTCCATCAAGGAAGTCATCGCCTTCCCCAAGAACTCCTTTGCGGTCAGCCCCATGGACGAAGCCCCGAGCGAGGTGGACCAGAAGCAACTGGACGAACTGCACCTGTCGATCAGGTATCCGGAGAAGTAGGAGTAGGGGGAGCGCCCCCATGGCTGGCACGGGAAGCGCGCGGCAAGAGCAAAGCAGGCGAGAGGTCGGGTAAAACCGCTCCTCGCTCGGGTCCTCGCCCGAGTATAATTTCCGAGAACTGAACAGAATCGGATTTACGCGTCGCCATGAATCCGATCGGCGGGCTGCGGCTCGCTCGTTCACGGTTTCACCCGACCTCTCCATGCATTTCATGGCGCGCGCTTCCCGACGAACGACGACAGAGGCGCGAGCCCTGCTCCCGCGGCTCCCCCTCGCTCCAGCCTCCTCGCGGGCGCCAGGGATGGCGCCCCCAGCAAAGGCTATGTAGAATCGCCTAGCGATTCTACAACAGCATGGATGCTGCGGGCGCTACGCTACCCCCACTGCTGGTTTCATTGCGCCATTTCACTTCTATACAGCAACTATGTCCTTCGCGAATTCGTACGAGATGCGCTTCGCGCGGGGCGTTTCCTTCCAGGCCCTTTCCGCATGGCTGAGCCTAGTGAGTTCCGAGGCGCTCTTTCGACCGAGTTTCGCAACTACGGTCTTGATCGTCGCCAGCTCGGCATCGGAGAAGGAATCTGTGATCGTTCCGGGATTTACGCCTTCGGCGATGGAGAATAGTTCACCTAATTGCGTTGAATCTGGTTCCGAGCGGAAAAACCCTTCCTTCTCGCCTTCTCCGAGCAAAATCTGGAAGTCATCCGGTACCGGCCCGTAATCGATCGCTGCGAAGGGCCACCCCGAAATGGGTACGGTACGGTCCCGGAAATGAGCGAATTCCGAGTAGAAAAGCAACTTATTGATTTGTGTCTTGTAGAGCTTAGCCCCCGATAAGAACAATACCGCGACGATAAGTCTGAAGAGCTTCTTTTTATCCGGTTGCATGAAACCGGTGAACTCCGATGCCCGCGGTTCCTCGCAACCGTAACCGGGCGCACGCTCCGCGACGCATTCCGGCTTTTTTGCGCTCGCTTCGGCGCAAGTCAATGCTGTTTCGATCCGTTTGCGCTGGGTCGGGCCGATCTTGTCCTTGTTCGATCCGAAGAGTTCTTTGAACGTTTCCGGATGACGTACCAGCTTGATCAAGTTATTGTTTGCCTCGGTCGGCAAGGAACCGGATTCGTAGGAGTTGATCGTGAGTTCGCCGAAACCGAGGATAAGTCCGAAGGCCTTCTGGCTTACGCCGTACCGCGCTCTGATGGCCCTGATCTCGTCCGGGCTCAGAATCCCGAGCTTATGTCGATATCCGGCATATGCAGCTTGGAGAGTACGATCCATGGACTCCGCATCCGCGAACTCCTCCCCGCAGACGGTGCAACGGGAGAACTCGGCTTCTATCTCGACATCCACGCCCCGGACAGGGAGGGTTTCCGCGCGCGATCCGAATTCGACTGTCCGGATCGCTTCGCAGACCGGACAGAAGCATTCCCGCATCTCACTCATGTTGTCCCTCCTCGTGGAAGGAAAGGATCTTCACTCGCTCCACCCCATCAACGATCAAAAGCACCAGCTTTATGTAAAGTATCATGCTGCCATACGGCCGGTGGAAAATCATCACGGCTCCCGGTGTTCCATCCCGAACTTTCTCCGGTCCTGCATAGTAGTCCCGGGGTTCCAAGCGCAAAATGATGCGCATAACATCAGCCACGGACAATCCAAGCGCTACCAACTCGCGCGTATTTTTTGTCCGAGGAACGAAATACACGTTCTTCGGATTCTTGAGCGCCTTTTTGACCTTGATGAGATAATCCCGGATTGATTGCTCTTCATTCACTAGAATACACCTCAAACCGGTATTTTTCAATACCGGTTTATAAACTTGCTTTCAGGATGACCAGGTTTATTCCGGCGGCGATCCCGAGCCTCACGTCCACAGCGCCAATATCGGAACGGCTCAGGTGTGTTAATTTTATCCACATTCGTTAACACATTATCCTGTCATGTTAAGTTTTTTTCGTTTCCTTCACTTCCTTTTGTTTCCGCATATTCGTTTCGTGCGTGCATCAGGGCGTATCTTTGAAAACCGAGAACAGCGGTTGGTTGATGTAAAAATTGTGTCGTCCGATTTTTTCCCGTTTGACCAGGCCGGCGTCGGTCAGTTGATCCAAGTACTTGGAAGCCGTTTGCCGCGTCACTTGAAGATCGCGCTCCACAAATTCGATCTTCGTATATGGATGGGTGAAAAGGTTGTTGAGAAGATCCTGGGAATAGATTTTTGGCAATTTCGACCTGATCTCCGTTTTGTACCGCGCCATCAACGAACGGATCGATTGGATGATGGCGATGGTATCCAGCGCGGTCACCTCCACCCCCTTCAGCATATAGAAAACCCACGCTTCCCATGCGTTCTCGTCGCGGACGGCCTGGAGCAGCCGGTAGTATTCGTCCTTAGAACGGATTATGTACCGGCTCAGGTACAGCACGGGAATATCCAATAACCCGTTCAAAATCAGGAGGAAGATATTGATGATCCGAACCGTTCTGCCGTTGCCGTCGTAGAAGGGGTGGATGCTCTCGAACTGGTAGTGGATGACCGCCATCTTGATGAGAGGATCGACCGGGTAGAACGATTCGTCGTTGATGACATTCTCAAGGTTAGGCATGACCCGCAGGATATCATCCCGGCTCTGCGGCGGCGTGTAAATTATCTCCCCGGTCCGGACATTGACCTGCACGGTGACGGGCAAAGCCCGGCCGAACGTGTGCAGAGAGTCGTCAAGAAACGTCCGTCAATTGACTTCCGCCTCGCTCAGCGACAGCGATAACCCAAGTAAATCCTTGTTTTCCCTGCAATCGATACCGATCGCCGCCAGGACCACGGACGCAATGCTCACTTGATTTAACAAGATGACGGTACTGCGTAATATCTCCAGTTGCACCAGTATTTACAAATTTTCGCTATCCAAATACACAAAGCGGATTTTTACCTTCGCTTCAAGCGATCCTAATCCGATGCTCCTGTTTATGCCACGAACATCGGATTTGCGCTTTCTTTATATTTTCGCGACGACTTCTGTAACCGCAGCCTTTGTGCTACTGACGGCTCCCGGAAACGTTTGGTGGCAGGCTATTCGCAACCGGCTAATTAATGTCAGGATGATTTGATATAGATAGGCCGGATGTTATAATGATGGATATCAGGATTCCGGATAATCGTGGTTCAGTTATAGGCCGGATACTGAGTACAGATGTTCCAATACTGGATATCCTGATTGTTTCATCACCGCATCTGTTGTGGGCGAGGGCGGAAAGGAAAAAGATAAACCGAAAGCGGATTTATGGGTGTGTCTTAAATACTCGTGCCCAGGAGAAAGAAATCAGCGAATTTTTAAAGAAATACATTCTTCCATGTTAAAGCAAACCTGGTGGAGATATTGAATGAATGATAAACAGGTAATACTTATTGTTGATGATATATCTCAGAACATAGAGCTTCTTGATGCGTATCTTAGTCCTCTCGGCTATGAAATAGTAGCTGCCGCAAATGGCGTAGAGGCGCTGGAAAAACTCACCGCCTATCGTATCGATCTGATTCTATTGGATGTGATGATGTCCGGCATGAACGGTTTTGAGGTTACTCGCAGGGTCAGAGAGTTGGATGAATATAAGACTCTGCCGATAATACTGGTCACAGCATTGAAAGAAACAGAAGATAGGATAACGGGGATCGAAGCCGGATGTGATGATTTTATTTCAAAGCCAGTCGACAGGATTGAGCTGATCGCCAGAGTCCGGTCTCTTTTGAAAGTAAAAGCCTATAATGATCTGCTAAAGAGTTACCGTAAGGAACTTGAGTCCGAAGTTGAAAGCAGAACCCTGGAATTAGCTGAGCTAAATGCCGTCCTTGAACAGAAGGTAATAGAAAGAACCGAGAGCCTGAATAAGTCCCTAATGATCCAGAATAAATTAAACGATCAATTAATGGAAGCTGCCGCTGATTTAGAAAGAGATAAACAAAAAATTGTAGAAATGAATGAAGCCTTATTCAATAAATCATTGGAACTGGAATATGAAAAGAACGAGTTGGAGAAACGCAATGAGATAATGGAGAACGATCTGGATATGGCAAGAATTATTCAGAAATGCCTGATCCCGGAAATATCCCCTCTCCCCAGCATTTCATTTCAATATAAATCGATGGATAAGGTTGGAGGTGACTTTTTTGATTTTATCCATTTTTCAAACAACTGGATCGGGATTTTTATAAGTGACGTTTCAGGTCATGGTGTCCAGGCTGCTTTTATAACCGCAATGATAAAAAGCTCAATATTCCAGATAACCCCCAATAACAGCAATCCATCCAGCATTCTTGAAAATCTGAACAATATCCTCATCAATCATACCGCGGATGATTTCGTAACGGTATTTTATGGAATATTCAAACCTGAAACAAGGGAATTCATCTATTCGAACGCAGGGCATAATCCTCCTTATATAATTACAGCCGATAAGATTGAGTATCTGAATATTTTGAGCGGAGCAATTCCGCTTGGAATTGCAGATAGTTGCGAACTCAAGGATATGGGGAAAGAATATATAAATGAAATGGTCATTCTTGAAAAGGGCAGTAAATTGATTTTATATACTGATGGACTAACTGAGGCGGTTAAAAATTATCTTCCGGACAAGAGCAGAGGCAATGATTACGAAAGCGAAATATTAACCGGTTCATTCCGAACTCACTTCAATAAGCCGGTGGAAATATTTATTAAGGAGATATACCGAGACCTAATTGAATTCAGGGGAAGTGATGATTTCGATGATGATGTCTGTATCATCTGTGTTGATGTAGTGTAGTGATTCGAACTGTTATTGTTGCGGAAACCCGCCCGCGAACAGTATTTCCGGTGAGCATAATCTCCGGCAGATCTTCGTGTCCGGTTTCCATTTCTTCGCTCCCAAAGTGGCGCCGTTTTTCCTCGGGAAAGACTGAAAGCGTAACTTTATTTACCGGTTCTTGTGATTCGCTTGAGTATAGCCGATCGGGTCATGGCTGGCCTTTCAATGGACGGTCTTGTCGAAAGGTGGGCAACCGTCTTTCCGTGCCTGCCATAAACAGATTCTAGAACGGCCTTATGATACCCGATAGCGGAACCCTCATCCTTCTCGCCGACGCCCTTGAAGTAGCCCCGGATTTTTTCTTTTTTGAAAGGGTCGTGGAACTCTCAGGAGTCAACTTCCGCCGGAAGGCTTCCCACGGTAATAAGGTGGTCGAATCGCTCATTGAGCGGGTCAAAGACTCCATGGATCGGTATCTTCAATTGGAGACCCTCCTCGGTCCTGACTCCGCAGTTCCCCACGTCGTCGATCTTTAAAGGAGCACGCGGTCAAAGTGATCGAACTAGAAGAGGGTAATGGCTTCGACGGAGTTTCAGGCAAGGTCGATGGACGCCCCTTCATCGTTCTAAAAAAGGATCGCCCTATCGTTCGTAAACGCCTAACCGCCCTCCATGAGTTTGTCCATCAAAGCGTCAGCTTAAAGCACGGGCTTTCTAAAACCGCTGTCGAAAAACTCTGCCATACCTTCGGGGGCGCATTATAATGCCGGCCGGAGTCCTCCGCCGGGAACTCGGGAACAAAAGGAGCGAGATATCGCTCTATGAGCTCCGCTCGCTCAAAGGGCAGCACGGAATTTCTATGCAAGCGATCACGTATCGGGCAAAGCCGCACAGGATCATTACCGAGTACGTTTATGAGCGCTTTTCTAAAACCGTGGGTGCCCAGGGGTGGCGAAAAGTGGAACCGGAAAAGTATCTGGTCGTGGACGCACCGCATCGTTTTGTGCAGTTGTCCTACCGCTACCTCGCGGAAGGGGTAATCGCTATCGCCAAGGCCGCGTATCTGGTTCGGAAATCGAAACCTGAGATCGAATAGGAACTTGCTTTCAGTGATCCGACTCCTAATCCGTGACGCGAGCGTCTTGATCGGCCTCATCATAGTTGACCACCTCGCTACGGCGCTTTCTCTCCTATACGTGAAGGAAACAACCGACTTTGTGAGAAGCGGAATACTCCGGACACGTCAACAAAACGTCCTCGATCAGGTGATTGCGGCGCGGCGGTTCTTTCCGGCGACGCTCTCTTTCACCGAACGGCCAAGAAGCGTTCGATTCCCGTGTACGGGATCTTTTAGATTCTGAAAGAACTGGTAAGGAATAATTGGCTTCCGCGCGCAGATGCTTGCGAACGCCTTGAACTCCTGAGGCGGTATATTTGTCTTTAGTCCCAGTCAGAATGTTATAAACTTCCGGATTCATACCTGCTCAATGAATCCGCCATCCCATAAACAGCATACTCCAGCGGGCTATAGCCGGCGGGGCTTCCGCTGCTGGACGCCAATGCCAACGCCAACGACCGCAACCGCAACCGCGAAACCCTCGATAAATCTGGCGAGCTATGCAACCGCCGCGGGGGCGGGTTAAGATGGCGATGTGCCGTTCACCCGCACCCTTCTCGCTCTTGCGGTGCAGGCCTTGTTCTTCATGAATTCGGCCTTCCTGATCGTCAATCGGCGGAACGGGACGCGAGCATCGCGTCCCGGCGCAGCATGCAGGAAGAACTGTACCAGTCCATGAAAACCTACGAAAACGACCTCATAAAAATCTACAACAGACCGGAATTCGTTCGGGAACTGGCTTTGGGGGAATGGGGCGGTATCGTATCCGCAAAACACAAGCGGGTAACCTACGACATGGCACTTATGGTTTTCGAACCGTCCCAGAACGTCAGCGCGTTCTATATCTACGGCATGGACGACCGTCCGGTCGGACGACCGCACCATGCTTATTTCCATCTGTTATAACGAGAGCCGGAAGAAAACCCTGGTCCGGTTCGTCTTCAAGATTTACGAAGGGGCCGGCGCGCGCAAGGTCGGCTATATCGCCTGCGACGCCGACAACGGTACGTTCGAGCAGACGAGTGACTATACTTCCGCGACGTCCGCCATACTCATTTCGGTGCTGCCCGTCTCCGCGCTATTCGTTTCGATGCAGAAGTATT
>Ga0156599_1050_pt2 | contig 11540 bp, 8 predicted proteins | sample RifOxyC1_FD_110673 | JGI IMG/M metagenome (GOLD analysis project Ga0156599, IMG submission 110673) | Treponema sp. RIFOXYC1_FULL_61_9
CTTCCCTCGCTTCCCGCAGCGCGGCGGCTTCGCCGGATTCCCCGCTTTCGACGGCCCCGCCGGGAAGCGCTATCTGACCGTCATGAGGCCGCGGGCCGGAACTCCTTTCGATCAGGGGGAATCTCAGCCTTCCATTCTCCGGATACAGGATGATCAGGACGGAGGCGGATCTGAATCCTTCATGGGAGTCCGGTACTTCCCGCCTCCAGGAGGGAAGCATGGCCGCATGGGCCCGGCGTCCCGGAAGGGGTCCGGTCAAAAGCATCCGAAGGGCATCCAGATATCCGGGCAGGCTTATGGAGAACCGGCCGGGATCCGGAGCCTGCCTAAGCGCATTGCATCGCCGTGGGTCCATGGCTATATTCTATTGGTGTTTTCATCCATAGGTAAGAGCTTCGCCCGTTCCCTGCGCTCCACGATGCTCATCGTCGTCGCCCTTGTATACGCGGTCGCGGCGACGGGGACCTTCGTCGTTTTCGTACTGAGCGCAAGGGCGATCAGCTATCGATACGCGTCCCGTTTCGCGTCATCGCAGAGTCTCCTGGAAAAGGAGAAGATACTTTCCCTCGTGGAAAGGGAGCTTGCGCTGAGCTTGAAGCTCGCCGACGATCCCGCCGTGCGCGCCTGGATGCTTGCAGAGGACGACGCGGCGCTCGCCGAAGCCGCCGGAGCCCAGCTGGAAAGCTACCGGCGCTTCCTCCGCGACGGCGCCTGGTTCGTCGCCGTCAGGAAAAGCGGATCGTACTACGCGCGGACTCCCGCCACCGCCGCTCCCGTCAGAACCCGCATGGACCCCGCTGTGCCGGGCGACCGGTGGTTCTACGACGCGCTGGCCAAGGACAGCGACTATGCCCTGAACGTCGACCACAACGACCTGCTGGGCGAAAACCGGATCTGGATCAATGTCCTGGTGCGCGATCGGGACGGGAAGGCCATCGGACTTGCCGGTTGCGGCATGGACCTGACCTCCTTCCTGGCTGCCCTTGTGGGACATCAGGAACCCGGCATCGCGACGGTGATCGTGGACAGCGCCGGCAAGATCATGGCCCACGAGGACGCGGCCATAGTGGCATGGAACGCCGAGACGGACCGGGAAAGCGAAAAGGTCAACATCTACGGCCTTCTGGGGAGCGACGCGGACCGCGAACGCCTGAAAGCCTTCCTTTCCTCGAACTCCTTCGGCGACGGAGCCATCGGGATCTCGATCGGGAAAAAGCGGCTTCTGTGTTCCGTCGGTTTCATGGACGAACTCGGGTGGCGGAATCTCGTGCTCGTCGACGCGGCGACGGTCATCGGGGCGGCGGACCTCGTCCCGCTCGGGGCGGCCGTCCTCGTGTCGCTGCTGGTCGTGCTCGCGGGCGTGTTCGCCGCGATGAACGGCCTCGTGCTCGCCCCGCTGCGCGCCCTGACCCGGGCGGCGGGGATAATCGCCGGCGGCGCCTACGACGCCTTCCTTCCGGTGACGGGGGAAAACGAAATCGGCCTGCTCGGCGTCTCCTTCAACGAAATGACGAGGAAAGTGCGCGAATACGCGACCGGCCTGGAGGTGATGGTCGCCGAGCGGACCAAGGAGCTCAACGACGTCAACGGCCAGGTCCTGGAATCGCTTCGTTATGCAGGCATGATCCAGGAGGCGATCCTCCCGGCGAAGGAGGACATGGAAGGCGGGCCCTCGGCGCATTTCGTCATCCGCCGTCCCCGGGATCTCGTCGGAGGAGACCTTCATTTCTACCGGACGACCTCCGACGGCTTCTGGATCGCGGTCGTGGACTGCACGGGGCACGGCGTCCCCGGCGCCTTCATGTCAATGACGGTCAACGCGCTGCTTGACCGGTTGTGCGAAGCGGACGGCGAGGAAGATCCGGCCTCCCTGCTCTCGCGCCTTCACGTCCTGGCCCGGGCTACCCTGAGCGGCGGGGACACGAGGCGGCACTTCGACAACGGTTTCGACATCGCGCTCTGCCGATACCGACGCGCTTCCCGCACCCTGGAATTCGCCGGCGGGGGACTGCCCCTGTATCACGATGCCGGCGGCCGCGTCGCCGAACTCAAGGGGGACCGCTCGCCTCTTGGGTATTCATCGGTGCCGCTGGACATCCGCTGGACCAAACGCATCGTGGAGGCTCCGGCGGGAACCACTTTTTATCTGCTCACAGACGGTGTATTGGACCTGCCCGGCGGACAGAAGGGTTTCGGCCTCGGGCGTTCGCGCTTCGTCGAACTGGTCGATCGCGCCAAAGGCATGGACATGGAAGGACAAGCGCGCTTTTTCGCGGCGCAATTGGATTCGTACAGGGGCGGACGGGCGCAGAGGGACGATGTTACCCTCGTGGGCTTCCGCGTCTGATAATGGAGGAAGATAGCCGATGCGCGATCTGCTCGCTCTCAAGGAGAGCTTCACCGAACAGGGAATTCTGATAAGCTTCAACGGCGCCTTCACCCACAGCATCATCGAAGAGATGGGGAACGCGATCAAACGTTACCTGGAAGGCGAAAACCTCGGCCGCGGCGCCATCATGGACGTCTTCGCCGTCTATATCGAACAGACCCAAAACGTGCGCAATTACCTCAATCGCCTGTCCTTCGACCAGCCGCAACGGAACACGGCCATAGTCGTCATCGGCAACGTGGACGGGGCATACGTCGTCAGCTCCGGCAATACCATCGCGCGGGCGGACGTACAGGACCTCACGCGCCGGCTCACGGAGATCAACGCATTGGACAAGGACGGGCTCAAGAAGCTGTACAAGGAAACGCTCCGCAAGCCGCGGGAAAGCGACGCGAAGGGCGCCGGGATCGGCCTGATCGACATCGCCCGCCGCGCCCGCCTGCCGCTCGCCTGGTCATTCCGGGAAATCGACCAGGATTTTTCTTTTTTCAGCCTGATGGTCACGGTTATGGGAGAAGATAAATGATCGACATCAAGGCGACTTCGACCTCGCCGCGGATAGCGTACCGCACGGAAGACCGGACGCTGGAAATCATCGGCGAATCCTATCCGGAGAATTCGTTCGAATTCTTCGCGCCGCTATTTTCCTGGCTCGATGCCCGGCTGAAGGATCCCGCCCCCCTGAAGGTGGAGATCGACATCAGCTACATGAACTCAAGCTCCACCAAATGCGTGCTGGATCTGCTCGACATGCTGGAGGAGGCGCACGGCGGCGGACGCGAAGTTTCGGTATCCTGGTTCTACGACGACGGCAATGATCGGGCCCTCGATCTCGCCGAGGAATTCAAGGAGGACGTCAAGCTGCCCTTCTCGATCATCCCGCGGACTTCAGGGACGGACATATGAACGGCGACGGCGACGCTTACAGGAAACTCCAGGAGCGCTTCGCCAAGGTGATCGCGATCAGCGACAAATACCAGGCGGAGGCGTACGAAACCGCGGTAAAGCTGAAGCGGGCATCGGAACGGCTCGCGCGGCTGGAGCGGATCGCGCCGACGATCTGCGCGTGCTGCCGGACTATCCTGGATGCCGACGACTGGTGGGATCGCGTCGCGCGTTACTACGCCGAACGGCCCGACCTCCTCCTTTCCGAGGCCACCTGCGCCGGCTGCGCCGCGGCGCGGCTGGCGGAATTGCCGCCGGGAAGGAAAACGCCGGCACCGGAAAAATATTCGGCCCGGATCGCGCGCCGCGCCCTTTCGGGGACGCGCCGCGCCCCGTCAGACAAGCGCGCAAGCGACACTCCCCTTCTCGCGCGCCTGCGGGAACGGCTCCGTTCCTCTTCGCCCGACGATCCCATTAATGCGGATTTCGCCGCCCTGCTCGCCCGCTACGAGAAACAGGATGCGCGGCTGGAAAAGATAATCAGCATCAGCGACGTCTACCAGGAGCAACTCAGGGATATCTCCACGCGCATGGAGCTCATGGCTTACACGGACTTCCTCACCAATCTTCCCAACCGGCGGGCGATGATCGACCGGCTGGAAATCGAACTGGCGCGCGCCGAGCGCTACGGCACGACTTTCTCGGTCGTTCTCTTCGACGTGGACGACTTCAAAAAGGTGAACGACGTCTGGGGTCACGATTCCGGCGACGAGGTCCTGAAGCGCACGGCGAAGGAACTGCAGGGGGCGATCCGCCGATCGGATTCCTGCGGGCGCTGGGGCGGAGAGGAATTCCTGGCGCTGCTCGCCGAATCCGGAGAAGACGAGGCTTTCCACGCCGGCGAAAAGGGCAGGATCGCGGTGGAACGCGCCGTCACCGTTTCCCGGAAAGGCGAGATCGGGGTAACCGTGAGCGGGGGCGTCTGTTCGTATCGGCGCGGCATGGACGTGGACGCGCTGCTGATGGGCGCCGACGCCGCCCTGTACGAGGCGAAGGCCGCCGGAAAGAACCGCCTGTCCGTCCGGACGTATATTTGACTGCGGACGAATCCGGGCCGATAATTGATACCGAAAGAAAACCTCATTCATTTGAAACCTACCCGCACCGGAGTATTGTCATGGCCAAGGGACAGAAGCCGCCGATCGCAGACGCCGCCGCGCCGCCTGGGACGCATTCTCCGCACGGAACGGAAAAACCGTTTCCGATCGTAGGCATCGGGGCGTCCGCCGGCGGTCTGGCGGCATTCGAAGCTTTCTTCTCCGGCATGCCCGCCGAAACGGATCCCGGCATGGCGTTCGTGCTCGTGCAGCACCTCGCGCCCGATCATAAAAGCATCCTCACCGACTTGATAAGTCGCTATACCCGCATGCAGGTCTTCGAAGTCGAGGACGGGATGCGGGTGCGGCCCAATTGCGCCTACATCATCCCGCCGGGCCGCGACATGGCCTTCCTGAACGGAACCCTCCAGCTGATGGAGCCCTCGGCCCCGCGCGGGCAGCGGCTTCCCATCGACTTCTTCTTCCGGTCGCTCGCCCAGGACCAACGCGAACGGGCGATAGGCATCGTTCTTTCGGGCACCGGAAGCGACGGGACGCTGGGGATCAGGGCGATCAAGGGCGAGGGAGGGATGGCCATCGCACAGGATCCAGACTCCCTTGAATACGACGGGATGCCGCGCAGCGCCATCGCCACGGACTTGGTGGATTTCGTCCTTCCGCCCGCGGACATGCCCGCCTGCCTGATCGACTACACGATGCACGCCTTCGGACTGCCTTCCTCGATCCACCCCGTCCCCGAGCAGAAAGCCGAAAACGCCCTCAAGAAAATATTCATCCTGCTCAGGTCCCAGACCGGACATGACTTTTCCCAGTACAAGCCGAGCACGGTCAACCGCAGGATCGAGCGGCGGATGGCGGTCCAACGGATCGATTCGATCGACGAATACGTAAAATTCCTGCAACGGACGCCGAAGGAGACAGACGCGCTCTTCCGCGACCTGCTGATCGGAGTCACCAGCTTCTTCCGCGATCCGGAGGCCTTCCGCATCCTGAAGGAATTGGTCGTCCCCAGGCTGTTCTCCGAAAAAATACCGGGCGCGGCCATCAGGGTGTGGGTTCCGGGCTGTTCCACCGGGGAGGAGCCCTACTCCATCGCCATGCTTCTTCAGGAGCGGATGGAGGAGATGAAACAGCATTGCAAAGCGGTGGTGTTCGCCACGGATATCGACGGCCGCGCGATCGCCGCGGCCCGCGCGGGGGTATACCCTCCCAGCATCGCGGCCGACCTGTCTCCCGATCGGCTGGCCAGATTCTTCACCGTCGAACCGGGCGACGGTACCTTCCGCGTCCGCAAGGATATCCGCGACATGCTCGTCTTCTCCGAACAGGACCTGATCAAGGATCCGCCCTTCTCCCGGCTGGACCTCATCAGCTGCCGTAACCTGCTCATCAACATGGGCGGCGATTTGCAGAAAAAAATCATACCACTCTTCCATTATGCGATGAATCCCGGCGGCGTCCTGTTCCTGGGGACTTCCGAATCCGTCGGAGAGTTCGTCGATATCTTCGACCAGCTGGACGGAAAAGCCAAGCTGTACCGGAGCGGCAACGATCCGCGCGGCCGCCGGCAACCGGGCCGGATCCGCTTCATTCCCTCCGCGCTCGCGGAGGGAACGCCCGGGCATGGCGTCCGCAAACCGACTATCCCCGTGAAGCCGCCGCTCCGCGAACTTGCCGAACAGGCCATCCTGCAGCAGTTCGCGCCTACGGCCGTGCTCGTGGACGGCAAGGGCGATATCCTGTACCTCCACGGCCGCGCCGGCAGGTACCTGGAACTGGTTCCCGGCGTGTCCACGGTCAACAACATCCTCGGCATGGCGCGGGAAGGCCTGCGCCAGGACCTTGCCGCCGCTCTCCGCGAGGCGGCCGCCGCCAAGGAGGTCGTCCATCGTCCGCGGGTGCGGATGAAGACGGACGACAGCTATGGCATTGTCAGCCTGGCCGTCCGGCCCGTCGCCGCGCCCCGTGCCCGGGAAACCGGGGAGGCCCTGTACCTGGTCCTCCTGGAGGAGGCTCCGCCCGAACCCGTCAAGGTCCCGCAAGCCGAGCCCGCCCGGACCGACGGAACGGGCGCCGGCGAGCGCCCGGACGCCGACGCAAGGATTTCGGCGCTCGAACTGGAACTCCGGGCCAAGGATGAATTCATTCGGACGACGAGCGAAGAACTTGAAACCTCCAACGAGGAACTCAGGTCCTCCAACGAAGAAATGCAATCCGTCAACGAAGAATTGCAGTCGACGAACGAAGAGCTCGAAACCTCCAAGGAAGAACTCCAGTCGGTCAACGAGGAGCTGTCCACGGTAAACGCGGAACTGCAATCCAAGGTGATCGACCTTTCGCAGGCCAACAACGACATGAACAATCTACTGGCGGGCACCGGCATCGGCACGGTCTTCGTGGACCACGCCTTGCGCATCCTGCGTTTCACCCCCGCGGCGAAATCGATAATCAACCTGATTCCCGGCGATGTCGGCCGTCCCGTCGCCCATCTCGCCTCCAACCTTGAGGATTACGATCGACTCACGGAAGACGCGCGTTCGGTGCTGGATACCCTAATCCCCTTCGAAACCGAGGTCCGGTCCAACGAGGGGAAATGGTATTCCATGCGCATCCAGCCCTACAGGACCCTGGAAAACGTGATCGAAGGAGCGGTCATCACGTTCGTGGAAATCACCGCCATACGGGAAGCGCAGGTCGAGTTGATGAAGGCGAACGAAAAGTTACGCCGACTTTCCGTGGTCGTCCGCGATTCCAGCGATGCCATTACCGTGCTGGACTTCCGGGGGCGCATCCTGGCCTGGAATCCGGGGGCGGAAAGGGCGTACGGCTGGAGCGAGGCCGAGGCGCTGTCGATGAACATCGGCGATATGATTCCGGCGGAATTCCGGGAGGAAGAACTGGGCAAGTTGCCGCAGCTCATCGGAGCCGGGGCCCGGTCGCCGTACCGCACCCGACGGATCGCCAAGGACGGAAGGATCGTCGAGGTGCTGCTCACCGCTACGGCGCTCGCCGACGACGCGGGCCGGATTTACGGGGTATCCACCACGGAGCGCCTGTACCGAGGCGAAGATGAAAAATGAACGATGGCCGCGGTCATTCGGAGGCTCGCGATGACCGACAAGAAACTTGGCGACGCCTCCGGGTTGCGCGCTCTGGCCGAGTCGAAATTCAGGGAACGCGAAGGCAGCGCGGACTTCGATGACGGCCGGCTCGAGCCGGATGAGGTCAAACGGACGCTCCATGAACTCAGGGTGCACCAGATCGAACTGGAGATGCAGAACGAGGAGTTGCGAAGGACCCACTCGGAACTCGACGGCGCGCGGGCGCGCTGGTTCGATCTGTACGACCTGGCTCCGGTGGGCTTCGTCGAGCTCGACGGGCAAGGCACGGTAACGGAGGCGAACCTGGCCGCAGCGATCATGCTGGGGCTGGGTCGCGGCGCGATGGTAGCGCGGCCATTTTCCTGCTTCGTCCTTCCCGAGGACAAGGATATCCTGTACCTATACCGGAAAAAATTTTCGGATCCGGGCTCCCCGTCCGATTGCGAATTGCGGATGGTCAAGCCGGACGGGACGATTCTTCGGGTACGGATGACGACGTCCATCTCACGGAATTCGGACGGATCGATTTCCTGGCGCGTAGCCCTGAGCGATATCACCGAGCGCAAGAATGCGGAGGAGGGGCTCCGCAAGGCTCTGGATGAGAACCGGAATCTACTCCTGGAGCTCCAGCACCGAACCAAAAACAGCCTGAACCTCATCCACTCCATGATCGACCTTTCCTCCATGGCGGCCTCTACCCCCGAAGTGAAGGACTCGCTCGACGAATTGGGCGCCCGCGTGAGGGCGGTGTCCGAACTTTACGGCCTGCTCCAGTCCGTAACTTCGTACAAGACCCTGCAATTGGACGAATACTGCATCCGGATCGCCGAGCCCATTGTCGGGTTGTCCTGGATGATCTCCCTTGCCGTCGAAGCGGAGAGCATCGAAATGCCGGTCAAGAATGCGGCCACGATCGGATTGATCGTCACGGAGTTGATGATGAACGCCATGAAATACGCCTTCCCGGACGAAAGGCACGGGGTCATCACCTTGGCGATAAGGAAAACCGCCGTCGGCGCGCTTCTGGAAATCAGGGACGACGGCATCGGCTTGCCGGACGGGTTCGCGCTTCCGGACGACGCGGGCCTGGGCCTCAACCTCGTGCGGGAACTGATCGGCCAGATCGGAGGCAGCTTCATGATGGAGGGCACCGGAACGGGAACCCGCTGCACGGTGGAATTCCCCATCGCGGACCATGGCATGGCATGACGGATTCCTTCGGGGATGTTTTCCATGAACGCGAACCAGAAAGGAAGGAAGCCTGCGGACGGAAGGAGCAATGCGATGACCAGCGATAAGCTCGAAGACGACGCCGTTTTGCGCAGGCTTGCCGAAACGAAGCTCGGCGAACGCGCGGACACCGCACTCCCGGATGACGGAGCGCTCGAACCGGATGAGTCGAACGTACGCTCCATGAACTCAGGGTGCACCAGATCGAACTGGAGTTGCAGAACGAGGAACTGCGCCGGACCCACGCGGAGCTCGACGCCGCGCGGGCGCGTTGGTTCGATCTGTTTGATCTGGCTCCGGTGGGCTACATAACGATCGACGGGCAGGGCACGGTAACGGAGGCGAACCTGGCCGCCGCGAACATGCTCGGACTGGGGCGCGGCGCGATGATCGAAAGGTCCTTGTCCGGTTTCGTCCTCCCGGAAGACAAGGACGTTCTCTACTTGTACCGGAAGAATTTTTCGGAGACCGGATTTTCGCCTGACTGCGAATTGCGGATGGTCAAACCGGACGGGACGATACTTTGGGTGCGGCTGACGACAGCCATCTCACGGAACGCGGATGGGTCGATTTTCTGGCTCATGACGCTGAGCGATATCACCGGGCTCCGGTTGGAAACGGACGAACAGGAATTGGCCGCCCACCTGATCCTGCTGGTCGATTCTCAGGGCGACTTCCGTTCGTGCATGTCTGACCTGGCGGCTGCCTTGCAAAGCTGGTCAGGATGCGAAGCGGTCGGAATCCGGCTGCGCGACGGCGACGATTTTCCGTTATACGAGAGCCGCGGCTTTTCGCCAGCCTTCCTTCGGGACGGGTGTCGTCTCAGCGCATGCGGACCGGACGGGAATATACTCCGCGACGGAGCGGGCAATCCCGTGCTGGAATGCATGTGCGGAAACGTCATCAAAGGCCGTTTCGATCCTTCCAAGTCCTGTTTCACCGTGAGGGGCAGTTTTTGGACGAACGGGGCGAACCATTCGCCGGTCAGCACGGTGGAGGCATTCCGCCGTTCATGCGTCCGAAACCGCTGCAATGAAAACGGATACGAATCGGTTGCCCTGATCCGGCTTAGTCTGGGCGACGAGGTCTTCGGGCTTCTCCAATTCAACGACTTGCGGCCCAACCGCTTCACGCCCGCCCGAATCGCTCATTTCGAGCGGATGGCGGACAGATTGAGCATAGCTCTTTCACACCGGCAGGCCGAAGAGGCGCTGAGGAATAGCGAGGAGCTGCTCTCTTCGTTCATAAAATGTTCGCCGATCTACGCCTGCATCCGGGAGGTGACGCCGACGGAAAGCCGCGTTCTCATGGCGAGTGAAAATTTCCGGGATATGATAGGTATTCCCGGTTCCGAAATGATCGGCAAGTCCATGGCGGCCTTGTTCCCGCCGGAGTTTGCGCGGGCCATCACCGCCGACGACTGGACCGTCGTTTCGACCGGTAAGCCGATATTACATGAGGAGGAATTGAAAGGCCGCCAATATACCACTATCCAGTTCCCGATTGCCTTTGGGGACAAAAAATTGCTTGCCGGCTACACCATCGACATGACCGAGCGGAATAACGCGGAGGAAGAGCTCCGCAAGGCTTTGGAGGAGAACAGGAATCTTCTGCGGGAGCTCCAACATCGTACCAAGAACAGCCTGACCCTTATCCACTCGCTGATTAACCTTTCCTCCATGGCGGGCGTTTCCACGGAAGTGAAAGAGGTGCTCGACGAATTGGGCACCCGGGTAAAATCGGTGTCCGAGCTGTACAACCTGCTCCAGCACGCGGATTCTTACAAAAATCTGAAGTTGGACGAATATTGCGTCCGTATCGCTGCGCCCATTGCGGATTTGTCCGGAAACGTCTCTTTCTCCGTCGAAACGGAGAGCATCGTAATTCCTGTCAAGGACGCGGCCACGATCGGTTTGATCGTCTCGGAGTTGATGATGAATGCCTTGAAGTACGCCTTTCCCGACTTCAGGCGCGGAGCCATCGCATTGGCGGTAAAGAAAACCGCCAACGGCGCGCTTCTGGAAATCAGGGACGACGGAATCGGGCTGCCGGAGGGTTTCGCTCTTCCGGCCGACGCGGGTTTGGGCCTCACCCTCGTGCATGAACTGACCGGTCAGATCGGAGGCAGCTTCAAGATAGGAAGCAACGGAAAAGGAACTTGCGGCACAGTGGAATTTCCCGTCGCCGGAAGATAAGATGACGGAGACTCAAATCCACTGATCGCGGGTAGGTCATGAATCAAGCACAACCGCAACAAACCCCGTCCCCGGTCGTTCCGGATCTACCGCTGGAACGGTTCCGCGCTGCCCTGCGCATCCGGACCGATAGGCCGGAAGGCGTCGCAGCCGGTTCCCCCGAGGCCGAGGCCGCCGAAGCCGCCCTCCTGGAATTCCAGGACCTGCTGGCAACCAACTATCCCGCGTTCCACGCCGTCGCCGAGCGGACCGTTCTGGGTCCCTACGCGGTCCTGTACCGCTGGCCGGCCGCGGATGGCGCCGCCGGAAGTGCCGCCGGATGCGCCGCCGGAAGCGCCGCGGCGGATCCAAACCTGCCCGTCCTCCTGATGGCCCATTACGATGTGGTGCCCGCGGAAAACGGGCATTGGACGGTCGATCCCTTCGGCGCCCTGGTGAAGGACGGCTACGTCTGGGCGCGCGGCGCGATCGACACCAAGGCTAGCCTGGTGTGCGCGCTGTAAGCGGCCGAAGGCCTGGCCTCCTCCGGCTTCAGGCCCCGACGCGACCTTTGGTTCGCCTTCGGGGGGGACGAGGAGCGCTCCGGCATGCTGGGCGCCCGGGAAGCGGCGGCCTGGCTGGC
>Ga0156599_1249_pt2 | contig 11274 bp, 9 predicted proteins | sample RifOxyC1_FD_110673 | JGI IMG/M metagenome (GOLD analysis project Ga0156599, IMG submission 110673) | Treponema sp. RIFOXYC1_FULL_61_9
TCGAAGAATGCGCGAGCGCGGCCATCAAGGCTTATGCGGAGAAACCCGCGGTCTATTCCCGCGCGTATCCGGGCATCGATGAACTGCTCGTCGGGCTGAAGTCGCGGGGAATCCCTTCCGCGATCATATCGAACAAGCCCGACATCCTTACGCGCATGGTGGTGGACGCCGTATTTCCCGGTCATGACTTTCGCGTCGTGCAAGGGGAAAAACCCGGAGTGCCGCGAAAACCGGATCCGGACTCTTCGCTTGAAATCGCGGCAGTTCTCGGAGCCAAACCGGAAGAAGTTCTCTACCTGGGTGATTCGGACGTGGATATGCTCATGGCCGGCGCTGCCGGTTTCTTTTCGGTGGGCGCGGCTTGGGGATTCCGGGGAACGGAAGAATTGGAAAAGGCGGGCGCGATGAGAATCATCGACCAGCCCGTCGAGCTCCTTTCGCTTCTGTAGTTCGTATTCATTTGCTTCGACCGCCATCCGCGTCACCGTTTTGGGGAGTTAGTTCACCTGGCGCAGCGCTTTGCGGAGACCCGAAGGCCGCCGAGGCCTAGATGTATAGGCCCTGCCTGAGTTTGATGCCGTGCTCGAGCCAGACTTTCAGGGCAAGAAGCATGCCCGTCCAGCCCTCGCAATTGCCGTAGGACGCCTTGAGCCCCTTGGGCGTCTCGCGCCAGCCCTCCTCGCTCACCGTCACCAAGGTCCGGCCATCGTCGAGCTGTTCGAACACCATGGTTACCGTAGTGTCGTGCGGCTCTGCCGGTTGCCCTTCCGGACCGTCGTCGGCCGCTGCCCAATGGAGACGAATGCGCTTGTCCGCAACGACCTCGTCAACCTTGACCGGAAAGGCGCCGGGAAAATCGTGAAAATCCCAGATCACCGTCGCGCCGCTCTCCATCCGTCCTTTGGCCCCGCCGGTGGTGAAGTAGCTCGACAGGCGTTCGGGGTTAACGACGGCTTCGAACACGTCCCCGACGGGTTTGGCGATCCGGGCCGCCACGCTGAATTTGAGGTCCATTTCTCGCTCCTATCACTGTCGGTAGCGGCGGATTTTTCGCCTGAAATCGTGGGGGGCCCGCGATCGAGCACTATCCGCTGCCTACGACAAGTTACGCCTTGAGTACCGGGTATCGCAGGTGCGTGACGCCGAAGCCCGCGATTACCGTCGGGTTGCCGAGGACCGCCGGCGTGCCGGCGAGGCGGTCAAAGAGCCTGACTCCGGAGCCGAGAAGAACCGCCGCGATGTCGACGCTGATTTCGTCGAGGAGGCCGGCATTCAGGCACTGCTGGATGATGTCGGCGCCGTGGACCCCGACTGACTTCCCGGCCGCGGCGGCTTTGGCTTGGCTCGCGGCGCTCTCGATTCCGTCGGTGACGAAATGGACCGTCGAGTCGGGCCGCGGCCATCCGGCGGGGATGCGATGGGTAAGTACGAATGCCGGCCCCCAAGCGTGGTTTCCGCCCCACCCCTGGGCCGCTTCGAAAGTGCGTCGCCCGGTGAGCACGGCGCCAAGTCCGGAGGTGAGACCGCGAAGATGCTCGGCGCTCGGAGCGGACACCCTGAATGTCATGGGGTCCGCGCCTCCGGTGTGGATTTCGACCTCCCCCGAGGAGAAGTACCAGTCGAACACCTCATCTACCCCATCGTCGAGGTCGGCGATGTAGCCGTCAAGCGACATGGACATAATCGCGATAAGCTTCGACATACCGGTTCTCCTTATTAAGGAGCGATGACCGCTTCGAGTTACAGTCTACTAATAAAATACATAGATGACAAGATTTGTCATATTCTTCTGTAGCAGATTTCTCGCCGGAAATTGGGGTCTCCGCGATGGAGGGCTATTCATTGCCCATCCGATAAATCCCGCTCCGTCTACCCGGGATTCCTCCTCTGAAAGATAACATCTCATTGCATGCTTCCTTACTATGTCATATTCTTATTGTAAGGAGATACCGATATGCTCTGCAAAGTAACCTCTAAGAACCAGTTGACCTTGCCGAAGGAGATCCTCGATCGCTTCAAGAATAGGGAATACTTCGATGCGCGCCTTGAAAACGGACGCATAATACTCGAACCGATGATTGTCCGTCCGGTAGTCGGCGAACGGCTCAACGGGATACGCGATGCCGTCGCTGAATCGGGACCCGACGAATCGGAGATCGAAAGTATCGTACACGAGGCCCGGCGTGCTGGTCGTAATTGACACGAACATCGTCGTCTCGTCGTTGCTTTTCCGCGGCAGGGCGTCATTCGCGCATCGGCTCTGGGTTGAAGGTCAATTCGATCTGGCTTTCTCGGATGCTGTTCTCGATGAGTATCGTCAAGTCCTCGGGTATCCGAAGTTCGGACGATCAGGTTCAGATGTGGAGTACCTGGTTTCGCAGGAATTGACCCCTTTCGGCAGAACCTTCAAGACACGGCTACCTGTCGGCGCCTGGATTCCCGAAGATCCGGATGATGATAAATTCATAGCGCTCGCCTTGGCCGCCAAATCCGATTTTCTGGTCAGTGGGGGCGCCCACATCTTGGACCGGAGGCATGAGCTGCCTTGTTCGGTACGGTCGCTTGCCGAGTTTCTCGAACTGTTCGAATTGTCCGGTTCGTTCGGTTGAAGACCGCTATCCTTGTCGATTCTTGGGCATCTCCGATGAAAGCTGCAACCAGGCACGGGGGGCGTCTGCGGTATCGCCAATTGTGGGTTTACGGTTCACGGTTGACGATAGTATCGGCGGTTGTTCCTGCTTCCAAAATTCCTGAGCCAAGCGTTTTATGACCGGATACTTGGGCCAGTTACAGAGAGAAAAACCATCATTTCCGAAGGCAGAAAATCCGGGGTGAACTGGATGCGTCGGAACACCCCGTCTATGCTCTTCGCGAGGCGCCATCGCCGGATTCACCTTCGCGGGAGCTCGCGGCCGCTATTCCTCCGCTTCCCCGACGCGCCGGAGGTATGGAATATCCTTGAATCAATGAAACAGAGGTTTTACCAAGATCCGGCACTTTTCTCTGCCTAATCGACCAATCCTGCTCTGTTTTCAGGAAACGCTGGCATAATGCAAGCATAGAAAATGTGTGTTTTGCCATCAAGCGTGGAAAATCAGGGGATTCTACCAGGTAATTTACTGACTACCAAGCTAAATCGGGAGGTGAGCGGGTGCGGGCAGGTAAACATACCGGAAGGTTCCTGGTGCTTCGCCCATGCGTCAGGGGCGTCTGGGGGCTCGGCGGTTTGGGGTTCCATACTACCTAAACCCTTGAAACAATCCTCAGTGAGGATAAGGGTCAAGGTCTTCAATATAACAATCTCGATGGCTCCGAACCTTGTTTTATATCGATAATGAATTATCCTTTTCCTGAAGAAACCTCTTTGGACTGTCCGGGTTGCATGAGGCTTTGAACATCCTGCGGTCAACGACCCCTCCGAGTACCGTTGATGAGCGAATAGGGAGATACGGTGATGGAGAAAAGGACAAGCGCAAAAGGTTTGAAATGGAAGAATGTCGGACTGGGATTCAAGATTCTTATCGGCATTGGATCAGTCTTGATTTTACTCATCATCATTTCCGGCTGGTCCGTCAAAAGCATCAACACCATCATTACGGAAAGCAAAACGACATCGGAAAGTTATTTCCTTAGCTGTGAACTTCTTCAACGGGAAGTCGATCATCTGAAATGGGCCCAGGACGTCAGTCTTTTCGTCCACGATCCCGAGGCGAAGGTACTCAAGGTTCAGCTTGATTACAAAAAGTGCGAATTCGGCAAATGGTACTACGGAGAAGGTCGAGATAAAGCTCTGAAGCTACTCCCCTTGCTGGGAAGCCTCATGAACGAAGTGGAGGAACCTCATCGCCGGCTTCATGAATCCGCTAAAGCGATACAAAATGTCCGTAACGAGGGCAATGACGGAAAAACCCAGATCATATATAAGACAGAGACTCTTTCGATGTTGGAAAAGGTCCAGGGTTTCTTGGCTGATATGCGAAACATCGCCAGGGAGAATATTGCGACCGTCGAGGCCAGGATCGACGGAGAGGTGAGAAACATCAGGATGGCCGTCATTGCGGCAAGCCTCTTCGCCGTGATATCGAGCATAATTCTCTGTATCGTAATTACCGGATCGATTACGCACGTTGTCAAGAAATCGGTTTTATTCGCCCGAGCGGTTTCCGATGGCGATTTGCGGATGCGGCTGGAAATTCATCAGAGCGATGAAATAGGGCAGCTCGCGGACACTCTGAACAATATGGTCGCTACATTGGACGGCATTGTTTCGCAGATCAAATCGGCCGCAAAAAGTGTGACAACAGGGAGCCGGGAGCTTAGTTCCAGCGCGCAATTGCTATCGCAAGGAACGACCGAGCAGGCCTCCTCAATTGAAGAAACCACCGCGGCGATGGAGGAAATGACCGCTACCATCAAGCAGAACGCCGATAACGCTCAACAAACCGAACGGATCGCCGCCCAATCGGCGAAGGACGCGGACGCGGGTGGGACGGCGGTTTCGGAAATGGTTATCGCCATGAAGGATATCGCCGAGAAGATCGGCATCATCGATGAAATCGCGCGCCAGACGAATCTCCTCGCATTGAACGCCGCCATTGAGGCGGCCAGGGCGGGGGAGCACGGCAAGGGTTTCGCCGTGGTGGCTTCGGAAGTCAGGAAGCTGGCGGAGAGGAGTCAGAAAGCCGCCGGGGAAATTACCGCGCTCGCGTTACGGAGCACCAATACGGCTGAAAAGGCCGGAACTATGCTTAAACGGCTCGTTCCGGACATTCAAAAAACCTCCGAACTTTTCCAGGAAATCGCGGGAGCCAGCCGCGAGCAGGAACAGGGGGTCGTTCAAATGAACCAAGCGATCTTATCGGTAGATCAAGTCACGCAGCAAAACGCGAGCGCCTCGGAGGAGATCGCTTCGATGGCGGAAGAATTGTCCAGCATGGCCGAACAACTGCGGCATACCGTCTCCTTCTTCAAGACGGAATCCGAGAACGAAGAAGAGTCTGACGCCTTGGGTCAGGAAAAAGAATACGCTTAACCCGGTTTTCGCCCGCTGAAATTTGGACAATAATTCTCAAATTCCCTATTCGATATTCTTCAGGCCTTCTGTTCCAGCCCGTTCTTCACGCAGGAGAGCGATTCCGCAGGGTCATGCGCGAGGTAAAACCGGCTTGGATGGACCTCGGACGTCGATCGCATCCGGAAGCGCGGGAATGCGATCCTGATACGTCTCGTCAAGGCCTTGGCGGTATCGGCTGATGGGTCCGGTTCCAATATTCCGGGAACAAGCGAAAATGCCCGGTCACAGGAGTCAGCTACAGACGGAGAAACCCGTCACATCCTGAGACAGGGGATCCGGGGTTAAGCGGCTTCGCCGAAACGCCCCGCCCATGCCGTCCGGAAACAGCATGGGGGGAGGTTCACGCCCCTGGCCAGCGCCTTCCCGCCCTGTCCGGCGGACTGGGCAACGGTGGATCCGGCCGCCCCAAAGGAAGAAATAACCTTGCAAATGTTTTTGTGTAAAAGATTTGACAATATATACATTGCAAATGTACATTTGGAATTACTATGATTACGCGCATGTATGATACAGCGATTCTGACTGCACTGGGGTTTTATCCGGTTTTGGCTTTGCTGGGGGCCCGGCAGACCGGCAAAACCACCTTGTTGCGGCAACTTTTGCCCGATTACTCCTATGTCACCCTGGATCTTCCCAGCGAAGCCGCTTTGGCCGAACAGGATCCCGAGCTGTTCTTTGCCCGGCACCCGGCTCCGGTGGTAATCGATGAGGTGCAGTATGCTCCGGGTCTGTTCCGCCACATCAAGTCCATGGTGGATCGGGATCGCCACCGGATGGGACAATTCGTCCTTACGGGCAGCCAAAAATTCAGCTTGATGAAAGAACTCTCGGACAGTCTGGCTGGCCGGGTCCATATCATTGGCCTGGAGGGTTTGAGTCACGCCGAATTATCCGCGATCGGTACGGGCGGGATAGGCAATTACCTGTATCGGGGGGGATTTCCCGAGCTGTGGCGGGTTCCCGATCTGCCTGCCGCTGGTTTCTTTTCGTCATATATGGCCACATATCTGGAGCGCGATGTCCGCCAGATCCTCAACGTCGGCAGCTTGCGGGATTTCGAGCGTTTCGTCCGGGTCCTGGCGACCCGGCATGCCCAACAACTTGATTTGACGGCAATCGCCAACGCGGTTGGTATTACTGCCCGGACAGCCAAGTCCTGGGTGTCCGTATTGGAGGCCTCCAACCAGATCGAACTTCTGGAGCCATGGCACGGCAATGTCGGGAAACGCATCGTCAAGACCCCCAAGCTCTATTTTTCGGATAGCGGCCTGGTCTGCTGGCTATTGGGCATCGGGCCGGATGGCCTTTCGGCTTCGCCGTTTGTCGGGGCCGTCTGGGAAGGGGTGGTTTTCGCCGAAATGCGGCGCCATACACAGGCGCGTGGCCTGAACCGCAGTTTCTGGTATTACCGGGACAATGTCGGCATGGAGCTGGATTTCCTTGTTCTGGGCGAGGGTGCCCGTTTTATCGAATGCAAATGGACCGCCCAGCCTGATGCCTCGGCGGCCAAGGCAATCCGGAAATTGGCCGAGCTCGCCACCGAAAGCGCCAACGCGGAGCTGGCTACGGCCAGGGGCGCCATCGTATGCCGGACGCCCAATCGCTATCCCTTGGCGGATGCCGGTGTGCCTATCTGGGTCTGCGCCCTGTCCGATATCGGTACCATCATGGAAAGCCTGGATCAACCGGACTGACGCTGTGGCCGGAAAGCGGATAGGTTTTTCCCTTGGTCGGTCCATCGATCCGGGAATGTGAGCGCCGGAACGCGCCCCCCCCACTTTTGCCCATCGCGAGGCTTCACCGCGGATGTCGCCGCCACGGGATGTCGCCGCTGCTGCGGCTGCCGTTGCCGCGGATGTCGCCGCCGCAGGATGTCGCCGCCGCAGGATGCCGCCGCCGCAGGATGCCGCCGCCCGCTATTCCTCCGCTTCCCCGGAGTGCCTGGAGCCGAGGGGATCCTTGAACCGATGGAGCAGCATGGCCACGAACGCCATGTTCAGGACGCTCGCCGCCGCGAAGAGATTCCATTTCGGATTGCCCGACGCGACGCTTCCCACGAGAGCGTGAAGCTTGACTCCTATCGGATACAGGTCGTCATCGGAAAGGAAAACGAGGGGGACGAGGAAACCGTTCCACGCGGAGATGAAGGCCGTCATGGTCGCGGCGGTGAGGGCCGGAGCGGCGAGCGGCGCGAGCACGCGCGCCATGTAGGACGGCCAGGCCATGCCCTCCAAGGCCGCCGCTTCCTCAAGGGAGCGCGGTAGCCGCTCGATGTGGGCCGCGATGGTGAACAGGGCGAAAGGGAGGGCGTGGAACAAGTACACGACGACGATGGGTAGGTAGCCCCCGAGGAGTCCGAGCGCGCGGAAGGCCGCGTACAGGGGGATGAGCGAATGTATTCCTCCCGTCATCCCGAGCGCCTCGATGGAAGCGAAAATGCCCGCTTTGCGGTCTTTTCCGCTCCGGGCCAGCAGCCATGCGGCGGGAAAGACGATCAGGGGTACGAGCAGGGCGGTCGCGCCCGCGACGAGCAGGGTGTTCAGGAAATAGCGGAAGATGCCTTCGTCCCGCACCACCGCGATGAAGGGCCGGAATGAGAGGAATCGGGGCAGAAACCCGTCGATATATACGGCGGAAAGGTCGGAGAGGGAAAGCCAGGCTGTCGCGTAGAGCACGAGTGCCGCGGATAGGACGGCGAGCGCCGACGCGCCGAGTTTGGTCACCCTCCAAGCGATGTCCGCGCCCGCGCCCGGCGCCTTCCCCCCGATCGACGCTCGGCCGTCATCCGCGCGGCGGCGCAGGCGCAGCCAGCAGGCGGTTGCGATGACGACGATGCAGGCGACGGCCGTTGCGTAGGCGGCGGGGATTCCGTAATCGTCGAGGTCGCGGAAGGCGTCGTACAGGAAGATCTCCAGGGTCGTCGTCGCTCCCACGATATGGCGCTCGGTGATGCCCGCCCGGAACGGGGGACCGCCCGCGGTCATCAGGAAGGTGACGGTGAACTCCTTGAACGATTTCACCAGTTCCAGGGTACCCATGATGAGGATCGAACTCCGGATTTGGGGAAAGTAGATCCACCGCGCCATGGTCCACGGTCCGGCTCCGTCCATCGCGGCGGTCTCCGCGACGCCGCGGGGGAGCCGCGAAAGAGCCGCATAAACGGCGAATGCCGCCAGCGGCGCGCCCAGCCAGACGCCCACCGCGAGCGCCGCCGCGAAACCCGCGACCGGATCGGTAAGCAAGTTGATCTCGAACCCGAGCAAGGCCGACAGGAACGACCGTCCCCCGCTTCCGTGGATCAGCATGCGCCAGATCGGCACGGAGATGAAGGCGGGTATGCCCCAGGGGACGAGGAGGGCCAAGAAGAGGACCTTCCTGGTCCTCTTCGACTCATAGAGGGCGATGCCGAGGATGCAGCCCAGCGTCGTCGAAAACAAAGCGGAAAGGACAGCCCAGAGGGCGCTGATGGCGAAGGACAGGAAGAAAGCCCTGTCCTCCACCAGGTCCCGGTAATTTTCCAGTCCGGCGAAGCTGTGCGCGCCCCAGACGTCGTGGAAGAAGCTGTCCCGCGCGGCGGTCGCGAAGGGCAGGACCCCCACGACAGCGATGAGGACGAAAACGGGAAGGGCGACGACCGCAGCCGCCCTTCCCGGACCTATGCCGCGCGCGGACATCCGGGCGCTTAGAACCGGAGAACGATCGAAGCCGTCTTCTTCACGTTCTTCAGATCGGGATTCGCGGCGGAGGACTTCTTGTCCCAGACGAGGGCCAGGGGGAATTCATCGTCGGCGAGGCCCACGCCGTTCTTGTACATGCCGAGGATGATGTCGTCGTCTGCGTCGATGGCGCGGGAATCGAGGGTCAGCTTGAAACCGTCCTCCGCAACGATGTCCACCTTGTAGCCCGCCCTCGCCGCGGCCTTGTCGTAAGCGAGCACCTCGGTCGCCTGCCGGTGCGGCGCGTACAAAGGGTCATCCGCGTACGCGAGCGCGAGGCGGAGCGGGAAGCCGACGTAGGTCGCGGAAATCCCCTTCCGCTCGAAATTCACTTCGCGCCGGTGGCAGCTGACGCAGGACTGGACGGTCGATCGGTCGATCGTTTCCGTGCGCTTGCCGGAGAGCGTCAGCTTGAAGTCTTTGAAATCCTTCTCCTTCACGACGATGCGCTTGATCATCTTGACCGAAAGGTGCCCGTCGATATTCGGGTTCTTCGGGCCGACCTTGATCGTGCGGATAAACCCCGGATCCTTCGGGAGGTAATCGCCGTCCATCCGGAACGCGAGAAGCCATTCTCCGTCCGCTTCGTCCAGCACCCGCGAGCCGGGGTAGGTCATCTCGTAGCCGTCCGTGGCGACGAAGGTGATGGAGTCGTCGGGCGAAAGATCCATGAAGCGGCCCAGTATTGCGCGAAGTCTCACCCCGCCGTAGGGATTCGTGTACTTCGTCCCGGCGCTCGTGGTGAAGCTGCCGGTCGCCTCCATATAGGCCGGGTCTTTCTCCAGCTCCGCGAGGGTGAAGGAGGTCTTGTTTCCGTTGATATCCATTTCCAGCATGAAGGAGGAAGCCTCCGAGGCGACCGCTGTCGGCGCCAGGCTGGTCGCGATCTCCGCGATGTCACGGACCCAGAGGTTGCGGGGCGCGTCCCCCACGACCATGGGCCGGGCCAGCGGCTTGCCGTTTTCGGTATCGGCCAGGATGAGCGCGTCCTCGGCCAGATCGGCGGTCGCGAAGGTCGCCGAGTACCCGTCCGCCGACGTGAGGGTCACCTCGTAACCCTTTTTCCACAAGGCCGCGTCAAAGGCGTAGGGATGGGCGGAGTCCTGTCCGTCGACCATGGCCAGGATCGCCCTGAGGCGCAGGCCGCCGTAAGCGATCTTCTCGCCTTTCTTTTCGACCGTAATTTCCGTATATTCCTTGCCTCCGGCTTTCAGCTTCTGGTAGTACGACGGCCCGAGCCAATCGGTCCGCGCGCCCTTGAGCGCTACGGACCACTCGCCCTCCTCCGACGCTCCGGTTACGGCATCGGCCGATTGCGCGAAGGCCGTTCCCGGAATCGCCGCGCATACGAGCGCGAACGCGAGCATGGCCGCGAAAGCGCGTTTCCCGATTCGATCGATCATGATGAATTCCTCCTGTTTCAATTCTTGAAGTTCGCGTCCACCAAGCGCCGCGCTTCCGCGAGCGCCTCGTCGACTCCCATCGATCCGGCGAATACAAAACGCAGCATTTTCCACATGATGTTCTTGTAGGTCGACCAGGATTCCGACGAAGGCACGACGACTCCGATTTCAGCGCTGCGTTCGAGCTCGGGGAAATAGCGGTTCGCGGAACGGACCAGTTCCCATGCGTCGGAGTTCGCCGGCAGCTTGGAGACGGCCGCCGTGAAGCGCTGCTGGACGCCGGAGCCGGTCAGGTGGGCGGCCAAGCGCCGGGCGGTGATCGGCGATCGGCTGGCCCGGGTTACCGCGAAGCCTTTGAAATCCAGGAAGGGAGCGACCGGCGATCCCGTCTCGGGTACCGTAGGATAGGCGGCGATGCCGAAGGGAATGCCCAGCCGTTCGAATTCCGGAATGGAATAAGAGGCGGTCAGGATCATGGCCGTTTCTCCGGAGGCGAAGCGTCCCATCATGGCGTCCCGCTCCAGGACCGCCAGCAATTTTTCGTCCCGCATGCGGAGCAGCCAGGACAGGGCTTTCCCGGTTCCCGCGTCGTCGGGGCGGACCGCGCCGTCGGAGTCCTCGATCCCGGCCTTTCCGAAACCCAGCGCGAAGGGCAAGAGCCAGTACGCCGAATAGGCGTTCCAAGCCATGGGCGTCCGTCCGGAGCCCGCGACGAGCCTCGCCTCCGCCTCCATATCATCGAGCGTCCAGGTCCGCGCCGGCCGGCGGGAAAGGAGAGCGGGATTGTAGAACACCAACTGTGCGTCGAAGTAAAAGGGAAGCGCCCAAATTCGTCCGGACGCGGTGAACGCGTCCCGTCCTTTTCCCGACAGGCGCGAAGCGTCCATCCCGTCCAGAGGCTGAAGGCTGGAAGCCGCGATGAACGAGGGAAGGTAGTCGGATTGCACCATGACGAGGTCGGGCATGCGACCGCCGCCCCTCTGGACGGAGAGCAGCTTGGACCGGATGTCGGGAACGTCGACGGTCTTCGCCTTGACTCCGACGAGGCGGCTCCAGCGCTCCACTTCCTTCTTGAGCTCGC
>Ga0156599_1080_pt1 | contig 10620 bp, 8 predicted proteins | sample RifOxyC1_FD_110673 | JGI IMG/M metagenome (GOLD analysis project Ga0156599, IMG submission 110673) | Treponema sp. RIFOXYC1_FULL_61_9
TTTCCCGCTTTTTTGCGTCCGGTATTCCGGACGCTTTTTTTGCCCGGACGGCCTGCCCTCCGGAGCCGTGGAGCGAGCGCGGCCCGCGCGGCGGCCCGTGGATGCGTTGACAGCATCCGGGTTTTTCCGCTACACTCCGGCAGTCGTCCGACGCCGAGCGAGAGTGGTGAAATTGGTAGACACGCCAGACTTAGGATCTGGTGCCGCAGGCGTAAGGGTTCAAGTCCCTTCTCTCGCATGCCGATAGGCGGAGTGAAGGGTCGACATGAATGCGGGAATAGCTCAGTGGTAGAGCGCCACCTTGCCAAGGTGGATGTCGCGGGTCCGACTCCCGTTTCCCGCTCTCAGGCGGAAAGCGATCCGATGAGCGGATCGCTTTTTTTGTATCGTCCGCCGAGTCCGGCGGGGTTCCACCCGCCGGTCGGCCTAATCCTGGGACGCGCATAACGCGTCCACAACGAGAAGAGGAACAGAAGTGGTTTTATCCAAGGAAATAGCCCGTCTCGAACATTCGTCGGTCATGCTGACCGTCACCGTCGGAAAGGACGATGTCCGCGCCCAGTACGACGAAATGATCAAGTCCTACGCGAAAAGCATTCAGATCAAAGGCTTCCGCAAGGGCATGGTGCCGCGCGAAGTCCTCGAACGCAAGTTCGGCGAATCCCTGAAAGGGGAAGTGCTCGGCCGCGTCATGGAGAACTCGCTGCAAGAAGTCTTCGAGACTCTCGAAGAGAAGCCCCTCCCCTATTCGACCCCCTCCGTCAAGGACGAGCCGGTCCTGGACTTCTCCAAGGACCTCGTCTTCTCCGTCAGCTACGACGTGTTCCCCGAAGTGAAGGTTGGGACATGGAAGGGTCTGGAGATTGAGGCGCCCGTCGTCTCCGTCGAAGACGCCGACCTGGACCGCGAGCTGGAGCAGGTCCGCGACCGCAATGCGGTGGTGATGGACAAGAACGACGGAGCGAAGGTCGCCAAGAACGACGTCGTCACCGTCAACTACTGCGAGCTCGACGAGGGAGCCCTGGTCATCCCCGGCACGGAGCGGCAGGATTTCGTCTTCACCGTCGGAACCGGACTGAACGTGTACAAGATCGACGACGAGGTCGTCGGCATGAAGAAGGACCAGTCCAAGGACATCGAAAAATCCTATCCGGCGGATTTCGCCGACGCCGACCTGGCCGGCAAGAACAAAAAGCTCCGCGTGACCGTAACGGCCGTCAAGGAAAAGAAGCTTCCGGCCCTCGACGACGACCTTGCCCAGGACGTAAGCGAAAAATACAAAACCCTCGCCGACCTCAAGGCGGACCTGAAGGCCGGCCTCGAGAAGAACCTGGACGCCAAGCTCCGGGAAATCAAGGTCAACGCCCTCCTTGAGAAAGTGCTGGAGACCACCGTCGTCGAGCTTCCGGAATCCATGATCCGCATAGAGCTGGAGTCCCGTTGGAGGACCCTCGCCCGCCGGTTCAACGCGAGCCCCGAGCAGTTGCTCGGCATCGTGGAATCCTCGGGCAAAACCTTCGACGGCCTCATGGCCGAATGGCGACCCGATGTCGGGAAGGCCCTGAAAGCCCGCTTCGTGGTCGAGAGGATAGGCAAGGATCTCGCCGTCGAGATCGGCGACGGGGAACTGGAGAAAGAATTCGAGGCCATGGCCGCCTCGATGAGCGTCAGCGTCGATGAAGTGAAAAAGCATTACGAGCGCGAGGACATGAAGGACTACCTTCGGGACGACCTCAAGGAACGCAGGATATTCGATCTCCTTCTCGCCGAAGCCAAGCTCAAGAAGGGCAAGAAGGCGAAATACCTGGACCTGGTTTCCAATAATGGGTAGTTTTAACAGATGAACGAACGAATGCACGGACTCGTGCCGATGGTCGTCGAACAGACGGGCGTCGGCGAGCGGGCCTACGATATCTACTCCAGGCTCCTGAAGGATCGCATCGTCTTCCTCGACGGCGAAATCAACGACATCACCGCCGACCTCGTGGTGGCCCAGCTGCTCTTCCTGGAGAGCCAGGACCCGGAGAAGGACATCAACCTCTACGTGAACTCGCCCGGCGGGTCGGTTACGGCGGGCTTCGCCATCTACGATACCATGCAGCACATCAAATGCGACGTGCAGACCTACTGCATCGGCCAAGCGGCCAGCATGGGCGCCTTGATCCTCACCGCGGGAGCGCCGAACAAACGCTACGCGATGCCTTCCTCGCGCATCCTCATCCACCAGCCCTGGGGCGGGGCGCAGGGCCAAGCCCGCGATATAGGGATACAAGCGAAGGAAATCCTCCGTCTCAAGAAAATGACGATCGAGTATTTCGCCCGTCACACTTCCAAGGACCTGGACAAGGTCGCGGCCGACATGGAACGCGACTTCTACATGTCCGCCGGCGAGGCCGTCGAGTACGGCATCGTCGATCGCATCCTCACGAGGAAAACCGATGGCGCGACTACGAAATAATTCCGGCGGTACCGTAGAGCGTTCCTGCTCCTTCTGCGGAAAGAGCGCCGACATGGCCCGCAGGCTCATCGCGGGTCCGGAGAACGTCTTCATCTGCGACGAGTGCGTCGACGTCTGCCGCAAGATCCTCGTCGAAGAGGACCACGATCTCTCCACGCAGTTCACGGGAGACATACCCACTCCGCGCGAGATCAAGGACTATCTTGACCAGTTCATCATCGGCCAGGACGCCTCCAAGAAGGCCCTTTCGGTCGCGGTCTACAACCACTACAAGCGCATAGCGAACCCCGCAAAGACCCCCGACGACGTCGAGATCGAAAAATCGAACGTCCTGCTGATCGGCCCCACGGGCACCGGCAAGACTCTCCTTGCCAAGACCCTCGCGCGCAAGCTCAAGGTTCCCTTCGCCATCGCGGACGCCACCACCCTCACCGAGGCGGGCTACGTGGGCGAGGACGTTGAAAACATCCTGCTCAAGCTCATCCAGAACGCGGGCGGCAACATCGCCGCGGCCGAGCGCGGCATCGTCTACATCGACGAGATCGACAAGATCGCGCGCAAAGGCGAGAACATTTCGATTACCCGCGACGTCTCGGGCGAGGGCGTCCAGCAGGCCCTGCTCAAGATCATCGAAGGATCGATCGCATCGGTGCCGCCCCAGGGCGGACGGAAACACCCGAACCAGGAAATGATCCGCATCGATACGACGAACATCCTGTTCATCTGCGGCGGAGCTTTCGTGGGACTGGAGAAATTCATCGAGCAGCGCATCGCCAAACATCCCATGGGGTTCGGCGCCGACGTGAAGAGCCGGTCGAACAAGGATCTGCACGAGCTGTATTCGAACATGCATCCGGACGACCTGATCCGTTTCGGCATGATCCCCGAGTTCATCGGGCGCCTGCCGATCACCGTCTGCCTGGAGGACCTCACCCGGGACGACCTGAAGCGCATCATTACCGAGCCCCGCAACGCGATAGTGAAGCAGTACACCGCATCCCTCGCGATAGACGAGGTGGAACTCGAGTTCACCGAGGATGCCATCGATTCGATCGCCGATCTCGCCATCAAGCAGAAGACGGGTGCCCGCGGACTGCGCGCCATCGTCGAACGCATGATGACGGACATCATGTTCGAAATCCCGTCCATCGCCGGCCGGAAACGGGTCGTGGTCACCCGGGACGTCGTAGAGAAGGCTGAAAAACCGGAAGTCCACCAGCTCCAGAAAAGCGCATGAACATCCTTTCGGCCCTGAAAAGCAAGCCGAAATCAGACGAGCTCCCGCTCCTTCCGTTGCGGGAGCTCGTTCTTTTTCCCCATACCATGCTTCCGGTCTTCGTTTCCCAGAAGCAGGCGGTATCCGCGGTGGAGGAAGCCCTCAAACGCGACCGCAGGGTTTTCGCCGCCTGCCGCAAACCCGGCGCCAAGGATGAGGAAACCTACCAGGACGGCTGCGTCGCCCGCCTCGTCCAGCAGCTCAAGCTTCCTGACGGCACCATCCGTGTCCTGCTGGAAGGCGAATATCGCGCCCGCGCGGTCGAGACCACTGCGCGTGATGATTTCTCCTTGGTGCGCGCGGTGCCCCTCGGCGGCGGCGGCGACGATTCGGATCCGGAAATCGCCGCGCTCGCGCGCGCGGTGCAGAAATCCTTCGCCCAATACGCCGAAGTGTCCAAAAAGGTCAACGCCGACGCCCTCGCCGCCGCCGAACGCGCGGAGGGCAGCGAACGCCTGGCGAACCTGGTATCCAACGCGCTGGCCGTCAAGCTCGAGCGCAAGGTCAAGCTCCTCGCGATCGAGGGGGCCAAAGAACGCCTGTCAGCCGTGCTGGAGGCTCTGGAACTAGAAAACGAGATCATCGGCATCCAGAAGAAAATCTCCGGCAAGGTGAAGACCCGCATGGACAAGAACCAGCGGGAGTACATCCTCAACGAGCAGCTCAAGGAGATAAACAAGGAGCTGGGCAAGGACGTCGAGGTCGACGAGTTCAAGGAACTCGAGAAGTCCATCGCCGACAAGAACCCGGGCGAAGAGGTGATGCAGAAAACGCGCAAGGAACTCGCGCGCATGCGCAAACTCCAGGCCCTCTCTCCCGAAGCGGGCGTGCTCCGCGCCTACCTGGAATGGATCGCCGACCTCCCCTGGAGCGAAAAAACCGAAGATTCGCACGACCTCCGCGCGGCCGAGCGCATCCTGGACGAGGACCACTTCGACATGAGGAAGGCCAAGGAGCGCATCGTCGAATTCATCGCCGTACGCCAGCTGACCGAGACGGTGAAGGGACCCATCCTCTGTTTCGTCGGACCGCCGGGGACCGGAAAGACCAGTCTGGGACGTTCGGTCGCACGCTCGCTCGGACGCCGTTTCATCCGCGTTTCCCTGGGAGGCGTGCGCGACGAGGCCGAGATCCGGGGCCACCGAAAAACCTATGTCGGGGCTCTCCCGGGAAAGATCCTGCAGTCCATGCGGAAGGCGGGGACCATGAATCCGGTATTCCTGCTGGACGAGATCGACAAGCTGTCCAGCGATTTCCGCGGAGATCCAGCCTCGGCCCTGCTTGAAGTCCTGGACCCCGAGCAGAACAACTCCTTCCAGGACCATTACCTGGAAGTCTCCTACGATTTGTCCAAGGTCCTCTTCATAGCCACGGCGAATTCGCTCCATACGATTCCCTACCCCCTTCTGGACCGCATGGAGATCATCGAGGTCCCGGGCTACGGCGAAAGGGAAAAACTCCAGATCGCCAAGAAATTCCTCGTGCCCAAACAGCTGGCCGAAAACGGCCTTTCCGGAGCGAAGCTCATATTCAAGGACGAGGCGATCCTTGACATAATCCGGTACTGGACGATGGAGTCCGGCGTGAGGAACCTGGAACGGGAGATCGCGCGCTGCGTTCGCAGGGTGGCCCGGGAAGCGGTGCTGAAAGGCTACGGACCGGCTCCGGCGGAAGGAACGGAAGACGCGCCGCTGGAGCCGGTGGAACAGGTAAAGCCGCTGGAACAGGTGAAGCCTGTGGAACAGGTGAAGCCTGTGGAACAGGTGAAGCCGGTGGAACCGGTGAAGCCGCTGGAATCGTTCCGGAAGAGCGTCGCGCCCAAGGACCTGGAGAAACTTCTCGGCAGGAAGACCCACCGGGGCGACGTCGTCCTTGCCGAGAAGCGCATCGGGGTCGCATACGGCCTGGCGTGGACGGAAACGGGCGGAACGGTGCTTCCCGTGGAATCGGTGCGCTTCGACGGCACCGGCGAACTCATCCTGACGGGGAACTTGGGCGATGTGATGAAGGAAAGCGCGCGCACCGCGCTTTCCTGGCTGAGGAGCGTCGCTCCCCGTTACGCCTTCAAGATCGACGAGATCGCGAAATCCGATTTCCACGTCCATGTGCCGGAAGGCGCCATCCCAAAGGACGGCCCTTCCGCCGGCATCACGTTGGCGGCCTCCCTGCTTTCGGCGCTTTGCAAGACGGCCCCCCGGCCCCGGACGGCAATGACAGGCGAACTGACCCTCACCGGCCGCGTGCTCGCGATCGGCGGCCTGAAGGAAAAGCTGCTGGCCGCCATACGCATCGGCATGGACACCGTGATCATTCCGCGGGCGAACGCCGACGAAGTTTCCGAGCTATCCGAGGATCTGGCGGGAGCTCTCCGCGTGGAATTCGCAGAAACCGCCGAAGAGGCGCTCGGTTTCCTGTTCGGTGACGAGGTCCGAAGGAAGGAAACGGTCCCGAAGCCTGCTCCGTTGAAGCCTGCTCCCCCGAAAACTACTTCCCCGAAGCGTCGCGCAGGATCCTGAAAGTCCGCTCGGCGGTTTTGTCCCATGAAAAAGTCTGGGCCCGCTCCAGCCCGCGCCGTCTGCATTCCTTGTAGGTTTCCCTGTCCGTGGTGAGGGTCACCATCCTGTCCGCCATGTCCTCGCTGTCGCCGCTCTCGAAATACAGGGCCGCCTGGTCGGCGACCTCCGGCAACGACGCGGCCCGCGCGCAGGCGACCGGAACGCCGGAGGCCATGGCCTCCAGGGCTCCCATGCCGAAGCCTTCGTAGCGGGAAGGGACCACCACGAGATCCGCGCCGGCGTACAGCTCGGGAAGGTTCTTCAAAGGGAAATGGCCGGTGAAGAAGATGTCGTTCCGGTAGGGCGACTTCGCGGCCAGCCGCTTCACGGCCTCCGAACCCTTCCGGTCCGCCCCCGCGAGAACGAGGCGGTGGGGATGTTTGGTCCTGGCCTTGAAGATGCCGAAGGCTTCGATGAGGCCCGCATGGTTCTTCACCGGATGGTCGATACGGGAAACGTACAGGATGTAGGGCCGCCTGAACGAGAAGGGCTGGATCAGGACTGCGCTTTCTTCGTTCCTCGGCCGGGGATGGAAGGCATCCAGATCGACCCCGTCCGGGATAACTTCGATCCTGGACTCTTCCACCTTCGCCACCTCGACGAGTTCGCCCTTCACCCACTCGCTCACCGCGATGACGCGGTCCAGGTTACGCAACGAATCGGGAAGCAGCATGCGCAGGATGGCGCCCAGGTGCTCGCGGTTGCTGCGCGGACCGCGGTACGCGGCGAGGTCATGGACGGTGCCCACCGTCGGGCAGGGCGAGCGGCGCGGAATGCGCTTGTTGGCGGCGGGAAAGAAGCAGACCGCGTAGCCCTGCGTGCGTGCGAATTCCGGGTACGAAACCATGTGCCAAAGCGAATTGGCGAAGGTACCGGTCCTCGCGCCCTGTCCGATGAACTCCAGGTCCTCGGCCGACTCCGCGAACGCGAAGCGGTCGAATTCCCAGCCGAACAGCTCCAGGCGGTCGCCGGAACGGGGATGGCGCTTGAGCAACTGGTGCAAGTACACGCCTATGCCGGATTTGCCGCCGTCGCAGGCGAAAGTATCGATTCCTATTTTGATCGCTCGCCTCCGTAACCGGCAGTCATACAGCGTCATGATACCAACGATTCGGCAAAAAGGAAAGCGAGGCGGAGGTGGGGAGGAAAAGTGCCAGCCGGCAGCCGGTATGAAGAGAAGACTTGGCGGTCGGGGAGCTACCGGCTACTGGATTCCGGCTACTGGATTCCTTCTTTTTCGCCATTCCGCTCTTGCGACCCAATCCATAGCGTGATAATATGTCTTCGGTCCCATTTCGAGCCCCATATATGGGGCGCTATATATGAACGTTCAGCTGCCGAAGACCCTGCAACCCGAGTTCCGGAGGAAAGAGTGCGCTGCCCCCATTGCGGTAATTTCGACGACAAGGTGATCGAATCGCGGACCCTGGCCAACGGGGAATCGATACGCCGCCGCCGCGAGTGCAACGATTGCGGCTACCGCTTCACCAGCTACGAGCGCATCGAAGACAAGCAGTTCATGGTGATCAAACGGGACGGACGCCGCGATCCTTTCGACCGGGCCAAGATAGAGAGAGGCGTTCAGCGCGCGCTGGAAAAGCGTCCCGTTTCCCAGATGAGCATAGAGAATATCGTGAACGAGATCGAGGACGCCTCGGTCATGCAGGGAAAAACGAACCACGAGATCGCGTCCAGCGACATCGGCGAGCTCGTGCTGCGCAAGCTCGGGGAGGTGGACAAGGTGGCGTACATACGCTTCGCCTCCGTATACCGGCACTTCGAGGACATGGACGAATTCATACAGGAAATCAAAAAATTGGAGGAGGACGAGTGAGCCAGGATATTTTCCCCGAATGGAAGGGATTGCTCGCGGACGGGTCGTCCCGGGTTGCGGACGCCGGTCTGCGTTCGGTGGTCAAACGCTCGGGCGAAGTTGCCCGCTTCGACCGTAACAAGATAGAAACGGCGATAGCGAAAGCCTTCGCCGCCGCGGGAGCGGCTGAAGCGACGTCCGACGGCCGGGGCAAGGCGGCGGAACTTGCCGACTGGGTCCAGGAAAAGATCGCCCTGCTCATGGCGAAGCGGCATCCCAATTCGATCCCCGCGATAGAGGAAATCCAGGATCTTGTGGAGACCGTCCTGATCGAAGCGAGGGAAACGGCCGTCGCCAAGGCGTACATCCTTTACCGCGCCCGCCATGAGGCGATACGGGACGCCCGCAAGCTCATGCTGGACATCGACGCCACCATGGACGGGTACCTCCGCCGTTCCGACTGGCGGGTCAACGAGAACGCGAACGTCAATTTTTCCCTGGGCGGTCTCATACTCCACAATTCCGGCTCGGTCACCGCCAATTACTGGCTGAAGAACATCTATCCGGAAGCGGTCGCCGACGCGCACCGGAACGCCGATTTCCACATCCACGACCTTTCAATGTTCTCGGGCTACTGCGCGGGCTGGTCCCTGCGGCAGCTCATCAAGGAGGGACTGGGCGGCGTTCCGGATAAAATCAGCTCCAAGCCCGCCAGGCACCTCTCCACCCTCATGCAGCAGGCAGTCAACTTCCTCGGCTGCCTGCAGAACGAATGGGCCGGCGCCCAGGCTTTCAGCTCCTTCGACACCTATACCGCGCCGTTCGTCAAGGCGGACTCGCTTTCCGACGGCGAGATCAAGCAGTGCCTGCAGAGTTTCGTCTTCGGCGTCAATACCCCCAGCCGTTGGGGCTGCCAGGCACCCTTCACCAACATCACACTGGATTGGACGCCGCCGGCCGACCTCAAGGACCAGAAAGCCGTCGTGGGCGGCGTCGAGCAGGACTTCACCTACGGCGAGTGCAAGCCGGAGATGGACCGGATCAACCGCGCCTTCCTGGAGCTCATGCTGGAGGGCGACGCCGAAGGCCGGGGCTTCCAGTACCCCATTCCGACCTACAATATAACCTCCGACTTCGACTGGGAAGGCGACAACGCGCGCATGCTCTTCGAGATGACAGCGCGCTACGGCACGCCCTATTTCCAGAACTTCGTCAACTCCGACCTGGATCCGGGCGACGTACGCTCGATGTGCTGCAGGCTCCAGCTGGATAAACGGGAGCTGCGCAAGCGCGGCGGCGGCCTGTTCGGCTCGGACGAACTCACGGGCTCCGTCGGCGTCGTTACGGTCAACCTCCCGCGGATCGGCTACCTCGCCTCGGACGAAAAAGACTTCTACGGACGGCTCGGAAGGCTCATGGATCTGGCCAAGGATAGCCTCCTGATCAAGAGGAAGGTAGTCGCGCGCCTTTTGGAGGGCGGACTGTTCCCATATACCAGGCGCTACCTCAGGAACCTGGACAACCACTTCAACACCATCGGCCTGGTCGGAATGCACGAGTGCCTGCTCAACTTCCTGGGGAAGGGAGCGGGCATCGAGACCACGGATGGACGGGCTTTCGCGCTGAAAACCCTGGCCTTCATGCGCAAACGGCTCGCGGATTACCAGGAAGAGACGGGGGAACTCTTCAATCTGGAGGCTACCCCCGCCGAATCCACCTCCTACCGCCTGGCCAAGCATGACCGCAAGCGATGGACCGACATCGTGACCTCGGGCGGCGAGGAGCCGTACTATACGAACTCAACCCAGTTGCCGGTCGGCCTTACCGCCGACATCTTCGACGCCCTAGACCTCCAGCAGGAACTGCAGACGGCGTACACGGGAGGGACGGTTTTCCATTCCTTCCTCGGGGAAGCCATCGACGACTGGAGGGCCTGCCGCGACCTCGTGAAGGCGATCGCGCACAACTACCGCATCCCCTACTTCACGATCTCTCCGATTTTCTCCGTCTGCCCGGTACACGGTTACCTGAGCGGGGAGCATTTCGCCTGCCCCAGGTGCAAGCGCGAGAAGGAAGAGGCCATTCTCCGCAGGATAGCCGAGCTGGAAACCGAAAGGGAAGCGGCGCTCGCCGTCTGATAAAATGGAGGAAAAAATGGAAGCCATAATGTCCAGAAGCATAGAACAGATCGAAGCCGAACTCGCCGCGGCCCGGGAGGAACTCTCCCGGGCGGAAGGGACGCCCTCGGAAGTCTACAGCCGGATAGTCGGCTACTACCGTTCGGTCCGCAACTGGAACCGGGGCAAGAAGGAAGAATTCGCCGAGCGCCGCCTATATTCGGCGGACTCATTCCGGAATACGGCCCATTTCGCCGTCCGCGGTCCCGCCAGCGGCGCCGACGGGGCCAGCCGCATCCTCCTGTTCGTGCGCGATTCCTGTCCCGCTTGTCCCGGAGCCAAGGCCGCCGCGGCAAGGCTCGGCATACCGGTGGAACTCGTCGACGCGGACCAGGCGGCGG
>Ga0156599_1011_pt4 | contig 10070 bp, 8 predicted proteins | sample RifOxyC1_FD_110673 | JGI IMG/M metagenome (GOLD analysis project Ga0156599, IMG submission 110673) | Treponema sp. RIFOXYC1_FULL_61_9
CGGCATGGGGTCCGTCCGCGACGGGAAACCGGGTCGTCGCGAGCACTTCGACCGCAGGATCCACGTGGAGGTAGTAGTGCTCGGTTTTGACGGAGAAGTCCCGGATGCCTTCGACGAGGGGGGAGGATCCCTTCCTGATCGAAACGGCGTACTCGACCCCGTCGTTTCCGGGGTGGGCCACCCATTGTCCGCCGGTCAGGAATTGCCAATCGGTGTTTTCGCGGAAGGCGTCACACATTCCGCCGTGGCAACCCGCCAGTCCTGTTCCGCCCTCGACGGCGGCGAGGACGTTCGCCGTCGCTTCTTTTTCCAGTTTCCCCATCGTCCAGACGGGAACGATGAGGTCCAGGGCTTTCAGGGACTCCCCGTCATCGAAGGACGCGAGCGAATCGGAGATCGTCGCCTCGATTCCCGAACGCGACAGTAGTTCGGCGAACAATTCCGAAATCCGGACCGGATCATGGCCGTCCCAGCCGCCCCGTACTATCAATGCTTTCTTCATGCGTCGCCTCCGATCCGGGACCAGTATATGAAACCGGCAGGAATCCATCCACGGCTATCATCGCGGAAAGAGCCCCCGCGCTTATCGCATCGAAAAGCCCCGATCGGTTCGCCGAAGCTAAATTCCACAAGCGGCCGTTTCCGGATTATACTTCCCGGCATGAACGCGCATATACGTTTATTTTTCATGAGGCATGCGGAAGCGGTCGATCGCGATAAGTGGAAGGGGTCCGAGAGTCTGCGGCCCCTTTCCGAAGCCGGCGAGCGGGATACCGCCCGGGCGGCCAAGCGTTTCGCGGGTCTCGGACTTCATCTTGACCTCATACTCTGCAGTCCCCTCGTACGCGCCCTGCGCACCGCCGAAATCATCGGACAGGCGCTCGTCAAACCCGTCGCTCCCGTCGTCGACGACCGGTTGTCCCCCGGTTTCGACGAGGACGCGCTGGAGGACATCCTGGACGAGCGGGAAGGAGTGGAATCGATCCTCCTGGTGGGCCATGAACCGGACTTCGGGATAATCGTCGGCTCGCTCGCCGGCTGCGCGCGGATAGATTTCAAGAAAGGGGCCTTGGCGCTTGTGGACGTGGACCCGGATACCTGGGAAGGAAGGCTGCTCTGGCTCGTCCCGCAGAGCCTGATGCTTTGAACCCGTTTACCCCCGATCGCCCGGCACGGTATCATGCGTCCTCATCCTGATGGAGGCATGAATGGAACTCGGTTGCAGGGCTCATGATTTCGGGAAACTGGCGGTCGCGGAGTTGGCGAAGAAGATCCGGGAAAAGGGCTTCTCACATGCGCAACTGGCGCTGGCCAAGGCGATCGCCGATGTGGACGCCGGACCGGGCAAACTCAACGCGGAGCTGGCGGGGCGGATCGCGGAGACCTGGCGGCGGGAAGGCGTCCGAATTTCGGTGCTCGGAAGCTATTTCAACCCCGTCGGCCCCGATCTGGAGGAGCGCGAACGCGGCGCCGGGCGCTTCATGGAACAACTGCGTTTCGCCGGAGCCTTCGGCTGTCCGGTCGTCGCGACCGAGACGGGCTCGCTCAACGCGGACTGGTCGGCGCATCCGGACAACGGGAGCGAGGCGGCCTTCGCCCTTTTCGTCGAAACCATGCGGCCGGTGGCGGCGGAGGCCGAGCGCCGCAAAGTCTTCGCCTGCATCGAGGGCGTCGTCCGGCACGTCATCCTGAGTCCCGCCCGGCTCCGGCGCGCCCTGGACGAACTCGCCTCGCCCGGGATCCGTGTCCTTCTGGATCCGGTGAATTTCCTGGACGAGAACAACTATGAAGACCGTGACCGCATCATCGAAGAATCCTTCGAGCTGTTCGGGGACCTCATCGTCACGGCGCATATCAAGGATTTCGCGGTCCGGAAAGGCCAGATCGAGGTGGTTCCGGCGGGGAGCGGACTCATGGATTACGGTAGGCTATTCCGGCTCCTGAAGGCCCTGCCCCGGGTCGACGTCATCCTGGAGGATCTCAGGCCCGAAGCCATGGAAGGCGCGGCGCGCTTCGTGCGGGAGGCCTGGGAGAAGGCCTGACGCACAAATATCCAAAACCCGGTTCCCCGCCCCCGAAAGTAGCCTTCAATATCGGACGACCGTGAATTGCCATGTGGTCGGCGGAAACCCGATATTGAGCCTTAAATAGGAGGCGTCATATTCCATGACGACGAAGAAACGGTCGTTCGCGTTGGCGTCGTCATGGAATTGGAGAAGTTGCCAACCGCTATCCATGTACCACTTGATGGTGCCTTCGCACGTCAAATAGCCTTCATTCATCGTGTAATATTTTCCGTCCCCGCTGATATAGAAAATAAACGAAAGATCGGGAATATTGCTCGGCCCCTCTATCCGGTAGGCGGAATGAAGTTGCGCTCCCTTGTAGATATCGGGAACGGGATATGCCGTTACGGTCCCGCCGTCTCCGCCATCGTCATCCATCGCGGCCAGGAGGTCGGCGATGGCCCAGTCTTTCCCGTCCACCGTGAAGGTCCCCGTCACGGATTGGGGCTCGGCGTCCCCCGGCCCCGTCCCGGCGGCCCAAACTGCGTTACCGTTCAGGCTCGCGGTACCATAGAAATGGTTGGTCAGGATGATGCTCCCCGCGATGCTGATTGTGAACGGGTCGGCGTTCGTCTGCGTCAGGTCGATTTCGCCGTTGGCGACCAGCCCGCCCGGATCGTCAGGCGGCGTGAAATTTTCCAGAGTGATCCTGAGCGCGGTGTCCGGGGTGATCCAGGCGACGGACATGCCGGCAGGGTAATAGCCCTGGGCCAGGGTCGGATCGCTTTCCGGCGACTCGAAGATCATGCCGATCAGCCCGAATACGCCATCCGCCAGTTCCACCGCTTCCGTAGGCGGCTTGGAAGGTACGGGTTTTTTATCGTCGCTGCCGATCAGGCTGCCGATCAGACTCTGGATGAAAGAGCAGGAAGCGGCGCAGGAGATAACGAAAGTCAATGCCAGCGCTGTCCGGAAGGGTACCCAGGTTCTCGATTTCATGTCCGACCCCGAAGGAGGCGGCAGGGTTCGTAGTCCTCCCGGCGGTGCGGTTCTGATATAGAAGTATATCTCCTTCCTCCGATAAAGCAAGAACCGGACCAACCAACGGTCTGACGATGGTCGTTTCGCGGTCCTGCCGACGGAAAATACCTCCATAAGCACCAAATATTATAGATTCGGCTCAACGATACGGACTTGGTATGGTACAATCCAGATGAGCGGAATATGGCGGACATCGGACTGGAAATCGGCAGCAAGCTCCAAGATCTCCGAACCGAAGGTTCAGATCCCCCCGAGGACGAGGGGCGGAAGGTCAGGCGCAAGGACCTCCTGAACCTCCTGAATTTCGTGAACTTTCAGGAAGGGACGATCTTCGCCAACTTTCGGCATCTCAAATACGACGACAAGCTCTCCCTCCAGGCCTTTCCCCGCCCCTGCAGCGACGAGATCCTCGAATGCCGCTGGATGCGCGGCGGCCTGTCCGAACGACGCCTGAAAGACTACATCTTCGAGAATTTCCTGCTCAGCAACGGCCAGGATCTTTTCCTGGTCAAGGCGGAAGTGGTCGGCATGGACGAGGAGGGCATCACCTTCAGGATCCCGGATTTCGGCCACGAGAAAAGCGGCCGCAAGGTCAGGCGCCACGAGTGCGAGGCGGTGGACGTGCGCATCCTCCAGAACGGGATAGCCTTGACGGGCACGCTCGCCGATTTCAACGCCGTTTCCTGCCGCGTCGTCCTGACGGGTTCCTACGAGCTTGTGATTGGATGGATCAATCCGGGGACGCCGGTTCTCCTGAGCTTGGAACGCGATGGACGCCTGCTTTTTTCCGGGGATTGCGTCGTCACCCGTTCGGATACGGGCGAGGATCGAGGAGTCCTGGTCCTTACCCCGGTTTTCAACAACATACGGCGCTATGCCGCGCGGGAATTCCGCAGCCAACGGCATTCGCTTTCCCCGGCTCCGAACGTGAACTTCAACCATCCCCTGACCGGCAAGCGGCTCTACCTGCAGGCGCTGGATATTTCCAGCTCCGGCTTCTCGACGGAAGAATTCTTCATCAACTCAACCCTGCTTCCCGGGTTGATGATCCCCGAAATCTCGATCGAGATAGGCAATCATTTCATGATGAAGTGCCTCGGCCAGGTACTGTACCGTAACGTCGTCCATGTCGAACACGGAGAGAACCTGGTGCGATGCGGCATAGTATTCCTGGATATGGCCATCGAGGACCAGGCTTCCCTGTCGGCCCTGCTCCACCAGAACGCCAACAACTGCACGCGCGTTTGCAGCCAGGTTGACATGGAGGAGCTCTGGCGCTTCTTCTTCGAGTCCGGTTTTATTTATCCCTCAAAATACCTCTCGATCCTGGCTTACAAGGAAGAATTCAAGAAGACCTACGAAAAACTGTACCTAAAGAGTCCGGCGATAGCCCGCCATTTCATATTCCAGGATAGGGGGATTCTGTTCGGCCACATGTCGATGATAAGGAGCAACGCGAACACCTGGCTCATCCACCACCACGCCGCGTCGCGGAGCGGACACGGCATGGCGGGGGTCGCCGTGCTGGAGCAAGTCGGACAATACATCAACGAATTCCATCTCCACCGGTCCACGCATATGAACTACGTGATGTGCTATTACCGTAAAGAGAATCGTTTCCCCTCCCGGGTCTTCGGGGGCGTCGCGCGCGATGTCGCCAACCCCAAGGGGTCATCGGTCGACGCGTTCGCGTACATGCACTTGGCGGACCTGCCCTGTAATTCCTCGGGCTCCTACCAGCTGTTGCCCGCCGGAAGGGATGATCTCTTCGAGTTGAAGCGCCACTACGAGAAGGTTTCGGGCGGGCTGACCCTGGAAGCCCTCAACCTTATGCCCGAGGCGATTCCCGAGACCTTGCTGGACGAAGAATACCGGCGGCACGGCTTCCTGCGCGAACGTCATATCTTCGCGTTGAAAAGGGAGGGATCCCTTGCGGCGATCGTGATGGTCTCCCTTTCGGATCTGGGGCTCAATCTCTCCAACCTGACCAACTGCATCCATGTTTTCGTGGTTGACGAGGAAAAGCTGAGCACCGACATGCTGGCCTCGGGACTTAACGGCCTCGCCGCCCATTTCGCCAAAGACGATATGCCGTTGATGGTGTATCCGGCGGAATATCTGGAAGAGCACGCCATAGCCTATGAAAAAAGATACATCCTCTGGGTATTTAATATGAATTTTCTGGATGAGTATTTTAGGTCGCTGAGAAATACCTTCAAGCGGGATGTTCATGGAAGAAACGAAAGCAAGTGCGACGATAACTGAGAATACGCCGCTGTACAGCAGCAATATCATAAGCACTTTCCTGCAGTTGATCAGAATGCGGTACAGTTATGTAAACATCACCGAATTGCTCTTCGAATCCGGCATGGAAGCTTACGAGGTTGAGGACGAGGGGCATTGGTTCACCCAGGAGCAGGTGGACCATTTCTACGAGCGTCTGGTCAGGCGGACCGGAAACGTCAACATCGCCCGGGAGGCGGGCAGGTATACGGCTTCCCCCGACGCGATCGGGAAGACCGCGCGCTGGGTCCTCGGCTTCATCGAACCGTTCACCGTCTACAAGCTGATCGGAAAGATCGCGGGGAAATATACCCGATCCTCGGTTTTTGAATCCAAGAGGATTCATAAAACCGAAATCGAGATCGTCGTCACGCCGAAGGAGGGGGTGGACGAGAAGCGCTACCAATGCGAGAACCGCAAGGGTTATTTCGAGGCCATCGTCAGCCTGTTCGATAACCGTCTACCGAAGATCACCCATCCCGAATGCGTCTTCGAGGGCGGAAAGTGCTGTCGCTATACCATCAGCTGGAAGCGATCTTGGGCCGAATCGTTCAAGACGGCGCGGAACGTAAGCATACTGAGCTCCGGGGCGGTTCTGTTCATATTGGCCCTGAGCGGTCCTTGGGCTCTCTTCGGGGCGATCGCGATAATCGCAGCTTCGACGAGCTTCATGTTCACGCTCGTGGTCGAGATGCTCGAGAAGAAGGAGATCCGTTCGGCCCTCCTCAATATTCGCTCCACGACGGAAGAATTGCTGGAAAACACCAACCTGAACTACAACCATGCGTTGATGATCAATGAAGTCGGCCGTATCATCAGCAAGCACAACCAGACCGGAGCCCTCATTTCGCAGGTGATCGAGATCCTGCGCAGAAGGCTCGATTACGACCGCGGGCTCATAATGCTCGTCAACGGCGACAAGACGATACTTGAATACAAATCGGGCTACGGCTATGAAGGCGAGGCCTTGGTCAACGTCACGAACGCCAGCTTCCATCTTGATAAGGAAGAGTCCCGCGGAATTTTCGTCCTCTGTTACCGCGAAAAACGGCCTTTCCTTATAAACGACGTGGAATGCATCAAGAACGAGCTATCCCAACGTAGCCTGGACTTCCTCAAAGCGATCGGTTCCAAATCTTTCATCTGTTGCCCGATCCTGTACGAGGATGAGTGCCTTGGAGTGCTCGCCGTCGACAACGTCCACAGCAAACGTCCCATACTGGAGAGCGACAAGAACCTGTTGATGGGAATCGCGCCGGAGATCGGCATCAGCGCCCACAACACCCAGATGATGGAGGAATGGGAAGCCCAGTTCCGGTCGATACTCCGCGTACTCGCCGCGAGCATAGACGCGCGGGACGCGCTGACCGCGGGCCATTCCGAGCGGGTCACCGAATACTCGGTCGCGATCTGCCAGGCGATGGATCTGCCGACCGAGTATACCGAGATGATCCGCGTCGCTTCGCAGCTGCACGATTACGGGAAGATCGGAATAAAGGATTCCATACTGAAAAAGAGCGGTCCCCTCTCCGGCCGGGAACGCGAGGAAATCAAGACGCACGTGGTCAAAACGAAGAAAATACTGGATCAGATCAATTTCAAGGGCATCTATCAGCAGGTTCCGGAAACGGCCGGCGCCCATCACGAGCGGATGGACGGAAGTGGCTATCCGGACGGCCTTAGGGGGGAGGGGATTCCCCTGGGCTCGCGGATCATCGCGGTCGCCGACTTTTTCGAGGCCATTACGGCCCAGCGGCATTACCGCGACCCGATGACCCGGGTCGATGCGGTGCAAACCCTGAAGGACGCCAGCGGCACCCACCTGGACGCGGAGATCGTTTCGGTGTTCCTGAAGATCCTTGAGGCGAGGGAGGCGGAGGTGATGCTACGGCCCGAAGAAAACGCTCAGACGTTCGCCGCGGCCGCTTTCCGTCCTGAGCAGGCGATCACCGGCGTGTAGGTGAATCGTCCGGGATCGGAGAAGAAGCGCAGGAATTCGGTCAGGAATTCATCCGTCGACGCATAACCGGGAATATCGATGCAGGCGTTCTTCGAGATGGTTTCTATTTTCTTGGTCCAATTGAAGCGGTCCGTCTCGCCGAGTTCCCCGTAGATCAGGTGATGGGCTCCCGCTTCCGCCCGGATGTCCTTGAAACCGAGCCGGTACAGGTGGGAGTACAGCTTCCGGCCCGCCCATGGATCGAAGTTCGACTTCTCCTCAAGCTGGCTCATCGCCGAGACGAGGGCCGCCTCCAGCCGCGGGTTCATTTCCCAATGATTCAGGCAGTTGTGGTCCAGATCGATCAGGCAGAGGATGCCGCCTTCGTTGAGCAGGGTGGCGATGTTCCTCACGATGTCGAAGCTCTCCTTGCGGAAGTATTCCAGCGCGAAGCGGACCCAGACGAAATCGAAGCTGCCCTGTTGTCCTTCGAACGGTTCCTTGGCGTCGGCTACATAGAAGCGCGTGCGTTCGTTGCCGTAACGTTCCGTCGCATGGGCGATCCGCCCTCCGGACGCATCGAAACCCGCCGCGAAACCTTCCTCTCCGACGAGGGCGCTGAGTACGGCGGTCGCCGCGCCTGCGCCGCAGAACACGTCGGCGACCCGCATCCCATTTTTCAAGCCGGCCCTCAAGGCATATTCAGCCACGACGGAAGCGTCCGTCTTCATCTCAAGGCGACGGATCTCGTCTTCGTTCTCCATCAGGTAGGGCGTTTTCATAAGCGAGCAGTATACGGGGAATCCGGTCAGGATGGAAGAAGAATCCGGAAAGTTTTCCGATGCGGAAGGTCTTGACTATATCGTAATAATACGATTATTATAATATCGTATTATTACGATATTGCGGAGGGTGGAAATGGAGCGATACATGGACGCGACTGCACGGCTGTTGTCAGACACGATCATGGCCGTACTGGTCAATTATTCGCACAATTGGTTCGCGCTGGGACTGGCGATGATCGCCGCGGCGATCATGGCGGTGCACGTGGATGCCGCGAAGTTCAAGGACGCGCTCCTGCGGCGGACGAAGGTCTCCATAGTCGCGAGCGTGGCGGTCGGCGCGTTCACGCCGCTTTGCGCCTGCGGCACCATGGCGGTGATCATCGGAATGCTGACGACCAGCCTGCCCTGGGGACCCGTCATGGCCTTCCTGACCTCCTCGCCCCTCATGAGCCCGGACGGTTTCATCCTGCTCGCGGGCATCGTGGGCCTGAAGTTCGCGGCCGCCGTGGCAGCAGCTTCGGTTGTCGTCGGCCTGGTCTCAGGCTTCGGTACCCATTTGATCGAAAAGAACTCACGTTTCCTGGAGAACCAGACCAAATTCGCCAAGACGGCTGCCGCCACGAATTCCGCGGGTGGCCCCGCCGCGGCAGTCACGGCCGCCGCGACCGCAGCGGTAGCCTCGGCCGTGGCCGCCCCGGTAGCTGCGGGAGCCTCCGCGCCGGCCGCTCCGACAGCTACGAGTGCTTGCGCCTGCGGTGGCGGTGGAGATTGCGGTGGCGGTGGCGGAAGGCCCGCGCTGATCGCCCCGGCGGCCGCCTGCTGCGCCTCTTCCGCGGTCCCGTCCCCCGCTTCCGCGGCGCTCGCCGCAGCCGGCACCCTGGTAGCCCCGCTCAAGCTCCGCGAGATCGGCAAGCAGCTGGTGGACGTGGGCCTGAAACGGATTCTGTTCTCGTTCACGATCTTCGTGGCGCTCGGTTATCTCATCCAATCCTTCGTCCCGACGGAATTCATCGTCGCCCTCTTCAACGCGGGCAACGGAGTCGGGGTTCCGCTCGCGGCCCTGATAGGACTTCCCCTGTACGTCACCGGCGACGCGGCGATCCCGCTCATCAAGACCCTATTGGACCAGGGCGCGAGCGGCGGCTCCATGCTGGCGTTCATGATCACCGGCCCCGCGACGAGCGCCTGGGTCATCGCGGGCATCTCCACCTTCATGAAACGGCGCGTCGTTGCCCTGTACCTCGGCTGGATCCTCGGCCTCGGCGTCGCCCTCGGTTACGCCTACGACCTGCTTCTCGCGCTCGGATTGTGATCGTCCGGGTCTTGACCGCCGCCGCGCATTATCGAATTATTGCGATATGAATAAAGCGACCCGCGACGCCCGCGATTAAATCTCGGTGCTCCAGGTGCACGGGTTTCGGGCCTTTTACCCCGTTTCTCGTGCACTCCAGTATCGGCTATGTCATCTTATTCATTATCAGGCAATATTTTATTATTTGTTCTGCAACCTCTGAAAATTATCACCCTTTAGCGCGCTGAAGAGACTGGTATTCCTTTCGCGCCTTTTCCAGTTCCGCGTCGAGCTGGTTGTTCGCCTCCTCGAGGACTCCGGGCCGCGGGCCTAGACTCAAAGGCAAAATCGATAGGCCGAGAAGGCCAAGACCACCGGCGCCAAGGCCCAAGCTCAAGTTGGTATAGGTGAGAACCTGTTCATGCAGGGCAGCGGCGCTGGAGCTCTTCGGTTCGGAAAGATATTTGTCGTAGCTGTCGCGGGCCAGGTAGTAGAGCACTCCGGCGGCGACCCCGAGGGCCGCGCCGGTCCCTGTCCCTATCCAGCCGAGGGTGTCGAGGGTCAATCGGGAAGCCTTCTGCCGCGGCAATTGGGCGATGTTCTTCCCTATCCGCAGCTCAATGTCTTTTATCTCCAAGCCTTTTTTCGCCAGGTCCGTATATTCGAGCTGTGGAGCGAAGCTCGCCCTCCCGCCGTGTGGCACAACAAGATCGAAAAGCCCGGGC
>Ga0156599_1029_pt1 | contig 9973 bp, 7 predicted proteins | sample RifOxyC1_FD_110673 | JGI IMG/M metagenome (GOLD analysis project Ga0156599, IMG submission 110673) | Treponema sp. RIFOXYC1_FULL_61_9
AAACCGTGAGGAATCGGTGAGGACGAACGGGGGCGCCCGGGTGCGTCCGGGGCGGCCGGGGCGGCCGGGGGCCGGGCGGCATCGCGGCGGGCGTCCCCGGTGTTCTCCCGGGCTTCCTATTCCTGCCGGATCCCGAAGGAATCGACCAGGTCTGAGACGGCGGCGATGCCTTTCTCGTTCTTCGTCCCCAGGTCCCGCATCGCTTCCAGGCGCGTTTCGATGGATTCGAGGCTGCCGCGGATGCGCTCGATCCGTTCCCCTTCCTGGCTCGAACCGACTATCAGGCCTTCCATCGAGGATTCGACCCTGGCCGCGGCATCGCGCGCCGACACCGAGCGGATCGCGGATTCGTCGGCGAGTCCGGACATCCTGTCCAGGATGGCAAGGACGCCGGCGGAGGAGGCGACTTCCGCGGACAGCCTGGTTTCCAGTTCGCGTCTCGCTTCCTCGACGATGCGAAGGGAGCCCGCCATCTCGGCGAATGCCGATTCGGAGCCTGCCGCGGCCTCGGCGCAACGATCGACGAGTTGCATCGTCTCTCCGAGGACGGCGGAGACTTCCCGGCTCCGGTCGGCGGAAGCTTCGGCGAGGAGACGGATTTCTCCGGCGAGCACCTCGAAGCCCCGGCCGTAGATGCCCGCATGCGCGGCTTCGATCGCCGCGTTCAGCGCGAGGACGGAAGTCCTGCCGGCCACTTCGGCGATAAGCTCGTTCGCGTCGCCGAGGCGTTCCTGCCGATCGGCCAAGGCGCGGGATATTCCGGCGAGCTCGGCGAGCCTGCTTTCGCCGTCGGCCGCGCGGAAGCGGAGGTCGGCGCCCAGGCGCGCGCCTTCCGCGGAGGAGGCCGCCGCCGCTTCCAGTCCGCGGGCCATGGCCGCGACCGCCTCGCGGGATGTCCCCGCGTTCGCGAGCAGGTCCGAGGAAGAATCCGCCAGCAGGGTGGCCATCCTGGCTATTTCGTTCGCCTCGTTACGGGTTTCCGCGAAGGCGCGGAGCTGCAAGGCCGTCTCCTTTTCCGCGCGGGCGGCGGCCTCGGCGATGTCCGAGGCCGCGATCCGGACGCCGCCGAGTCCTTGGGCGAGATCGCGCGCGGATTCGTCCAAATCCCTGAGGGCCAGGGCCGTGCGGTCCATCCGCGAGGCCACGTTCCGGGCGAAGGCGTTGAACGATCGGGCGGCGATGCCCACCTCGTCGGCTCCTCCTTCGGGAATCCTCGCGGAGAGCTGTCCGCCGGCCCGCGATCCGTCGCCGGCGGCTATCGCCGCCAGCGCGCTGCCTAGCCTGGAGAGCGGGGCCAGCGAAACGCCGAGAACGAGCTCGGCGATGATGACGATGAGGACGGCCGCGGCAAGGGCGGTGAGGAGGATCCTGAAGAGGGTCGCGCGGCGTTCGTCGGCCACAGTTTCGGCGATAAGCGAGCGGGGAAGCCCGACGAAGACAAGGCCGATCGGTTCCTCGTCCAGGCCCAGCAGCTGCGTGTACGACGCGTAGTATTCGGTTCCGAGAACGTCGGCCGGGCCGAGGTAGGAAGCTCCCGCCATGGCCGGGGCGTACGCCGGTGAGTCCTCGGCGAGCATGCTGCCCTCCGCGCCTTCCAGGCTCGAGACCACGCGGCGGAATCCTTCTTCTTCCCGGATGAAAAGCGAGGATTCCACGCCGAGCTGTTCCTTCAGCGCCATCGCCATTTCCCTGCGTCCGGAAATCGGCACGAGGTTCCGATCGACGAGCGTCCCTCCGACCGGAAAAACCTTGCCGTAATAGGTCTTGATATATTGGCTGACGGAGCGGGAATCGGCCACGAGTTTCAGCGCGAAAGCCTTGCCCGCGACCCGATCGGCGAAGGCGCCGAGACTCGTGTATTGGAAGGCGAGTATCGTCGCGGTGAGGATGATGCTCTGCGCTACGATAAGCAGCGTGAGTTTTTTCCGCAAACCAAGGATCATGCGGGCACGATACAGGAACTGCCCGCACCGGAAGATGCGTTTCTTGTCAGAATTACGTTAATCCGCTGATAGTCGGGACTTTCCGATGTTCGCTTTTAACCGGATTATGACGGAAGCTTCATGCCCGCGTAATCTCTCATGGCGATAAATAGAATCGCTATGAACCCACTATCCGAATTCTGGATCGCCGTCTTCCGGAACCTTCGTTTCGCTTTGCAGCCGATCGTGAACATACATTCGGGGGCGGTTTACGGTTTCGAGGCGCTCCTGCGCGGCTTTGAGGCCGCCGGCTTCGCGGAGATTCCCGAATTGTTCGACGCCGCGTTCAAGGACGGCGTCCTGTACGCGCTCGACTACCGACTGCGCGAGAAAGCGTTGACCCTGTTCCGGGATCTGGACTGCCGCAAAGGCGCCAAACTGTTTTACAACCTGGATAACCGGGTTACGGAGATGCCGGACTATAGCCCGGGGAATACCATGCTCCTTCTCGAGCGGCTTGGCCTGGAACCCTCCTCCATCGTGTTCGAAGTTTCGGAAAGGCATGAATTCAGCGATTACGCCGCGGCCCGGAAGGTCCTCTCGCAATACAAGAATCAGGATTTCAGGATAGCACTCGACGATTTCGGGGCCGGCTTCTCGGGTTTGCAGCTTCTCTACTTCGCCGAACCCGACGTGTTGAAAATAGACCGGTTCTTCATCGACGGTCTGGACGCCAATCCCCGCAAACGCCTGTTCGCCGAACGCATCGTCAGTCTGGCGCATCTGATGGGCCTGCACGTGGTGGCGGAAGGCGTGGAGACGGAAGGCGAATTCCATGCCTGCCGGAAGATAGGTTGCGACCTCGTCCAGGGCTTCCTCGTCGCGCGGCCCACGCTGGACGTCGCGGAGTTGAGGGAGCGGTATCCGCTCGTCGGAGATTTGGTGAACGCGGACAGGCGGAACGGAGCGGCCGGAAAAAGCATGGATGTCGAAGCCCTCGTGGCGCGCATCGATCCGATCCGGCCGGTGCGGGTAGGCGAGTCGATACTGGATGTCCTTGAGCGATTCCGGCGCGATGACGCTCCGGCCATGGTTCCCGTCCTGGACGGCAATGGAGAGTGCGTCGGAGTGCTCCATGAACGGGATTTCCGGAAATTCGTGTATTCGCCATTCGGTATCTCCTTGTTGAAGCATGCCGCCTCGACCCTGCCTTTCGCCGGGCTACTCTCGCGCGTTCCGGTAGCCGATGCGAGCGCCGAGATCAGGACGATACAGGATCTTTTCCTCGCGTCGTCTATGGCGGGCGGAGTGGTGGTGTACGAAGACGGCGCATATTCAGGATTCCTGGATGCGCGATCCATCCTGGCCGCCGTATCGGAAAAGGATCTCGTGGAGGCGCGCGACCAGAATCCGCTGACGAAATTGCCCGGCAACGCGCGGCTGGACAAATATCTGGCGGAAGCGTGCGAACATGCCGGAACGGCCACCTTTCTCTGTTATTTCGATTTCAATGATTTCAAGCCTTTCAACGACCGCTACGGTTTCCGCCGCGGGGACCGGGTCATCCTCCTTTTCGCGGATATACTCCGGGATTACGCCTCCCGGAACGGGTGGTTCCTCGCGCATATCGGAGGGGACGATTTTTTCGCCGGAATCCCCCATCGCGCGAACGAAAAAGACGATGCGCAGGGTCGCGGGGAAATGGAAGCCGTATTGCGGGAAGTGCTGGATCGCTTCGCGGGCAGCGTCGCCTCGTTTTATGACGAGGCCGACCGAGCGCGCGGCTGGATCGAGACCCCGGACCGCAGCGACAACCTCCGCCGTTTTCCGATGCTCAGCGTGAGCGTCGGGGTCCTTCGCCTCAGCGTCGGGGAAGACGGTACCGACGGGGATGCGTTGCCGTTCGATCAGCTGGGCGAGACGCTCGCCGGTTTGAAGAAGAGGGCGAAGGCTTCCGGAGGTTACTCGTATCGGGAAGCCAACGCCCGGGCATAGAAGCTTATTTCGTTTTCGCCGCGCGCTTGTCCGCTTTCTTCGTCGAACCGGCCTTTCCCGGCGTTTCATCCGGAACCGGAGCGCGCTTCGAATTCAGTTTCGCGAGTTTGTAAGTGGCATCCATGGCGTCGTAGGCAGTCTTGCGTTGTTCTATCTTCGCCTTCAGCGACGCCTTGAGCTCCTGGAGTTCCCGGATCGCCGCTTCATAGGCGTTCACGGCAATAATCAATTCCTTGAAGCCGGGGCTTTGTCCGTCCTGTTTGCCCGTCCATTTCCTTATGCTCGCATATCTCGACTTCTTGCTGCTCATTCCGTTCTCCTCCGGAGAAAATTCCTGCATGATTACCGAATTATTATGGAGGAAGATCCCTAATCGAATGTGAGCATTGGGTTAGTTTTTCGTTAGGACCGGCGGTGGGGCAAGCCAGTTCCGCCGGTCTTTTTCGGTATCGCTATTATTTTCTTATCCCGAACCTGTCGACGATGAAGGGTTTCCCTCCGTTCAGCGTCGCGTCGATTTCGTAGACAGTCGCCGTCAGGGTTTTCCCGTCGATGGTGACGCCCATGAAATTCTGCACGGCGCCGCGGAGGGGGCGGCTCGGATCGGCCTTGTCGGGGCCATGCCGGGCGGCGTGGTTCTCATCGGCCACTGCGAAAAGCTTGAAGAAGGACGGGTCGATCTTCTTGTTCCGGTAATAGGTTTTCGGGCCGGCGGTGGCCGGAATGACGTACACGGGGCCTTTGGGGTTCTGCAGGAGCTCGAACCTGGTTCCGGCTACCGTCTCCGTCGTCGTCCTCGTCGCCGATGCGGATCCGTCCACAATGGGGAGCGAACGCGCGTAGATATGGTCGTGGCCCTGGAAGACGAGGTCTATTCCGAGGTCGTCCAGCAGGGGCGCGAATTTCGTGCGGACGCCGTTCGCGGCCGTCATATCGCCGTCGGTCGCATGGTTGGAGGTTGTGTACGGACCCTTGTGCAGAAATACCACGATCCACCCGGCTCCGGCTTTCTTCGCGGCCTTCGCGTCGGACACGAACCAGTCCACCTGGGCCGGAGTCAGATCCGCCCATTCGGGAGAATCCTCGTTCGTGTTCAGGACGATGAAATGGGCGTTCGACCAATCGAAGGAATAGTAGGCGCCGGACACCGTCGCCGATCCCCGGGGAACCTTCAGGTTGAAATGATCGATGAAGGAACTCTTGTCCTCGTCATGGTTTCCCGCGAGGGGGACCAGGGGAAGGGCACGCAGGGTCTCCCGGGAATGTCCGAAGAGCCAATCCCATTGCTGTTCCATCATTCCCACGTCGACCAGATCGCCGTTGATCGCCATGAAGGCGGCATCCTTGAAGATCGCCGTCGCCGCGGCCAGGGTCCTGGAGGCGAGGACGGCTTCGTCCTCGTTCTTGGCCTGGGGATCCGCAAGGTCAATGAAGGTGAACGCGCCGGTCTTCGGCGCGGTGGAGAAGGCGCCCGCATCGCTCCAGAGCTTGCGGGAAGCGTCGCCGACGCGGTACCAGTACGCGGTGCCCGGGGTAAGGCCGACCGCTTCTCCCTTGTGCAGGACTTCCTTGTGAGAATTGGCGGGCAGTGCCCAAGTACCGGTGAAGTTTTTCGCCTTTGAGAAATCGGGAACGGACATCGTCTTCTCGACTATCTGTACGTCGCTCCCGTCGGAAGCTGCCGTCGTATACCAGGTGAAGCCCATTTCGCTCCGGGTGTCGCCGTAGACTGTCGCGACGGCCTTGGCGACTTTTCCGAGCGGCGCCGAGGGATCCGGTACCCTGATGGCTACGGCGCCCGTCGTGGTGCTTGTCGCGCCTGCGGAGGAGGAGACGGCCTGTATGCCCAGTTCGAACCATAGGTCGGAGCTGGAACCGTCGTCCTGGTGGACCTCGGCGGCGATGAGGTTCAGGCCTTCCTTCAGCACGGAAACGGGGAGGGTGATGGTCTCTTCCTTCGGCTTGAATTTGGCTCCCGTGGAATAGGAGACCGCGATCCCCGCGGCTATTCCGCGCCGGATAACCTCCACCCCGTTGATGTAGACGACCGCGCCGTCGTCCGCATGCACGTATACGGACAGGGAGTCGAAACCGGCGAGGCTTCCCGCGGCCACTTCGGTCCGGAGGTAGGTCGTCATGTTCTTGTTGTCCGCGTTAGGACCGTAGCCCACCACCGTGCCGATGGGCAACGTCGGATCGGTCTCCGACACGTCATCGCCGAAACCGAGCGGCGCCTTCCCCCGTTTCCAGGCGGCATCGGCGAAATCGGCGTTCCGCCAGCCGGACCCCAGATCCTTTCCGCTGTCATCGTATTTCCAGACTGCGTCGCGGGGGAGTAGTATCGACGATTCGGCGAAAGCCGATGCGGCGCCCGCGAGCGCCAAAACTGAAATCACGGAAACGAGGAAAGCCCGCGCCGTCCATTTTGAGAAAGAATTCACGACATGCTCCTTTCCGGGCGCGGATTAGCCGCGCCCGGTTGTGGACCATGGAAACAGGTGCTGATCAGGAGATGATGCGGCTTTCGTTAGTTTTTCGCATTGCTGCCGCTCACATCATCGAATACTCACCAAATTAAAAAGAGATCCTGTCAATTACATAATGGAAGAGAAGTATCCTCCCGTTTCATGAAACGAATCTGCGTATTCACCAAACCCCTCGACAATTGGCGTTCGGGATCCGGCCACCATGTGAACGAGATCCTCACACGGCTCCTGGACCTGAACGCGAAGGGCGGCGGATTCGATTTCACTTTCGCGCATTACGGTCCGAGCCCGAATCCGATATATTCGCGGGTGAAGGAAATCATCGTATCACGCAATCCACTTTCCTCGGCCACTGTGATGCGCTCCCTCGCGTTCGACCTCATTCATTTTACCCAACTGACCATCTATTCTCCCATCTGGTTCAACGGGGCGCGACGGATGACGGCGACCATGCATGGCGCCGATGAATTGCAGACGGCGGCTGTCCAGAGCGCGGTGAAATTGGCGCACGAACGCTGGGTGGTGCCTTTTTTTGCCAGGAAAATGGACGGGGTGTTTACCGTATCAGAAACGAGCAAGAAATATTTCGTGGACGAATTCGGCCTTGATGCTTCGCGGATATGCGTGGGATACAATGGCTTGTCAGGAACCTACCGTGTTCTGCCCGAGGCGGAAACACTCGCGCCGCGCAAGCTCGGCATACCGGGTCCCTATATCCTGCACGTAAGCCGGTTTTCGGAACGAAAGAACCCCTGGAAACTGCTCGAGGCCTTCGCCCGGTTCAAGGACGCTTCCTCAACCGTGGACCGTTCGGCGAAGGGCTATTCACTGGTCTGCGCCGGAAACGGGTGGGACGGCGCCGCCGTACGCCGGGAGGCCGCGCGGCTCGGTTTCGCCGATAGGTTTTTCTGTCCCGGTTTTACGGAAGAAAGAATCATCGTGGAATTGATGAACGGAGCCCGCTGCTTCCTTTTCCCCTCGCTTGCCGAGGGATTCGGCATGCCCAATGTCGAGGCCATGGCCTGCGGTTGCCCCGTCGTGACCACCGCGGTCTCGGCGATACCGGAAATTGTGGGTGACGGTGCCTTGCTTGTCCATGATCCGACGGATGCGGCCAGTTTGGCTTCCGCTCTCCGAATCGCCTGCTTCGATGAAGGCGCGCGCGCTGAATTGAAACGCAGGAGCGCGCGCCGCCTGCGTCTCTTTGATTGGGATGAATCGGCAAAGCGGCTCCTCGATTTTTTCGACCGCGCGCTTGTTTCCGCGTCTCATCCCGTCAACCTCGATGAAGCGATCAATGCTTTCCCGTCGCGCAATTCAGCCTGATTCCAGTGCTATACTGCAACCATGTCCAGAAAATTGGTAGTGATCCATCCTTTCGACCCCCCGCCCGGTCCGTTGAAGCGGATTCCCGCCGATTACCTGTCGTTTACGATCGATACTTCGCTTCTCCTCGGAGGCCATTGGTGGGGAAGCGCCAAGGGTATCCGTCATGGAGTCTCCGGCGAACGTACCAAGGCGCTGGACCTATCCGATGAGCGTCTGCGCTCGTACGCCCGGGCACTCGCGCCCGCGATGCTCAGGATCGGGGGCACGGAAGCCGACCGGCTGCGTTACAAGATGGGAAAGAAGCCGGTCCCCGGTGCCGCCGCGGCCGAGCCAGCCGCCGCGCCGGGGGCCTCGCGCGGCGGGGAGCTCCCCGACGACGGGAAAGGCATCTCCCACGAATTCGTTCTCCGGAAAGGCTTGTGGAAGAGGCTGCACGAGTTTCTCGCCGCTTCGGGCTTCTCTCTCCTGTTCACCCTGAGCGCGGGTCCCGCCGATCGTGATGCGGAAGGCGACTGGAAAGAAGATAACGCGCGGAGGCTCATCGCCTGGTCACGTCGCAAGAAGTACCCGGTGGCGGCCTGGGAACTCGGCAACGAAGTGAACGCCTTCCCCTTCATCCACGGCGTCCGGAGCAGGGTTTCGGGAAAACGCTACGCCCGCGATTTCGAGCGTTTCGGGAGGATGGCGCGGGAGGCGGGCGGCCGTGCCGCACTGGTCGGACCCGCTTCCGCGGTCTGGCCGCGCATCGGCGAGCCGAATCCCCTGATCCGCGCCCTTTGTTCCAGTCCCGCGGCGGCCTTCCTGGACGCCGTTTCCTGGCACTGGTATCCCCAACAATCCAGCTACGGCCGTTTCGCCACCCGCAGGGCGACCGGAAGGAACATGCTGAGCGCGCGCCGTCTGGATGAGGCGTTCCGCCGCGCCGAAAAGGTGCGCGCTTCCATCGAACTCGCATCCGCGCGGCGGCCCGCCGGCTCGGTGACGGAGAATTGGGTTACCGAGACTGCGCACGCCCTGTACGGGGGAGAGCCGGGACTGTCGGACACCTTCGTCTCTACCCTCTGGTGGCTGGACGAGCTCGGGCTCTTCGCCCGCCAGGGAGTGGCCAAGGTATTCCGCCAGGCTCTGGTCGGCGCCAGGTACGGTCTTCTGGATCAGGACAGCATGGATCCCCGCCCGGACTATTTCGCGAGTTTCTTATGGAAGAAACTCATGGGGCGCCTGGTGATCCCGATTGAGTCCGCCACCGTCGGCGACCGGAAACTCCGAGTTTATTTACATGCGGACGGCCCCGCTCCCGCTGCCGGGCGCACCGTGCTGGCGATAAACCTGAGCCGCCGGGCGGCTGCCGTCGTCGCCTCCGAGTCCCCGGCCGCGACCGGGAAGGTGGCGCGCTACCTGCTCAGCGGAGACGGAGCCTTCGACTCACGCACCGTCTTGCTGAACGGCGTTCGCGCGGGGGACGACCTCGTTTTCGCCTGGAAAAAGATAGCCGTCAGGGATAAATACCGCTTCTCCGCGCAAAAGATCCAGGCGGACGCGGACGGCGTATGTCGGATCGAATCCGAAATCCCGCCGCTTTCGGCCCTCTTCCTGAGATTCGAATGACCGCATTATCGAATTTCTAACCATTTACGCATCGTATCCTTTCCTTCCCGCGCGAAGATGGGCACGCGGGAGGATTATATGCGTATAGCGTATTCCTGCGCCGGCGAGGGTTTCGGCCACGCGGCGCGCATGGTCGCCCTTTACGATGAACTTTCGGAGCGCCACGAACTCTCCCTGTTCGTTCCCCGATCGGTCCGCACTTTCGTGCAGCGGCGGATCGCGGGAAGCGCACGGGTCCCTTTCGGAAAAACGGAAATCGGATCTGTCCCCTGTTTCGCGCTGGAGAAAAAGGGTAACGCCATCGATTACCTGTCGACTGCGAAGGCCGGCATCTCAACGGCATTCGGATTCCCGGTGGCCGTAACTGATTTGGCACGTGAATTGCGAGCAGGCGGGATAGATATTGTCCTTTCGGATTTTGAACCCTTCCTGCCGATGGCGGCGCGCCTCGCGGGGATACCTGTCGTCCAGATGAATCATCCCGGTATCGTGGAGCGTTTCGTTGAGGCGGATCCAAGTTCCTGGACCGCAGGCATCATCTCGCTCCTCATGCAGGGGCCATGGGACCGGCGGGTCCTCGTATCCTTTTACGGCGGGGATGTCGGTCCCGTGCTCAGGCCCTCGCTCGCGTCC
>Ga0156599_1167_pt3 | contig 9795 bp, 8 predicted proteins | sample RifOxyC1_FD_110673 | JGI IMG/M metagenome (GOLD analysis project Ga0156599, IMG submission 110673) | Treponema sp. RIFOXYC1_FULL_61_9
CGCGAGCGGCGCCCGGGTTGCTTCCAGGATTTCCGCCACCCTCAGGTAGCTCGGCCTGAAGCTTTCACCCCATTCCGACACGCAATGTGCCTCGTCCAGCACGAGGTGGGCGATGCCGATGTTTCCCAGCCGCCGCATCACCTGGTCCGTGAGCAGGACCTCGGGATTCGCGATAAGGAACCGCGCGTCGCCCGACTCAAGCCGGTTCCAGATCCGCCGGCGTTCTTCCGCGTCCTGGCCGCCGCGCAGCACGACGGGCGCGAAACCGCGTTCCGAGAGCCGCCTCTCCTGATCGGCCATCAACGAGAGAATGGGATACAGCACGAGGGTTGGCCGATCCAGCAGGAGGGCGGGAAGCTGGAAACAAAGCGATTTTCCCGCGCCCGTCGGAAGGATCACGATCTGGCGGCCGAGTTCGGCGCCTGACTCCTGGACCTCCCCTTCCTCGGGCGCCGACCGATCGACGCCTTCCTCGAAGGCCGCGCCCTTCGCCGACTCTCCCTCGGGCCATCTGATGCCGATGCCGGCGGCCGCCGCCGCCTCCAGAAGATTCGCCACCACGAGGCGCTGGTAGGGGAACAGGTAATTTACGCCGAGCAGTGTCCGCGCCGCGGCCGATACGGGATCGGTCGGCACGAGTTCGTCCGTATCCATGGACCAGGTACGGCCCGGCCGCGCGCGGCGCTTCATACCCTAGGAAGCCATGGAGGGAAGCGCGGACAACGCGGCGCTTCAGGCCATGCGCGTATTATTCGAAGAGGCGTTCAGCGGTCTTCCCCTCCTGCTTCGAAATCATCGAAGGGCATTGCCTTTCGGATGAACGCGGGTTTCAGGACATCGAGCAGCACCGGCAGCACGGTCAGGCTCACGAGGGAGCTCGTCGCCATGGTGAGGGTGACGAGTCCGCCGAAGTAGGCGAGCATGTTGAAGCGGGAGAAGGCGAGAACGGCGAAACCCGCGCCGACGGAAGCCGCGTTGAAGATGATGGCCTTGCCTGAGGTCAGGAAGGTGCGGCGCAGGAAGTCCCGGCCTTCCTTCTTTCGCAGGTATTCGTGGCGGTAAGCGGCCATATAATGGATGATATAGTCGATGCCTACTCCGACCGCGATCGAGGCGACCATCGCCGTGCCGATGTTGAGCTTGACCCCGAAGTAGCCCATCACGCCGAAGTTGATCAGGATCGAGATGGCCAGGGGCGTCAGGGCGATGAGGCCCGCGATTGCGGATCGGTAATAGAAAGCGAGGATGAGGAAGACCATGAGCAGGGAACTGGCCACCGAACTCAGCTGGGAACGGACCACCAGGTTGTTCAGCGATATTTCCACGAGCGCGTTTCCTCCGATCTCCACAGTCACCCGTTCAGGGAAATTTTCCGCGACGTATTCGCGTATAGCCAGGATCGCGCGGTCCGTGTCCTTTTGTCCGACAGTCCTGAGCTGTACGTTCATGCGGACGGATGTCGGCTCAAGCGGATCGTCCGCAAATGAACTCAGGTCGCCCGAAAGCAGGACCAGATAGTTGCCGATCAGGGCTTTCAGCCCTTCGGCGTCTTCCTTCGCATAGCGGGCCGGATCGGAGGGGATCTCGTAATAGGCCGCTCCCCGGTAATTCGTCTCCTTCGCGAGTGCCGCGACGAGTTCGTCGCCCGACATTCCGCGTTCCGAACCATGGGCGAGGGCTTCTGACAGCAGGGTGACCAAGCGGAGTTGGTCGAGGCTTCCGGACGGCCCGGCAGGTATCGCCTCCGCGGGCGCCGTCGCCTCCGCCATCGCCTCCGCGGGCGCCAACGCGCCTGCGGGTGCCGCCGTTCCGTCTTCAGCCGATCCGGCCTCCGCAAAGCCGAAACCGAAGCCGGAATCGGATTCCAGGGCGGCCGCGCCGACAGTCCGGGAAAGACCGTCAGGACTTTCGTCCGCATTGAAGACCTGGTTGATGCGCTTGACCAGGTCCGTGAAGCCCGTCGTCTTGCCGACTTCCGGAACCTTCGTCATGAGGTAGGTTGACAGCCCGTCCATCGCGGCCAGGACGTCCGGCATCAGCACGTCGCCCGGCTTTTCGCCGCGGACCACCACGCTAATGTTTTTGGTGCCTCCGAAATATTTCCGGATGTATTCGTCGGACTTCACGATGGGAGAGTCCTTACGGAAGTATTCGACCATCACGTTGTCGATCACGAGTCGGGAAATTCCCATCACCGAGAACGCCGTGACGGCGAAGCCGACGAAGAGGGTCGTCTTCTTCTTCCTCGCGATGACGCAAAAGAAATCGGCGAGCCTGGCGCTCAGGGTATTCGAACCTTCTTCGCTCCGCCCCTCGGCTTTCCGGACCTTGCGGTCGGGGCCCCGGAGGAGGAGGAGGGCAGGAATGAGGGTGAGCGAGACGACGAAGGCGACGATGACGCCGAAGCTGGCGAAGATACCGAACTCGAAGATGGGCACGACCGAAGTGAAGCAGAGCGAACCGAAACCCGCGAAAGTCGTGAGGGCCGCGAGCAGCACGGGCCTTCCGATTTTCTCCATCGTTCGGAAGAGGATTTTCCGGTGCTCCTCCTTGCCCATGTTCCTCATCCCGGCGACCGTATCGTAGTAATGGCTTACGACGTGGATGCCGTAGGCGCTGCCGACCGCGACGAGGATCACGGGCAGTATCGTGGAGATAATCGAGAGTTTGACCCCGAACAGGGCCATCGCGCCGATGGCCCAGATCGATGAGATGACGACGGTCAGCAGGGGAAGGACGATGCCGCCGATGCGGCGGAAGGAAAGGAACAGAACGCAAAGCACCGCGAGGATCACCAGGGGAACCAGCATGCGGAGATCGGCGCTCGTGGCGTCGTTGATCACGGAGCTGAACACGGGCATGCCCGTCACATGGATCGCGGTTCCCTTGAAGCCCGCCTCCCCGGCGAGCCTCTTCACCTGGCGGTAGGTTTCCGTGGCCTGGGACGTTCCTGCGTTGTCCGCGCTGAGGTCCAGCGATATGATGATCTGGGTTGCCGAAAAGTCGTCGGAGACGAGGGTCCGCCGGTACATGTCCCATTCCAGCAGCCGGTCCTTCACCGCGGCGAGTTCCCCGGGCGTTCCCGTGAAATCATCGCCCACCATGGGCACTACCGCGATCCCGTCGGCCGAACCGCCGATGTAATCGGTGGTGACGATGGAGGTTACCGAATCGACTATTGGTAGTTCTTCGACCTTTTTTCCGTACTCGCGGACCTTGGAAAGGAAATCCGCGTCGAGCACGGTTTGCCCCCTGCGCTCAAGACCGACAAGGATGAGCATCTGGCTGCCGAAGACCTCGTCGATTTTCAGCGCGGCGAGGCGTTCCGGATCGTTCCTGGGCACGAAGCGGAAGTTGTTGTTGTCCAGCCGGGCCTTCGGGAGCTGCAGGGCGAAGAAGACCGTGATCGCGGCGATGACCAGTACGATGGCGAGTGGCCGCTTGAAAAAACGTTCCATACTTTTTCCTTGTGTACGCTAGAACGCGTACGAAAAAGAAATCCTGGCGTAGGACGCATCGGCGAATTGGCCGAGATCGCTGTCCTTTCCGCCGGTGAAGTATCCGCCCTTCGCTTCGATCCGCGCGTCGCCCGCGATGAAGGCCAGGGTCGGATTCAGGAGAAGTCCCCCGTCCTGGACATCGTAGACGGCCGTCATCTTCCATTCGACCGTATCCTTGAGGAGCTTCTGCATGATGGTGGCCAGCACGCGCGTCTTCACGGATTCGGTATCCTTCTCCACGTCGGACGCTCCCGTGCCGACCTTGTCGTCCAAGAGGCGGAGGCTGCCGGAACCTTGGACGTTGAGGCTGATCCCCGCGAAGAGATCACGGTCGAAGCCTAAGGCCCAGGCGACGGCCGGATTCGTCGTCAGCGGATCGTCGCCTTCCAGGTCTTCGGTGACGTTGGCCGCCAGCTCCGCCCGCAGGTTCAGGCCCAGGAGCACCGTCGCCAGATCGACTCCCGCCTGGTGGTAGCGATTATACCCGATCGGCACGCGGTATCCGTTGGCGACGAAGGCTCCGGGGTCGGCCGAGGCGACGGGAGTCGGGAGGTAGCCGTAAAAATACTGGAAACCGAGGTCGGCTCCGGCGAGCGTCGTAGTGAAGCGCATCCCGCCCTGGGCGTACTCCAGCGTCCGGGTATCCGGGTAATCCAGCATATCCGCGACCATCCCGTCCGCGGCTGCGTCCGCCTGCGCGGCGATGGCGGAGGACTGGGATGTAATGGCGAGTTCTGCCTGCGCCGTCGCGGCCGAACTGGCTTGGGCCGCGGTCAAAGCCGAATTAAGGGCGAGGATCTGCGCGTATGCGGCCGAATAGGCGGCGGACCAGGCAGCCGCGTAATTTGACGCGTACAAGCCGTCATAGATCTGGCTTTTCGCCGCCACCTTCTGGCTCCTGACTGCCGCAGGCGCCCAGATGCCCTCCGCGGCTATGCGGTGGCCTTCGAAACCGGGGAGGAAGACCGCTTCCAGTTCGGAGAACGAACCGAGTGCGACCGTCGCGCAGAGCATGGGCTGGGCGATCTTGCGGTCGAGGATTTCGGTGACGCTGAGGTCGCTGCGGTCGTAGGGGTTAAGGACGTCCAGGGGACCCTCGTTGTCGGCCTTTCCCCAGGAACGCTTCAACAGGCCTCCCTCCAGGTCCAATTTGCCGAGATCGATCCGGACCGAGGCTTCGTCCAGCAGGGACTCGGGCGAGTCGTTCAGGATGGCCTCGTTGATCTTGAGTCTGAGCGCGGCGTCCACCGAGGCGCCCTGCGCCTTGAAGTCGAGCCTGGCGGTCGGGATTCCTGAAAGGGGCGTGTCGGCGACCGCGTCGGCAGCGGCGAAGAAAGCGGTGGTGTCGTAGTCCGCCCTTCCCGCGACGCCGACGCCTGAGGCCGGGGCGAGCGTCCCGGCTCCCGATACCTCCTCCGTGTCCGCGGACAGGTCGCCGAAGCCGAAACCTTCTTCCGCCGCGGCGGGAAGTACCGCGAAGACAGCGATGGATACGGCGAGGACGAGGATCGCGAGGCGGGAGCCGGTCCGGCGCGCGGTCTTGTTCGATTCGTCAGTATAAAGCTTTATCGCGCTCATTACGGCCTCCCCGTCTCGAGGTAGCGGGTGGTGAACACTCCCTCGGGAATCTTATCGTCGTATTTCAGGATCTCCACTTCGATGGTCGTGGACGTTTTGGTCTGCGCGTTCGCCATCTTGGTGGTCTTGGGCGTGAGCCGCCCCTGTATATCCTCTATCTTTCCGAGTTCGAGGATCTTTAGCAGGGCCCCCTTCTTGTCGAACATTTCGATCCTGCGGGCGATGGAGCTGTCCTTCTGGATCCAGGACACCATCCGGGAATACTGGTAGCCGGAATCCTTCGGCTTGGACTCGATGACCCAGCAGGCTTTTCCGTCGAGCTCTTCTTCGCGCAGCAGGACGTGCGCGTCCTCCTCCACCCCGCGGTCGGCGGAGGAGACGTCGTCGTAGGAAAAATCGGAGCCCATGAAGCTGCCCGAACCTTCCCCCGCGGAGACTCGGCGGACCTTGCCGAGGGCGGGAAGGAAGATCCAGCGGTCGTCGGACTTGCCGGGATTTTCGATCGTGAGGAAACGGGTGCCCGCGACGCTCGCGGGCTTCTGGAACACGATGAGCGTCTTGCGGCCGCCTGGGCCTTCCACGGCGTATTGGTCGACCAGGCGTTCGGTGGTGGTTCCGTCTTTCGAGCTGATCACCATGCGGGAACGTGTTGAGACGGACTCGGACTTGATCCGGTCGCGCGAGGCGCGGACGATCTCGTCGGCGTTCTGCGAAAATAGGAGCGTCGTGCCGATCGAGAGCAGGGCGGCGATTGCGATTCGTTTCATTTGGATTCCTCCGGTATGACTCAAGTATCCTTGCTGATTCTTTGCGGAAGCCCGTTCGCCTTCATTCGGGCGGAAGGGTGAGCAGGGCTTTGTCGCAGCCTTCGGCCGCGACGCCGCGGAGCATGAGTTCGAAGGTGCCGCGCATTTCCTCCCTGATGAGGCGCGTGTCCCGCGCGTCGCGGGGGAGGCGGGCCACGTTGTCGATGATGGCTGTGGCTATGAGCATGGCCGTACGCGCGATCTTGTCGCTCTGGAGAGTCGGCACCAGGGTTCCGTCCTTCGCCCCGCGCTCGACGATGCGGGCGATGAGGTCCTGCAGTTTCCGTATCGGCTTCCGCGCGGCCATCTTTTCACCGGCTTCACCGGTTTCACCGGCTTCACCGGTTTCACCGGCTTCACCGGTTTCACCGGCTTCACCGGTTTCACCGGCTTCACCGGTTCCACCAACGGCATCCGAAAAGCTGGAAGGATCGATGAAATTCATGATGCCCGTGAGCACGAAGACGTCGCGGGATTCTCCGAAGAAGCTCAGGTAGCTTGCCCAAAGCTTGCGCAGGGCCGCGAGGCCCGTATCCGCGTCTTCCAGCCGTTCTTCGACATAAGCGACGAAGGCATCGGACGATTCGTTCAGGATCTCGGCGAGCAGGGCTTCCTTGCTTTCGAAATACAGGTATAGGGTGGCCTTGCTCAGCTCCGCCGCGTCGGCTATGTCCTGCATGCTCAGCGCGGGAACTCCGCGCTCAAGCACGAGGGCCCTGGTCCGTTCCAGGATGAGCTGCCGGCGTTCTTCCTTCTCCCTCGACTTCCGTTCGGTTATGCCCATGGCCGCCCTTCCTTATAAATCACGGTAAGTATATAACCGTCGGTCATTATTTGTCAATGATTTTTCTTCCAACCCTTGTTTCTCGATTTGATTCACCGGGGCTTCGGACGGCGCGTCAGTTCCCCTTCCGTTTTACGGCGATGTCCGCGTACAGGGTTATCCAATCCGAACGCCTTCCCCGCTTATCCGGCTTCCATGGCGATTTGGAGGGAACCCAGGACACCGGGATGAAACCGTCCTGATCCCTGAGCGTCTCCTGAATTCGCCACGCCCGCTCGAGCCGGGGATCCGCGCCGTAACCCAAGGAAGCGAGCGCGTAGAGGACCTGCACGACATCGGCGCTCCAAGTAAAAGGGAAGGAAGGTTCGGCGACGTCGCGGACCGCGTATTCGGCCGGCGCCGAGTTCTTGAATATCCCTTCCCTGCGGAGGAAATACTCCGCGAGGGAGGCGACGCGGCGATGAGCGCGGTGCCCGGGGAATTGCGCGAATGCGGACAGGACTTTCGCGGCGCCCCGGAAACAGCTTTTCGGGCGTTTGATGAGCCGACCCGATGGTCCTCGATCAGGCTTCTCATGCATATCGCACAGGAACCCGGAATCGGGCCGTTCGGTCCGGAGCAGAAGCTCCAGGGAAGACAGTACGCGCGGATCGTCCCGATAGCCGAGTTTTGCGAACGTGCGCAGGTTCAAGCCCAGGAGGCACGACATGTGGGCCCAGAAATCGCCGTCCTCGGACTGCAGGTTGAGGTAGCGATCACCCGCGACAGCGATCCGGGGATCGCTCCGGTCAAGTCCGAGTTCGGCAAGATACGAAAGGCGGTAGTGCGTGCTGGCGTAGGCTCCGTATTCGACCCCCGCGCCGAATTCCTTGCCGGTGCGCGTGTCCTTCTGGATCCAGCAACCGTCCGGGCGCATATCCTTCATGACGGCCCGGACGCCCGGAGTGTCGGGAATCTCCGCTTTTGCCCGCCTGACTTCCGGATCGTCCTCCCCCGCGTCCGCAAGCTCCCTCAGGGCGAGAAGGCGGATGGAAGGATCGGAGTGGGCTATAAAATGCGTTCGGCGAAGCGCCAAGGCGGACATGCGTTCATTATTCCCCGAATTCCTCCGGAAGCCAACTTTTATTTTAAATGGGTCGCCAACATTATCCGCAGTTCTTCAACCACGAGCGGCCTCCATTCCTTCGGCTCCAAAAGTTCGGCGCCCGGCCCGAGCCATCGGACAAGTTCGGTCGCCGCCTCCGGATAGGATTCGCCGTAGGTCATCACCACCCGGCCGTCCGCTTCTTCCGAAAACACCGCCGATCCGTAGTACCAATCGCGTTTGAGTAGCCCCGCCTGCCTTCCGGTCATCGCGACGCGCGCCGGGTTGTTCAGCGTCCAGCGAACCATCGCGCCGCGCATCCATTTCCGTTCAAGAAGATCCGCCACGTCGAAATCGTTCCGCGTCGGTTTGAGCGAAGGACCCCGCTTGAGGTCGGATACGCGATCCGCCCGCCACATCCGGAGTTCTCCGTTCCCGGCCGTTTTCCTCCCCGCCAGATACCACCGGTCGCGATCCCACAGAACCGCGTAAGGTTCGACTTCGGCGTAAGGCGCTTCTTCCCGGCTCGAAGCCGAATACCGGAGCCGCACCCGCGAACGGTCCAATATCGAACGCAGGAACAAGCCGACGACCGCCGTCTCGGTGCCGGGCGATGATCGGGGGACTTCAGGATTATCGTCCTCGCGGTGCAGGAGATCGGCAGGCACGCTTTCGAAGCCGATGAAGCGCCCGGCGCGGGAAACCCGATCGCGGGTATCCGCGGGAAGCGCCGCCATGAGCTTCCGTTCCGCGGTTTCGGCTTCCGCGGGGAACGGCGCGACTCTGAGCCGTTTCAGGATCAGGAGGCCGAGAATGAGGGTGATCGCCTCTTCGGCGCCGAGAGCTACCGGCGGCAGGAAATAGCCCTCATGCAGCCTGAATCCGCCGGTGCGGCCCATCTCCGAATATATCGGAACTCCTTGGGCCCCGAGGATTTCTATATCCCGATAGATCGTCCTGACCGAGACTTCGAATCTACGTGCGAGGTTTGCGGCTGAGACGGCCCTTCCGCCGCGGAGCAAGAGCAAGATGGAGAGCGTCCGGTCGATGCGATTCATGTTTTTCCGGTTAAAGTATGACATAACCTGACACATCGCGATAGTAAGCTGTACACGCACAGGAGGCACGCCATGCATAGGAAAATCGCGTACGTGTACGCATTCGAAGGGATGGCCGATTGGGAAATCGGTTATTTGACCGCGGAACTCGCTTCGGCCCGTTACTTCAGGACAGGAGCGGAGCGAATCGACGTGAAGACATTTTCAGCCGGACGGGAACCGGTCGTCACGATGGGCGGACTCCGAATCATCCCGGATTTGACTCCCGATTCCGTTCAGACCGATACCGCGGCGCTTCTCGTCCTGCCGGGGGGCGATTCCTGGATGGACGCCGGCGCCCATGCCGAAGCGCTCGGCCTGGCGCGGCGCTTTCTGCAAGCGGACTTGCCCGTCGCGGCCATCTGCGGGGCGACGATCGCGCTCGGGCGCGAAGGGTTACTGGATGAACGCGCCCATACGAGCAATAATTTGGAATTCCTCAAACAGCTCTGTCCCTTGTATCGGGGGGAAGCGCTTTACCGCGAATACGGCGCGGTCACGGACCGCGACCTCGTCACGGCTTCCGGCCTCGCGCCCCTCGAATTCGCCCGTGAGGTATTCAAGCTGCTTGACGTAATGAGCTCGGCGACATCGGAAGCTTGGTACGATCTCAACCGGAATCGATCGCCCGAAAGCTATTTCGCCCTCATGGCTTCCTTGGAAGCGTAGCGTCGGAAAATCGATGCGGGCGGCCGGATCAGGTCGGTGCTGTCCTATCGGCCGAGGACTGCGAAGGTCCCGCTGTTCGGCGCGGCACTCCCGGCCCAGGCGCCCGGCGCTCCCGGCTCAGGCGCTAGGGGCTTGGGCGCGGCCGGGTCTCAGCCTCCGGCCGTCAGAAAACGCGCTCGGAAGTCCTGAACGAGGCGTTCCGTCCGATCCTTCTCCCCGTAAAATGCGAGGTCCACCGAAGGAATGTCGATCGATCCGAGAGATACCGTTTTTTCGG
>Ga0156599_1005_pt1 | contig 9519 bp, 6 predicted proteins | sample RifOxyC1_FD_110673 | JGI IMG/M metagenome (GOLD analysis project Ga0156599, IMG submission 110673) | Treponema sp. RIFOXYC1_FULL_61_9
ATCGGGCGTTGGAGGGCTCGTCGGGGAGAACCCTAGGAATCCTGGACATCCGATAGCAGGCGGTCCAGTTCCGTCTTTACGACGGCGTAACATTCGCAGGCATGCTTTTCCAGCCCCTTTCGGTCGATCACCGCTATATGGCCGCGCCGGTAGCTTATCAAGCCGTCGCGCTGCAGATTCCCGGCGGCTTCCGTGATGCCCTCCCTGCGGACGCCGAGCATGCTCGCCACCAATTCCTGCGTCATGATCAGTTCATTGGTCGGCATGCGATCGAGGGTAAGCAGCAGCCAGCGGCTCAGCTGCTGTTCGACCGAATGGTACCTGTTGCACACCGCGGTTTGGGACATCTGCGTGATGAGGGCCTGGGTGTAGCGGAGCAGCAGTCGCTGGAATTTACCGGCGCGCCTGAATTCCAGCATGAGGAAGCGGCGGTCCAGCCGGTAGGCCTGACCCGCGGTTTGCACCACCGCCGAGCTCGGAGTGGTGTCGCCTCCCATGAACAGGGAAATGCCCACGACCCCTTCATTACCCACCCCCGCGGTTTCCGCCGAGGCGCCGGACTCCGTGACATAATGCAGGGAGACGATGGCCGTGGTCGGAAAGTAGGCGTACTGCATCTGGTCGTCCGGCTCGTACAGCATTTTCCCGAGCGGCATGGGGACGAGTTCCAGGTGCGCGGCCAGCGTATCGAATTCCGTTTTCGGCAACGCGGAAAGAAGGCGGTTCTGTTTCGGACCGGGTACTTCGGACATCGTCAACGGGCCTTTTCCGCTATCCTACGCACGTTCGATCAGCTCGACGCCGATGCCCCGATAGCCCGTGAAGCGGCAGGATCGATCGAACATCGGCTCTCCGCTTACCTTGAATTTCTGTTCGGTTCCGTCGGCTTTTACGCGACTGAATACGCGATCCAGGAAAGGCTGCCGGGCGGCGATGCTCGCCTGAAGCGCGATCCGTTCGGATTCGTTCCATCCGCCCGACCCGGCATCGGCGGGATCGCCCTCCAGTGGCCCGACGCGGATTCCGAGCATCTCCAGGACGGGGCCGGAGACTTTGGTGAAGTTCATGTTTTCGTCCTGTTCCCAATACCAATCGGAGGCAAGCTCGGTAAGGCTGCGGAAACGGGCTTCGCTTTCCCGCAGTTCCGCGGTGCGTTCCCGTACCGTCCGTTCCAGTTCAGCGTTGTAGTTCTCCAGCTTTGTGTACAGCAGCCTCACTTCAAGCATGTTGTGGATTCGCGTGCGGACTTCGACCAAGTCGAACGGTTTGCTGATGAAATCCTTCGCACCCGATTGGAGGGCCCTCAACTTGTGGCTCGGTTGGGCGGTTATGACCAGAACCGGAATATAATCCTCCGCATTGTCCGACTTGAGGCCTTCCATAACCTGGAATCCATCCATGATCGGCATCTGAAGATCCAGAAGAATCAGATCATAACGGTTTTCCCGGTGCAATCCGCAGACTTCCTGCGGATTCATCGTGGAGCTGACGTTTATGTAGCCGGTCTCGGCGAGCAATTGCTCCAGCAAGTATATGTTCGTCTGCTGGTCGTCCACGATCAGGATGCTCGCTTTGAAGATTTCGGAATCGCTGACAATCATGCTTTATCCTTCGCGAATTTTAGAGCCTGGTCCAGGGTATCCATGAATTCGTTGACGCGTATGGGTTTGGTAAGATAACGGAAAAATCCGGCTTTTAGTCCTCGTTCGATATCGCGGGGAATCGCGTTCGCGCTTACCGCGACTACCGGAATGCGCTTCGTCGCCGGATCTGCGGCCAGGATCTTCAGCGCGTCCATGCCGCTGATGCCGGGCAGGTTGATGTCCATGAGGATCACGTCCGGAAGGGCCGAACGGGCAACGTCGATGCCGTGCTGGCCGTCCCTTGCGCTGAGCAGGCGAAGGTCGGGTCTCCGGGCGATGAGATCCTCGACCAGCATGAGGTTGGCCGGGTTGTCCTCGACGTACAATATGGTGCGCTTCGAGGCGTCGCCCGGGACGGCGCGCTTCATTTCCGAATCGGTCAATGTTGAGGGAGCGATACGATCGGTCTCATCCATGAGGTCCATCTCGATCCAGAACACGCTGCCCTGTCCGACAACGCTTTCCGCGCGGATGACGCCGCCCATCAATTCGATCAGGCGCTTGCATACGACCAAGCCGATGCCGGTACCTTCTTCCATGATCGCTTCCCGGCCTAGCCTGTTGAAGGGTTCGAATAGCTGCGCCAGTTGTTCCGGAGCCAGACCCTCGCCGGTGTCCCTGACGCTGATCCTTATCGAATCGGGAGGATCGGGGATGCAGTCCACGGTTACGGAGCCGCCCTCCCTGTTGTATTTTATCGCATTGGAAAGGAGGTTGATGAGTATCTGCTTCAATCGCATCCGGTCGGCAAGTACGAAACCGGGGATGTCCAGCGGGGTGAAAACGACATTGATATCGCGCTTTTGGGCTTGGGGCTCTATCATCGAACGACATTCGGACAGGAGTTCGGCGAGCGCTACCGGTTCCATCGACAGGGACATTTTTCCGGATTCGATGAGCGCGAGATCGAGGATTTCGTTTATCAATTCCAGCAGGTACCACCCTGCCTTGAGTATCTGATCGATGCTTCTTTTCTGCGACGGCGTGGGGGGAGGCTCGCCGGATTCCATGAGTTGGGAAAAGCCCAGTATGGCGCTGAGCGGCGTTCGCAGCTCATGGCTCATGCTGGAAAGGAAATCCGACTTTGCCAGGTTCGCCTTTTCCGCGACCACCTTGGCGATCTGCAGCTCTTCGTTCTTGTCCAGCAGGGCCTGGTTCAACAGGGCGCGCTCCGCTTCAATATGCTTTCGGACGGTGTTGTCGGTGCCTATCAGCAGGTAGCCGATGATGGCGTTCTGGGCGTCGCGCAGGGCCGTGACGGAGACGACCGCGGGGAAACGGCTGCCGTCCTTGCGTATGTAGGTCAGTTCGTAGATGTCTTCGATCCCCCGGGACGCTTTGAACACCAGCGCTTCGAATCCCGGCGAGATGGGAGTAGAAAGCTCGAGGCTCAACGCTTCCGCGCGCGCTATCACTTCGCGCGAATCGGAGATGTCCGCGGGAGTGATCTTGTTCATCACTTCCGCGGCCTTGTAACCCAGCATGCGTTCCGCGCCTACGTTGAAGATCTGGATGACGCCTTTCGCGTCCGTCGCTATGCTCGAAAAGTTCGCGCTGTTGAATATCGCGCGCTGCAAGGCGCCCTCATCAAGGAGGGCCTCTTCCGCATTCTTCCTCGTGGTGATATCGCGCAATATTCCGGTGAAGAACCGTTGCCCGCCCAGAATCATTTCGCTCACCGCGATTTCCAAAGGGAATAGGCTTCCGTCCTTTCGTTTTCCGACGACTTCCCGCCCGAGGCCGCTGGCGCGCGCTTCGGCGCTCGCGCTGTAATACTCCAAAGATACGTTCCGTCTGTCCTGGTCGAGCTCGGGAACCAGCAGGCTGAAATTACGGCCGACAAGTTCCGCCGCGGTATAGCCGAACATCCGCTCCGCAGCCGGATTGGCCGTCTCGATGATTCCGCCGCGGGCCTGGATGGTGATGATGCTGTCGACGACGGTATTGAGGATCGTGTGGACGAGCGCTGTGCTGTCGCGCAAGGCTTGCTGGGCGGCGTACTCCTTGGATACGTTGCGGAACACCAGGACGGCGCCGGACACCTCTCCGTCGCGGTTCCGGATCGGCGCGCAACTGTCGGCGATCGCGCACTCGCTGCCGTCGCGGGAAATCAGCACCGTATGGTTGGCCAAACCCTGCGTCGTCCCTTTCGCCAGGGTTTCCATAATCGGAATGGCGGCGGGTTGACGGGTTTCCTGGTTGATGATGCGGAAAATCTCATCCACCGATCGACCTCGTGCCTCCGCGTACTGCCAGCCGGTCAGCTGCTCGGCGATGGGATTCAAGCCGGTCACCCGCCCGGACGCGTCGGTGGTCAGCACTGCGTCTCCGATGGAATTGAACGTAACGGATAGTTTCTCTTCGCTTTCCTGCAGGGTGGCGTTGGCCTCACGCAATTTCCGGTTCGTCCCCTCCTGTATTTCCAGCAACTCTTTCGTTTCGTGGTATATGGAGTTCTTGAGACGCAATTTCGTCTCTTTATATAGCAGGAACGCGAAAAGGAAAGCGAACAGGAGGGTGAAAAGACTTGTGGCGGAGATCATCATGCTGAGCCGGCGCATCTTTGCCTGGAAATCCGCCTCATATCTGATCAGCAGTTCGTCTTCGATATTGATGAAGCCGTGCATGCCGGCACGGATGGAATCCATCAGGACTTTGCCTTCATCGCCCCGCACTTCCGCGATGACCGAAGTAAGGGCACCGGTGCGTCGGAGATCGATGGTCCTCGCAAGATAGCTCAATTTAATGGCGATCAGCGGATCAAGCTTGTCGAGATACCCGCGGCTATCGTTTGAACGGGCAAGACGGTGCAATTCTTCCAGACGTTTTCCGAAATCGTCGCGGACCGCCAAATAGGGTTCAAGAAATCTGTCGTCATCCGTGATCAGGAAGCCGCGGAAGCTGGTTTCAGCTTCGTTCAATGCGGACAGGAATTCATTCGCCCGCTTCAATACGGCCAGGGATGCCTTCCTCACTTCGCCCGCTTCCGTGATTTGCCTGAAAGACCGGAAGGATGAAATGATTCCGATCGCGACCAACAAGGCGGTCGCCGCGATGGAAGCGGCGATCTTGTAGGAAGCCGTATCGGACTGTTTTCTTGCCATCGGCTACCTCTCAGAATACTTTATTCCCCATGATAGGTGCTATTCCGTTCCTCGTATATGCGCGCAAGTCCCTATCGCGATCCGGCTGCGAAATGAAAGGGACAAGGCATCGGATTTGAACCGATGCCTTGTCCACGTATCGATTCGGTCCATTTTATATTGTTGCCGATAGAGCCAACGGGTCCGGAATTATTGGGCTGGCTGCGTCACCGCATTGGCGTCCAAGGTGACCGCGGTCTGCGAATAGAGCCGGCCGTTGATGGTCGCTCCGGTCGCAAGGGCGATTTCCGAATAGCTCAGGATGATTCCCTCCGCATGTACGGTCGTACCCAAGGACACCGCGCCGAAGGTCTGCCAGAAGATGTTTTCGGGTACCGCCCCTCCGGCCAAAACGACATTCACGCCGTTCGCGAATGTGAGGCCTTCGGCGATCTGGAAAATCCAGATATCGGTCGGGCCGCCTGAAAGTGTGATATCGGATGTGATCAGGAGCGCCGTTCCCCATTTGTACAGTCCGGGAACGAGCGTCATCCCGCTGATATCGCCGGCGCCGAGTTCGGTGAAATCGGGATCAGGCCGGCCCGCGGCGTTGGTGTAGGCGGTTTCCATATCGCCCACCGCGGTGGTCATGTAGCTCGGAGTCGGCGGCGTGTAATCGGCCGCATATACTTTCTGGGTCACCAGAGGAGAAATGGAGAACGTGTTCGTCGCGTCCATGGCCAGGGAGAATCCCGTGATGTAGGTTTGGCGTCGGGGCTCACGCCGATGTCTCCGGTAATCGCAGTTGTCGCCGAAGCGGTATCGATACCCGATTTCGACAGGATGACGAAATTTCCGGCGCTTCCCAGGTCGACCGGCGCAAGGGTACTTGCGGGGCTGGTGGTGAAGCTCCAGGTCTTGGCGGCGGTCAGCGCATTGCCGGCCAGATCTTCGGCTCCGGTTCCGATCGATGCCGTATAGACCGTGCCGTACGCGAGATTGGCGGAGGGATCGAAGCTCGCGGTCGTGCCCAGGTAGCTCACGGCGCCCGCCACGGAATTCAATCCCTGCTTGAGGGTGAAGGTCGTGCCAGTCAGCGTTGCGGAATCCATCGCTTCGCTGAAGGAAGCAGTGATGTTGGCGTTGATCGCGATGTCGGATGCCAGATCAAGCGGAACGTTGGAAGCGACGGTGGGCGCGGTGGTATCCGGCGCCGCGGCGGTGGTGAAGGTCCAGGTATTGGCGGCAGCCAGGGCATTGCCGGCCAGATCTTCTGCTCCGGTACCGATCGATGCCGTATAGACGGTGCTGCTCGCAAGATCGACGGCGGGGTTGAAGCTAGCGGTAGAGCCGATGTAGGTCACGGCGCCCGCGATAGCGATCGATCCCTGCTTGAGGGTGAAGGTCGTGCTCGTCAGCGTAGCGGAATCCATCACTTCGCTGAAGGTGGCGGTGATGTTTCCGTTGGTCGCGATGTTTGAAGCGAGATTCAATGGAATGCTGGAATTGATGCTGGGCGCAGTGGTATCCGGCGCCACGGCGGTGGTGATGCTCCAGGTCGTGGCGGCAGTCAGGGCATTGCCAGCCAGATCCAGTGCTCCGATCCCGATCGCCGCCGTATAGACGGTGCTGCTCGCAAGATCAACGGTGGGATTGAAGTTTGCGGTAGTCCCGGCGTAGGTCACGGCGCCCGCGATAGCGGTCGATCCCTGCTTGAGGGTGAAAGTCCCGGCGTTAATCGTCGAGGCGTCCATTTCTTCGTTGAAGGTGATGGTGAGATTGCTGTTGGTGGCCACTCCGATGGACAGGTTCACCGGACCGGTCGAACTAACGGAAGGCGCGGTGGTGTCCGATTTCCCGACAGGACTGTTGCAGGCGGAAAGCAAAGCGCCTGCCAATATGAACGCAGAAAAATATTTCATGTACTTTTTCAAACAAATACCTCCGTAACTGATCGGTTGATTTTGAAGATCGCCGCCGGATTATACCGGCGACGCTCCCTCCTCATACGGATATATTAAATGGGGGCTTTTTCGGCGTCTGTTCGCCAGCGCACACAGGAAGTTCGATTTACCGGAGAACACCGGTTAATGTTGACGGTCTCCATGTTGACCTCACATCGGATTTGCCTGGTATCCCGAGGCAACCGACAATATTATGCCATGTGCTAAAACGGCGTTCCCGGACGTAAACGCAGCACCCGGGAAAAACGGCAGACGAATTCAGTCTATATTTCCACGCATCCAATGCATTACACTTGCATTTGATACGGAGACTGCCGAATGGGTTTTTCGGCGGGGAGGGGGAGCGTTTGAGCGCGGAAATCAAGGGCCGGAAAGCCAAACCCTCCTTAATAAATAAGGTCCTGGCCCTTTTCATCATTGTCTCCACCATTCCGATGGCGCTCGCGGGCATCTTTTCCGTGCAATTCTTGTCGCGCTTTTCCGTAGAGAATATGCAGGAGCGGCTGCGCGACAAGTTGACGAAGGCTGAGCTCATCTTCGGGAAGAGGGAAAACGAACTGGAGAAGATCGCCCGCTCCATCGCCGGCGAGAATCTCGTGATCGTGAACCTCCAGCTCCTTCTTCAGCAGTCGATTTCGACCTACATGGATAAAGTGGTCATAGCCAACGACCTGAGCTTCGCCGTTATCCTCAAGCCGGACGGGAGCGTTCTGACCGACGCATACGTGGATGGAGCGGCGGCCTCGGCGGTGCCGGCGGTGGACGGAGAAACGCTCTCGCGGGCCGCCTCCGATGCCGCTTCGACATTCGCCGCGAACGCTGGCTACCGGAGTCCGATCGACTTTCGGGCGCTGGGGGTCGAGATCAGGAGCGACGATATATATATCGCTTCGATCGCTCCTATTCGGGACTTCAGCGGAGACCTGCTGGGCTTCGCGCTGGCCGGGGAGGCGCTCGCCCAGACCGCGGACGGCAGCCGGGACGCGCTCTTCGATGAAATATGCCGGAGCGTGGAGGCGCCGGTCCTCGTCAGCAGCGCCGTCCGGCCGCTGATCTTCTCCGAATCGGGAGAACTCGACGGCACGACGGTACGGTTCCTTGACGCCGGGGCGGCATTCGACCGGATCGAGGACTCCCGCTATTACCGGATATCGATCGGATCCGACGCGTACGTCTTCCTCTTTTCGCGGCTCGAGGGTGCGGCAGATGAGCCCATCGGAAGCCTCGCTCTCGGCATTTCAGAGAAGGATTTTTATCGGGTCCGGAATCAGGCGATCGCGGCCTTCGTCTACGTCGCGATTATTGCCCTCATGTTCTCGACGATACTCGCGTACTTTTCGGCCAGGAGCATCACGCGTCCTGTGATCACGATATTGGAAGGGACGAGGCGGATCATCGAGGGGGATACCGGCAACGCTATCGTCGTACGATCGAAGGATGAGATCGGCGCACTCGCCGAAGGCTTCAACACCATGTCCGCCTGGCTGAAGGATACCCTTGACGAGCTGAAGCGCGAAATCGCGGAAAGGATCGGGGCGGAAACGGAGATCAAGCGGCTGAACGAAGGGCTCGAGATGACGATCCGCGAGAGGACCCTCGAGCTGGAAAAATCGAACGACGAGCTGGGCGGAACGATTCGGGACTTGCAGGCGACCCGGGACCAGCTCGTCGAATCCGAGAAGATGGCGGTGCTCGGCCAGCTGGTCGCGGGAATAGCCCACGAGCTGAATACTCCGCTGGGGGCCATCACTTCGTCGAACCAGAATTTCATCGAAGCGCTCGATAGGACGCTCCGGAAGCTCCCGGCCTTGCTCGCGGCCCTTTCGGAACGGGAACTCGCCTTTTTCATGACTCTGTACGGGATGGCCGCCGATCCGGCGAGATCCCCGGATGCTATTCTCGGCGATCGCGGGGCGAACAGCCGGTTGATGGCAAAGCTACAGGCCCTCGGCGTCGAAGATCCCTTCTGCATGGCCGACGACCTCCTGGAGATCGGTTTCTCCGGTGACCCGGCCGTATACTCACGCGAAATCGTCTCGCCGCGTGCCGCCGATTTGGTACGCGTCGCCAACGAGATCTCCTGGCTCATCCGATCGAGCAAGATAATCGAAACGGCATCGGAAAAGGCATCGAAGGTCATACAGGCGCTTAAGACCTACATGCGCCTCGACATCGCCGGCGAAACGACAGTTGTTGATATCCGCGGCGAGATCGACGTAATCCTCACGCTATACTACAACAAGCTCAAGCAAGGCATCGAGATACGGAAGGAGTATGAAGAGGTCCCCCGCCTTCGGTGCCACCGCGACAGACTGAACCAAGTGTGGGTAAACTTGATAAATAATGCGATACAGGCTATGAATTACCGGGGCCTTCTCGGGATACGCGTATTCGATCGGGAGTCGCATATCGGAGTATCGATCTCCGACTCCGGTCCAGGAATACCGGAGGCTCACAGGAGCAAGCTATTCACCCCCTTCTTCACGACGAAGCAGCCGGGCCAGGGTACAGGACTCGGGTTGTCCATATCGAAGGGGATAATCGAAGAGCATGAGGGAACGCTCGTTTTGGAAAGCGGACCAGGCATGACCACGTTCACCATACTGCTGCCGAAGACGAGCGAGGAAAGAACAAATGACGAATAGCGCGATAGTGATTGTGGACGACGAGGCGATAATCCTTCTTTCCCTCAAGCAACTCATCAAGGCGCATTTCGGGAGCCGTTTCCGCTATGAGACCGTGATGGACGCGGGATCCGCCATCGGCCTGATCGACGACTTCGTTTCGGAAGGAATCGAGGTCATCATCGTGATCACCGATTGGCTCATG
>Ga0156599_1093_pt2 | contig 9315 bp, 7 predicted proteins | sample RifOxyC1_FD_110673 | JGI IMG/M metagenome (GOLD analysis project Ga0156599, IMG submission 110673) | Treponema sp. RIFOXYC1_FULL_61_9
TTGGCCTGGCCGCCTGAGAGGCGCATGCCCTCGATGCGGTAGCCGTGCCGTTCCAGGGCGTCGATGCCGCCGCGGACGATGAAGCCTATCGCCTCCACCACGGCGCGGCCGAGTTCGGGCCTGGTGGTCAGTCCCGTAGTGGAAATGAAGGCGCTGGACGCGCCGAGGCCTTCGTTCGAACGGAGGTCGGGGAAGAAAAAGCCGCCGCCCTTCGCGTGCCGCTCCCCCTCCGTCCGGGTGCCGAAGGACCGCGGGGACGCGGTTTCGATCTCCTGGAGCATCTCGCGGTAGCTGCGCTCGGTCTGGCCCGTGATGTGGCGGAACCATTCGAACAGGCGGCCCGTCGTGGGGAGCATCGCGCTCACGTTCCAGAGATTTTCGGAAATATGGGGCAGGGTCCGCAGCTCCGCGACGCGGGAAGGTCTGTCCGAACAGACGTTGATTCCTTCCGATGTTCCCGCCCTGTCGCAGACGACGCCGTTCCCGATCGCGCCGGTGCCTACCAGGGCCATCATGAAGTCGGGTCCTCCGGCGACGACGGGCGTGCCCGCGGCCAAGCCGGTCCTCTCCGCCGCGGAGGCGGATACGGAGCCGATCCGCTCGCCCGTGAGCGCGAAAGGCGGAAATTTCGCGGCGTCCAGCCCGAACCGCGCGATCTGCTCCGGGTCCCAGTAGAAGGGCTCATAAGCGGGGCGGGGGATGAAAGTCGCCAGCTCGGCTCCGAGCCTCCAGGACAACCATTCCTGGCTGGAGGCGAAGAAGGCGACGCGGGCGTAGTCGTCAGGCGCATGCCCGAGCAACCAGGCGGCGCGGGGAAGGAAGAGCGAACGGGGCCGTTCGGCCGGGGCCGCCGCCGCGCTTGTGCCCGCCTCCGTGGTCCGGGGCAGGGCTGTCCGGCCGTCGTGCCAGTGCAGGCAGCCCAGGGCTTCCCCCGAGGCTTGGACGGGTACGAGGGTGGGGCCGTTTCCGGAAATGCAGACGGCGGCCAGATCCAGGTTTTCATCGCGTGCCGTTTTGGAAAGAGTGAGCGAAGCGGCAAGGAAGGCCGCTTCCCAGTCCGCGGCTTCCACCGACCCGGCGGCGACGCGCTCGGCGGGATAGCCCTGGCGGGAAAACGCGCGCGAGCGGCCTTCGAAATCGACGAGGGCGGCCTTCAGGGAAGAAGTCCCGATATCCGCGCAGAGAAGGGCGCGGCCGGAACGTGGCGCGCTCATTTTTGGGCCAGCAGCTTCTCGATGATCGCGCGGTTGTCCAGGATCGAACTGAGCGACCGGCCGTGGTGGAGACGCGAAATGGTCTGGGCGAAGAGGCCCGTGACGTTGACGCTGACGTACCACTCGCGCTTCAGCAGCTCCTCATGGCGGACCGCGTTCGTCCCGATGATGCGCTTGAAGAGGCCCCGGCGGTACGCCTCCTCGAAATGCTCGATGGCGTCGCCCGAAAAGAAGGGCAGGCTGATCGCGCAGATGACTTCCTTCGCGCCCTGTTCCTTCAGGAACTGCATCGCCTTCAGCAGGGTGCCGCCCGTGCCGAGCATGTCGTCGGCCATGAAGACGGTCTTGCCTTCGACCGTTCCCAGGAGCTTGACCTGGGCGATGTTGTTGTCCAGCGCGTTCTGGGTCACGCGCGAATAGTCGCGTTCCTTGTATAAAAGGGCCAGAGGCTTTTTCAGGCTCGTGGCGTAGAACTTGTTCCGGTCGACCGCCCCCGTGTCGGGCGAGACGACGGTGAAGTCCGGGCTGTGTATGTCGACGATCTCCGAAAGCTTGCGGATGATCTGGTAGCTGGCGTGCAGGTTCTCCAGCTTCATGAAGTTGAAGGCGTTCTCGATCTCCCGGGAGTGTATGTCCAGGGTGATGATGCGGTCCACGCCCATCGCTTCAAGCATCTTGCCGATGCGGCTCGCGGTGAGTCCCTCGCGACCCTTCTTCTTGTGCTGGCGGGAATAGGGGTAGACAGGGATGACAAGGGTGACGCTTGCGGCTCCAGCCTGCTTCACCGCGTCCACGGCCACGAAGAGGGTCATCAGATGGTCGTTCACCGACAGGACTTTTTGGTTTTTCCCTTCGTTGAAGCTCACCGGCAGGTGGTTCTCGACATCCTGGAAGATGTAAACGTTACGTCCGCGGATGGATTCCAGTATCTCGGTTTTGATTTCACCGTTGGGGAACCAGGTGAAGCGGGCGGGTATCTTGAACTTGGGCATGCGGAAGGCGTTGACGTCTCCCGGCAGGCTGTTGACCGATGAAGCCAAGTCGTTCGAAAAGTTGAGTTTCCGGACGACCGTTTCCTTGGTTTCCGCATAACGTTTGGCCAGAACCGCCGCTTTCTTTTCGAAACGGCGCCGGTATTGCCTCTTCAGATGGACAATGACCTCATCGGCGAATCGTTCACCGCCAGGACACGCAAGTACAGCGAGCTTGGTCGGTTCGGAGTAGTTCATGTAGCTATTTGGTACCATAAGGGAAGGTCTGCGGTCAAGGCGCATGGTATGCGGAAGGCGTGCGGATAGTGCTTAAAACGACACTTTAGACCATTTTGTTTTAATTCTCCAAAATGGTTATCTCGACGCGCCGGTTCCGTCTCCTGCCCTCTTCGCTCGCGTTGTCCGCCACCGGCTCGGTCGCCCCGAAGCCGCGCGTCACGATGCGGGAAGCGTCCCTCACGCCGGTTTTGACGAAATATTCCGCCACCGCGGCCGCGCGCTGTTCCGACAAGCTTTGGCGACCGGCCTCTGTCCCCGCCAAGGCTGTATGCCCTCCCACGAGGATGTCCCGGTCCGCGTAGCGCGCCAGGATTTCGGCGATCCGGTCCAGCTTGGTCCGTTCATCCGCCACGAGCTCCGCTGAATCCGGATTGAAACGGACGTCCTCCAGGCTGATCGCGACGCCCTCTTCCGTGACTCTGACCCCCGTATCCGTGATGCCCAGCCGCGCGATGTCCTGGGCTATCTCGTCCGCCATCCGGCCCCGTTCCATGGGCGCAGCCTCCACGACCAGCGCGTCGGCGTCGCCCCGGTATTCGACCGTCCTCCCGTCCGAGAGCTCAAAGACGATCCGGAAGTCCTCTTCGTAGGCGGCCGGCTGTCCCAGGTCCCTGTCCCAATACACGATCTGGTCGGAAGCCCCCATGATACGGGTCGGCCAGCGCGCGCCGCGCCGCGCCGGGGGAGCGGGTTCTTCGAAGATGCGGTAGGACACGGAGAAGGCCGGAAGTTTCCGTCCCTCCAGCTCCTTCTCGCCGAGGTAGCGGTAGCGGGCAATGAAGGGGATGCGATAGGGATCGGGAATGCCGAAAGCGTCGCGGAAATCGTGGGCCTCCTCTCCCTCGGCCGACCATTCGTCCCCGGGGGCCAGAGGCTCGTCGGGAAATACGGGCACGTCCCGCACCACCGGCATCCAGTATTCGGCGCCGATCGTATAGCGTCCGTTGGAATCCCGGTCGAAGATAGAAGAATACTCCCTGGACCACTGGAACGCGCTCGCGTCGGCGCTTGCCCCCGCGCCGGCGCTCGTCCCGACCGTCCTTTCGGAAGTCTGGAACTGCGCGGCCAGAGTCCCGACGCCGTCCTTCACCGCCCGGACGTCCACCGCGATCCTGTTCAGTATTTCGGACCGATGGCTGAGCCGTCGATCCACATAGACGTCCTCGCGCACCGTCGACACGATCCGGTACTTGTCCCCCGCCGAATATGCGTACGCGAACCGCTCCGCCCCCGCCGCGCGCACCGGCGCCGCCAGCGCCGCGATCGTGATCGCCGCGCTCGCCAGGAGAGCCGCCCCGAAACCTTTGATCCTCTGGTAAATCGTCCCGGTCATATCCCTTTCTATCGGCCCTCGATGCCCCTTAATTGACTTTTTCCCTCTTCAGTGCAATAAAGATGCACCGGGCCTATAGCTCAGCGGTCAGAGCTGCGGACTCATAATCCGTAGGTCCCTGGTTCAAATCCAGGTGGGCCCAATAAATAACGCGAAGGGACGCCAATAGGCGTCCCTTTTTGCGGCTGGGACCCACCTGGATTTGACGCGTCGCGCGCAGTCCAACCCCTACTTTGCGCGTTGCGCGCACAGGCGCGCATTATGTTGCCGCACATAAACTCGTCCATGCGACGCAGTCGGTGGTCCAATGCGGCGGCGACGACATGCCATGTTATGCGTACCGATACCGTAACGGGTTTTGTAACCACGATTTAAATCCCGCCGAAACCGTCTCCTTCTTTCAGGTCGATTGGCGGGAACGCATCACGGCTGATCCGCGCGGCGCCCCTCATAATGAAGAAGATGGCGTCGGTCCTCTCCTCTTCCCTGATGATGCATTCACCTCCATTGAAGTCGTTTATCCGGAGGGGCGCCGCACGCATTCCATATTATCCGCCGTAAATCCGCCGAATATGGAATAGTCGGGAAACGAACGCAATTCAATCATGATGGGTTTGCCCGCTCCCTGTTGAATCGACGGGTTCGGCAGTCCCGATAACGGCAGGTCCGCGTTGCCGCCTGCGGTTCGCCTGCAGCCCGCCTGCGGTCCGCAAGCTGATGAAAATGGTGGACGCGGAAGTCCATTGAGGATATCGTGTTTAGGTCGATATCGAAATTGCGGGCAAGCTGGACGCGAAGCAGCAGGAGGACCCTTGGACCCAATGCAGCTGGAAGAATTGGCGGGCGCCTTGGTGAAGCATGTGTATTCGGATCGCCTCGTGCCGGCGGACTTGTTCGCGGAGGTAGCGAAGATCGTAGGAGCCGAAGATCCGGGCTTCGCCGCGGCCGAATGGAAAGGCAGGTCCATGCTACGCGCCGCCCAAGGCAAGGCGGTCTTGGATCCGGCGCAACCTTTCATCCTTAGCCGCGGCTTCGGCCGCGCTATGGCCGAGGAAGAATTGGCGAACTACCTTCCCGAAGAAAAGATCCTGGTCAACAAGGATTTCTTCAGGACAGTCCTCGACGGCGTGGATTTTTCCTCCATCAGTCCGGCTCAGGAGCGGACCCTGGTCGAAAGGCTCCAAAGGGAATCCGTCGGGCTTCGCGCCGATGACGTGGTTCTATATTACAACCTCATCAAGGTGAACAAGCTGGCGTCCGCGAACAAGAGCGCTCCGCGGGAGTCCGCCCCCCAGAATCCCGAACAGGCGGCGGCGGAATTGTTAACCCTCGCGGAGAGCGCCTTCGGTCTTTCGACCGACGCCTTCTCCCGGATAAACGGAGGTAAATCCTTCCCCGACAGGGGACTGGTCATCCGTGCCATAGCCGAGGCCGTGAAACGGAGGAAGATGAATCCTGTGCTGCTCCGGAATTTTCTCGGTCGCAAGACGGACAAACACGTCGCCCTCCTCATCGATTTCCTCCGTAGGATAGCAGCCCAGCGGGGAGAAGACGCCAACGAGCTGATCATGCACACCGGCATCTATCTGCTCCTTAACAACGCGAGCGCGGACGAAGTCGCCGCCCTTTCCCTGGCCGCCCCGCTGCAGGCCTACGTCACCGACAGGATAGGAAAGGTCAGGACGGTCTACTACGCGGCGATGCAATTCATCCTGAGTTTCCTTTTGATCCTCCTCGCCCAAATATCCGAAGTCTCCGCGAAATACGCCGATGCGGCCGAGGACCAGCGGGCGAAGCTCCGGAAGCTGTACGAAGCCGACGACCGGCGGGCTTTGCTCATCAGCAATTCCGTCAACGTAGCTTCCAGGAAACTGGCGGAATACAAATCGGAAACCAGGGAAATCATGGGGGCCTTCAAATCCTTCCTGTCGGCCCACAAAGATATGGTGCAAGTCGGCGATCTGTTCGGAACCGATTACCGCTCCTAAGGATGTCGTATGAATCTATCAGCCCGCAAAGGATTCCGTTCGCTCATCCGCGTTTTGGATGCGATCAATCCGATCCTCGTCGCGCTATCCGTAGTCGGCCTTTTCCTGGAATATACGGCGATCGCGCCCTACGTCGGACTGGCGAACAATGTCGTGTCGATGTTCTTCATCTTCGATTTTTTGGTCCGGCTCGCCGCCTTCCCTGCCGCGGACTATTTTTTCCGGTCTTTCGGCTGGGTGGATTTCCTGGCCGGCCTTCCTGGCCTATTCGTTTTTATAGAAGGATCAAGTCTGTTCTCGGTTTTCAAGGTCGTCAGGATAGGCCGCTTCTTCAGGATAATCCGCGTGCTCCGCTTCCTCCGGGCCTTCGACTTCATCAAGAAGATGCGGGGGGATTCCGCGTGGATCCAGGAGCGCATCATGCAGATCGGAGTCAGCGTCGTGCTGATCTTCGTTTCGGGCCTCATCCTCATGGACCTTTTCATTTTCTCCGATCCCGCTTTCGCGGTCGGAGAAGCCGCATACCGGGGCATCATGATTTCGCTCCTGGCGACCCTCCTGGCCATCCTCGTGGTGCTCATCTTCTATATGGGTTCCGTCTTCGCGAAGGACATGCGCATACTGCAGCTCATCATCGATTCGGCGGATGCGGAGGACTACCTGCTCCTCGTCGCGGAGGCCGAGCCGCTCAAGGACGAGTTCGGCGGTCTCAGTCTTGAGGACGGGGAGCTGGAGACCGTTTCCCTCCTGAAGATGGCCGCGAAAATGGCTTCCGCATTGGGAGCGGAGGATTCCGGTCCATCCGACCCCTCTTCTTTCGCGCTGTTCGGTAGCGGAGAAGCGGACGAACCGTTCCCGGCTTCGACCCGGGCATCGGATCGCAACATCGAGGATCTCGCGCATCGAATCGAACACCTCGAGGATTTGCTCAGGCAGTCCAACGAGAAAATAGTCATGGAAACCCTCCGCCGAGCCGCCCCGGCGATAAGGAACTACCTGAAGGGGAAATAATAGGGGAAGGGCCTGTTCCCCGCCCTCGCCCCCTTCCCCGATTCCCGCTATACTCCCCACGCAAGACCCGACCAGGAGGACCCATGGACTTCAAGAAATTCTTCAACGCCGCGGAGATGAAGGCGGAAACGGTGGAAGGGGACGTGGAGCGCTATATCTACACCGGGCAGGAGATGCAGGTCGTGGAATACCGCTTTCCGGCCAACAAGACCTTTCCCGCGCACAAGCACGACGCGCACGAGCAGATGGGATACCTCGTCAGCGGCAAGATGGAATTCACCATAGGCGGGACTACCAAGATCCTGCTGCCCGGCGATTTCTACCACGCGCAGATCGGCGTGTCGCACAATACCAGGACGCTCGACGAGCCCGCGGTGCTTATCGACGTGTTTTCCCCTCCGAGGGACGACCTGCGCTGACGGAACCTCTGACCCCGAACAGCCTCTGACCCCGTAGGCCTCTGACCCCGAACAGCCTCTGACCCTGCGGGTTTCCTCTCTATTTCCATTATTTCCTCCAGTCGTAGTATATTTCTTCGGGGAGACCAATCGTGATGACCATCCTGGCGATAGACGACGATCCGACCCAGATCGAAAAGCTGCGTATCGTACTTGATCGGATGCAGTATCCGTCCATCCGCTATCTTGAGGCGGACAGCGTCGCCAGGGGTCTCGCCCTCATCCGCGACGAGGTCATCGACCTGGTGCTCTCGGACCTCCGGTTGCCGGACGGTTCGGGGATCGACGTGCTCAACCGGACGAAGGCGCTCAATCCGATGATTCCGGTGGTGATCATGACTGCCTATTCCGACGCCAAGGAGGCGGTTGCCATCCTCAAGGACGGGGCCGACGATTACCTGGTGAAACCGACGGACGCCGCGGACATAGAGAAGCTCGTGCTCCGGATCCACGAGAAGGGCGTCCTGCTCCATGAGGCCTTTCTGCCCCCCTCCGAGGGGCTCGCGGCCTCCCCGGCTTCCGCGGGGATCATCTACCGGGGGAACGGCCTGGCGCGCGTGATGAGCACCGCCGCGCGCTGCGCGGACAGCGACGCCACCGTGCTCATCACGGGGGAGAGCGGCACCGGGAAGGAACTCGTCGCGAGGTTCATCCACCAGCGGGGGCGCAGGCGCGAGGGGCCCTTCGTCGCGGTCAACATCTCCGCCCTGCCCGAATCCCTGGCGGAGAGCGAGCTGTTCGGGCACAAGAAGGGCGCCTTCACAGGCGCCAGCGGGGACCGGATCGGCCGTTTCGAGGAGGCCGAGGGAGGCATCCTTTTTATCGACGAGATCGGCGACATCGCGCCCGCGCTGCAGGTGAAGCTGCTTCGGGCCATCCAGTTCGGCGTGATCGAGAGGGTGGGCGAAAATACGCCCCGCAAGCTCAGCGTCCGCATCATCGCCGCGTCAAACGACAACCTCGCCGCACTCGTGGCCGCCGGCACGTTCCGCAAGGACCTTTTCTACCGGATCAACGTCATCGACATCGTCATCCCTCCCCTGCGTTCGCGGAAGGAGGACATCGGCCTGCTCATCGACCACTTCATCGCGCGCTTCAACGAACGGAACGGGCGGAACGTCAGGGGCCTCTCGCGGGAAGCGATGGACAGGCTGATGAAGCACGGCTTCCCCGGAAACGTCCGGGAATTGGAGAACATCATCGAGCGCGCGGTGGTGCTCTGCGGGGGCGACCTGATCTTGGAGCGCGATCTTCCGCCGTTGAACCTGGATGGAAGTTCCGACGATCCGGGCGAATGGGGATCGGCCGGATCTTCGTACGAGGAAGCTATGGTCCGGTTCGAGCGGAAGCTGTTGTCTACGGCATTGGGAAGGAGCGGCGGGAACAAGAGCGCCGCGGCGCGCGCCCTCGGCATCACCGAACGTCACTTGCGCTCGCGGCTGGAGCGCTTGCCCTGAAGCCGGATCCGCTCGACGCGCGGGCGGCCGTTCAGCCCAGCAGGACCTTCGCCTCTTCCCAGAATACGTCCATGGCGTCCAGCTTGCCTGTCTCCATCGTCTGCCCGGTTTCTTTCATCCTCTTTTCCACATGCTTGAAGCGTTCGGCGAATTTGACGTTCGTGCGGTGCAGGGCGACGGCGGGGTCGATGTGGAGGAAACGGCTGATGTTGGTCACGGCGTACAGCAGGTCGCCGATTTCTCCCTCCAGCTCTTCCCGCGCCGCATCGGTCCGCTCGCGTTCGTGGTCGGCCAGCGCGGCCTTCACTTCGGCGATCTCCTCGTCGATCTTGGCCCATACGCCCGCAAGGTCCGGCCAGTCGAAACCGACCTTGGAAGCCTTCTTCTGGATCCGGTATGCCCGTTCCAGGGGAGGCAGGGCACGGGAGACCTCGTCCAGGATGGAATCCTTGGCGCGCCGCCCTTCCTTTTCGACCTTGATCTTGTTCCATTGGGTGAGCACTTCCCCCGCATCCTTCGCGACCGCGTCGCCGAAGACGTGGGGATGCCGGCGCACGAGCTTGTCGGATACGTCCTCCAACGA
>Ga0156599_1016_pt3 | contig 8905 bp, 8 predicted proteins | sample RifOxyC1_FD_110673 | JGI IMG/M metagenome (GOLD analysis project Ga0156599, IMG submission 110673) | Treponema sp. RIFOXYC1_FULL_61_9
TCTTCGGCGCGATCGACATGATCATCCTCGCGCCCGCGAGGGCGGTGACGTGATAAGCGCCCCTGCATCCGGCCGGCATGAGGATCGCGTCATAACCTTTTTCCCGATAGATCGAATAAGCCCGCTTGATGCAGGCCGTGCCCGCCTGGATGATGTCGCTCTCCCTGACGCCCGATCCTGAGTCCTTCGCCACATCCCGCAGGTAATCGTCAAGCCTGCCGACCATCAGCACGGCGATCGCCAGACCCGGCTTCGCGCCCTGCGCGAGAGCCCGCGCTTTTCCCTTGCGTCCCGCTTCGGCGACGGCGAGCACTTGAGGAACGGTGAAGCTGAGGGTGGCCGCGACATTGAGTCCCGAGGCCACGCATTCTTCGTACGCCCGTATTCCCGCGGCGGTCGCGGGAAGTTTGACGACTATATTCGGAGCCCAGGAAGCCAGGATTTTTGCCTGGCCGACCATGTATTCAGAATCGCCCGTGCGATTGGGATTCGTCTGCGCGCATACGTAGCCTTTTCCGACTTCGCCCGCCCTGAAAATATGCTCGACTTTTCCGGCGAAATATCCGGCGACGATCTTGGTCAATGCCAACGCTTTTTCGTCGCCCGCCAGGTTTTGATCCAAAGCGGCAAGCGACGGTTTCCAGGTTGCCCTGTCGGTGGAGAGGGTCCCGTTGATCAGGAAGGGATTGGTCGTCATCCCCGCGGCCCCATTGGAAAAAGCGGTTTCCTGCTCCGCGACTATCGCGGAGTCGTGCCAATATATCGATTCCGTCCCGGAGCTGAGCCATTTCAGATACGGATTGTCCTTCATCATTTTCTCCCGTGCGCTGAACCTGTGCATTGAAAATGGTTGTGGCCTTTTTACACATCACTTGTGTGACAAGTTATACCCAGGCTGTTCCCCATGTCAATATCCGAGAGGCCTAACTGAAACCGATCAAGGGGAATTGAGTGAAGGTTCCCGGCAAAGCACTGCCTCCGCGGGCGCGGAGGCAGTGTGGCCGATGTTCCGGCCCGTTCGCTATTTAACGGCTTTGATCGCGGCCAGGACTTCTCCGATGAAGTCCTTTCCGATTTTTTCCTCGAACTGGGCGTAGACGGGGGCCACGGCGTTCTGGAAGGCGCCTTGTTCGGCGGGAGTCAGGATCGTGACGGTCATGCCTGCATTGCGCAAGGAATCGACGTAGTCGGAGTTCATTTTCCGGTTCGTCGCGCGCTGGAAAATCGCGGATTCCTGGGCGGCGGCGAGCATGATCTTCTGGTCCTCGGCGGGGAAGGCATCGAACATCTTCTTGTTGATCAGGAGGATGTGGGGTCCGTATACGTGGCCCGTCAGGGTCACGAATTTCTGGACTTCATTGAATTTGGACAGGTAGATGGTCGGGATGGGATTCTCCTGGCCGTCGATGGTCTTCTGCTGCATCGCGGTGAAGACCTCGGAGAACGGCATCGGCGTGGGGTTCGCGCCGAGGGCTTTCCAGGTGGCCAGGTGGATCGGGTTTTCCATGGTGCGGATCTTCAGGCCCTTGAGGTCGGACGGCGCGTGCACGTCGCGGGCGCTGTTGGTCAGCTGGCGGAAACCGTTCTCGTAGTAGGCGAGGATCTTCAGGCCTTTGGCCTCAAGATTGGCGGCCATCTTGGCGCCGATAGGACCGTCGAGGACGGCGTCGGCGGCTTTTTCGGTCGGGAAGAGGAAGGGGAGGTCGAGCACCATGAGCTGGGGAAGCAGGCCGGCCAGGGGGGAAGCCGAGGTGGCCACCATCTCGACGCCGCCGCCCATGCGGACGGATTCGGTGGCGCGCACGTCGTCGCCCAATTGCGCGTTGGCGTACACCTGGATGTCGTACTTGCCGGGGAGCTTGGCCATAACCAAATCCGCGAATTTCTTGGTGGCGAGGTACGTGGGGTGCAACTCGTTCACGCCGTTGGAAATCTTGATCACGACGGCCGGAGCCGGAGCCGCGGATTTTTCTTGTCCGCCTTCGGCGAAAGCCGAGGAGGCGCCGAACGAAATCATCGCCGCGAGGGACATCAACAGGTACTTCTTCATCAAAGATCCTCCTATTTAGCTAAGGCCCCCAACGGGGCCTTTTCTTCTCCGTCAGATAAATTATCTACCGACCAAGTTCGGGATGAAGGTCACCAGGCCAGGCACGTACGTGATGAGGAAAAGCGTCGCGACCATGATGAGGATGTTCGGGACGATCGCCTTGCTCATGTCGGCCACCGATATCTTGGCTATGCTGCATCCCACGAAAAGGATGTTTCCGACCGGCGGCGTTATCAGGCCGATGCACAGGTTCACGATCATGACGACGCCGAAGTACACGGGATCGATGCCGAATTTGAGGATGATGGGCATGAGCATGGGTCCCATGATCAGGAGGGCCGGCGTCAGGTCCATTACGCAACCGACCAGGAGCAGCAGGATGTTGATGTACAGCATGAGCAGCATCGGATTGCTTCCGGACAGCTTGAGCAGGGTTCCGGAAAGGAGAGCGGGAATCTGCGCCGTCGTGATCAGGAAGGCCGCCGCTGTAGCCGCGCCGCATACGAGCATGACGACCGCCGTGCTTTTGGCAGAATTGACGAGCAATTCCGGCAACATGCTGAGCTTCAGCTCACGGTAGATGAACAGGCCGACGAAGAAGGCATAGACCACGGCGATGACCGCCGCTTCCGTCGGCGTGTAGATTCCGGTGATAATGCCGCCCAGGATGATGACGGGGAGGAGCATGGCCCAGAACGCGTCGAAACCTGCGCTGAGCAGGACTTTGAAGCTGAATTTCGAATCCGCTTTGTAGCCGGCTTTCTTCGCGTGGACGAACCAGCCGATCATGAGCCCGATTCCGATGAGGACTCCGGGAATGATGCCGCCGAGGAAAAGCTTGATTATGGATACGTTGGCCATGACGCCGAAGATGATCATCGGGATGCTCGGCGGGATGATCGGCCCGATGGTGCCCGCTGCGGCGAACAGGGCGGCGCTTCTCTTCTCGTCGTAACCTTCCCGCTTCATGACCGGGTAAAGGATCGATCCGATCGCGGAAGTGTCGGCAACGGCCGAGCCGGACACCCCGGCGAACAGCATGCTCGCCATGACCGTCACGAAACCGAGGCCTCCCGTCACATGGCCGATCAGGGCCCGCGCGAAGCTGACGATCCGCCGGGAAATGCCGCCGACGTTCATGAGCTCGCCGGCGAAGAGGAAGAAGGGTATCGCCATGAGGGGGAAGCTATCGATCCCCCGCACCATATTCTGGGCCAGCATGGGCAGCGAGACCGTTCCCATGGCCATCATCAGCACGAAGGCGGTGAGCAGTAAGGAAAACGCGATAGGCACGCTGAGGAGGATGAAGCCGAAGAGGGCGGCCAGGAATACGACGAGCATCATTCGGCTCCTTTTGCTGACGACGCGATCGCGCGGACATGCTCGATCAGCTTGATGACGGCTTGCAGGAAGAGCAGGGCCGCGCTGAAAGGAACGACCATGTAGACGAGGCCGTAGGGCGTGTCGGTGGCGGGGGAGGTCCAGCCGCTCAGCAGGGTCTCGCGCGCCAGCGTGTATCCCCCGGAGACGAGCAGTCCGAGCGCGAAAAGCACCAGCAGGTCGGCGAGTATGGTTATCGCCCGGGATGCTTTGGGAGGGACCGCCTTGACGACCAAATCCAGGCCCAGATGTTCGCTTCGGGTGAAGGCGATCACCGCGCCGAGGAAGGAGAGCCAGATCATCATGAACCGCGAGATTTCCTCCGACCATGCGATGGCGCTGTTGAGGAAGTAGCGGAAGATGACGTTCATGAAAACGAGTACCACCATACCGACCAGAAGCAAGGCGATGACGACCTTGATCGCGACCCCCACGGCGGCTTCCGCCCGGCGCATGATACCGGGATTATTCGTGCTCTCTTCCATATTCGCTCCCCATGATGTAGTGATCGTATTCGTCTTCGGTATTTGGGAGTCCGTGCCAAGGCAGCCGCCTCGTCCCGGATCTTCCGCGGACGTTTCTTTTTTTAAAAAGAGACGGACAAGGCGCACTTCAATGTCACTTGTGTGACAAGTGATTATCACATGAGTTATTTTTGCTGTCAACAAAAAAGGAAACTTTTGGAGGGCTCGGAGCGGCCGGACGCGAAATCCATCTCGCCCTACAGATCCTTCTTTTCGGGCAGTCCGTTCTTGCTCCAGCCGCCGTCGACGAAGATGGTCTGGCCGACGATTCCGCTCGCTTCGTCGGAGGCCAGGAAGCAGACCGCATTCGCGATCTCTTCGGGACGAAGCATTCGCTTGATCGGCAGGATGCTCAGGATTTCGTCGAGGTTGATGATGCCGTCCTTGATGCCCTGCTTGACCATGTCGGTCTCGACGTAACCGGGCGCTACGGCGTTGATCCTGATGCCGTAGCGGGCCCATTCCACGCCGAGGGTGCCGACCAAACCGTTCACCGCCGCCTTCGAGATGTTGTAGAGGGACCTTTTGCTCGTGTACTCGGTGGAGTTGGCGGAAGAGATGCAGATGATCGAACCGCGTCCCCGCTTGATCATGAACTTCGCCGCGGCGGTCGCGGCGAAGTAGAATGCCTTCAGGTTGATTCCCATCAGCTTGTCCCAGTCCGCTTCCTCGAAGTCGACGGCCGGTTTGCGTATCTGTATGCCCGCATTGTTCACCAGCACGTCGAGCGTGCCGTGCTTTTTGACCGTGTAGGCTATTAGTCCGTTGATATCGGATACCCTTCCCAGGTCGGCGACGAACGGATCCGCCCTCAGTCCCTGCGCCGTGAACTCGTCCGCGGTGCTTTTCAACTCCTCTTCCAGGATGTCGGCGATGACGACGGTCATCCCCTCATCGAGCAGCTTCTTCGCGATGGCTTTGCCGAGTCCTCTCGATCCGCCGGTCACGATGGCGATTTTACCCTGAACGGTGATCATGGATGGTCTCCTTCGAAATGCCGGAACGGAATCGGTAAAAGATAACATAAGGGTTGTGTGACAAGTTATTTTGGTATCGGATTACGTCTTTGTCAACCTGCGTTCAGGCGTTTTCGGCACGGGCTTGGGGAGCAAGCTCATCCGCGGCAAGGATGGCCTGGATGGTCACCTCGATGTGCGCTTCCATGAGTTCCTCGCAGGCCGCCTTGTCGCCCGCCTTCAATGCGTCGATCAGCTTGCGGTGGTACCTGAGTCCCATTTCGGGGCCGAGCATCCTGACAATATCGACCATCGCGGCGGACAGGATACCGTCGATGACGTCGTAGACTTTGGCGATGATCGGATTGCGGGCTATCTGCGCTATCCGGTAATGGAACGCATAGTCGGCCTTGGCGAAGGATTCCGGCGCTTCCGTACTTGACCTGAGGGCCGCATACGTTTCTTCGAGATCTTCGATGTCCTTATCGGAAATCCTCGATACGGCCAAACCGATCGCGCCTTTTTCGATTATTTTCCGGAATTCCAGAACGGTGATGATGTCCTGGTTCTTGCTGATCCGCATCAGGGAATGGAGATCATTCATGGCGTTCATGCTGGAATATTCCTTGACGGAAGTCCCGCCGCCATGCTTCGTCTCGACCAGGCCGAGGATTTCCAGCTGCTGGATAGCCGCCCGGACGGTAACCCGGCTTACCCCGAAGGACCGGCATAGTTCATTTTCGGACGGTATTTTCTCGCCGGTTTTCCAGACGCCTTCCATGAGGTTTTTTTTGAGCTGGCCGTAGACCTGCGCGCGCAGGGAATCCGTTTTGATCCTTTCCAGTTTCGCCAATTTGCGGCTCCTTATTACTTGTAACACATATTACGAAAAAATAGCACCTTGGCCAATCCCGGATCAGGCCGCAAGGTTATCGACGAATATGAGGTCCGGCGCGGAATAAAGCTGTTTTTCCTATACCCTCAGCTTGACCGCTCAGGCGAGCGGCGGATATAACGAAAAGCCAAGAGCGGCCGCTCAAGCATCCGCTCAATCCTGAGGAGGAACACGATGCGAATGGGGAATAAAGCGCTCGCCGTCCTGGCCGCCCTGCTGCTGCCCGCCGCTATTTATGCGGGGGGAGCGAAGGAAGCCGCACCCGCCACCACCGAGAAGACGGTCAACGCCGGCTTCGTCTATGTCGGTCCCATCGGGGATCTCGGCTTCACCAACGCCCACGACGTCGCCCGCGTCGCGCTGGAGAAGAAGTACTCGTGGCTCAAGACCAAGTACATCGAAAGCGTGCCGGAGGGCAAAGCGTCCCCCGTCATCGCCCAGTTCATCCAGGACGAGAAGATGGATGTCGTCTTCACCTGCAGCTTCGGATATATGGATGAGACGATCGAAGCGGGAAAGAAATTCCCGGACAAGCTCTTCCTCCATTGCTCGGGCTACAAGCAGAGCGAGAACGTCGGAACCTATTTCGCCGACCTGTACCAGATGTACTACCTGAACGGGCTCATGGCCGGTTCGCTCACCAAGACCGGCAAGGTCGGCTATGTCGGCGCTTTCCCGATCCCTGAAGTCGTCCGCCACATCAACGCCTGGGCCCTCGGCGTCCGCGACGCGAATCCCAAGGCCGTCGTCGACGTCCGCTGGATCTTCTCCTGGTACGATCCCGCCAAGGCGCGCGAAGCCGCCCAGGCCCTCATCTCCTCCGGCTGCGACGCCCTGGCGTTCACCGAAGACTCCGCTTCCGTCGTGGAAGTGGGCGAAGAAAGCACCAAGGCCGGCAAGCCCGTCTACACCTTCGGCCACTACAGCCCGATGGCGGCGATGGGACCCGAATCCCTCGTCTCCGGCCAGCTCGTGAACTGGGTGCCCCTGTACGAGAAGATCCTTCTCGGCATCAAGGACGGCAGCTGGAAAACCGGCGACCTCCTGTACCTGACCGCCGAAGGCGGAGCGGAACTCGGCGGCAAGTTCGGCGAGCCGATCAGCCCGAAGTACGTGGACGTCCTGAAGTCGACCAAGATCAAGACCGCAGATCTCGGCGAGCTTTCCACCTACGACCTCGTGATGAAGCGGCTCGAGCAGATGAAGAAAGGCCGCGACGTATTCGAGCCCTTCACCGGTCCGATCAAGGACAACACCGGCAAGGAACGCTACGGCGCAGGCGCCAAGGCCTCCATCCCCGAGTTGATGTCGATCAACTACTACGTGGAGAACGTCCTCGGCAAGCTCCCCGAAGCGAACTAAGGCACGGGCGAGGAAAAAGAATCCAACCACAGATGAACGCGGATGATCCGTCCGCGTCCGTCTGTGGTTTATTATTTCTTGATACCAGGTGGATCGTCGGAGGTTCCAGGGTGGGGAAATTCGAGGGCGTCGAGATGAAGGGCATCTCGAAGAGCTTCAACGGGGTGTTCGCCAACCGCGACGTGGATTTCCATGTGGGGCCGGGGGAAATCGTCGGCCTGCTCGGGGAGAACGGGGCGGGCAAGACCACGCTCATGAACATCCTGTACGGCCTGTACCGGCCGGACGGGGGCGAGATCCTCATCGGCGGCAAGCCGGTTTCCATGGATTCCCCCCGCGGCGCGATGCGGGCAGGGATAGGCATGGTCCACCAGCATTTCATGCTCGTGCAGAACCACACCGTGGCGGAGAACGTCGTGCTCGGCGACGAGAAGGCCCCCTTCTTCTTTCCCGTGAAGGCTACGATCCACCGCATCGAAGAATTCGGCCGGCATTTCGGCCTGCAGGTTAATCCCGCTTCCCCCGTCTGGCAGCTTTCGGCCGGCGAGCAGCAGCGGGTGGAGATCGTCAAGGCCCTCATGTACGGCGCCGAGCTTCTGATTTTGGACGAGCCCACCTCCGTACTTACCCCGATCGAAGTCAAGGAGCTTTTCTCCACCCTGCGCGCCATGGCCGCCCAGGGCAAGGCCGTCGTCATCATCAGCCACAAGCTTGAGGAAATCACCGACGTCTGCTCACGCGTCGCCATCCTGCGCAAGGGCGCGCTGGTCGGCGAGGCCGACCCCGCCGTCACTTCCCGCCAGGAGCTCGCCCGGATGATGGTCGGCCGGGACGTCGTACTTTCCATGCCGCGCGCCGAGCTGCCGCGGGGCTCAAACGTGCTGGACGTGGACGACCTGCACGTGATGGGGGACAGAGGCACCGAAATGGTGTCCGGCGTCACCTTCCGCCTGTACCGCAACGAAATTTTCGGCATCGCGGGCGTCTCCGGCAACGGCCAGAGGGAACTCGTGGAGGCCATCACGGGCCTGCGCAAGCCCAAATCGGGCAGCGTGCTGCTGGAAGGCGCGGAGACGGCGGGCGAATCGGCCAAGGTCATGTCCCGACTCGGCGTCGCCCATGTGCCTGAGGAGCGGATCAAGTTCGGCATCGTGCCCAACCTGCTCATCTACGAGAACGCGGTGCTCAAGAGCCACCATGCCAAGCCCTTCTCCGATGTCGTCTTCCTGGATTACGACGTGATCCGCGCCCACGCCGAGGGAATAGTGGAAAAATACAGCGTTTCCGCCCCGTCCATCGACGCGCCGATGAAGAACCTTTCCGGGGGCAATATACAGAAGCTCATCATCGGCCGGGAAATCTCCGGCGGCCCCGCCCTCCTGGTGGCCAGCCATCCCACCTACGGCCTGGACGTCGGCGCCACCGAGTACATCCGGCTCCGCCTGATCGAGCGGAGGGACGCGGGCGGGGCGGTCCTCCTCGTGTCCGAGGACCTGGAGGAGATCTACGCGATCTGCGACCGGGTCGCGGTCATGTACCGCGGCCGTTTCATGGGCGTCGTGGAGCCAAGCACCACGCCGGTGGAGGACGTCGGACTCATGATGGCTGGCGGCAAGCAGGTACCCCAGGAGGCTCTTCCGTGACGATCCGATTGATCGAAGAAGACCGGAACGAACCGACGGTCCTCTTCAGCGCCCTGATCCTGGCCGCGAGCCTGGCGGCGGGTCTGCTCACCATG
>Ga0156599_1052_pt1 | contig 8672 bp, 12 predicted proteins | sample RifOxyC1_FD_110673 | JGI IMG/M metagenome (GOLD analysis project Ga0156599, IMG submission 110673) | Treponema sp. RIFOXYC1_FULL_61_9
GCCGTCTTCTCCTGCCCCTGCCAAGGAGATGCGGAATTACTCGTCGGCAAAGCGTCCGCCCACCCCCATGGCCGTCAGTCCTTTCAAAATGTCAGCTATTTCATGCTCATCGATCGGCCGCCCCTCAATGCGATCTATTGGGGAATGAGGCTCGTCGTCGCTTAGGAGCTGGATAGCTCCGACGCAGTCCCTCCCGATTTCAGCGAGGAGGTCGAAAGCCGACAGGGACGCCGCTCCGTAATGGCTCCTGATCCGTTGCCTGATCTCGCTCGAATCCGGGAGGAGATTATCGAAGAAGGCGGACACCGCGTCCCCGCGATACACGGTTTCGCCGAGGGGAATGGAGAGCGATATTGGCCTGGTCTGGGCGTGGACGAGCCAAGAATCCTCGTAGCGGAACTCGTGCACGCCGGTCCCGCCGATGGACCAGGTCCCGACCCGTATCCCGTTGAGCCACACGCCGAGGGTGCGCTTCCGCGAAGGTCTGGCCATGGTTACCAGTCCTCGGCAGGCGGGGACGTATTTTGACGCTCTGGATCAGCCCCTTTTTTGAGGGCGATCACGAGTTCGAGGTCGAGGGCCGATAGAAGTTTGAGGAGACTATCGATGGTCGCTGATCCCGGACGATTCTCCAAGGCCGAGATCGTCTTCGGGAGGAGTCCCACCCGCCTGCCCGCGCCGTCCTGGCTCAAGCCATGGGCCTTGCGGACGCTCCGCAGGGCCTGGGAGAGCTGGCTGGGCGTGGAGATGAGGTACTTCAAGGGGCACCTCCTCTTGGTTGATGCCATACCCAATAAGGTATATCTGAAAATATTACCCTATCGGGTATATATCAAGAATATACCCCATGAGGTATACTACTTTCAAGTGCCCTTCTACGCAGACTGCGTTGTGGTTGAGTGATTGAAGTCTTCAACATTACGTCTATCATATTTGACAATAATGTTCCATACATCTATTATGTTTTACATTATGCCAAAGAATAACCTTAGTCTTCTGCCAACAGTTCAACGTACGCTCGTAAGATTGGGAGAGAATATTCGCTTGGCCCGGCTTAGGCGCGATCTCAGTTCCGAGATGGTAGCCGAGCGGGCAGGAATCAGTAGACAGACTCTCAGCGCCCTCGAGAATGGGTCTGGCTCAGTCTCGATGACCACATGGATACAGGTCCTCTTCGTGCTCGGCCTTGAGAAGGATCTTGAGTTGGTTGCGCGGGATGACGAGCTCGGAAGAGCCCTGCAGGACGCGAAGCTCCCGACCCGCAAGCGATCCCGCAAAGCTGGCTCTGCGGGCAAGACCGGAACGAGGGACAATCTATGAGCGAACGCATGCGAAGCATCGAGGTCTATGCTGACTGGATAGGACTGGGGGCTGCTACACAGTTTGGGACTCTGTTGGTCCAGGAGACCCGTGGTAGGGAGGTCTTTTCCTTCGAGTACGACGACGCCTGGCTCCGTCGGGACGACAACCGGGTGTTCGATCCTGGACTGCGGCTATACAAAGGACCCCAGTACGTCGGGATGGATAAGCCTAACTTTGGCCTCTTTCTGGATTCGACTCCCGACCGCTGGGGGCGCGTCCTTATGCGGCGGCGATGTCTTCCAGAGTTCGGACCGCGCCATAGCTGCGCCGCCCTGGTCGACGCTTCGCGATCTGGAATACGCGAGCTTTCTTGTCGAGCGCGACGAGGAAGATGAAGAGCTCGATCAGTGGCTCGCCATGCTCATCGCTCCTGGCTCATCTCTCGGCGGCGCGAGGCCCAAGGCAAGCGTAGTCGATGAGAAGGGTGACCTTTGGATTGCCAAATTCCCCGGCAAGGATGACGACCGCGATGTAGGCTCATGGGAGTTGATCGTCGCGGAGCTCGCGCGTGATGCGGGAATCGAGATGAGCGAATGTCGCAGGGATTCGTTTTCCAAGCGTGGATATACCTTTTTGACGAAGCGCTTTGACCGCGTTGGGACAGGTCGTCTCCACTTTGCCTCCGCCATGACCCTACTTGGCCGTAAGGACGGCGATGATGCCGGAGCTGGGGCGAGTTACCTCGAACTCGCTGAGTTCATCATACGCTTCGGAGCTCGTCCTGAAGCGGATTTGCGCCAACTTTGGAGGCGCATCGCGTTCTCCATCGCAGTATCCAACACCGACGACCATCTCCGGAATCACGGATTCCTTCTCGAAGAAAAGGGATGGAGGCTTTCACCGGCCTACGACATCAATCCCTCTCCCGACTCTACAGGCCTATCGCTCGCTGTCGATGAGCACGACAATTCGCTGGACTTCGGACTCGCGCTCTCTGTCGCGAAGTATTTCCGCCTTAAAGTTCAAGAGGCTCAGGCGATCATCGATTCGGTGCGTAGTGCGGTGGCGACGTGGCGCGAGAGAGCCCGACGCATGGGGATCGCGAGCAGCGAGATCGATCGCATGGCAAGGGCATTCAATGCATAATGCTGGTTAACTGTGACTGGACCTGTGACTTTTCACCCTACCCGAATGTGACATTTCATGGAACACCTAAGCATAAGCCGTTGGCTCTTTGGCAAGTCACAGTAAGGGTTTTGCATATCTAAACATTTGTGAGATAAAGATTTAGATACCTTCACACGGTAGAAGTCACTGCGCCGCAGATAGCGGCGGTTCAAATCCAGTATCGCCCAACAAATTGCTTTCCCTTTCAATGCGCCAAGTCCGATCCTTCACATTTTTCTAGCTGAATAATTCCTCGATCTTGATGTGGACCATGGCGGAATCGGGAGGCCGTGGAGTACGCGACGCTCGAGTGGGTGCACCGATTCAACACGAAGCGGCTACTGGAGTCTTTCGGAAATATTCCTACCGCCGAGTAAGAAAAAAGTTTTATGATGGACAAGACGGTTTGCCCATTGGAATAGGACTCAATTACATGGCACTTCGGTAGACCAGGGGCGGTTCAAGTTCCTTACTCAGATGGAGGCCTGCTCCGGCGTCCTAGTCTGCTTCACGAATCTCCTCGTCAACCTGGATGCAACGGCACTTCGGTATTTCGCCTTCAAGGTGGTCTTCAAGCCGCTGACCGAACGTCTCTCCATGCTCAAAACGTTCAAGCCGGGTAATTTCAAGGCCGAGTTCTCACGGATCAGATTCAATCCCGTCAATGAAGCCGAAGTGATCGTCGCGGAGTTCGAACTCGAGTGCGCCTATCGTAAGCAAGGGCGGCGATCGGTTTCAGCGCTGTTTAGCTGGACATGATCGCCCGGAAGCGTTCCCTTATCAACGCTACTACGTGATCCAGCGGCGGCGCTGTGAGCTTGTTCTTCGCGAGGAAAGCCTTCCACTGCGCGATCTTCCCTTTGTCCGATGCGAACTCCCCGCTTAGTCCAAGCGGCATCGTCCGCGGAAGCGGCGTCTTTCTCCGTTCGAAGGTTCGCCGAATGGCGCGGGCGGTGGAATCGTGCCGCAAGCCTGTTTCGCCGAGCAACGTGAAAAGGTCGAAGTAGTCCTTCATGCGGCTGTTCACCATGCCGAGGCTGACGATGGCTTCCAGTTTTTCGGCGATGACCGTTTCCTTGGGATACGCCTTGATGATCGGCGCGGGATTGTCCGGCAGCAGGAGCGGGAAAGAGACCTCGGTCGGTTCCGGTGTGACGACGTCCCCGAATCCTACGTCTATCTGTACGGCACAGCGGGCATTACCGAGCATCCCCTTGAACTCGATTCGAATACCGCCATAGCGGGCATCTTCCCGGATCTCCGTCGCGCGAATGCTGTCGCTCCGGTAGTTCATCCCATCGTCGCATTCGATCGCGCAGATTTCTCGGAAGACGGCCATCATGGCTTCCGCCTCGAGGGCGTCTATACCAAGCAGATCGGCGTCCCTGGTCGGTCGGCTCGGCGTATCGTACCAGAGGCAGAAAAGGAGGGCACCCTTTAAGAGGAACCGGTCCTTGTAGCGAGAGGTGGAGATGCGGTATAGGAAGCGTTCAAGGACGTAACGGGACAAGATGAGATTGAAATCGCTGCCGTTCTTCCTCGCTATCGCGAGGAGACGATCATGCACCGAGGCCGCTTTACCGGACGTCGTCATGCGAGAGCCTCCAGATAAGGCCTGATTACGTTCGATACTCGATCGACCTTGGCGCAGCGCCAGAGTTCGTCGCGATCCAGCGATCGTTTCTGCACGGCATCGCGCAGAGCTTCAAGGGCCACATCGAGTCCCACCTTGTTTCGGTATTTGAAGCAATCGGCAATCGTCTTTTCTATCGTCGTGATGCGAACCCTGACGCCTTCTACCGTCTTCGTCTCCACACCGTAGGTCAGGGCTTCTTGACTGAACCGAAGCACTTTCAGGCTTGGGAAGTCGAACCTCGGGGCACGAGTGTTGCGGTCCAGGGCGATCCAGACTTCCGATGGCGCTTGCGTGGTCAGCTCGTGGTAACGGAGCGCGGATAGAAGACAGATCAGGGCGCCAGGAATCCTCGTCGCGATGAGGGCGAAGACCCCATACTCGTTTGGCCGGTAATCGGGAAGGCAGTAAAGACCTCGCCCGAGTCGCCTTATTTTCCCTGCCGAAACGAGCCGAGAGATTGTTATGCGTTTGATGCCCGTATTCTCAATATCCCTCGAGCGCAGAAGGGGACTTTTCTTGAAGAGTTGGGCAAGCGATGGACTCATCACTATATGTTCCAATATGTTGATACATATTGTCAAGTGTTTACAATATGGAACGTGTTTCAAGTTGCCGTGGTGCGTTCTTGAATTACCCTAATATATGGTTTCATCAAGACTCTTCTACTGTGACTGGACCTGTGACTCTTCACTCTTGCCGAATGTGACATTTCATGGCACATCTAAGCATAAGCCATCGGTTATATAGCAAGTCACAGCAAGGGTTAAGCATATCCAAGCATTTGTGGGATAAAGACTTAGCCACCTTCACACGGTTGAAATCACTGTGAAAGCGGAGCCTCCGGGCTCAAATGCGCCCGCTTCGCGATCGCGTTCCGCTAGGAAATGATCGAGCCGCCTCGCGTCAGCGGCGTCTCGGAATCCAGTATCACCCATAACGATTTACGTGATATGCAAACCCCTAAAAAGGCACTGTGACTTGCAAGTGTGACTTTTTAGGGGGAGCATCAGGATGAGTCCCGGACATAGTTCCGAGGAATCCCTTTTCACTTTTTCACTCTTCGAGCGCCCGACCAAGTCGGGGCGGGTCGGTACTTTATGCCCGGATCATCGATTCGGAGACCGGGACCATCCTTGCCCAACACTCGCCGGGTACCGGCGACGAGCGCATGGTTGCCGCCAAAGCGGGCAAGCTGCTGGCGGGACTCCCCCTCGCTGACATGAGTCGGGCGAGGGAAGACAGCCAAGCCGCCGATGTCGCGGAGGCCGAAAGGCTCCGCGACATGACGGCTTCCCGATTCATCACGCGGTTCCGGGACTAGCTCCGCACCAAGGGCGTCCCCCCGGATACCCGCAACGCCGCGCTCAACGCGCCCCGGTCCTGAAGCGACTCGAGGATATCGGCACCCGGCCCAGGCTGGACAGCCCGGACAAGCGAACGCGTTCGAAACGGTGCAGTCGGAGACATACAAAGATCACACCGCGATTGATTATGGATTCATTTCTTCCTGTCGCCATTGCGTACGGTTTCCTGATATCCAAGACCCCAGGATTCCATCGCCTTCAGAATAGGCCGCATGGTGTTTCCCAGATCGGTGAGCGAGTATTCGACGCGTGGAGGCACTTCCGGATAGATCGTTCTGGTCAGAATGCCGTCGTCCTCCAATTGGCGGAGATTGTCCGTGAGCACCTTCTGGCTGATGCCGGGAAGAGTTTTCCGCAGCACGCCGAAGCGCTGGGTGCCCGCGAGGAGGTTCCTGAGTATCAGGAGTTTCCACTTGTTTCCTATAAGTCCGACCGTGGTCGCGACCGGGCATGCCGGTAATTCTTCCTTCGTCAGCATAGTCTCTCCTCCAAGGAAATGTACACTAATTCCTTATCATGCAAAATGGTTACCAAAAGAATACTATACCATAAATAAGTGCCTACTTTACAAGTAATTATAACATGCTATCATGCACCGCCATGGCGGCAAACCGTCAATAATCTTTGGAGGTTCCACTATGGGAAAGCTCGGTTTTTTGAATGATTGGGTCGGAAAGGCAGGCGGGTACTCGGCGAAGCGAAATGCCCGGGACTATTTGGCGGGGAGTCAGGTCGCGCTCGCAGCTGCGGGTTCAGCGTGCGGCGCGGGCGACGACGGAAAGAAGAAGCCCGAGCCGAAGCCAGCCGCGTGCGGCGCCGGCGATGACGGAAAGAAGAAGCCTGCTCCAAAACCCGCAGCCTGTGGTTCCGCATGCGGCGCGGGCGACGACGGGAAGAAGAAGCCCGAGCCCAAGCCGTCGGCGTGCGGCGTCGGCGGCCGGTAATAGAATGCGTGGCGGTCTTCATATCCACTGGAAGCTGCCACCGACGGAGCTATAGCTTTATGGAATATTTCTCTTTTCAATGGCATATCACCGATACCTGCGACCAACGCTGTGAGCATTGTTACATTTTCGCCGAGGATCATCGCGCGCGGATAGTCGAGATGCCCCTCGACCAGATGCGCTTCGTCCTCGACAATTGCCTCCGGATGTGCGAGAAGGTCGGAAGACTTCCCTATTTCTATATCACCGGCGGAGACCCTATTCTCCATAGGGATTTTTGGACGCTTCTGTCGCTCCTGAAGGATCGGGAGATTCCGTTCACGATTCTCGGGAATCCCTTTCACTTGAACGTTGCTGTTTGTCGGCGCCTCGCGGAACTCGGATGCGACAAATACCAGTTGTCCATCGACGGCCTCCGGGAAACCCACGATTCGATCCGGAAGCCAGGATCCTTCGACGCGACGTTGGAAAAGATTCCGTGCATCAGGGACGCCGGCATCAAGTGCGCCGTCATGACGACGGTGTCCGGAAAGAACATCGCCGAGCTGCCCGATATCGTCTCCCTCGTCGTCGAGCGCGACGTGGATATCTTCGCCTTCGGCCGCTATTGCCCGACGAGCGCAGAAAAGGAAAACCATATCGCTCCGCGCGACTATCGCGCCTTGCTCGAAACGTGCTGGGCGAAATTCGAAGAGCATAAGGACAGCGGGACGACCTTCAATTTGAAAGACCACTTGTGGACCCTGTTCCTTCACGAGAAGGGCTTGTTCGAGATTCCCGACGATGCGGCCGAAGGGGCGATCTACGACGGCTGCAACTGCGGCAATTGCCATCTGACCATCCTTCCCGCAGGGGACGTGTACGCCTGCCGGAGGATGGAGAGCAGGGTGGGGAGCGTTTTCTCCGAGAACCTTCGCGATATCTTCACCGGGGAAGCCATGGACGCCTATCGTCAGTATGACAAGTTCGAGAAGTGCTCGAAGTGCGAGCTGTTGCGCTTCTGCCGCGGGTGCCCCGCGGTAGCTCGCGGAACTACCGGGAACATGTACGCTCCCGACCCGCAGTGCTGGAAGGAAATCGGAGCCTGAGAATATGCATCGTTACGAAGATCGCATCGAGCGTTTGCGCGCGGTTCTCTCATCCGCGGAGGGAGTCCTGATCGGCGGCGGCTCCGGCTTATCCGCGGCGGCGGGGCTCACATATTCGGGGCCGCGCTTCACGGAGAACTTCGCCGATTTCATCGAAAAGTACGGGGTCGAGGATATGTACTCCGCGTCGTTCTACCCGTTCCGGACGCCGGAAGAACTATGGGCGCATTGGGCCCGCCACATCCACGTCAATCGCTATGCCCCGGAGGCGACCCCCCTGTATCGCGATATACTAGCCACGGTGGAGGCGAAACCGCATTTCGTCATCACGACGAACGTGGAGAGCCAATTCGAGAAAGCCGGCTTCCTCCCCGAGCGTATTTTCGAGGTCCAAGGGAATTACGCCTACTTCCAGTGCGCGGTGGCCTGCCACGACAAGAGGTACTACAACGAGAGTCAGATCAAAGAGATGCTCGCGTCCACGGCGGACTGCAAGGTGCCATCCTCTCTCGTCCCTAGCTGCCCCGTGTGCGGCGGCCCGATGGATGTGAACCTCAGGCACAACGAATACTTCGTCCAGGATGCCTCCTGGCACGAGTCGAGCGCCCGTTTCGGCGGATTCATCGAGAAGATCGAAGGGAGGGCTCTCGTATGTCTGGAGCTGGGGGTGGGTTTCAATACCCCCGGCATCATCAGGTATCCCTTCGAGAAACTCGTATACCGAAACGATAAAGCGACCTTGGTTCGGCTGAACCGTGGAGATCCCCGGGGATTTCCGGAGAACGAGCGCCGAACCATCGCGTTCGACGAGGACATGCGCACGGTTATCCAAGACGCGGCGCGGAGCTGAACATGACCAGAATCGATCTGATCGGAGAACTCAATGACCTGCTCCTTTCAGAAATGGAAGAATATCGGGAACATGCAAAAAACTTCGGACCCGATACGCCTTCCCAGCGGAAGCTGCTCCGCAGCCTCATGAATGTCCGTTATCCCGCACCGCTCAGTTCGGAGTTTCTCCAATTACAGGATGCGCTTTTGGGCCAGGAACGGGAGGAAAAAGGCGTGGTCGATCCGATGGCGTTGCCGTCTTTTCCCGGCGGCCGCATCGCGCTCTGGCAGGGCGACATCACGCGGCTGGCGGCTGACGCCATCGTGAACGCGGCGAACA
>Ga0156599_1096_pt1 | contig 8626 bp, 8 predicted proteins | sample RifOxyC1_FD_110673 | JGI IMG/M metagenome (GOLD analysis project Ga0156599, IMG submission 110673) | Treponema sp. RIFOXYC1_FULL_61_9
ACTTTCGTCCGGACTCTTGTCGGATGGCTTTCCGGGTGAGCGTTGCGAAATGCGTAAACCGGTTTATACTCTCCGGAATGGAGGAAACAGGCATGATCGGTCAACGAAGCGGCATGGGCATCGAAGAGACCCTCTCCATCTACCAGATATTCCTGCGCAACTATACCGAACAAGGGACCTTCAACGCCGCCGTCGCGCGCCTCGACGAAGTGCGCGCGCTCGGCTTCGGCTGGGTCTATCTGACTCCGATCCATCCAGTCGGCAAGAACGCGCGCAAAGGCACGGCAGGAAGCCCCTACGCCATCGCGGACTACCGTCTGGTGGATCCGGAACTCGGGACCCTGGCGGATTTCCGCTCATTCGCCGCCGCGGTGCATGACCGGGGCATGAAGCTGATGATCGACGTCGTCTACAACCATACGGCGCCCGATTCCGCTCTCGCCAGGGCGCATCCGGACTGGTTCATCCGGAGCGCCGGCCGTCCGGGAAGAAAATGCCAGGATTGGTCCGATGTCGTTGACTTCGACTTCGCCTCCTCCCCCGCTCTCCGCGAGGAACTGATCGATACCTTGGTACAATGGGCGCTTGAGGGCGTGGACGGCTTTCGCTGCGACGTCGCTTCCCTCGTTCCGGTCGATTTCTGGCTGGAAGCCCGCCGCCGCGTGAACGATACGGATCCGGCATCCGGTAACGAGCGACGGGCCACCCTCTGGCTCGCCGAAAGCGTTCACCCCGAATTCCTGCTTTCCATGCGCGACCGCGGTTTCGGCGCCTGGTCGGAGGGCGAGCTTCATTCGGCCTTCGACCTTACCTACGATTATGACGGCTGGGAACGGCTGGAACGCTTCTGGACGGGAGAAGCGAGCCTTCGCGCATATATGGATCATCTGGCTGTCCAGCGGGCCGCCTGCCCGGCCTCGGCGCGAAAGATCCGCTACCTCGAAAACCACGACCAGCGCCGCGCGGCCGACCGCTTCGGCCGCGGTGACCGGCTTCGGGCATGGACCGCATTCTACCAGCTCCTTCCCGGATGTTCCTTCGCCTATATGGGGCAGGAGTCCGCGATCGAACGGCGCCCTTCCCTCTTCGAAAAGGATCCCGTTCCTTGGTCGAGCGGCGACGCGGATTTCCGCAAGTTCTTCGCTTCCTGTTTCTCCGCGACCCAGTCCGTCAAGCGCGACTCTCCGTCCTTCAGCTGGACGATGCCGGCGGAGGGCGTGGCATCGATACGGAGATCGGGAATCTCCAGGAATTACCGCTTCATCGCCAACCTGGACAGCCGCAACGGGAAACTGGACCTCGGCGGAGAGATCGCGGGGACGGACGTGATGACGGGCAAGCGGGTGCGCTTGGCGGGCAGGACGGAGCTTCCGCGGGACTTTCTGCTGGTGGAGGAAGACTGAGGGCAAGCCGCCAGGCCCCCGGCAGGAGCTCGGGAATAGGCGAAGTATAGGCCTTCGTCGAAGCGCTGCTGTTCGACGGCCCCCGCGGGCCAGTTCGCCATAGGTTTTGACTTGAACCCCTTCCGCCCTGAAGCCTCCGGGCCGCCCCGGTCCTTCGGACCGCGCGAGGGTCGCGGGATCGAAGCCGAACGCGGATCCCATTTCGATCGAATTTTTCCGGTGGATGGTCCGGCAGCCTTTGATTTCAGGTCTCCGCGTCAGACCCGGACCCGATACGTCCGAAACGATGTCGCGCCGGCATCCCGGTTCCTCGCCATCTGAAAATACACGAGCCTGCCCGGACCGATCTCTTCGATGAAGAGCCCGGCGGACTTCCGGTCGCTCGCGTTCACGTGACGATGCCGAGGTCCCTTCCTCCCGACCCCACGGCGGCTTCGTACACGATGGCCTCGGTGCTTTTCCGGAAGGGCGATGCTGCGGTCGAGGGTCAGTCGAAGGTCATGTGCGCTCCCATCTCTTGGGGCTCTTCATCGGCGCCGCCGGCAAAAACGGCGCCGATGACGATTTCTATGGAGGTTCCGATGAAGCATCGACCTTGATCCCGGGTTCCCGGAGCGCTTTCCGCACTCCGGGATGGTATACGCCCTTGGCCCCGCCGCCGCCGAGCACCAAGCACCAGGGAAAATCGGTCACCGGAGCCGGGGTCGGCGGACATGAGACGGAAGATCATACCGGCTTTTTCCACGGCAACCATATCGAACCGGAGGCGCGAAGAGATCTTCAGCATGCGGCCCTCTACTTTCCGGATTCCGCCTGGCAGACGGCCTGCGAATCAAGCCGGATCATGAAATGGAAAATGGACGAATTCTCCGGGCGGGTTGCTGAACGGAGCCTGCTCCATTTTATTGAGGGTCACGGCCCGCCCGCATAATGCGCGGTTTCGTTTCGCGAAACCGCAAAAAAAAATCGGACACGATGTCCGATTTTTTTTCAGCCAAGACCGGGAGTCGAACCCGGGACCTACGCATTACGAGTGCGTCGCTCTGCCAACTGAGCCATCTTGGCGACGAAAGGCATTATACAAAAAGGGGGGAAAAGGTCAATATGGACCACCGGATGAAAAAGAAGGGCGGAGAGGGTTCCGCCCTCAGGACTTCTTGCGCCGGGAATTCACGAAACGTTGGAAGTCATTGATGTTCTTGACGATGATCTTGTCCTGGAATATCTCGACGCGGCGCTGGGTAACGAAGTGATTCAGGACATCCCTCGCCTGGTCGCTGGTCATGCCCGCCCAATGGGCGATGTCGTCCATCGTGGTCTTGAATTCGCGGCGTTCGCTGTCGCGATCGGCCGGCGGCTGGGTTTCGTCCAGCATGAGGAAGACGTCGGCGACCCGGGATTGCGGATCATCGAGCGTGAGGATCATGAAACGGCGCTTCTGGTCGTAGATGCGTTTGGTGAAAAGTTTCAGGAGTTTCAGGGCGATCTGGGGATTGCCCATCATGAGCACCTCGAAATTCGCCCGGTTGAATTCCAGCACCTTCACATTGTCCAGTGCGATAGCGGTCGCGGAACGGGGTGAATCCTCAAGTATGGCCATTTCGCCGAAAACTTCCGAAGGCTGCAGGATATCGATCGTCTTTTCGATGTCCCCGATCACCTTCACTATCTGCACGCGGCCCGTCTGTATGAGATAGAAGGCGTCGCCCGGTTCGTATTCGGCGAAGATCATCTCCCCTTTCTGGAACGTGCGGGCGAATCGGCTGAAAGCTGCGAGATCCATGGCCACGGTTAAGCCTCCAGGGCCTTGAGGGCCTTCTTGGCCTTCATATGGACGACGTCATCCTCGTCGGTCGACATCGCGAGTATCTTCTTATAGAACGTGAGGGCACGTTCCTTCTCGCCCTTCTTCTCGTACGACTGGGCCATGAAGAAGAGCGCGTCCCCGAGATCGGGGTGCTTCGGATAGCTGGTTATCATCGACGTATAGTGTTTGATGCAATCCTCGTGCTTGCCTGCGAGGAACAAGCAACGCCCGATCTCGTAGACGCTTTTGGCCACGTATTCGGGATCCTCGTTGGCGTCGACGATCTGCTTGAAACCGGCAAGGGCCTGCGGGTACTTGTCCTGCGAGAAAAGGCTGACGGCGTCGTAATACGATTTGGCGACCGCGGAGAGCTCGCGCCCTTTGTCGGGCTTCGGGACGGACGCTGGAGCGGAATTGGAAATGGGCGCGGGGCCCTTCCCTTCGCCGTAGCGCGCGAGCGAACCCTCGGCGGATTCAACGAATTTGGCCGCCTGGGCCGCCATCTTTCCGGCGGGATAATAGGTCAGGTAGCGGGCGAAAATGTACTTCGCCTGCGCGTACTGGCGGTTCTTGAGATAGTATTCCCCGACCTTGTACAATCCCATCTCCGGATTGACCTGCTCCTCTTTCTCCAGGAGGTTGGAAACCTGCTTGTGGATGCGTCTGAGCTGGTTGGAAAAGACCTTGAGCATCTTCATCACTATCCGGATGTTCGTCATGGCCAATTGTTCGAACTCGGGAACGGAGAACATGACCGCCGCGGTATCCTGGAGCACCAGGGCGTTCTCCTCGCGCGGATAACGGCCCAGGGCGGACTTGACGCCGAAAAATTCGCCCGGCTGCACGATATCATGCACTTCCTGACCGTTTTCGATATCCGTATAGTTAAGGCTCACCTTCCCGCTCTGCAAGATATAAATCTTGTCGGCCGCGTCGCCCTGGAAGTATATGACGGAACTGGTCCGGTATTGCAGCGCTTTCGGCATTTCGCTCCTTCCTACGCCCCGGCTTCAAAGGGGAGATAATCAAGCTTTTTGCCGAAGCCCACTTTTTTGCGGATTTCGGCGTACAGTCCGGACGGATCACCGATCACGAACATCCGTCGTCCGCCGACTTTCACGATTGTATATCCCAGAGGAAGCATATCTCCGAAAAGTCCGGTGAAGCGCTCTTCGCCGTACAGCGGACGACCTTCCATCACCAGCAATTCGATATCCTCCATCGCGGCGGAGGCGAGGTTTTCGTAGGCGTCATCCTTCCGGGCTTTCAGCACGAGCAGGTCGGCGAGCTTGCCTTCTTCCAGGGAACCGAGCCTGTCCGCCATGCGGAACGCCTTGGCGGGATTCACGGTGACCATGTCGGTCAGGAGCTTCGCGTCCAATTCCTCGCCGTAGAGATTCCGGTAGGTTTCCCTCGCCAGGCGCATCTCGGCCATGAGGTTGACCGAACCGGTATGGGTGGAATCGGTCCCGATCGAAATGTTGACTCCCGCCTTCAGCAGTTTTCTGATCTTGCAGGTCGCGTTGAACATGAAGAGGTTGGAAGCGGGGCACCATGAGACGCTGGCTCCGACTTCCGCGACGCGCTTTATGTCCGCGTCGGAAAAACCGATGCAGTGGATGAGCAGGCAATGGGAATCCAGCGCGCCGAGCCTGTCCAGTACGCCGACGCCGTCCTGGGATTCAGAATCGAAACCTTCTTCCAGATGGGTGATGAAAGGCCAATCGCGCTCCAAGGCTCTCTTGTGCTCGATTTCTATCCCATCCCCCCATTTCAGGTCGAAGGAAGAGCATTCGTGAGCCAGGCAATATTCCTGGAATGCCCTGATCGGCAAGCGGGGCAGAAGTTCGCGGTTGAGCTCGTGCGGAAAATGGTCGTTCACCGTCGTAACGCCGGAAAACAGGTTCTTGTAGGCACTCAGAAAATACAGATTCTCGACGGACAGGTTGGACCTTTCCGAATAAGTCGGGGAAGATTTCAGGTCGTTGTCCCACGGCAGCCAATTCAGGTAAAAGGATCCCGTCTTGGGTCCGACGCGGGGAAGATAGTTGCCGCGAAGATGATCGTGGACATTGATGAGCGCAGGGTACACCATGGATGCTCCGCCGAGATCGAACGCATGCGCTTCGCGCTTCGATAAGGAGACTATCCGGTTTGCCTTAACGCTCAAGCATCCAGCTGTCAAAATGCGGCGGGGCGTCGCAATGACGCCTCCTGTCAGGGAGTAGCTATCCACGCTGGGGCCGTCCTTCCGTCACGTGTATCATTCTAGGGTCGTCGAGCGTCAGACGTCAACAATCCTAGCTAGTCTACACTATGTATCGGCAGATTTCTTCGTTACTATCGCTCCTTTCAACGAAATACGGCTTTATGGTACCCTGTGACGATGATCGACCTCCATACCCATTCCAACGCTTCGGACGGAAGCCTGTCCCCGGCCGAACTTATCGCCTTGGCGGCGGAAAGAGGCCTCGGCGCCATCGCGTTGACCGACCACGACACGCTGGCCGGTCTCGCCGAGGCGAAAAACGCGGCGGAAGGCCGCGGAATCAGGTTCATAGGCGGAGTCGAGATCGAAATCGCATGGGAACCGGGAGAGTGCCATCTTCTCGGCTTGGGGCTCGGGGAGCCGAGCGAAGGGCTCCGCCTGGCGTTGGAGGAACTTGCCGCCGGCAGGCACGAGCGCAACCTGCGGATGCTCGGCTTGATGAAAGAAGCCGGCATGGAAGCGTCCTGGGAAGAACTCGCTTCCCACGCCGCGGGCAGCGTCGTCGGGAGGCCCCACTTCGCCGCGCTGATGGTCGCGCGCAAGTTCGCGCGCAACACGGAGCAGGCTTTCAATCGCTTTCTGGGCAAGGGCCGGTCCATGTACCTGCCCAAGGCGGGACTGGAATTCACCCGGGCTATCTCCCTGATCAAGGAATCCGGCGGCGTAGCCGTCCTGGCCCACCCCCTGTCCCTGTACGTCTCCTGGGGGCGATTGCCGGGAATCCTGTCCGAGTGGAAGGAACTGGGGCTGGACGGGATCGAAGCCTGGCACCCGATCGCGCGCGTCGCCTCTTGCCAGCGCCTGGAAACCCTCGGCCGGTCCCTCGGCTACCTCGTCACGGCGGGGAGCGATTTCCATGGAGGAGCGAGGGTGGAACGGAAGCTCGGAATCACCGCCGGCGGAAAAAAAATAGACGAAAGCTACCTGGAGGGCATCCCCTCGCATTGACCTCCCGACTGCCGGTACGGCTCCCTATTCCTCTTCCGCGGCGACGATGTCGAAAGGATCGTCTCCGAGCCGGCGGTGCTGGACGGCCTCCAGCACGTGTTCCTGCATGATCCGCTCCGAACCTTCCAGGTCGGCGATAGTGCGCGCTACCCTCAGGCAGGCGTGGACGGCCCGCGCCGAAAAGGACAAGCGTTCGACCGCGACGGCGAAAACGGACGCGGCGCGCCCTTCGAGCGCGCAAAAGCGTTCCACAAGGGCCGGCGGCAGGCGCGCGTTCCGGCGCGCTCCGCAGCCGCCATATCTCTCCCGCTGGATCAGCGTTGCGCGCAGAACACGGGAGGCGAGTTCGGCGCTGGATTCCGGTTGCTCCCGCGCCGGAAAGGCGGCAGAAGAACGGGCAACGGGGACCCGCAATTCCACACGGTCCAGCAGGGCGGCGCCGAGCCGCCGCCAGTATCGCGAAATCTCTTCCGCCGAACAGAAGCAGCCGGAGGCGTTCGCTGAAGGGCGGGACCCGAGCCGGCCGCAGGGACAGGGGTTGGCGGCGAGAACGAGCTGGAAGTCGGCCGGCAGGCTGAGGGAGCCGTCCGCGCGCGCGATCGTGATGACGCCGTCCTCAAGGGGTTCGCGCAGGGCGTTCAGCACGTTGGATCTGAACTCCGGCGCCTCGTCCAGGAAGAGCACACCCAGATGGGCCAGGCTGATCTCGCCCGGCCGCACGACGCGGCCGCCGCCGAGCACGCCCTCGGCGCTCGCCGAATGGTGGGGTGAGCGGAAGGGAGGACGGGAAACCAGGGGGAAGTCGGCGCCGACGAGCCCGGCGAGGCTGTGGAGCCGGGTAGCCTCGACCGCCTCCCCGGGCAAAAGAGGAGCCATTATGGACGGCAGCCGCCGCGCGAGCATAGTCTTTCCGCCTCCGGGCGGACCGAACACCAGGACGTTGTGTCCCCCGGCCGCGGCGATGACGAGCACCCTCTTGTAACGTTCCAGGCCGCGCGCCTCCCTGAAATCTCCGGCCCAGCCCGGCGCCGCGCGATCGCCAGCCGGGAAACCGATAGAGGAAGGAATCGACGGAGGGAAACGGCCGAGGACCTTCCGAAGTTCCAGGACCCGCGCGGCTTCCAGCAACGTGCCAACGCCCGCGGTCCTGTCCGGAGCAAGGATGGCGGCTTCAGCCGCATTCTCGGCCGGCACGATGAAGCCCTCTACGCCTTCTTTCAAGCCCGCGGCCACGGCGGCCAGGACCCCGCGCACTCCCCTTACACGCCCCGACAATTCCAGCTCGCCGAGAACCATCAGCCCGGAGGCTGAAGGGACTAGATCCGCCGCCGTCATGACGGCCAGCGCGATGGGGAGGTCGAGCGAAGCCCCTTCCTTGCGGAATCCGGCGGGAGCCAGATTCACGAGCACCCGATCGGCGGGAAAGGCGTAGCCCGAATTGCGGAACGCGGCGCGGACCCGTTCCCTCGCCTCCCTGACAGCCCCGTCGGCGAGTCCCGTCACGTCCACGCCGGGTATTCCCCGTCGTATATCCGCTTCCACCCTGACCAGCAAACCCTCGGCCCCGCGGGGCGCGTACGCGACGACATGCATGGGTACCTCTTTACGCCGATACGGCACGGCCGCGCTTTACGCTTGACCTTTTCGTCTTCAACGGTATGATTCGCTCATGAGAAGCTTATCGGACCTTGGACCGGAACTGGCCGCGGATCTCCGCGCCAAGGACGTGGATGTCGCGCGCACACTGTCCGTTCTGGACCTGTTGGAAGCGGCGCCGCCCCCGGCATCCTCAACTTTGCGCCTGCCCGCCCAAGACGATCGCCGCGTCCGCGACCGTGAAACGGGGATGCCCCTGCGGATGCCTTTCGACGAAGCCAAGCGCGCCATCGATGCCCTGGACGTACCTTTCGACCTGGACTTCCATGCCGAACGGGAAGGCGATGAGGCGGTAATCCAGGAGAAGGAGCTGGAACGGCTCGGCATCCTGCTCTTCCCGCGCCTGGCCTATGGGGTTCTGAACGGCGGCTCGGCGACGAGTTACGCTGATGAGAAAAAAAACTCGGAACTGGACCCGGCCGCCTTCGATCTGCTCGGCGGCGAGTTCTCGCGGGCCGCGGCCGCCTTCCGCGACCGGCCGAAAGGCACGACGAGCGCCTTCTTCCGGAAGGACGGAAGCGGAGGCCCCTCCTTCCTCCTGCT
>Ga0156599_1254_pt6 | contig 8432 bp, 8 predicted proteins | sample RifOxyC1_FD_110673 | JGI IMG/M metagenome (GOLD analysis project Ga0156599, IMG submission 110673) | Treponema sp. RIFOXYC1_FULL_61_9
CTCCTCCGGCATTTATTCCTGCCCCTGATGGTGCTCGTGGCGCTCAATCTCTGGGGTTTCGCCCTGCAGGTGAGGACTATCGTCGCTGGCCTTTTCGACAGTCCATGGATACTCGCGGCCCGGGCGCGGGGCGTGGGAGAGCGGAGCATCCTGTTCCGCCACGTCCTCTCCGGAGCCAAACCCGCCATGTTGACGCTGTTCGTCATGGACCTGCTCCAGTCCCTTTCGGGCAATCTCCTCATCGAGGGCATTTTCGGTTGGCCAGGACTCGGAAACCTGTACTTCATCGCAGTCCAGCAGGCGGACGTACCGGTCCTCCTGGGGGTCCTCGCCTTCCAGACCTTCTTGAATTTGGTTGGCTTGGTCGGCCTCGACATCGCCTACCGAATCCTCGATCCGCGCGTAGCCGCGAGGGACAGGCCATGAAGCGCTTCATCAAGAGCCGGGGCGGCATGACGGGGTTCGTCCTTCTTGCCTTTCTTATCCTCATCGGCTTGGCCGGGCCCCTGCTCGTGCCATTCCGGGACGCGGGCCGGCATTGGCACGACATCGAGTACTGGCAGGACAGTCCTGCAGCCGTGCCGCCAGTCTGGGTCCGCGGACCATGGAACGCAGGAAAGCTCGCGCGGAGCGGGCGCCTCCAGGGGAAGGACCCGGTATTGTTCGAATCGGAAGGAGGCGGGGGCAGAGCCGTCTGGCGCTTCATGCTCTCAAAAGAGGCGAAACCGATGCGTCTTGACCTCATCCTCGTAATCGGGGGGGAAGGAAAAAGGCCGGTCCTCGTTTCGTCCGTAGGCGACGACGGGGCGGAGACCGAGGTCGCCCGCCGCCTCTTCGAAGTATCTGTCGGACAGCCGGCCCGTCTCGCGCTATCCCTTGACGGCGCGAGGGCGCTCACAGTCACCGAATACCTTCTGCCGGGGGAAACCGCCCGCGACTCGCCTTCGATAGTCCTGGTCGGGCAGGTCTCGGGCCTGCTCGGCACGGATGTCTCCAAGCGCGACATTTTTACCGGCATCGTGCTCGGACTCCGCTGGGCCCTGCTGCTCGGCGTGGCGGTCAGCTTCCTCACCGTGATGACCGGTATCGTACTCGGCATCTCCGCGGCCTGCTGGGGCGGCTGGGTGGACACGGCGCTTAACCGCATCTACGAGTTCTTCGCCCTGATGCCGATCCTTCCCTTCCTGATCGTGCTTTCGGCCGTCTACAAGCCGAGCCTCTGGGCCTTCGCAGGCCTCGCGCTCCTCTTCTTCTGGACCAAGGCATTCAAGCCGGTATACTCGATGGCCCTTCAGATCCGGGAGGAAGGCTACATAGAGGCAGGCAAAAGCATCGGCGCGGGGAAAATGAGGAGAGCCTTCGTCTATGTGCTCCCTGCCCTCCTTCCCTACGGATTCGCGGTCATGGCTCTTTCGGTACCCGGCATCATCATGTATGAGGCCGGCATCAGCATGCTCGGTCTCGGGGACGGCACCGTCGTCACCTGGGGACAGATGCTCCATGACGCCCTCGTCCAGGGGGCGGTCATCAACCGCCTCTGGTGGTGGATACTTCCTCCCGGCCTCATGATAGCCCTCACCGGCATCACCTTCGCTTTGCTAGGCCGGGGATTCGAACGGGTCTGGAGCCCGGACAGGGGAAGCCGCCCTACCGGGGCAGGGCCTTCTCGATCCGGGACTTGAGCGATTCGTAGGGATGGGCGCCCGAGAGCCTCATCAGCACCCTGCCCTTGTGGAAGAGCATGATTGTGGGGATGCCGGTGATGTTATATTGGCTCGCTAGGGCCTGTTTCTTGTCCGTGTTGATCTTGACCGTGACAAAGCGGTCCTTGTTCTCCGCGGCAAGCCGCTGGATGGCCGGAGAGACCATCTTGCAGGGTCCGCACCAGTCGGCGTAAAAATCCACCAAGACAGGCTTATCGCTTTCCCCGATAAGATCATTGAATGAGGGCGGAAGCCCCTTTTCGTTCTCCATAGCCATCCCTCCTTTCATCAGTATCAGAATTTCATGAGCAAGGTGGAAGCGAAGCCCGGCGCGTCGCCCGCGCCGAAAGTCGCTTCGGCCACTACGGTATATGTCCCGAGGGACAGGCCGTCGATGACGGAGGCGGGGAGGCTAGCCACGTAACTTCCCGCCTTCAGGGCGGTCGCGGGAACGGTCACGGTCTTGTCCCCCGCCATCAGGCTGACGGTGACCCTCGCCTTGTCGGTGGGAGAAGAGGTGACTGCGGGATAACTCACCGCGCTCACGGCGACGGTTACCTTCAGCGGCTGTCCCTTCCGGGGATCCTCAGCGACGACGGAATCCACCTTCGTATAGTCCATCTTCAGGGCTTTCGCCCAATAGCCGCTCTCGAAAGGATAGCTTTTTTCCCGGAAAGCGGCCAGAACGCCCGTATTACCTGCGGCATCGTAGCGGTCGAGCATGAAGCCGCCGTTGGAGATGTAGCCGTGTCCATGGTTTTCGAGCCAGCCAAGCGCGAGTCTGTAATCCTTGATAGCCTCGGCGGTAGAGACGAAACCGGCGAGCGAGGCGGGGACGCGTCCGGCCGCGATGAACTCGGCGAGCTTGACCTTCAGGTCGGCCGCGAGCTTGGGATTGAGGAGGTCGACTTCGGTATAAGCCCCATCGGTATTGAAGGACCAAGCGGTACCCGAAGCGGACGACTCGGAGACCAGGGCTTTCAGCGCCTCCAGGATTTCCCAGGGAAGGACCGCGCCGGAGTTGATGGCCGCGACCTGGAGGGTCGGGACCATGAGGGCGGCGAGCTGGGCCTCGTCCATCGGATAGTACGCATCGGACCAGACGGTGATGGTGCCGTCCTTGTTGAAGGCATAGCCTTTCACCCGGGCAAGGCGCGGATTGACGCCCGAAGCGTAAGCGGCGTCGAAAACGCGGTCCGACTGCCCCTTCTTCTTGTAGGAAAGGTCATAAGGAAGGGCGAGAGCATAGCGGTAATCGCTGGGCTGAACAGGTCTTCCGTGGTGCCAGGCGCCGAAGCGGAAGGAGAAGGTGGCGCTGCTCTTGGAGGTCGCGGCGGCATCGGGCATCCAGGCATAGGCTCCGTCGGTACCCTTGGCGTAGATAGAACCGGATTCCCATCTCTGCCGTTCGGCGTTCCAGAGTACGGCGGCGGCGGGCACGGGCGCGCCCTCATTCCCCGTTTTCAGGTTCGTCCACGTTGCGCGGACTGCCATCGGCACTCCGGTCGCCGGGTGAGCCTCCAATTCCAAGTCCGACAGCTGCTTGACGATCATGCCGGAATAGGTGTCTCCGAAGCCCTGGGGACCGACAGGATCCCAGCTGTTCATGAAGAGGGCGCCACGCGAGGAAAAGCCCGTCATGCGGAGAATTTTCTTCCCCGCGTCAGGCCCCTCCGTTTCCGGTTTCACGTCGGCAGTATACGAAGACCACTTGTCCAAACCGTTTCCGATGCCGTAGGCCATGCGGGCGGAGAAGCGGTCCTTGGCGGCGGCGAGGTAGCTCGTCTTGCCGGCGATCATGATGCGCACCGACTCCCTCATGCCCAAGTCCATCGCCTTGAGTATATTGTCCCAGTATTCCGCGGCTCCGGCGATCTTGCCGCTCACCACCGCCTGGGTCAGGCGATCTATTTCAGGCTGCTCGTAATTCCAGAACGCCTTATTGTTCCCGCCGGGCAGAATGGAAAGCCACGGGGCATAGTCGTAAGCTATGGTCATCTCCCAGTAGGCCTTGGTCTCATTCGACCCGAGTCCCTCGGTATACAGGTTCCACTGATTGGCCGCCGGATTCGTACGGTTCACGGTGGAGGAAGCCTTCACCCGGTCATATTCGAGCCGTTCGACCCTTATCCCGGCCTTTTCGATCTGGTCGGCTACATAGTGGCCGATGGGCACTCGGGAATTGGGATCGTCGGCGCGCATCACGAAACGGACGGTCACCGGATCGCCGTCGAAAGTCCACCAGATCTTTCCTTTCACCAGGCGCCCCTTGAGCGCGGGCAGGGAGGCGGCCTCGTTCAAGGCCGAAGCGATGTCGGCGAGGGCCTTCGTCTCGTTCCCCCTCGCGCTCATGCCGAGCTTGGACGCCACCAGATTGAAACGGGAGGCGTTGGGTAGTCCAGGAACCACAGGCGTGAACATGGCGACTCCCGCCCCCTCAAAGACCTCGTCCACCACCTTCTGCCGGTTCACGAGCCAGTTGAGGGCGTAGCGGATCTGCCGCATCGCGAGCGGATTGAATTGGGCCTTTCCGGACACATCGACAGAGGCATCGGAAAGGTATGGAGCTTTGTCCGGGAAAGGATTGAGAAGGAGTCCGACATAGCTTGCCCCCGAGACGGTATAGGGCTCCAGCTTCGATCTGACATCCTCGGGAAGACGCTTGAAAACGCTGCCGGAGGTTCCGTAGGTCCAGAGGTCTGATATTCCGGAAGCCACGTCCATGAGGCCCAAGTCCTCCTGGGATTTGCCGTTGAACAGGACTTTGTCGACGATGGGACCCTTCGTCTGAGCGCCGAGGGATTCCAGCGCAACGGCAAGCGCGATTATTAATCCGAGAACTCGTTTCATGGTATTTGCTCTCCTTGATCGAACATGGAAAAGTACAATATATGTTGTACTAATATACTGTATTTCATATATATGATAATATCTTGTCACTGGAAGGTCAACATGGAAACCAAGGAAAAGCCCTACGCCTGTTCGATCTGCGCTACATCCGCGTGGCTACGGGGAGATTTCGACAGAATGCCCAAAGCCTGCCCTACCCGTACTCATCCGGAAATCTCCCGCGATCCGCGACCTTACGGCGAAGAAGCTCTCGATGCTCAGATGAAGGATGCGGACGCGACTCCATACACAAGCGGAGGAGTGCTGCGCAACCGTATGGAGGAATTGATCGCCTACGCGAAGTCGCAGGATCTTCGCCGAATAGGGATCGCTTTCTGCGTCAGCCTCACCAAGGAAGCCCAGCGGCTCGGAGGTCTGCTCAACGCCCGCTCCGTCAATATCTGGCGCAGATCGGGCTCTGAAGCAGGAATGCGACGCCCGGGTCAAGACCCTGGTCGTCAAGGATCGCGTATTCGACCACCATTCCGTTTTGGCGTTGCGCTGATGGACATTGAGTGCTTGACAACTATATATATGTTATTTAATATATACTAAGATTCAGGAGGAAAACATGCCCATCGAAATCACAGCCGCGGATTACGAAGCGAAGGTACTGAAGCATAACGGCATCGCGATCGTAGATTTTTATTCCAAGGAGTGTTCGCCCTGCGATGCGCTCGCGCCTAAATTCGATTTTTTCGCCGATCTATACCATGAGGAAATCGCCTTCTTCAAGGTTTTCCGTCAGGGCAACCGGGAGCTATCCCTCGCCCTCGGCGTGAAGTCCAGTCCGACCCTTCTATTCTACAAAGACGGGAAGGAAGCCGCTCCGCGCCTCTCCGGCGCCATCAAGAAAAGCGCCATCAAGAAAACATTGGTGGAAAATCTCGGACTTCCTGACCGCACCGTCGGCATCGAGCGGAAAACGGAAGAAGTGGACCTCGTCGTCATCGGCGGGGGACCGGCAGGCCTCACCGCCGGCATCTACGCGGGCCGGGCAAGAATCAACACGGTAATCATCGACCAAGGTAACCCGGGCGGACAAGTGAACCTCACGCACATGGTAGCCAATTACCCCGGCACGGACGGGGAAATCAACGGTTATGCGCTCATGGAAAAGGTAACCCGCCAAGCCGAGGAAAGCGGAGCCCGCTTCATCCGCTCGGCCGAGATCGTGCGGCTGGACCTGGAAAAGAAAGAGATCGACGTGGATGACGACCGGCGCATCCGAGCCAGGGCGATCATCCTTGCCACCGGAGCGAAACCCCGTGAGCTCGGCATCCCCGGGGAACAGGCGCTTTTCGGACGCGGCATTTCCTATTGCGCCACCTGCGACGGCCGCTTCTATGAGGGCAAAGATATCTTCGTGATCGGCGGGGGCAATAGCGCGGTGGAAGAAACCCTCTTCCTCACGGAGTTCGTCAATTCCGTCACGATGATCCACCAGTTCGACGAATTCCAAGCCAATAAGACCGCCGCCGACGCGGCCTTGAACAACCCGAAAATCAATGTGCTTTGGAGCCACGAACCGCGCGCTTTTCTCGGAACCGACGGTTTCGAGGGGCTGGAGGTAGAGGACCTCAAGACGAATGAACGGAAGATCCTGAAAGGCGGCGCCGGCGTATTCGTTTTCGTGGGCTATGCACCCCAGACGCAGCTCTTCGCCGGTCAGATGCCGCTGGACAAATGGGGCGGCGCCTCGGCCGACCCGATGACCCAGGAAACGACCCGTCCCGGGATCTTCATCGCAGGAGATCTCCGTTCCAAGCCGTTCAAGCAAATCACCACGGCGGTTTCCGATGGTACCGTCGCCGCGCTATCGGCGCAAAAATACCTGCGTTCGCTCGCTCTCTAATCGGGAGGGGAGAATCCGAATCCGGCCATGTGCTTGATTGGTTTGCGGCGATCGCGCGATCGGTGACGATAGGGAAGCGGGTCGTCCGTTTTCCACCCGTGACAAGACGCGCGGCTACACGCGGGCGCGGAGACTTCGCGATCGCTCAGATTTTTCTGAAGCGGTCCGCGCTTGTTCATAACCACGATCAGCGATGAGAATATAGAAGGCGCGCATACGCGCGTTCCTTCTATTGGAATCGCATATTCAGAAAGCGCGGACGCAGGTCGGCTTTATTCGGTCGGTTCGGAAATGCCTTCGCTGACCGTAACCGCGGCCTTCGGCTTGCGGCCGCGCTTTGCTCCGGTGGAGGCGGGCTTATCGGCAACGGCGGCCTTCGGTTCCTTGGCAACTTTCTCGGCCTTGGCAGCCTTGACGGGTTTGGCGGCTTTGGCGGCTTTGGCGACTTTCGGAGCCTTGGGAGCGGCGGGAATCTTGACGGCTTTTTCGCCGAGCATCTCGAGCAGTTCGGCAAGCTCAACTTCAACGATCTGTTTTCCGTCGACGAATTTCAGCTCTACTTCGAGTATTCTGGTCGCGGTTTCGATTTTCACTGTCGTGCGCATTGTAACTCCTTTAAGGTCTTGATTGAGAATTCATAATATACGGAACATTGTTTTTATTCAACGCTCGAAATGAGACGCTATTTCATGTGCAATTTCCAAAAATGACGACAAACAGGTTTGGTCGCCCGGTCCGCAAAATCGGTGAATCCCGATTTTCAAATTGTCGGACCGGTCAGGTTGCTACAATTAGAAATTCAGATAGTGACCTTGCACGGTCTCACACGGACAATGCACAGGAAATGCGCCCCATCGATTCAATTGCCTGTGGTGGAGACAGGATTCGCTACCGATTGGTTTTCGCTGCCACGACGAAAAGAACGCAGGAAGGAAATGACCGCCGAAGCGCTGTCTTCTTCGATTGCATCCCTCCTGAAAAATCCCGCCCGTCAGCTCCAATCAAGGAAAATCCGAAAATAAAAGCTCTCTCCGGTCTTCCGTGCCGATTCAGCCCGAATCAACCTACAATCAGTTGCTTGACAATTCCTGTCTTTATAAGTAATCATTGAGAACCCCTCCCAGGGAGGGGTTCTCAGCTTGGAGTATCGGAGCGATTATGGACCACTGCACCTGCGACAGCCGCAATGCCCTGACGCTGCTGAAAACCGCCCGGGGCCAGATCGACGGTATCGTACGGATGATTGAAGAGGACCGTTACTGCGTGGACGTGTCCAAACAGATACTCGCCGTACAGGCCCTGCTCAGGAAGGCGAATTCGACCGTACTGCGCCAGCATCTTTCCACCTGCGTAAGCGATGCGATCCGCGATGGGACCGGGGAAGAGAAAATGGCCGAAATCATGTCCATCCTCGATTCGTATTGGGAAAAATGATGGCTACCATGCGTCTCCGTGTGGAAGGCATGCATTGTCCCGCTTGCTCGGCACTCGTCAGGAGGGAATTCTCCAGCGTGCCCGGCACTCTTTCCGTGTCCGTCGACCTTGCTGCCGGAGAGGCGGAAGTCGTTCGCTCGGAAGGTTCCCCCGAAGACGCGCGCCCGGCTTATGCCGAAATAGCGGCGAAATTCGGCTATCGCGTCGTCCCCGAGGACGGCGCGCCGGCTGAGTCCGGCGGCGCGTCCGTCTCGTCGGCTCGACCGATCGCCGCCGCCGTGCGCGACTGGATTCTTGGAGCCGCGATAGCGGCGGCGGGTATCCTGGGAATCTCGATGCTCATGAAGGTCCTGCCCGGCCCCGACCTTACCGCGGCCGGCGCGGGAATAGGCGTCGCCTTTCTCACGGGCATCGCTGCGAGCCTCTCTTCCTGCCTTGCGATGGTGGGGACGATCATCATCGGCATTTCGGCAACGGCGGCAGCCAAGCGGCCCGGCATGGCGTCGGTTGCGCAGGCGAACCTCGCGTTCCAGGCGGGTCGCATCGGCGGC
>Ga0156599_1010_pt6 | contig 8413 bp, 8 predicted proteins | sample RifOxyC1_FD_110673 | JGI IMG/M metagenome (GOLD analysis project Ga0156599, IMG submission 110673) | Treponema sp. RIFOXYC1_FULL_61_9
GAAAATCTCATTGGAAGTGGCGCTTTCGCATCAGGCCGGAGACCATCCCCCAGTCCAGCTCAACTTCGCCAAGGAGGAATCGGCCGGCACGCGGCGCTATTTCGCGCTGGCCGGTCCGTGGATGGATATTCTCGAGAACGGCGTCCTGGTTTTCATTGATGAGATTGAAACGAGTCTGCATCCGCTCTTGGTTAAGGAGTTGGTGCGGCTGATCCAGGATCCCGCCGCTAATCCGAAGGGCGCCCAAATCATCTTCACCACCCATAGTCCGACGCTGCTGGATACGAACCTCCTTCGCCGCGACCAAATCTGGTTTACGGAAAAGACTGAAGAAGGCACTACCCGTCTGTATCCCTTGACTGATTACCAGCCGCGCAAGGGCGAAGCGATTTCCAAAGGTTATTTAGCCGGACGCTACGGCGGTGTACCCTTCATTCCGGAAGGCCTGAAAATATGAGCGGAAAGCGGGAATATGCCCGTCCGGCCGCACATTATACCCGAAAGATGCCTAAAAGGCCGCCTTCCGGAAAATGCATCCTGATCGTGACCGAGGGCAAGAAGACAGAACCTGCGTACTTCCGCGCGCTCCGTAATCTGTTCCGGTTGACTACAGTTGATGTCGAAATTGTTCACCCCGAAGGAACCGATCCCGTTACGCTCACGAATTGCGCAATCGAGCTGAAGACGAAACGGATCCGGGAAGCCAGGCAGGGCCATACCGTCCCTTATGACGAAATCTGGGTCGTTTTCGACCTCGAAAAGCCCCACGATATCCGGCGCGCCCAGGCGAATGCCGCTATGGCCCTACCGGGGCGAAAGAAATCCGATTCGCCCGGTCTGATCCGTCCTTCGAATACTGGCTGATCCTGCATTTTGATTTCACCACCGCTCCGCTTCCGGATTCCGGGACTGCCGAAGCCCGGCTACGGAGAGACTGGCCTGAATACCGCAAATCCAGTTCGCCAACACCGGAAATCCTGAGAAGAATCCCTAACGCGGTAGCCAACTCCAGGCGTTGCCGGACTTACCATCTCGCCGGCGGCGGTGACGGCAATCCGTCAACCGAGGTGGACCTGCTTTTGGAAATCCAAAATTACGCGGCCCAGCCCTTCGTCCGTTTAGATTTCGGGGCGGAACGCGTATAAAAGCCACAGTCTTACCGGACACTCGGACCATAATGGAACCTTGTTTGGTTTCTACTCCATAAACCCTATCGTTGACGAACGCCGCCGTGCGTTAAGACCCGCGCGATCCCCCAGTTCGAGATCGAGGAACGTTCGCAGGAGAACGGCCCCGGACGGCAGGTCTACATCCCCTGGAAGAAGCGCGGCCGTCAGAGTTCGGGCGGCCGTCAGAGTTCAGGCGGCCGCTTCGCCTCGTTCCGGTCGTGCATTTCCTGAAGCTTCGCCATGATGGCGTCGACCACCGCCTGCTTCTTGTCGCCGTCATCGGGCGTCGCGCCCTTCGCGGACTCACGGAAGGCGGCGCATTCGATGACCGGACTGGCCTCCATCCTGACGATATCCTGTTCGACCATGTCCTCTGACATTTCGCCCGGCTGGATCTTCAGGATTTCGCCGTTTATCGACACCAAGCACATATAGTCGAAGGATTTGATATACGAATCGATTTCCCGCACGCCTCGTCTGGATTCCGGCTCCCAAGGCCTGAAACGCGTGCCCGCGGGGAAGACGAGGATCAATTTGCCCTCCTTCTTCGCCTTGTTCAGGGCTTTCATCGCCGCCCGGTTGATCGCGTTGCTCCTGACGAACTCCGCGAAATCCTTCTCGGGGTCCAGGGAAGCGAGGGAGCGGCTCGGATAGATGACGATGCGGGAATAGGCTTCGCTGAACGCCGTGACGACCGGATTCGTCTCGCTGAGCTTCATGCCCGCGATGGCGATCACCGCGTCGGCGATCTCGTCGCCGTTCGGCAGGTCCCTGCGCACGAGGTAGTTGAACACAGGAAGGTCGAAGTTGCTGTAGTGCTCCAGCAACAGGAGGCACGAAGAACCGGCTTTGGCCTTGGCATATAACTGAACGAGGTTCTCCGCCCCGTCCACGCCCGATCCTCCGAGCAGCAGGTCCGAAATCATTCCGTCGATATAGGGAAGGACAGCCGTATTGGCTTCCTGCCGGACGTTCCTTTCCGTGATGGCCATTTCCCCGGGGCGCGCCCGCCCCATCATCTGCATGATCCGATCGCGGTATACGGCGCTGATTCTTTCCATGTTTCCGCCTTCCTTGCTTTTGGAGTATAAACGCGAGGCGGAAGCGCTGTCAATTGCGACATAATTCGATATTATGTCAAGATTACATATCCCGGTTGCGCAATCGCCCAATGCGTTGTATAAGGGAAAGTCTATTCATTCAATGTATCCAAGGAGGATGCGCCATGAAGAAGAGTCTCCTGATCGTCGCTTCCCTGTTGATGGCTACCGCACTTTTCGCGGAAGGCCAGAAAGAACTCACCGCCAATGACGCCGAGTTCATCATGAACAACGCCGCCGAGCCCCAGTCCATCGACCCCTCACACATCCAAGGCGTGCCCGAACACCGCATCTACATGGCGCTGTTCGAAGGCCTCACGATCAACGATCCCAAGACCTCCTCCGCCGTTCCCGGAATCGCCGAGTCATGGACCGCCAGCGCCGACGGAAAGACGGTGACCTTCAAGCTCCGCAAGAGCACCTGGTCCGACGGCACCCCCGTCACCGCCAAGAACTTCGTGGACGGCTGGATCCGCACCCTGAAGCCCGAGACCGCGGCCGAATATGCGTACATGATCGGCATGGTCGTCAAAGGCGCCGCCGACTTCAACGCCGGCACCAACAAGGACCCGGCATCGGTCGGCGTCAAGGCCATCGACGACTATACCCTCCAGGTTGAACTCCTCGGACCCGCCGCCTACTTCGTGGACATGACGGCCCACTATTCCTTCGCCCCCCTCCCAATGCACGCCATCGAAAAATTCGGCGACGACTGGATCAAGCCGGAGAACTTCGTCGGAAACGGCCCGTTCAGCCTCAAGGAATGGAAGCCGCAAGACTACATCTTCGTGGTCAAGAATCCCAAGTACTGGGATGCGAAGAACGTCAAACTCAGTTCCATCAAGTTGCTCGCGGTCACCGACGAAAAGACCTCCTACAACATGTTCACCAAGGGCGAGCTCGATTGGGACACCTCTACGCCGACCGACATCATTGACGAGGTGAAACTCCGCCCGGACTTCAACGTGAATCCGCAGATCGCGACCTACTACTACTGCTTCAACAACAAGAGGGCACCCTTCGACAACGTCCTCGTCCGCAGGGCCCTATCCGCCGCGGTCGACAAGAAAGGACTCGTTGAGAAGGTCACCAAGGCCGGACAGCTCCCGACCGATGCCTTCACGCCCCCGATGGCCGGCTTCACTCCCCAGAACGGCGTCGGTTTCGACGTAGCCAAAGCCAAAGCCTACCTCGCCCAGGCCGGCTACCCCGACGGCAAAGGGTTCCCCAGCTTCACCATCAAGTACAACACCAACGAAGGCCACAAGAAGATCGCCGAGTACATTCAGGAACAGTGGAAGACCAATCTCGGCTTGGACTGCAACCTCCAGAACGAGGAGTGGAAGACCTTCCTGGACACCCGTTCCAACACGCATGACTTCTCCGTGGCCCGCCACGGCTGGGTCGGCGACTATGCGGATCCGTCCAACTTCCTGGAACTTTTCCTCGCAGGCGGCGGCAACAACGACGGACAGTACGAAAATCCGAAGTTCGATACGCTGATCAAGAAAGCGGCGACCCTTCCGAACGGCACCGAGCGTTCCAAGGCCCTCATGGACGCGGAGAAGATCTTCGCTGACGAGCAGGGAATGCTCCCCCTGTATTGGTACGTCGATCTCGATATGATCGATCTGACCAAGTGGACCGGCTGGTACGGCAATCCCCTGGGCGTGCACAACTGGAAGTTCATCTCCAAGAAGAAGTAAGAAAGGCAAAACGGACCGGCCCAGCCGGTCCGTCGTCTCCCTCGAAGGCCACGGCGGGCGTTTGTCGCTCCCGTGGCTTTTTCGATGGAGGCGCCCGAATCGTCCGCGCTCCAGGCATCCCCGGATGTCCGAGCGCGCGCGATCCGCGCGCTTTCATTCAGGACACGCGCTATTTCCCTCATCAAGTTATTGGAGGATATGATGGCGAGGTTCATCATTAGACGACTCCTGAGCATCATCCCGACGATGTTCATCATCGTGACGCTCAGCTTTTTCCTGATCCGCTTCGCTCCCGGAGGCCCCTTTTCGAGCGAAAAGAAACTCCCCGAGCAGGTTCTCGAGAACATCCTGAAGAAGTACCACATGGACGAGCCCATGCCGCAACAGTACCTTCGCTATCTCGGCGAGGTAGTGCGCGGCGATCTCGGTCCGAGCTTCCGATACCAGGACCAGACGGTGAACGAGCTGATAGCGAGGACGATGCCGGTATCCATCATCCTCGGCACGACGGCGCTCGCCCTCGCCCTGTTCCTGGGAATGACGGCGGGCGTCATCTCGGCGTTGCGGCAGAACAAATGGCCGGACTACCTTTCCATGTCGGTCGCCGTAGTCGGGATCTCCATACCGCTCTTCGTAATCGGGCCTGTGCTGCAGCTCATCTTCGCGATGAAGCTTAATATTCTACCCACCTCCGGGTGGATCAACAGCCGCGCCGGCCTGAAGACCATCATCCTGCCCATGGCGACCTTGGCCTTCCCGTACTTCGCCTACATCGCCCGCATGTCCCGCGGTTCCGTGCTGGAAGTCCTGCGCTCGGATTATATCCGGACCGCCCGGTCGAAGGGCCTGAAGGAAAGCGTGGTGATCGTGAAGCACGTGCTCAAAGGCGCGATGTTGCCGATCGTCTCGTACATGGGTCCTGCCTTCTCCGGCATCATCACCGGGTCGGTCGTGGTGGAGACGGTCTTCGTGGTTCCGGGCGTCGGAAACATCTTCGTACAGTCCGCCCTCAACCGTGACTACACCCTCATCATGGGCGACATCATCGTCTATTCAGCCATCCTCGTCGCCATGAATTTCCTGGTCGACATCGTGTACGGATTCCTGGATCCGCGCATCGCCTACAAGTAGGAGAGCTTCATGAGCGAAATGAAGAAGCACGTGCTCAACGAATTCAATCAGCAAGTGAAACCGGTCTCCCTGTGGGCCGACGCGTGGAAGCGCCTCCGCAAGAACAGCATGGCCCTCATCGGCCTGTATATCGTCGGATTCTACCTGGCCGTTTCGCTGGCGGCGCCTATCCTTCCCCTGCAGGATCCGAACCATCAGGAGCTGATGCACATAAACCTGCCGCCTTCACTTAAACCGGCAGGTGTCCTGGCGAAAGCCAAGATCGAAACGCGCATGCTCCAGCTGAAGGAGACGATAGAAAAACAGAACCGCGAGGACCTGAAGACCGAACTGCTTTACCAGGTCGCGGAGATCGCCAGACTCGAACGCGAATTCCTGACCCATCCCGAACATTCCAATGTCTATATACTCGGAACAGACTACCTCGGCCGCGACATGCTGGCCCGTATCATCTACGGAGGCCGCATCTCCATGGGAATAGGCGTGGTAGGAACGATCACCGCGGTGTTCATAGGGATTATTTTCGGCGCCATCGCCGGCTATGCGGGCGGAAACCTGGATAACTACATGATGCGCTTCGTGGACATCATGTACGGACTGCCCTATATGCTGGTGGTGATCATCCTGATGTCGATGGTGCCGTCCGGCAGCGATTCCATCTTCATCCTTTTCATCGCCATCGCCCTGGTCTCCTGGCTCACCATTGCCCGGGTGGTCCGCGGCCAGATCATCAGCCTGAAGAACGCCGAGTTCGTGGAGGCGGCCAGATCGATGGGCGCCAGTCCCGGCCGTATCATCTTCCGCCACCTCCTACCGAACACCCTCGGCGTCATCATCATCTTCGCCACGCTTCAGATGCCGAGCTTCATCATGAACGAGTCCTTCCTCTCGTTCCTCGGCCTCGGCGTTTCCGCGCCCGCCGCATCCTGGGGAACTCTGGTGGCCGACGGCGTCAAGGGCATGGAGCTGTACCCGTGGAGGCTCGTATTTCCGGCCCTCTCCATGACCATCTTCCTCTTCGCCATGAACTTCCTGGGCGACGGCCTGCGCGACGCGCTGGATCCGCAGAGCAAGAACAGAACCTAGGCCCAAGGAGAACGCAATGAGCGACGACACGATCCTGCAGGTCAAGAACCTGAAAACCTATTTCCATGTCGACGAGGGCATAGTCAAAGCCGTCGACGGGGTGAGCTTCGATCTCAAGAAGGGCCAGACGCTCGGCATCGTCGGCGAGTCCGGCTCGGGAAAGAGCGTCACCAATTTATCGATCATGAACATGATCCCCAATCCGCCCGGAAAGATCGTCGGAGGCGAGGTCCTGTACCGGGGGAAGGATCTCCTGAAGATGCCGATCGGCGAGATCCAGAAGATCCGGGGAAACAAGATCTCGATGATCTTCCAGGATCCGATGACGAGCCTGAATCCCTTCCTGCGCATCTCCACCCAGATGATCGAGACGATCGTACTCCACCAGGGGCTGTCCAAGGCCGTCGCCAAGGACAAGGCGATCGAGATGCTCACGCTCGCCGGCATACCCGCGGCCGCGAAACGCATCGACAACTACCCCCACCAGTTCTCCGGCGGCATGCGCCAGCGCGTGATGATCGCTATGAGCCTCTCCTGCAATCCCGACATCCTGATCGCCGACGAGCCCACCAGCGCCCTGGACGTCACTATCCAGGCACAGATCCTGGATCTCATGCGCGACCTGACCACCCGCCTGGGCACCGCGGTGATCCTGATCACCCATTCGCTGGGCGTGGTCGCCGGCACCTGCGACACGATCTGCGTAATGTACGCCGGCCGCATCGTTGAGCGCGGTCCCGTCGACGAGATCTTCGCCCGGCCGAGCCACCCGTACACGCAGGGACTAATAAAGTCGGTTCCCCGCCTTGACCGGATCACCGGGGAGCGCCTTTCGTCCATCAGGGGCCAGCCGCCCAACGTCATCGACCTGCCCGACTGTTGCCCCTTCTATCCGCGCTGCGACAGGATGATGGATATCTGCAAGAAGAAATACCCGGCCCCGACGGTGCTTGACAACGGCTGCACGACTTCGTGCTGGCTCTACAACGAGGAGGCCCGTTCATGAGCGAGAAAGAAATTCTCCTCGACGTCCGCGGCTTGAAGCTGCATTTTCCCTTCGGCCATAACGGCCTTTTCGGCGGCCACAAGGGCCATATCCGCGCCGTCGACGGCATCGACTTCCAAATCCGCAAGGGCGAGACGCTCGGGCTCGTCGGGGAATCGGGCTGCGGAAAATCGACCACCGCACGCGCCATCGCCCAGCTCCACCGGCCTACCGCCGGGGAAGTCATCTTCAAGGGCAGCGATCTGACCAAGCTCTCCGCGCATGACCTCCTGAAGGCCCGCAAGGAGATGCAGATGGTCTTCCAGGATCCCTATGCATCGCTGAATCCGCGCATGACTTCGGGCGACATCATCGCCGAACCCCTGAAGATCTACAACATGCGCGGAATCCTGAAAATGGAGAGGACGGAGATCATCGAGCGGGTAGAACAGCTCATGGAACGCGTCGGCCTATCACGCTTTTTCCGCAACCGCTACCCCCACGAGTTTTCCGGCGGGCAGCGGCAGCGAATCGGCATCGCGCGCGCCCTCGCGCTAAGGCCCGAGCTCATCCTCGCCGACGAACCGGTCTCCGCCCTCGACGTTTCCATCCAGGCGCAGATCCTCAACCTCTTCAAGGATCTTCAGGAAGAATTCGGCCTTACCTACCTCTTCATCGCCCACGACCTCGCCGTCATCCAGTACATTTCCACTCGCGTGGCCGTCATGTACCTCGGCGTCATCGTAGAAGTCTCCAAGAGCGCCGATCTCTTCGCCGAACCGCTGCACCCCTATACGCAGGCCCTGTTGTCCGCGGCGCCCATCCCGGATCCCGCGATAGAACGGAAGCGCAAACGCATCATCCTCACAGGCGACGTCCCCTCCCCCGACAAGGAACGCACCGGTTGTTATTTCTACGACCGTTGCCCCAAGCGTATGGACAAGTGCAAGGATTCGATTCCTAAGCTCAAGGATTCCGGGCCTGACCACCAGGTCGCCTGTTTCCTGTACCATGACCCGGACTAAGCGGGTTTATGAAGTAGCCGGTAGCCGGTAGCCAGAGAAGACCCTGCGGTCACCCGGCCACCGGCCACCGGCTACCTTCTCCCTGTTCTCCTGTCGATAAGATTCCGGCCCAGGTTCAGGCCTTCCTTGCAGGCTTCGATCTCCAGGATATAGGATATGCCGTCCTCGGCGAAATATTTTTCCGTTTTCGGTTCTCCGCCGGTTTCGGCAG
>Ga0156599_1157_pt1 | contig 8392 bp, 5 predicted proteins | sample RifOxyC1_FD_110673 | JGI IMG/M metagenome (GOLD analysis project Ga0156599, IMG submission 110673) | Treponema sp. RIFOXYC1_FULL_61_9
GTTTTCCCTCGGCGTTGTGTTTCTTCAGCCAGAGCAGATACTTGTGGTTTCCGATCAGGTCTAGGTGCCCGCCGCTCTCTTTCAGGACCATGTAGAGGTTAAGGAGATAGCGGATGCTCTCCCTGTCGATCATCTCGATCTTTTCCATATTGATGACGATGTTCATATTGCCCGCAAACATGAGGTGGCGGATCATCGGAACGAGGTACTCCATGTTCGCCAGGTTCATCGTTCCGGACAACGAGAATGTTCCCGGCGTCGAGGCGTCGAATTCGATCCTCAACGGCGTTTCCATTTTCGGCACGACCATGGTCTCATGATTGCGGGAGGTCACATGGGCGAGCATTTCGTTGGTGTTTCGCAGGCGTTCCACCAAACCGTCGATTATCTGCATGAACCAGTCGGGCACGCTGTAGATATTGGCGAAGAAGTCCTTCGGGGTCATCTCCAGCACGAGGCTGTCCTTTCCGGCGCGGACCGTCGCGGATCTCTCTCCTTCCCTCAGAAGGGACATCTCGCCGACCACGTCGCCCGCCCTCGCCTTCCCCAGTAGTATCGGCTCCTGCCCCTCCCTCTCGCCGAGGATATCGAATTCCCCGGATCTGACGACGAACATCGAACGTTCCCGTTCTCCTTGCCGGATCAAAATAGTCCCTTCCTGAATCCTCTTGATCGGTAGTTTGGACGTTTCGATGAGGTTCCTGATTTCCTTCATGCCGGCGATCTTGTTCCTGATGAGCTGCATATTGCGCAGCTGGATTTTACCGTCCTTCGCCTTCATGCTCTTCGAAATCTGCAACAGCAGGGCGAGCGCCTCGGCGCAGATGTCGATGATACCCGAAAAATCGATCACGATCCCGTCGGGATGCTTCAGCAGCGCCGTCCTGATCCCCTCTTTCACCTCGTCGATCCTGTTCTTGCAGAAGGTTCCTTTCAGATTTATGATTCCTCCCGCCGCGTCCAGCTTCAGGGAAAAGTCCGTGTTCACGTCCGACTGCAGGATGCTGGATTCCGCGGACAGCGGATGGGGCCCGGCGGACATGTAGTCTCCGAGCAGTTCCGTCGTCCGCTTTATCCGTTCGACCATGACCCTTGCGATGCTGATGGCCCAACCCGAAATGCTGATGGCGTCGTCCGAAAGGATATCGGGACTGATCCTGTTCGCGACCACCGCTTCTAATGCCGTAACCGTCGCCGTCCTGGGAATCGCCGCGATGAAGGACATCTCCCCGACATGGCAACCCTTCCCCAACTCCGTGATCGGAACCGACCGTCCATCCTTGGAAATGGAAACGCGGACCCTACCGCTACGGAGGATATACATTTCCCTGCCGGTCGACCCTTCCGTAAAAAGGAGTTCTCCCTGGGCGAAGCGAACCAGTTTGGTTTCCGGGTAGCCATCCACTTTTTCTTCGGCCATGCGGGACCCCCTTAGGGCGATACATAAAAGCTTTCGTTGAATTCATAATATACCGGGATTCGCATATCGGCAAAAAACCGCACTTGCGACCACGACCGGCGGGCTTTAGGATTGACTGAACAGGAGAAAAATCATGAGTCTATTCACAGTCCTCTGGGGATTCGCTCTGGCTTGGTGGCTGCTCTGGTGCTTCATCGCGTTGGCGAAGAAGGCCGTCGCGATGCTCATTTTCCTCATCGTCACGGGTTGCGCCTGGGGCGCGGGAGTCTTCGCGGTCGGCGGGATCGGGATGGGAGGGTTGGAGGCGCCGCTGCCGTCCTTTGCCCTTTTCCTCGTGCCCCTGCTGATCCTGCCGCCGATGGTGCGCATCGTGACGGAATACGACCGCGGCGTTTTGTTCAGGCTCGGCCGCCTGAAGAGCGTCCTGACGCCGGGCCTCAACCTCGTTTTCCCGCTCGGCATCGACATCGTGAAGAAGGTCGACCTCCGGACTTTCACGATCGACGTGCCCAAGCAGGAAGTCATCACCAAGGACAACGTGCCGGTGCTCGTAGACGCTGTCGTCTATTTCAACGTCTCCGACGCGAACCTGGCCATCACGAAAGTCGCCGACTTCTCCAAATCCACGAGCCTTCTAAGCCAGACCATCCTCCGCTCCGTGCTCGGCCAACACGAACTGGACGAGATGCTTTCAAAACGCGCGGAGCTCGGCGCGACGCTGCAGCAGCTTCTGGACGTGGCCACCGATCCTTGGGGCATCAAGGTGACCGCCGTCGAGATCAAGGCTGTGGAGCTCGCCGATACCATGAAGCGCGCGATGGCGCGGCAGGCGGAAGCCGAGCGGGAACGCAGGGCCAAGATAATCGCCGCGGAGGGAGAGCTCCAGGCTTCCGAGAAGCTGACCCAGGCGGCCGCGATGATCGGCACGCAGCCCGCCGCCCTCCAGCTACGTTATCTCCAGACCCTGACCGAGATAGCGGTGGAGAAGAATTCGACCATCATCTTCCCCTTGCCGATGGAACTGCTGAAGTATTTCGAATCACGGAGCAAGGATTAAAGCGAACGGTCGCCGGAAATGAATCCGGCGACCGCCCTCGTTTCAAGGTTATTTGGAAAGACCTCGTTTACGCGTCCGCGCCGGTGCTGCGGCGGTGAAGCTCCTCGGCGATCTTCACGCCCGCATCTCCGATGCGCGCCACCTCGACGGCGGCATCGAGGACGGCGGCGTCCTTCTCCTTCACCACGGCTGCATCGGAGCGCAGGGAATCAAGCATCCTGCGCGATTCTTTCTGCAGCGTTTCAAGGGTTTCCTGGGCTTCGCCCATGTCCCCCCCGCCGTTCTTGACACGGGAGGACATGTCGCTGAGGGTCTGCAGGGCTTCCAGTATCTGCTTTCCGCCCTCGGCGAGCTCGCCGGTGGCGTTCGTGATTTCCTGGAACGCGTCCATGGCGCCGGAGATCTCGGTCCGGATCTCAAGGAAGGAATCCCGGGTCCTGCCGCTCTGCTCGGCCGCGCTCGTGATGGTCGATATGACTTCCTTCAGCTGGCGCCCGATTTCCTTGGCGTTTTTGCCGGAAGTATCCGCCAGCTTGCGGATTTCGTCGGCGACCACGGCGAAGCCCCGGCCTGCATCGCCGGCATGGGCCGCTTCGATCGCGGCGTTCATCGAAAGGAGGTTGGTGGAGCCGGCGATCGCGTTGATGACGCTCACCATGCCCTGGATGGAGCCGATGCTGCCTTCGATCTTGGAGATGAAGCCGAGCAGGGCGTCCAGGCGCTTCATGCCGTCATCGGCGGTACCGGAGAGGCTTTCCATGGAGGAGCGGCGGCGGGTCGCCGAGTCGGCGACCGAACGGATGGAGGCCACCATCTCGTTGATGGAGGCCGAAGATTCGATCTGGGCGGCCGACTCCTCTTCGATGTTCCGGTTGAGGTCTCCGATCCTCGCGCCTATGCGCTCGGCGGCGACGGTGGAACCTTCCGAAGATTTTTCCAGGTCGGACACCCGCGAATCGATCGAGCGCATGGCGGACGCCGCGTCCGCCATGAGGCGGCGGATGTCCTCCACCCGGGCGGCGATGGCGCCCATGGATTCCAGGTTGGCGCCGGCTCCCTCGACGATGGAGGAAAGGCGTTCGATCCGCAAGGCGTTCCGCTGCCGTTCCGTCTCCAGCTCGGCATTGATCCTAGCCGAAAGGGCGGCGGTCTGGTGCACGAAATAGCATACCAGTCCGAAAGCGACGAGCACCGCCACGAGGGTGGTCGCCGCTTCCGGCAGGCTCACGCCCGCGGGAACCAGCCTCATGAATGCCATGGCGACGAGTGCCGCGGCCGAGATGCCGGCGATCGCGAAGGAAAGGCGCGCATCCTTTTCGAAGAGTACGGAGAGGCAGTACGCGACCGCATAATAGCTGGCGTTGCGGAACAGATACGCCGCGCTCGCGACGGGCATGAAGAGGGACATGCCGAGCACGGCGGCGAAGCCGCCGATGATGGCTATGCGGCTGGCGGCCACATACTTCCCGAGGTACAAATAACGAAGGGCGACCAGAAAAGCCGCCCAGGCGGTCACCTCGACGATGGCGTTCCGGAAATCGGCCGTAAGAAAATCGATGGCCGTAGTCACGGGAAACAGGACGGCGACGACCAGGATCACGCTCCGCAGTATGGGCGCTTTCTTTCGGACATCGGACTCGGCTCCTGAAAATTTATCGGCGAATGCGCTCATGGGGGCCTCCGGCCCCCAGTATTGCCTATGACGCCGATTCGCACAAGCGAGTCCGGGGCATCTACAGGGAACCCAGGGAAAAATCCCCCGTTATCTTGAAGCGCGGGCCGTCGCGCGCGACGCCGAGTTCCCGGCCCGGGAAGTACCGTGGCAGGAGCTCACTGACGGTTCCGGCGGCTTCGGTCATGAAAGCTTCAAAGCGATCGACGGGAACGTCCTCCAGCGTCGCGACGCGGACGGACACCAGGTAACCCCGCCCGAGGCCGGAGCCGATCCCGGCGGTGAAATCGGCCGCGACCTCGAACAGGCCGTCCGCCGAGGGATCGGCCGTCACGCCGCGTTCCGGCCGGTTAGGGTGGCGCGCGTACGCCAAGGGCCAACGATCCTCCAGGCGCCGGTCGACTTCCTCGAAGAGGGCGCGGAGGATCTCGTCGAATTCGCGCTGCTTCGCATGGACGTACATGGCCGATCCCGTGAGCGCGATCAGGGGAGCGCGCGCGCTTCAGGGAGCGCGCGCGCTTCGGGAAGCGCGATCGCGATCACGTCCTCGAAGCGCTCCACCGGATGGAATTCGAGCCCCTTCTTCACGTGCTCGGGTATCTCGTCCAGGTCGCGGAGATTCCGCTTCGGGATGATGATGTGTTTGGCCTTGTTCCGCTGGGCCGCTATGGTTTTCTCCTTCAGGCCGCCGATCGGAAGAACCTGCCCTGTGAGGCTCAGCTCCCCCGTCATCACGAGCCGGTCGGTGATGGTCCTGCCCGTCACGAGGGACAGGAGGGCGGTCGCCATGGTAATGCCTGCCGAGGGGCCGTCCTTCGGGGTCGCGCCCTCGGGTATGTGCAGGTGGATGTGGTTCTTCTCGAACCATTCGGCGCCGATGCCGTAGCGTTCGCCGGCGAGCTTGCGAACGTAGGTGTAGGCGATGGAGGCCGATTCCTTCATCACCTCGCCCATCTTGCCGGTGAGGGTGATCCCTTCCTTCCCGGGCGTCGAAACCGCTTCTATCACAAGGGTGTCTCCGCCCATGCTCGTCCATGCCAGTCCCACGGTGATTCCGGGACGGTCGGCCCTCTTGATCTCTTCCTCTTCGAAGACGGGCTTGCCGAGCTTTTTCTCCACCGCCGCCTTGTCGATGGCGAATTTTTCCAGCGGCGCCTTGACCACCTTGGCCGATTCGGCCGCCTTCAGGATCGCCGCTTCGCTCGCCTCGACGATCTGTTTGGCGAGCTTCCGGTGGATCTTATCCAGGTTCTTCTCGAAGTTGCGCACGCCCGCCTCCCGGGCGTAACCGTTGGCGATATGCAGCAGCGCGTCCCGCGTGTATTTGACCTGGGTCTTCTTCAGGCCGTTCTTTTCCAGGCTTTTCGGAATCAGGTAGCGCTTGGCGATCTCCATCTTCTCCGAATCGATGTAGCCGGGGAGCTGGATGATCTCCATGCGGTCCAGCAGGGGGGACGGGATGGAATCCAGCGTGTTCGCGGTCACGATGAAGAAGATGTGGGATACGTCGAAGGGGAGGTCCAGGTAGTGGTCACGGAACGACCAGTTCTGCTCCGGATCCAGCACCTCCAGCATGGCGCTGGAGGGATCGCCCTGGTAGCTCGCGCCCATCTTGTCTATTTCGTCGATCATGAAGACCGGATCCTTGGTTTTTACTATTTTGAGTCCCTGGATGATCTTGCCCGGCATGGCTCCCACGTAGGTACGCCGGTGGCCCTTGATCTCCGCCTCGTCGCGCATGCCGCCGACCGAGAAGCGGAAAAACTGCTTGCCCAGCGCGCGGGCGATGGACCGGCCGACCGAGGTCTTGCCGACGCCGGGAGGGCCCACGAGGCACACGATGGAACCCTTGGTGTCCTTGCGGAGCTTGCGCACGGCCAGGTATTCCACAATGCGGTCCTTGACGTCCTCAAGACCGTAGTGGTCCTCCTCCAGGATCTCGCGCGCCCGCTTCAGGTCGAAGGATTCGGGGGGCGGCGCGTTCCAGGGCAGATTCACGATGACGTCCAGGTAGTTGCGCGTGACGATGAATTCGGACGAATTCGGGTCCATGAGGCTGAATTTCTCAAGCTCCTGGTCCACCGCTTCCTTGATTTCGCCTTCGAATTTGAATTCCTCCACCTTCTCCTTGAAGCGCTGGTATTCGCTGCTCTTTGCGTCGGTGGTCATCCCGAGCTCGCCCTTGATGGCCTTGAGCTCCTCCTTCAGAAAATACTCCCGCTGGCTTTTTTCGATCTTCTCGTTTATTTCCTTCTGGATCTTCTTCTGAATTTTCAGGAGCTCCTGCTCCTTCTTGATGAACACGAGGACCTGCTCCATGCGCTTGCGCACGTTGACGATCTCCAGAATGCGCTGCTGCTCGGTCTTGTCGATGTTCAGGATACTGGAAATGAAGTCCGCGATCTTGCCGGGGTGGTCGATGTTGATCATGTTCAGGCGCATTTCCTCCGAGAACAGGGGATTGTTCTCTGAGATCTGCTTCATCTCGCTGATCAGGGCGCGGGTGAGCGCCTTCACCTCGTTGGTGTCGTCCTCCTCGTCCTCCAGGTAATCCACCGCGGCGACGATGGGGTTGGAGGGGTTCAGCGCCTTCTTCACGCGGAATCGCTTCAGGGTGGAGATGAAGATGTTCACCCCTCCGTCCGGAAGGTTGATCTTCTTCACGATCTTGGCGGCGGTTCCTACCTTATACAGGTCGTCGATCGTCGGCGAATCGGTTTCGTTCAGCAGCATCACGAGGCCGATGAGTCCGTCGCCGTTCACCGCCTCGTCCACGATCTTCACGTCCGCGGGATTCCCGATCATGATGGGGGTGAAGATGCCGGGGAATATCGGGCGGCCCATTAGCGCCACCAAGTGTAGTTTGTTGGGAAGTATTTGATCGATGGGTATAAGGCTCTGATCGGGCATGATGGCCGTCCTTTTCGGGGTGATGAATCAAGATAACGTGGTTATAAGATCGTATATCGGGGGGAAAAAGGCAATAATCAACATACCCCGCGTGCGGATCGAAGGCGCCGTTTTCCGGAATGCGGTCGCCCTTTGGCTTAGGCCTTCAGGCGAAAGGCTTACAGCGAAGTCCTTCTAGCGAAGGGCGGATTTACGTATTACTATGTGCGGATGGATGAAACGAGCAGAGCGCAGGTTGACCTGATCCGGGAAGCCTTCTACTACCAGAGCCGCTTCGACGGGACCACGATGGTGTTCAAGATCGATTTCCCTATCACCGGAGATCCGCGCTTTCCCTTTCTCATGAAGGACCTCGCCCTGCTCGCGGAAACCGGGATCAGGATCGTTATCGTTCCGGGCGCCAAGGAATGGATAGATTCCGTGCTGGGCGAATACGACATCGTCTCGGAATATTCCGGTTCAGTCCGCATCACGACCGAGGACGCGATCCCCTTCGTGAAGATGGCCGCCTTCGACGCGGCGACCCGTTTCATGACCGAGCTCTCAGCCTGCCGCGTGGACGCGGTGGTGGGCAACTTCGTACGGGCGCGCGGGCTTGGCGTCGTGGACGGCACGGACTTCCGCAATTCCGGCAAAGTGGACAGGATCCTGACAGAAAGCCTGCGCCGACTCCTGGACCTGGGCATGGTGCCCATACTTCCGTGCATCGGCTGGAGTTCATCGGGAAAACCGTACAACCTGCCGAGCGACGAGATAGCCCTGGCGGCCTGCGCCGCCCTCGGCGCGGTGAAATTCTTCATCGTCTCCGCCGATCCAGGCATAAGCGGCGACCGCCAGAAACTTCCGGAATCCTTGCGGCATGCGGAAAACGGACGAGTGGCGCGCCTTACCCCCGCCGAAGCCGATGATCTGCTCGCCCTCAACCGCCGCGATGCCCGGCCGGAAGGAGAGGGGCCGCGGCCGGAAGACCGCGCCCTCGCCGAGCTTGAGCTGGCGATACGCGCGTGCAGGGCGGGCGTCGAACGCGTGCATCTGGTGGACGGCAGGGAGGAGGGAGCGGTGCTCCGCGAACTGTTCTCCAATCTCGGGGTCGGCACCATGGTCTATGCGGACGAGTACGAGTCCATCAGGTCCATGGAAGCGAAGGACATCGCGGAAGTCCTCCGGCTCATGGAACCTCTCATGGCTTCCGGCATCCTGCTGCGCCGCTCGGCCGAAGATCTGGCGGAGAAGAAAGAGGACTACGTCGTCTATGAGGTCGACGGTTCGGTCCATGCATGCGGCGCCCTCCACGACTGTGGCGAATTCCAGTGGGAGATTGCGGGCCTGGCGA
>Ga0156599_1071_pt3 | contig 8372 bp, 5 predicted proteins | sample RifOxyC1_FD_110673 | JGI IMG/M metagenome (GOLD analysis project Ga0156599, IMG submission 110673) | Treponema sp. RIFOXYC1_FULL_61_9
AAGCCGAATATCCGCATGCAATCCTCGAATGCGGTATCAGGGGATCCCTGAGCGGCGGAACCCTGAGCGGCGTAACCTTGGTCAGCGGGTCCCGGACCCGAGGCTTGTTCGTCGCGGCGCAGGTACAGGCCGTCCGGGCGGCAATCCACGTAGCGTTCCAGCAGGGCAGCCACGTCGGCCGGGAAACCGTCGTCGATTTGGTAATAGATGAGGTCGTGGAAGATGGCCGCCAAGGCGGTGATGCCGTCCGCGCCTTCCAGGAAACCGAAGACGTGTTCCAGGGTATGGAACTGCCGGGATTGGTAGGACATGATCCGGTGCACCATCACCGCGATACGCTCCAAGTCGGCGCATCCGCAATCGAGACGCAGGGATTTGGTCGCCTGGATCAATACGGATATCAGTTTGTGCAGCATTCCATGTACCATTCGGGACTCCGTTACCCAATAGTATCAGATATATCGCCTCTCGGCGCGAATTCGTCTATACTGCGGCCGGAGGATTCCTGACATGGCGGAGACGAAGAACGAGGGCAACGGCAAACCGGTTATTTTCAGCGGCATCCAGCCCTCGGGCAACCTGACGATCGGCAATTACATCGGCGCCCTCAAGAATTTCGACCAGTTCCAGAACGACTACGAATGCTATTACTGCGTCGTGGACCTGCACAGCATCACCGTGCGGCAGGACGCCGCCCGTCTGCGCAAGCGCACCGTTGAACTGACGGCCCTTTACATGGCCGTGGGCCTTGACCCGGAGCGTTCCACCCTGTACGTGCAATCGCACGTGAGCGCCCACGCGGAGCTCGCCTGGATCCTCAACTGCTACAGCTACATGGGCGAGATGTCGCGCATGACCCAATTCAAGGACAAGTCGCGCAAGAACGAGGAGAACATCAACGTCGGCCTGTTCACCTATCCGGTGCTCATGGCCGCCGACATCCTGCTATACCAGACGAACCTCGTCCCCATCGGAGAAGACCAGCGGCAACATCTGGAGATCTGCCGCGATATCGCGATACGCTTCAACAACGCGTACTCGCCGACCTTCGCGGTGCCCGAGGCTTACATACCCAAAGTCGGCGCCCGCGTGATGAGCCTCCAGGAACCGACTTCCAAGATGAGCAAGTCCGACGAGAACGCGGACAACTTCGTCGCCATACTGGACCCGCAGGACGTGGTCATGCGCAAGTTCAAGCGGGCGGTGACCGACAGCGAAACCGAGGTCCGCTACGATGTCCAGGCCAAGCCGGGGATCACAAACCTCATGTCCATCTACGGCGCGATGACGGGGAAGGATATGCCCGCGATCGAAAAGGAGTTCGCGGGAAGGGGTTACGGCGACTTCAAGGAAGCGGTCGGGGTCTCGGTGGCCGAAGGGTTGCGCCCGGTGCGGGAGAAGTACGCCGCGCTGGTCGCCGACGCGCCGGCCATAGAAGCCATGCTGGGCCGTTGCGCCGGGAGGGCCGAACAGGTGGCGCGGAAAACCCTGACAAAGGTCCAGAGGAAGGTCGGTTTCCTTCCCCGCCCGCGGTCAATGTAATTCCGGACCCTGCGTCCGCCGGTCAGACGGCGACGCAGCGGTTCCTGCCGGCCGCCTTGGCCGCGTAAAGTCGGTGGTCCGCGGTCGAGAGGGCGCTCTGCAGGTCTCCGTCCGCCGGAATCGCGGATAGGCCGATGCTGAGCGTGACCTTGCGGTCCGACAGGCCGAAATCCCCCTGTTCGACGTTCTCCCTGATCCGTTCCGCGATTTCCAGGGCGTCGGCCATTTCCGTATTCACGAGCACCACCAGGAATTCCTCGCCGCCGTAGCGGAACAGGAGATCGTATTCGCGGACCGAGGTACGGATGAGATCCGAGGTCTTCACGATGATGCGATCGCCCTCAGGATGCCCGAAGCGGTCGTTGATGTCCTTGAACCGATCCAAGTCCATGCTCAGGAATGAAATGGATTGTCCGAGCCTGCGGGCGAGCGGTACCTGGTGCGCCAGGTATTCGTTGAGGTAGCGGCGGTTGTACATCTTGGTTAGCGGATCCAGGATGGCGAGGGTGCGGAGCTCCTCGTTCGAATCGCGCAAACCCGCCCTCAGGATGGCCGTCTCCACCCGGGTGCTCTCCGTCTGCACGGCAAAAAGGATGCCGACGAAGCAATAAAGGTAGAATTGCAGGAATCGGCCCGGATTCGGATCTCCGCGGTAAAAAAACAACAGGATGGCGGTTCCCGCCGAGAGTATCCAGGCCAGGGCGAACAGGAAGTTCCGCAACGAGGAACGGTAGACCACCGCATACACCATGATGCCGATGATGAGCGCGTCCCAGCCCTGGTTCGTCGCGAGGTCCAGGAAGGAAACGCACATGGACCAGGTCAGCAGGAGAAGGAAATACATACCTATCGCGGCGCGCACCGCATTGACCGGCATCCGCGAAGAGAGGAAGACGACGGGAAGCCAAACGAGGGATAGAGCCGCCATGGTCGCGAAGATGATGACATAGCCTTCCCGTATAGGGGCGCTGAGGTCGAGCGGCGGGAAAAAGGAATACTGCGCGAAGATGAGGATCGAAAGGACCAAGGCGCCGGAAAGCACGACCGGAAAGGAACGCGCGTTGTCCACCAGCTGATTCCTGCGGACCTCCTCGCGGTAGCGCTCGGGGATCATTCCCGTCGAGGAGAAGCGGAGCCGCGACAAGGCCTGGAGCGCCTTGCCGTGCCGGCGGTTAATTTTCACACCCGCTTCCGCACCCGCCGGAATCTCCGCAACTTTCGCAGCCGCTGAGGCGGACAGGGCGGCTGACCGAAGCGACTTTGGCGCGGGGAACGCGGTCGTCGTCCATGGAGGCGGCGTCCACCGCGGCGTCGGCGGCGTCCGCCGCCGTGAAGGCGACGGCGGTGACCGTACGGCGTTCGCCGCGGTTCCCCGCCGCACCGTCGGCCGTGTCGTTGCCGTTGCCCGCGCCGTCGATGAGGCCGGAGAGGTCCCGGTCGCCCTTGAAGCGCAGCACGTTGACCATGAAGATGTTGAGCTTGTTGACGATGTTCGGCGGCAGCTGGTTGCCGTCCACCTCCACCGAAAGCGAGGGGTAGTTCCTCTCGCGCGCCCAGGGGGTGAACAGGCCCTCGATCACGCGGCCGATCAGGCAGGCGAAGGGCGAAATGTTGACGATGCCGGAATAGCCGCCCTGCATGGCGGTGGCCGCGACACCGGTGGATACGGCGATCTCCGAGTTGAGTTCGTGGTTGACGAAGTGCTCGGAGGTGTTGGCCATGATCTTGCGCATGTCGTGCGGCGTCTCCGGGAGCAGTCCCGTCCCGTCGAGGATGGACTTCACCTTCCGCTCCACCGAATGCTTCCACCATTCTTCCAGGCGCAGGCGGAGGAGCTTGCGCATGGGATCGGAGAAGGGGCGGAGGACGGGCGGTTGCAGGCGCAGCAGCTTGAGGAGCGAATATTCGCGCACGAAATCCAGGTAGTGGATCCATTCGCCTATGCCGGACACCTTCACGACGATGCCGCGCTCGCTCATCAGAGAGATGAGCTCGTCCACTGCGAAATCGTCGCGGCGGACGTAGATTTCTCCCACGACGAGGACCTTGGGGCAGTCGACCAGGTTCCTTTTGAGGGGAATCTTCCGGACGTCGGCCGTGATGCGGCGCAATTCGTCCCAGAGGCGTTCCGGACTCTTCTCCACCGCTTCCATCATGCCGCGCCAGGACGCCTCGAAGGCCGGAAGCGCGCTCGCCGGATCCGACGCGGTAGCCCGGAGGGCGGTCTGGACGTCCTTAAGGTAGTCGGTGACCACGAGGCCCTTCCACATGTCCTTGGCGAAGGAGGGTCCGAGCTCCGTGTAGGAGTTGTCGGCGGAGAGAGTGAATACCACCACGTTCTCCAGACGCAGGTCCCGGAATAGGTTTTCGAAGAAGACGAAGTACTGGCCGGTCCTGCAGGGGCCGGTGGTGATCGGCACGAACAGGAGGTACAGCTCGTCCTTGCGGTATTTGGGCGAAGAGAAGAATTCCAGCGCTGCGCCGAGCACGAGGTGGCTCGGGACGCATTCCTTTCCCGAGGCGTGGGCGCGCGCCGTCTGTATTGTCTTGCTCGTGGCCAGCGGTAGGGCCTCGGCGTTCAGGCCCACGCCGCGCAGGGTCGCGGCCATGAACTCGGTGGCGATGTTTCCCATGTTGGACAGGAGCATCTTCACCCGCTTGTTGTTCCTGACCATGACCTTTTCGCCCGATATCCGGTTGACGACCCTGATGTCCTCGCCGCCGCCGTACCGGAACTTCCAGCCGTTGTCGTAGCGCTCGGCTTCGATATCCGTCTTCTTGGATCGGTATCCGTCGATGATGTCCAGGAAGGCTTCCACGCGGGTGTCGATGCCCGCGTCGGCCGAATGGGAATCCAGCTCCAGCACGAGGAAGGGCTTGGCGCCCATGGTCCATTTCAGGTAATGCAGGATGAAGGAGTCCGGCGCGCAGGAGAAGTTGGTGATGAAGGCGACGTAGACGTTGTCCTCCGCCTTCAGGAGGCTCGCCGCCTTCATGTCCTGCTGGCCGTAGTACCAGTACATGTTAGGGAATATCTTCTCGCCTTCCATCGGAAGGATGTCGTAGGGGATCACCGAATAGCCGCGGGTGGTGAACTTGCGGGGGATGCCCATGTTCGCCTCGGGCGTGAAGGCGTTGTATGGCCGGCCGAGCACCGCGATGACGGGCCGCTCCGCGGCCCGCGCGTCGGCGAGGGCTTCCTCACCGAGCTTGCGCGCAGAGGCGAAGTATTCCTTCTGCTTGTCCAGCGCCTTCCCGAAGGCGGCCTCCGTCTCGGCCTCGCCGATCCCGAGCAGGGCGGCGAAGGCCGTGAAGTGCTCCAGGGCCTTCTTCTCCCCGAACTTGAAGCTCACGATAAGCGGAAGCAGGCGCTTTTCGTCCACCTCGGGGAAGGCCTTTTTGATATAGTAAGGGAGGCTCTGCGTGATCGGGCAGAAATTGGCGTGCACGTCCTCTTCCATCGAGGGCATATCGCGGAAATGGGGAAGCAGGATGTAGTCGGCGCCCTTGTCCAGGCAGTCCTGCACCGCTCCGTGGGCGATCTCGGCGGGGAAGCAATAGGTGCTCTCCGTACGGGCCACGCCGTCGTGCGCCACCTCCTCCGAGAGGAAGGTCCTGATGCCGAGCTCGTGGAAGAACCAGGAATACAGCGGGTACAGGGTGTGGATGGAGAAGGCGCGCGGGATGCCGATCGTGAAGTCCCGCTTGGCCTTAAAGTCCGCCGCCGCGGGGGCGCAGTCTTCGAACATGAGCTTGCGGCGCTTCTCCACGTAGTCGAAGACGGGGATATCCTTGAGGGTCTTGCGCGTGTTGGTGTACTTGTTGCACCGGCCCCCGAACATGTATGGGTGCCCGTTGACCTTGAGCACCTGAATCGGGCAGAGGTTGTCGCAGGACTTGCAGGCGAAGACGCGCTCGTAGCCGATTTCCCGCGTGATAAGTGCGTCCAGGTCCACTTCGGTATCGTCCAGCAGCCCTTCCGCCCGCTTGCGCTTGGCCAAAAGGGCGACGCCGAAGCAGCCCATGAGCTCGGGCGAGGGCGGCACGAGGATTTCCTTGTCCAGCATCATGGCGAAGGCCAGCGGGACGGCGGGGTTCTTGGCCACGCCGCCCTGCAGGAAGACCTTGCCGCCGATGGTGCGGTTGCCGACGACGCGGTTCAGGTAATTGGCGACGATGGAGACGACGATGCCCGCGGCGATGTTCTCGCGGCCCGCGCCTTGTTGAATCGCCTTGCGGATGTCCGAGTTGATGAAGGCCGAACAGTGTTCGCCGAACTTCAGCGGGGCGTCGGCTTCGAGCGCGATCGGGCCGATGTCCTTGGCGCTGTGGATGGAGAGGTCGCCCGAAGCCGATTCCTCAAGGAAGCTTCCGGTACCCGCCGAGCAGGCTTCGTTCATCGCGTAGTCGATGGGAACGCCGTTTTTCAGGAGCACGTACTTGGCGTCCTGTCCGCCTATCTCGAAAATGGTCTCCACGCCGGGGTCGAAGAAGGTGGTCCCCACCGCATGGGCGATAATCTCGTTGTAGACGCCGGGAGTTTCCAGGAAGACGCCGAGGATCTCGCGGGAGGAGCCGGTGGTGGCGGTAAGCGAGATGTCCACCGAGCCGCCGCCCGTATCTTCCCTGATTTTGTCCCTGATTACCGCTAGGCACTCCTTGAGGGCCTTAACCGGGTCGCCGTGGGTCCTGCCGTAGTGGCTCGCGACCACCTCGTCGGTTTCCGCGTCCACGAGGCAGGCTTTCGTGGTGGTGGAACCGCCGTCCACGCCCAGTATGTAGGCGCGGCCCGCGACCACCATGCCGTCCGCCTTCTGGAAGGAACGGACCTTGCCCTGCCATTTCTTGAGGTCGGGAAGGGCGTCGAAGCGGATCGCGTTCGTTTTCAGGAGGGCGTCGGCCGAAGGCAGCGGGGTGCCCGATCCGGCGGCCAGGAGGGCGGCGCCGTAGGCTTCAAAGACCGCGGCGGTGGGCGGGACGATGAATTCGATGTCCGGGGCCTTCTCCCGGATGAAGCGTACGATATGGCGGTTGAGGGTCACCCCTCCGGTGAGCACGACGCGGCCCGAGACGATCTTGGCGCGTTTCAGGAAATCGACGACCTTGACGGCCATGACGTCCGAAAGCGAGAGGACGATGTCCTGCTTGGTCGCTTCGCGCTTGTTCAGCCGGTGGGTGCAGTCGCTCTTCATGAAGACCGAGCAGCGGGTGGACAGCGAGAGGACGCGCGCTTCGTCGCTTACGGAGTCGATGTCGGCGAGCTTCATGTCCATGCGCGCCAGCTGCTGCTTAAGGAACTCGCCCGTTCCGGAGGCGCACTTGTTGCCGGAAAAGTTGTTGACGATCTTGCCGCGCTCATCCAGGGAGTAGACGACGAGGTCCTCGCCGCCCATGCTCACCACCGCGTCCGCGCCCGAGCCGAGAGCGCCCGAGCCGAGGGCGCCCATCGCGGCTTCCACGCAGAGCGGCTCCAGGGTTCCGGCCGCGTTGAACATGAACCGGCCCTCGTTGCCGGTCACGAGCACCGGGATGCCTTCCTCCAGGTGGCCGCTTGCGCGACCGTCGGCATGCAGCTTCCTGACGACGGCATGGAAGTCGCCTTCATGGGGCAAAGCGGCCGTCCAGACGGGTATTCCGTCTTCGACCAGGACCATCTTGAGGCTGGAAGAACCGATATTGATTCCCAATGATTTCATAGGGTCGTACCTCACGCAACGAATGTTTTATATCGCCCGCGTCCCCTATCGCCGGACGCGCAGTCGCGGGCGGCCCCATCATAGCGAGGGCGCGAAGGTCGCGCAACAGTCTTAGGAGCGTTTATCGAAATCTCAGGGACGGAAATCTCAGGGACGGAGCACCGAAAAATTCTCTCCGTACACGCCCATGACTTTCTCCATGGTGAGGAAGGCCCCCCTGTCCGTTTCCCGTATGATGCGCAGCACGCGGGAAGACTCGTCCCTGCGCACCACGATGAACAGCACGTCCTTTTCCTCCCCGGAATACCAGCCCTTGCCGTGCAGGATGGTCACGCCTCGGTCCAGCTCCGTCCCCACCCTCCGGGCGATGATTCCGCTCTCCTTTGATACGATCATGAACTGATGGGACTCGTTGGCTCCGGAAACCAGGAGGTCCACGACGTAGGAGATGGCCGCCATCGCGACGAAGCCGTAGACGAGCTTCTCGGTCGAACGGAATAGGAGCCAGCTCCCCGAGATGACCGCGGTATCCCAGGCCAGGTAGACCCGGCCGGGGCTGATGTTGCGGAATTTACCGATTATCATCGCGACGATGTCGGTCCCGCCCGTGCTGCCTCCCGCGTTCATGGAAACGCCCACGCCGATGCCCGCCAGGATGGAACCGACGAGGCAGGCGAGGAAGCGGTCCTCCACGACGGGACGGGGAAACAGGGGTTGCAGGAGGACGAGGAAGAAGGACAGGACGATGATGCCGTAGATGGTCTTCACGCCGAAGGAAGCGCCGACGACCCTGACCGCGATGGCCAGGAGGGCCGCGTTGACCGCCAGCACGAAGTATCCGGCCGGGATCGCCGTCGCGTAGGAGGCTATCTGGCCGAGGCCCGCGACCCCGCCCGAGACGATCTGCCCGGGGATGAGGAAGGCCGCCCAGCCGAGGGCATTGATGAAGAGGCCCGCGGTCAGCTGGACCCAGGATTTTGCGTCGATGGTTTTCATGGACCGAAATATAGCCCGGGCTTGCCGAAAATGTCTCGCGGGACTGCCGCCGCTGCCGCAGCCGCTGCCGCCGCCGCTGTCGCCGCTATCGCCGCTGCCGCCGCCGCCGCTGCCGCCGCTGTCGCCGCTGCCGCCGCC
>Ga0156599_1060_pt1 | contig 8253 bp, 9 predicted proteins | sample RifOxyC1_FD_110673 | JGI IMG/M metagenome (GOLD analysis project Ga0156599, IMG submission 110673) | Treponema sp. RIFOXYC1_FULL_61_9
CCTCCGCGGCTTCCGATTCCGGGAGCAACCCTCCGTCCCCGACGCCATCGTCGCCGGACGCCACAGCGTCCGCTCTGACTGAAAGCGAGCCGTGGCTGATCGCGTTTGCCGCGGACTCGACGGTCGCCAGCAGCACGCGGGAGACGAAAACTTCGTCCTTGTCGGACAGGACTTGCTCAAGGAAGGCGCGGATGGAGGGAAGGCATTCCACGGCGAAGGGGAAATCCCGGCCGATCCGGACGGTCCGGGAAGGACTACGGGCGATGGAAAGGGCGACGCAGGTCACGTCGTCCCGGAAACCGTTCGCGGAGGAGAAGAACATCGCGGTGTTCAGTATGCGGCGGACGAGCTCGCGCGGTTCAAGCGCGGCGTTCGCCGTCAGGATGTCGGACAGCCGTTCCTCGCCGAAAAGCTCGCCGTCCCCGTTCGGCGCTTCCGTGATGCCGTCGGAATAGAACAGCAGGCGGTCCCCCGGTTCGATGGGCAGGGAAAGTGCGGCGTACGCGTTCTCTTCCGAAAATCCGAGGGGCAGATCCGTGCCTTTCACCGACCAGCAGATGCCGAGGGATGAATCGTAGTGGAGTATGGGGGTGTGCCCGCAGTCCACGAAATCCATGCGGGAGGAAAGGGCGTCAATGCGCGCGTACTGGAGCGTCGCGAAACTGTCCAGATCCATCAGTTCGGGAACCACCGCGTCATGGACGGCCGAAACGAGATGCTCCGGACCGGGCAGCCCGCCCCGGGCATCGACGATAAGGCGCAAAGAGGAGCGGAAGAAGGAGCCCTTCAGGGCGGCGCCGAGCAGAGCCGCCGGGATGCCCTTTCCCATCACGTCCCCGACGAGTATGTCCACCGAGGAAGGAGAATATGGAATGAAACCGTAGAAATCGCCGTCGACCGCATTGGAGGCGATGGTGATGGCCTCCAGCGAAAGCTCCTCGCCGATGCCGGCCGGTTGCTCCAACAGCAGCGAGCGCTGTATCCGCGCCGCGATTTCCACCTCCGCGTCGCGCATCGTCGAAAGGGAGCGCTCCCTTTCCCTGCGCTCGATGTCTTCACGGTAATCCCTGGCGAGGCTTTTCCGGCGGGCTCCGCGCACGAGGGCGGCAGCGACGAGGGCGAGGGCCACGGTCATCGCGTCGCCGGGCCGCGGCGCGCCGGAGAAGGCGCCCGCGGCTGCGGCGATTCCCAAGCCCGCGGGAAGGGCCGCCGCGAAAAGCGAGGATGCCCCGTAGTCGAAACAGGAAGGCAGGAGGACGAGCAGGGCCCAGGGCGAGGCGGCCGCGGCGCCGAGGGCGAGGGCGTCGGCGAGCGCGAGCAGGGAATAAAGGGCTACAGGAAGGGAGAAAACGAGGTTGTCCAGGAGACGCGGGAACATGGCGTCCGAAGGCCCTGCCGCGGCGGCCGCGGCGGCCGTGGCGGCGGGGCGGAAAAGGCGGAACGAAAGGAAGGCGGCCAGGAGGGAAAGCGGAAGAGCGGCGAAGGTGGAAATCCCGGAACCGTAAGAAAGGGCTAAACCGAGCGAGCCGCGCAGGGCGAAGGCGACCGCCGCGGCCAGGGCGAACCGGGCCGCGTCCTCGCGGACGGCCCTTCTGCTGAACAAGGAGAATGAAGCGGCTACGGCCTGCCCCGCGGCGACCGCCCTCATTCCGCTTTGTTCCGCAGAAGGGAAAAGAGGGCTTCGGCACGGGTCGGGAAGGTCGACATGACCCGATCCAGACGCACCATGTCGAAGAGCACGCGCACCGGCTTGGAAATGCCGCAGGCGACCATGTCCGAACCGGAGGCGCGCAGGCCCTTCAGGACGGTCATGATGACGCCCAGACCTGAAGAATCGATAAACCGGACGCCGGAGAGGTCCAGGATTATGCGCTCGGTCCGTGAAGAGGAAGCGACGGCTTCCAATTGGGACTTGAAGAGCTCCCGGTTTGAGGCGTCCAGATGCTCGTCCTCCGGAACCGCGATTTTTATTCCTTCGACGCTTTCGATCTTCATCGCGTTTCCGGAAAAATCCGTTCCAGGTACGCGGCGACCCCGTCCTCCTCGGCCGCGAGCGTGATCTCGTCTGCGACGGCTTTCACCGCGGCGCCCGCGTTTCCGACGGCGACGGCCCAGCCGGCGGCCTGGAGCATAGGGATGTCGTTCTCGGCATCGCCGAACGCGACCGTCTCCTCCCGTCCGATGCCGCGCAGGGACAGGGCTACTTTCAGCGCATTGCCCTTGGAAACCCCGGTCGCCATGACCTCAAGATAGGTCGCGTGCGACCGCGCCATGTACGCGAGGGAACCGAAACGGTCAGCCACCTCCCGATGGATGGAATCCAACACCGCGGGCTCCGCGATGAACATGCCCTTGATGCAGCCCGACGCCGCGACGCCGCCGTCCCTGAACAGCGAAGGCAGGTCCGCGATCTCCCCGCGAAGTCCGGTCCGTTTCTCGTATATGTCGGTCTCCGGACGCCTCGCGCCGTACACCAGGCTGTCACCGGGCAGGAAGGCATGGAAGTGGGCGTCGCGCCGTGCGGCCAATGCCGCGCAGAAAGAGGCGATTTCGGCGGACAGGAGGGTCGAAGCGAGCACGCGGCCCGATGGCGCGTCCACGACCGCGGCTCCGTTGTAGAAAACCATGGGGCCTTCCGCTCCGACGGCTGCCCGGAAGGGTTCGGCGGCATCGGGACTCCGTCCAGTGCACAGGATCACCGCCCGCCCTTCCGCGACCCTCTCGGAGAGAGCCCGCGCGACGCGGTCGGACATATAAGACGATCCGTCGGCGGGATTCGACCGGAGCGTCGTACCGTCCAAGTCCACGACGATGGCTCGTATCGACCTGCTTCCGATCCGTTCCTTTTTCGTCCCCATTCCTGAGTACCCCCGAATATTCATATACGAATGCACGAATCGTAGGAAGCATGTATACTGCGTTCCATGAAAATCAAACGATCCTGGCTTCTCGCGGCCACCGCTTCCCTCGGCGCCGCCTTGATCCTGTACACGATCGCGCGTCAGGCATTCGGCCTCAGCTTCGGGGAGGCGTTCGAGAACAATATCTTCAACGGTATCTTGATAATGGCCGTCGGGCTCATGGTGCTCAACCGCAAGCTCTCGGCCGACGAGAAGAAAGAGCTGGAGGCGAAGAAGGCGGCCGACGCGGCCGCTCTTGCCGACGCGGCTGCTGTTGCCTCCGGGGCGGTTCCGGATGAATCGGAACAGGAAAGCGGGCGGGATTGATCAGGGCGCCGGGTCCAGGACGACCCCGAATCCGGCGAGACGCGCGATTTCTTTCCGTTCGATCACGTCCAGGTCCAGGCGGCGCAATTTTTCCCGGTAATCCGCGATGTCCTCGCCCATGATCGATTTCAGGTAGGCCATCTGCCGCTCGATCGCTTCCCGGTACAGGTCGCGATCCGTACCCGCGCGCACGCGGAAATGGGAGCGGACGGCATGGGAAACCGAGCCGAGACGTCCGTCCAGCCGCCCGCGGATCGAATCGTAGAAATCCGCCGTCTTCCGGAGTATGTCGAAGGCGCTGGCGTAGCCGCCGATTCCCGCTTCCACCAATTCGTAGTACAGGAAGAGCAGCTTTTCCAGGTAGGCGCGATCCGCCATAGGGCCCAGCAGGTCCGCCGCGGAGAGTATGGCGGCGGCGCGATCCTCGTCGCCCGAGGTATCGTAGGATAGGTTGTCCCAGGAGAGGTTCAGATCCGTCCCCAGGATAAGCCGGGCGATACGCGCGGAACGCCCGCCGTCAAGACCGAGCTTGAATCCTTTCAGGAGGGTGAATTCCGCGGAGCGGAGCACGTGAGTCCTCGTGTACTTGGCTCCCGTGCCTTCGGCGTCGGCGATTTCCTGGATGTAGCCGGTTTCGTGCAGGAGGGCGGCGAGCAGGGTCTCCATGGCCCGGTCCCCGGCTACCCCCTTACTTTCCAGGAAGCAACCGTCCAGAAGGCGGGCGGTCGCGACGAACACGTCGATCGCATGGCGGAAGTCGTGGTAGCCGGTGCGGCAGGCGCAATATCCTTCGAAGCGTCCTTCATACAGATCGCGCACCGAGGCGAAGACTTTTTCAACGGTTCCGAAGGGAGCGTCCGGGTAGGCCGAAGCGCAGGTATCCCGCGCGAAGGCGAGTACGGCTTGGTGATCTTCATGGTTCAACAACGCGACGAGTTCCGCGTTTCGGTTCGTTTTCACGGTTCCGCCTCGCTTTCGACGCTTTCCTACAATATAACGCGTAGCGTCCGATATTGCTCGACACCCCCGAACCTCAGGCCAACAAGCCGGGAACGCGGTCCAGCCAGGCCTTGCGCGCCGCGTATCCGCTGTCCCTCAGACCCCAGAACACGTGGACGCGTATGTCCGAAAAACCGCAGTAGCCGAGCACATGGCGCTTCCAGACGGTCGCGGGCGCCCATTCCCCTTCATTGTCCGGCTTGCGGGCATCCGTCGTTATGAAGACATCCGCCCTCTTGCCGACGAAAAGTCCTGCGCCGGCCTCCTCATTGAAGTCGTTCTCCCTCTGCCCGTAGGCGATTCCCGGCCTGAGGGTGCGGTCCAGGAAACCCTTGAGGACCGCAGGCGGGCCTCCCCACCAATCCGGATGCACGAAAACGATGCGGTCCGCCTCCATGAGCGCGTCCTGGTAACGCAGCGTCGTATCGTCAAGGCTTATCTTCCTGACCAGCTCCTCGGCGCTGAGTACCGGATCGTAGCCGTCCGCGTACAGGTCAAGAAACTTCGCTCCGTCCTCCGTGTCCGAAGCGAGGGAAGAGCGCGCGGAAAGCGCGATGGCCCTGTTGAATCCCTCGCGTTTGGGCTGCGCGAGGATAATGGTCGCTTTCATCTACTCCCCTTCAAAATTTGCTGACATATACATGACTAATATAGTATGATATAGACATGGCATATACGGAATTCGAACTGCTCGATTGCCTGAAGTCGGTGCAGGATCCGGAGATGGGCGCGAGCATCGTGGAGCTGGGCCTGGTGTATCGGGCCGAACAATCGGCCGCGGGCATCGACGTGGACTTCACCCTGACCTCGCCGGGTTGCCCCTTGGGCGAGGAGATCCGGACGGATATCGTGCTGACGCTGAAGAAAAAGACGGGCATTGATCTAGTGCGCGCCAACATCGTCTGGAACCCTCCATGGGAGGCGGGGATGATGAGCGACGAGCTGAAGCTCGAATTCGGTTATCCGATCTGGTGAGGAGAAATCATGAGCTTTCTTGATGTCCGCGGCCTGCGGGTCGCCATAGATTCCAAGACCATCCTGGACGGACTGGATATTTCCGTTCCCGACGGTCAGATCCACGCGTTGATGGGGCCGAACGGCCACGGCAAGAGCACGTTGGCCGCTGCCCTTATGGGCCACCCCCGCTACTCCGTGTTGTCGGGAACGGCGACGCTGGACGGGGAAGACCTGTTCAGGCTGCCGGTGAACGAGCGGGCCAGGAAGGGGCTGTTCCTCGCCTTCCAATACCCCGTGGAAATCCCCGGCGTCACGGTCGCCAAATTCCTGAAGCGGGCCGCCGACCTTTCGCTCAGGCCGCCTGAGAGCGCTACGGCCTTCCTTAAAGAGCTGCGTTCGAACATGGAATTCCTCGGCATCGAGACCGCTTTCGCCAACCGCTACCTGAACGACGGCTTTTCAGGCGGCGAGAAGAAGCGCATGGAGATACTCCAGCTACTGACGCTCAAGCCCTCCTTCGGCCTTTTCGACGAAACCGACTCGGGATTGGACGTCGACGCCCTGAAGATAGTCGCCGCGGGCATCGAACGGATGAGGGGGAAAGGCTTCGCAGCCCTGCTGATCACCCACTACCGGCGGCTGCTGGACCTGGTCAGTCCCGACAAGGTCCACATCATGGAGAAGGGACGCATCGCCGCCTCCGGCGGCTTCGACCTGGTGGAAACCCTTGAGCGGGAAGGCTACGAGGGGTTCCGGCGCGTGAAGGAGGCAGTCCATGCCTGAAGCGGTCTTCGTCAAGACGGCGGAAGCCGAGGCTTCCGCCGATGCGGTCAGGGACATCGGAACCGGTTATGCGGAACGTTTCGGTTTCGCGATGCCGGAGAGGTCGCTGGTGCGCTCCACGGTCGGGCTCACCGGCGAGACCATCCGGGAGATCAGCAGGACCAAGAACGAGCCGGACTGGATGCTCCGCTTCCGCCTGCGCTCCCTGGATCTTTTCCGCAAGCTTCCCATGCCCACCTGGGGCGCGAAACTTTCCGATCTGGACTTCGAATCCATCTGCTACTACGTGAAACCGACCCAATCGTCCTCCAATTCCTGGGAGGACCTGCCGGACGACATCAAGCGGACCTACGACCGGCTCGGCGTCCCCGAGGCGGAAAAGAAATGGCTGGCCGGGGTCGGTGCCCAGTACGATTCCGAGATGGTCTACCATAACATCCGCGCCGATCTGGAAAAGAAGGGGGTTTTCTTCTCCGATGTCGAGACGGCCGTGCGCGAGCACCCGGACATCGTCCGCCGCTTCTTCGGCAGCGTAGTCCCCCCTGACGACAACAAATTCGCGGCCTTGAACAGCGCGGTCTGGTCCGGCGGATCCTTCGTCTACGTGCCCAAGGGCGTCAGGATCGACATCCCCCTGCAGGCCTATTTCCGGGTCAACACCAAGGGCTTCGGCCAGTTCGAGCGGACCCTCATCGTCGTGGACGAGGGAGCCTTCGTCCATTATATCGAAGGCTGTACCGCCCCCGTGTTCACCAAGGACAGCCTCCATTCCGCCGTCGTCGAGATCGTGGCCCTGCCGGGCGCGCGGATGCGGTATTCCACGGTGCAGAACTGGTCTTCCAACATGTACAACCTGGTCACCAAAAGGGCTTTCGCCTACGAGGATTCGGTGGTGGAATGGGTGGACGGAAACATCGGTTCCAAGGTGACGATGAAGTACCCGGCCATCTTCCTGATGGGCAAGGGCGCGCGCGGTGAAGTCCTCTCCATCGCCTTCGCGGGCAAGGGCCAGGAACAGGACACGGGGGCCAAGATCGTCCATCTGGCCAGCGACACTTCCAGCGTGGTGACCTCCAAGTCCATCTCCAAGGACGGTGGAACCGCGAGTTACCGGGGGCTGGTGAAGGTGGAGGCGGGACTGGCCAACGTGAAATCACGGGTCGAATGCGATGCCCTGATCCTGGACTCCCGCTCACGGTCCAACACCTACCCGGTGATGGACATCCGTTCAGCGGGCGCCCGCATGGAACATGAAGCCAAGGTATCCAAGATCGGAGAGGACCAGCTGTTCTACCTTATGAGCCGCGGTCTGGACGAACAGGAATCGGCCGTGATGCTGGTCAACGGCTTCATCGACCCTCTGGTGAAGGAACTTCCCATGGAATACGCGGTGGAACTCAACCGTCTCATCGAACTGGAAATGGAGGGTTCGGTCGGATGAAAGAGACCGTTGCCCTCCTTTCCCCGCGCTCGATCCTCGTCGGCGACGACTGGAAGCGGGCGCCCCGCAAGCTTCTGGTCCGCGCTCTCTTCGAGCGCGCTCTATTCGAGCGCGCGCTCTTCGAACCCATCCCTTTCCCCGCGCCTCCACGCGGACGCTCCGGCCATTCGGCGAGCTTCAGCGCGCGGACCGTCGTCTCGGAGGCGGGCGACGGCGCGAAGACGGCCGCCGGAGCGGACGCAGGCGCCGGCGCGATCGGTACCGGAGCGGACGCGGGCGCCGGATCCGACCGACCCTCTTTTTCCGTGGAAGCGTCGCCGCCCGCCTCGGAAGGCGCGGGGGGCGGGGACTTCAAATTCGACGCCCCCTACGAGGCGATCCGGGCTCTCCTGCCCTCACCCCGCGCCCTGCTCCGCTTTCCTGCGGGTTACGCGGAAAACGCGACCAGCGAACTCACCGTCGCGCTTGCGCCCGGCGACGACTTGGCTGCCGGGCCGGATTCCGAGGCCGCTGGAGTCTCCCTGCTGGGCTCGGTACCCCTGCTGGGTGCGGTGCCCCTGCAGGGCGCGGTACCCCTGCTGGGCGCGGTACCGTTTGCCGCTTCCCTGGTCATAGTCGTCGGGGAGAACGCCAAAGCCCGGGTCGTGGTGCGCTACTCCGGGGCACCGGCACCGGGCGCGGTGGCGGGTCAGGCTTCGGGTCGGGCAGGCCTATTCCTCGGCAGCGTCGAAATTCGCCTGGAACGGGGGGCAAGCCTGGAATTCGTGTCGGTTTCCTGTCTTGGCCCCACCGTCCGCAGGCTGGAGAGCAGGAAGGTCCAACTCGGCGAAAACGCGAAGCTGCGCT
>Ga0156599_1046_pt1 | contig 8029 bp, 10 predicted proteins | sample RifOxyC1_FD_110673 | JGI IMG/M metagenome (GOLD analysis project Ga0156599, IMG submission 110673) | Treponema sp. RIFOXYC1_FULL_61_9
CGCAACGCAAGGCGGCCGAGGGGATCGGAATGGTCGGATACGGTAATGATGGATCCGCTCCCGTCGCGTCAGGGGACGGACTCAGGGTTTCGGCGTTTCCTCCGCGTTTTTAGCGAAAAACTGCATCAGTTGGACGAAGTAGTAGATTTTCTTGTACACGTCGGTGACCCGCTCATCGATGGAATGCTCGGATGCGAGTTCGAGTTCCTTCCAGTTGATGAGGAGCTCGTGAGGAATACGCTGGTAATCTTCGAGCAGGCTCTTCAGATTCTTCCCGACCGCGATGAGCGCCTGGGCGCTCCCGTTCACCAAGCGCTGGGCGTCATCGTTGACTCCCTTCAGCAGGATGCGGAGATGCTTGAGCTGATCCTTGTCGCGGTCGGCCTTCGCCAAAGAAGTGCGAAGGCGTCCGCCTAGGTCTCCGTCGTCCGCCAGGGATTCGTCGAAAGCGATGAGTTTTTCGGAAATTTCCATCAACTCGTGGAATCCTTCGGAAAGCTGCTGGGAAAGCATGTTCGTGGACCACTGACCCCGGATCAGGAACAGGTCCACGAGTTCGCGTATGTCCTTCTTGAAGAAGTCCAGCAGGAAGGCCTTGAGGTAGTTGAGGCCCTGGACGTTGGTATAGCCGCCGAGCATCTTCCTGGAAAAGGTGATATTCGCCTTATCGGTATAATTCTTGAGCCGGGAGACCGAGGAAGTTCCGAAGACGGCGACGGCGAGTTCTTCGATCTTTGAGTTGCGCTTCTCCTGGAGTATCCGCTGGACCGCGACTTCGGTCTGGGTTTTCAGCTTCTGCAGATAGGGATCGACTATCCGCTCCTCCGAACGGTTCACTGGCGCCTTCCAGTTGGGATTCTTGTCGATATGGCGGACGATGAGCTCCAGGATGAGCGATCGCCTGACGTCACGGAGCACCGAGACGGACTTGGACCACTGGTCGGCAGCAACCACTTCGACGCCCTTGTACGCGCGGAGGGCATTGAAGACCGGTTTCCAATCCTGCTCAAAATCGAGCGCGAGCAGGACCTCGAGAAAATCCTTGAGGTCTTCGCCGACATATTCCGCGCGGATAGACTCGAATTTCGGGATGTAGGTAAAATTCCGTTCCGAAAGATTCGAATCATATTTTTTCAGAAGGAAGAAATAGTCGAAGTTCACGAAGCGCGTGAAGGCGAGGATCGAATTATAGCAGGAATCGATGGCCCTGACCCGGTCCCCATCGAAGCCTGAGAAATAATTGACCAGCTCGTCTTTCAATTGCTGGGAAAGCTCCTTGGTCGGAGTCGTCTTGGCCCGCTCCCTGATCGTATCGTCCGAAAGCCGGTCTTGAAGCTCCAGGAGGTTTTTGTCGAGGAAAGAATCTATGACGATCGACTTGAGCTGAGCCGAATTTTCCGCGTTCTGGAGGAAAACCTGCGCAGGGGCCACCACCCTGTATAAATCATAGAAAAATTTCGCCAATGGGGGAAGGGCGTCCTCGCCCCGGGGCCGGTAGAATTTATATTTATGCTTGGCCAATTCCTTGACGATCTGCTTGAGGAGTTTTCTTTTCTCGGCTTCCGGGTCACCGGCACCCGAGAACAGGGACAACACTCGTTCCAGGATAGCCACGGGCATCGTTACCTCGGTATATGGTTCCGCTCTCCGTAAAGTATCGAGAAATAGATGAAGCCGTCAACTGCGAACGGGGACAGAGCCGGACGCCGGAAGCGAAATACTGGAAAAATGTTGCCGAACGTGCATAAATCAAGCGCATGGCGGGAATCGAGGAGGAAGCGGAGGAAGGAGGGGAAGAGCGCGCCGCAGAGCAGACCGGGGCCATACGTACGCTCGCGATGGCGTCGGGCTTTTCCCGGGCGCGCTTCCTGGCGGCCCGGGGGACTGCGACCGCTTTCCTTGTCGTAGCCCTCCCCTACGGCAACGACGATCCGGACGCCCGCCTTCCGCGGGCGACGGAGCCGTCCGCGGAACCGGCCTGTCCCGCGCGCATCGCCGCGTTCGCGCGACGGAATTACTACGCCGAAGCGGTCGCCAGGCTCAAAGCCGTCGTTGCGGAGCTCCGGCTTCGCTTCGGCGGATCGAAAGGCGATTACCGCATCCTCTGCAATTCGTCCGTACCGGAAAAACCTCTGGCCCTCGCCGCCGGAATCGGCGCCGCCGGCCGGAATTCGCTGATCATCACCCCCGAAGCTGGCTCCCTCGTGGTGCTCGCCGCCCTTTCCCTTCCCTTTCCTGTCCAGGCGGACAAGCCGTTGGGACGATCAGTCTGCGGATCCTGTACCGCCTGCGTCGATGCCTGCCCGACAGGGGCTCTGGCACCGGAGGATTCCTTCGACCGTTCGCGCTGCATCCAGTGGTACGCATCGGGAAACGGCGAGCCTTCAGCGGAAGTCGTCGTGCGATGGGGCCAGAGGCTGTACGGTTGTTCCGTTTGCCAGGACGTATGCCCTTACAACCACAGGCCCATTCCGGGGACCGCTACCGAACGGGGGGCACTTCCGCCCGCGTTCGATGCGCGGGACCTGGTCGCCGCTTCCGACGAGGAAATCCGGAAGCTTTTCCGCGGGAGCGCGATGGGGATGGCCTGGCTGGGAGCCGCGGCGATCCGGAAGAATGCGGAGCGGGCGCTGGCGGCGGCTCTGGCGCCGGCAGCTCTGGCGCTGCCGCCAGCGATGGCTCCGGCGGCGGCGCCCGCGGCGGCGGCGCCCGCGGCGGCGGCTCCGGCGGCGGCGCCCGCGGCGGCGGCTCCGGCGGCTCCGGCGGCGGCGCCGTCCGCTACCGGAGGCTCTCCGGATCATCCTTCTCGATATCCTTGAAATAGCGCACGGTGCCGACCTTCAGTTCGTCGGTGGCGGCTTCGTCGCAGACGATGACGGCGCGCTGGTGCAGCTGGAGACAGGAAAGAGTCCACATGTGGTTGACCCCGCCCTCCACCGCGGCCTGGAGGGCGCGCGCCTTCGCGTGGCCGCCTGCCACTATGAGCACTTCCCGGGCGTCAGTGATCGTGCCCACGCCGACGGTCAGCGCGGTCGAAGGGACTTTTGCAACGTCCCCTCCGAAGAAGCGCGAATTCGCTATCTTGGTGTCGGTGGTAAGGGTCTTCATTCTCGTGCGGGAAGCGAGGGAGGAGCCCGGCTCGTTGAAGGCTATGTGTCCGTCGGGTCCCACCCCCCCGAGGAATAGATCGATCCCGCCGAAGCGTGCGATGCGCTCTTCGTACGAAGCGCATTCCAGGTCGGGGTCCTTGGCCATCCCGTCAAGGATGTTCACGTTTTCTTTTTTTATATCCACGCGGGAGAAGAAGTTGTCCCACATGAATCGGTGATAGCTCTGCGGATGCTCCGCGTCCAGGCCGACGTACTCGTCCATGTTGAAGGTGACGACGTCCGCGAAAGAGACCCGTCCTTCGGCGCACAGGCGTATCAGCTCGCGATAGACGCCGAGGGGGCTGGAACCGGTGGGTAGCCCCAGCACGAAGGGACGGCCGGCGGTCGGCGAGAATTCCCCGATGCGGCGGACGATGTGGTTCGCGGCCCACAAGACAACGGCGTCGTAGTCGGGACGTACGATGAGGCGCATGAATACTCCTAGAATTCGTTCAATTTGAGCTCGCCGGCTACGACGACGGCAAGCGGGCGGAAGTCCCTGTCGAAGACCACAAGGTCCGCATCGTTGCCGGGGACTATCGTGCCTTTCCTTGAAAAACGCATGACCCTGGCCGGATTGGAACTCGCGGTCTTCACCGCGTCCTCGACCGAGAAGCCGTAGGAAACGAGGTTCCGCACGCCCCGCATCATCGTGAGGCAGGAGCCCGCGATGACATCGTCAATTTTTCGGTGGAACACGCCGTCGTGCAGGACGACTTCTTCCCCGTTGGCGAAGAGCGGCCCTACGGCCTGCTCGGTCGGCTTGAGGCTGTCGGTCACCAGCACTATCTTGTCGATAGGCTTGTCGCGCCTGATCAACTTCATCAAATCCGGGTGTACGTGGAAACCGTCCGCGATGATTTCGCAGGACATCTCCGGATGGATGAGCACCGCACCGACCGCGTTCGGATTCCTGTGGTCCAGTTTGCTCATCGCGTTGAACAGATGTGTGGCATGGAGTATGCCGACCTGCATTCCTTCGACCATATTGTCGTAATTCGCGTCCGTATGTCCGGCTTGGAGTACTATGCCTTTCTTGATGCAATACAGTGCCAGTTCGCGCATACCCTTCAGCTCGGGCGCCACCGTCATGTTCACGATCCTGCCGCCTGAAGCCTCGACAAGGGCGTCCATGAAGTTGATGTCCACGGGGCTCAGCGTGTCCGATTTCTGGACGCCGAGCCGGGCCGCCGAGAGGAAGGGCCCTTCCAGGTGTAGCCCCATGATGCGAGCACCCGATTCCTTTCCGATAGCGGCCGAAACCTTCCGGACGACCTCCAGCAGCGCTTTCGGTTCAGCGGGGTAAAGGGTGGGGTTGAACGCGGTGACTCCGTAGCCTGCCAGCAAACGCGACATTTCCACCACGGATTCGGTCGAAGCATCGTCGGTGCCGAAGCCCCCGAAGCCGTGGATGTGGGTATCGACCAAACCGGGAGCTATGTAGCTGCCGCCGACATCGACGATGCGGAAATCGGAAGAAAAACGCTTCCCCTCGAAGCGCTTCTCAGAGAACACGTCCGAGATGAGCCCGCCTTCGACGAGCACGGCGCACTTCTCCATCGCGGAGAAGCCGGTGAGGACCGTGCCGTTATGGAAACAAATCGATCCCATGCGTTCCTCCATGGCCAAGGATAACGAAATCCGCGGCGCGAGCACAGTCCCGCACCGGTGCGGACCGCGGGATCAGGGGAATACGGACACGGGGACGTCGTAGCCGGCACGCCGGAGCGCCTCCCGCAAGGATGCGGCGCGCGCTTCCAGAAACGCGGGGGCCAGAGGTTCGGCGAGGGGATCCTCGGGCGCGGACCGGGCCTTCCCGTAAATCTGCACCCGCCGGACGTTCGGTCGCCCGCCTCCGCCGGCGCAGAGGCGGAGCACGGTAGCCTCCAAAGCCTCGGCCTCCGCAGCCGGAGGCGCTTCGCCGCCGACCGCGCAAACCATCGTCTGCAGGGTAAACGGAGCGGTGGCCGCGAAGCGTCCGAACGCGTCCATGAGCGCCGCGAAGGGGACAGAGGCGCGATCGATTCTGCGATACCAGGCCTCGGTTCCCGCGTCCAGCTTCAGCCAGATATCCAGCCTCTGGCCCCCGCCCGAAGCAGCGAGACGCAAGCCTCGCTCGATCCCGGGATCGAGCAGGGTCGTTCCGTTCGTGATCAGCACCAGGGAAGCGCCGGGCACGGACACATCGCGCACGCGGGTGGCCGCTTCGAGCGCCGGAAAGAAGTCGGGGGACAGGGTCGGCTCGCCGTTTCCCGAAAAGCAGAGATCCTTGACCTCGAAGCCGTCCTCGGCCGCGTCGGCGAGTTCCAGCCGGAGCTCTCGTTCCATTGCTCCGACAGTGAACGAATGATCGCTTTCGAACGGAAATACTTCGCAGTAGGGGCAGTCGAAGGAGCACACTTTGCGGTCCGGAAAAAGATTGATGCCGACTGAAAGACCGCCCGAACGTCGGGAGATGACGGGATAGACGATAAAACCCGCTTCCCGCCGGGCTATGCGGTGACCTTCCATGGGAGCATGATACCACAAAGCCTCTGGCCCCTTCACTAGAAAGCGGCGGCGGCGCATACTCATTCGATGGAAACAGATTATGACCGCCGCCATTTCTCCATCCTCGCCCGCTACAACCGGACATGCAACGAAACTCTCATCGGGCTCTTCACGAGCTTGAGCGACGGGGAGTTCGGCGCTGGACGCGGATCACATTTCGGTTCGATACGCGGCATCATGGGGCATCTGCTTATGTGCGACATCAACTGGATGCGTCGGTTTCGGGAAGTGTTCGGATATGCGGGGTGTCTGGCCCACCCGCGGCTGCTACCCGATGGGCATACCTGGACGAGGATCGAATTCCGGACGCTCGAAGAGCTCTCGCAGGAACGGAAGGTCGTGGACAGCCTACTCGGGGATTTCGTCGCCGAGGCCGATACCGGCCGTTTCGGCGACATCCTCGCCTATTCCGATTCGCACGGCACGCCGCACCGCTATGTCTTCCGCGACGTCCTGAACCATGTTTTCAACCACCAGACCCACCATAGGGGACAGGTCTCCCAAATCCTCGACGAGCTGGGAGTCGAACATGATTTCTCCAACATGATCGACACCTGAGGCGGTCTGGACGGCGAAAGAGGTACCGCCCAGAACTGCGACGTCTCCTATTCGACGATGAAAACCGACGACGCTCCCAGTTCGTGATAGCCGCCCTCGCCGCCGGATCTGCGCAAGCGCAACAGGTATGGCCCCGCGGAAAGTCCGGCGGGAACCCGGGCCACGACGACCTCATTCGTGACGACTTCGTATTCGGGCGAGCGCGCGGCGCTTCCGTCCACGAAGAATACTCCGCACCGGGCATCTTCCGGCTCGAAATGAAGATCCCGACCGAGTATGCGTATATAGTCGCCGACTCCCGCCCGATTCTCGGCGTCCGTGCGGACGGAGCGAACCGCCAGGGAGGCGGAAGGGGTCGAAGCGCTTAAGGAAATTCTTCTGTCCGTGCGCGTATTGCGCCCCGTGGTTCTAGCCATCGCGGATCCTCCAGGAAAAGCCTGCCTTTCTATATCGACCGCTTTTCCCGCGCGGTTGAGGAGGTTGTTTCCTCACGGGGCCAGAGGTTTGCGCGGCTTCGATCTATAAAGCCGACTCGTACAGGGAACCGACCTTCTTCCAATCGATCACATGGTAAAAACTATCCACATATTCAGCTCGTCGGTTCTGGTACTTCAGGTAGTACGCGTGTTCCCAGACGTCGAGGCCGAGTATGGGCTTCTTGCCTTCCGAGCGGGGACTGTCCTGGTTGGCGGTGCTGGAGATCTCGAGCCGGCGATCCGCGGCGACAGACAGCCAAGCCCATCCGGAACCGAAGCGCTTCATGGCCGCGGCGGAAAAGAGCTTCACGAACTCATCGAAAGAACCGAAGGACGCATCGACCGCAGCAGCCAGGCGCCCTTCGGGCTTCCCGCCGGCCTTGGGTCCGAGCGTTTCCCAGAAGAGCGAGTGGTTGAAGTGCCCGCCCCCATGGTTGCGCACCGCCATCCGGATATTCTCCGGCACTTCAGCGAGCCGCGCGACCAACTCCTCGGCGGACCAAGACGCCAGCGGCGTGGTCTCGACCGCGGCGTTCAGGTTCGTCGTATATGCGACATGATGCTTGTCGTGGTGAACCTTCATCGTCGCCTCATCGATCCAAGGTTCGAGGGCGTCGTAAGCGTACGGAAGATCGGGGGTAATGAATGCCATGACAGCCTCCTATATATGACTATTATGGTAATATACATAGAACGGGAGGCAGGGAACAAGGAAAAAGGACGGCGGGAGGTCGACCGGAATCCGCGCCGGAACGACCTGCAACATCCCGACTGCGCCTTGGGGCGCCTGGACATTCACCGCAGAATCATTGTCCGGGATTGCATGGGTCGGCGTCGCAATAAGCGCATTGGCCGCGTTGAACATCCGGGCATCGGATGGACCAACGATCCTCTTCTCCGTCCTTTCCCGGGTCACGGGCAGACCGCATGGATTCGCCAAGGACTTCGCCGATGCTTCGGACGGAGAGCGGGGCTCACACCGCAACTGGGCTCATACCGCAGCTGGGCTCATACCAAAGCGGGGCCGGTCCGACTCGACAGCCTAATTTCGCCCGGTACCGGGTCGCGTCACGGAAGTTCTCGCCTTCGCGCTCGCCTCATGGGCCGCCAGCCCTTCCGCCCGCGCGATGCGCACAGCGGCGTCGCGGGCGGCATCGTAGCCTGAGCCCTCGGTACCGCGTAGGGTCGTGACGGTTTTCAGGAAATGCCGGACGGAGAGGCCGCCGGTGAAGCGGGCGCTCCCTGAGGTCGGGAGGGTGTGGTTGATGCCCGCCGAATAGTCGCCGAACGCCTCGG